>Ga0316197_10004273_pt1 | contig 10148 bp, 6 predicted proteins | sample OudBiesiAoxic_MG_FD_204939 | JGI IMG/M metagenome (GOLD analysis project Ga0316197, IMG submission 204939) | Coastal sediment microbial communities from Oude Bieten Haven, Netherlands - site A oxic | ecosystem: Environmental > Aquatic > Marine > Coastal > Sediment | place: Netherlands... | reverse complement strand
GGCTACCGCCATCACGCGCGCACCTCTCGCGGCCAGCAACTCCGCCGTTACGCGCCCTATTCCCCGGCCTGCACCGGTAACCAGCGCTACCCTACCTTCTACTCCTGCCATGACTCATCCCGTCCTGTTTAAACGAATGGATTCAATATCCGCGTGCAAAATCGATTTGATATTCAAGCGGCTCACCCGCGCAGTAACGCCGGTAATTTTCCCTGAAAATAGCTGCAATACCCTCCGGCCAGCTCCTCGCCGCGACGTGGCCGGTCACGATCAGGCCCGGCGCATTCCAAAGGGGACTATCCCCGGGAAGTGGCTCGGTTTGAAATACATCCAGCACCGCACCAGCCAGTTCACCGTCGTAAAGGGCCTTTACCAAAGCCTGCTCATCAACGACTGTACCGCGCCCGACATTGACCAGGCAACAGTGGTTTTTCATGCGTTGAAACGCTGTTTCATTCAGCAGATGCGGGGTCCCGGGTGTGTCCGGCAAAACACAAATTACGTAGTCGGGCTCTTCCAGGAATTCGCCCAGTTGATCGCCTGCATAGACCCGGTCAAACCCTTCAACGGGCGCGCCCCCACGGCTGAAACCGGTAACACACGCTCCAAAACGGTTTAAGGAACGTGCAATGTGGCTGCCGATGGAACCCGTGCCCATGATCCCGATGGTCTTTCCCTCCAGCGTCCCCGAAGGTTCATCCCACCAGTCCCGGCTGGCCTGGCGTCCCAGCCGCTCAAAAACCTTCAGCTCCTTCGCCAGCAGGTAGGTCAGGACGTACTCGGCCATCTGCGGGCCGAAGGTGTCCTTGACCCCGGTCAGCAGGTAATCGGCACGCCCGGTTTTCAGCAATGGAGTAATACCCGCCCAACTGGACTGCACCCAACGAACTGCCGGCATCTCGTCAAGTACGGCGGCGGCCAGGTCCGGTTGGCCGAGAATCACCGTTTGGCCGCTGTAAACGGCACGTGCGGCCTCAGCGCTGGTTGCAACTGCCAGATCGACACCAGCAGCAACCAGTTCCTGCAGCCAGGGAAGGTATTCCTCTGCATCGTGGGTAAGAATCAGCACTGCCGGTGGATCCATTTCGACCATGCCTCGCAACGAATATCCTCAACTGAAGGGTTATCCGGTTATCATTACATAATGACCATTAAAAACACACGCATCGTGCTGGCCAGCCGGCCAGAGGGTAATCCGGTTCCTGAAAACTACCGGATTGAAAATGAACCTGTGCCAAAGCTCAAGGAAGGGCAGGTGCTGATCAAGGTGCTCTACCTGTCGCTTGACCCTTATATGCGTGGGCGGATGAGCGCGGAAAAATCCTATGCCGATCCGGTGCCGATTGGCGGTGTGATTACCGGAGAGTCCGCCGGCGTGGTGATCGAGTCACGGTCGCTGCGGTTTAAAGAAGGAGACCATGTCTGCTGTCCTTCGGGCTGGCAGTCGTATTTCGTTGGCAATGAAAACGACCTGATGATTTATCCTGTGGATCCTTCACTGGTTCCGCTTCCAGCTTACCTCGGCGTGTGCGGCATGCCCGGGAGAACTGCCTATTTCGGACTGCTGAGAGAAGGCAAGCCCAGTGCGGGCGAAACCCTGGTGGTATCCGCCGCGTCAGGCGCGGTTGGTTCGGTGGTTGGACAAATTGGAAAAATGGAAAGGCTGCGCGTCATCGGCGTCGCCGGGGGCGCAGAGAAATGCGCCTGGGTAAAAAATGAACTCGGCTTTGACGACTGCATCGATTACAAGGCGGGTAACCTGGACGAGAAACTGGCAAAGGCCTGCCCCGACGGTATTGATATCTATTTTGAGTCGGTCGGCGGCGCCTTGTCCGAAGCGGTTGCGAAACAGCTCAATCCAGGCGCCCGTGTTCCGATTTGCGGCTATATATCCGCCTACAACGCTGAAAAGATCGCCGAGACGCGAACCCCCTTCCACATTTTCGGAGAGCTTGAAAATCCACCATGGCACGAGTTCTTCCTTGTTTTCAATTATGTCTCCGACTATGCGGAGGCCAACCGGAAGCTCGTTGAGTGGGTCGCCAGCGGTAAGCTCAAGTACCGGGAAACCATCGTCGAAGGGCTCGAAAAAGCACCCGAATATTTCAACTGGCTGTTCGAAGGCAGGAACTTCGGCAAACTGGTCGTAGAGGTAGCGAAGGACTAACCCACCGCGGTTACAGGTGCGCCACCCACGAGTCTTCGGGAATGATCTTCACGGAACTGTCTTGTGCGCGCAGTCGCATGGCCTTTTCGATTTCGGTTCCGAGTCCGCCGCTGCGCCATTCGTCTACCCCGAGACCACCGACTACCAGGTAACTCACTTCTTTTCCCACTGATGGCTGAACAATGCCGCCGCGTTTTTCGATGACCGATTCACAGACTTCTTTAGGGCCGTAGACAAAATCGCCGGTCAGGCAAAACCGGACCTTGTCAAATTCAATCAGGCCTACGTCATCGAACCACAGCTCGGTGAGATCGACCTGTTCAGCCAGGTCTTCCAGACGGTCTTCGATCAGCATGTTCAGCGTATTCACCAGGTGACTGCGTTCCTCTTCGGTCACCACCCCGTCTTCCAGCACTTCCTTGATGCGGGCATGGATGACGTTACCCGGGAAGGATGAAGTCATGCTGTATCGATCTTCCAGCCATTCGTTCAAAAAGTTGATTTCGTCATCGGTCAGTTCCTGGTCGGCCATCAGCCCCCGGGCCAGGCCAAGTAACTCCCCTAGCGTCTGCTTCAACGTTTCAGATGGGGTTGATGTCATGTTCTTCACCTTGAGATATTTTTGTCCATAAGCATACTCTAGCACCACGCGGCAATGGTCGTAACGGGTCAGCGTATTTCTTTCTCGGCCGTGCCGACGCTGACAACCTGCCGCATACCGGCAAATACCTGACCGGTCTGCCCATGAATGGAGACTACGTCGCCCGCCCGCAGCGTATGCGCGGGGTGACCGTCCGCGCCAACCAGTTCTGCCCTGTTTCCCGACAGACGCAATTCAGCCACACCCAGCACCGCGGCATAAGGCTTGTCGTCGATGCCATGCACGGCAACCGCGGCATGCGAAGTGGACCCGCCCCGGGCAGCGAGTAAACCGTCGACTGACAGGATCAGCGGTATCTCGTCTGGAATGGGGTTTTCGACCACCAGCAATATGCCGTCCACGTCTGCTTCACTGACTGCGTCGGTCTCGGACAGGCGTCGGACATCCTCCGAGTCAAAAGCCACAACGCCCCGGAAAGCACCGCCGCTGATACCGATTCCACGCCCGTCTGCCGGCCCGGGCTCCACGAAGGTGCATGGAGAATAATGGTGCTCCAATTGGGCACTCCGGGTCTGCAGAATACTCAGAACTCCCCGTTCAACGGTAAATTCGATTTCGGTGTCGGACCCGAGGAATCTCCTCAGACGCGCACTGATGTGGTTGAGTTTGCGTTCCAGCATCGGGGCCTGCGACCTCAACTCCTGGACGGGCTCAAAAGACTGGGCGGCGGTCAGCCCGCCGACCAGGTCATCGCCGCAAGCGCTGAATTTCACATCGCCGGTAAATACCCGGAACCCGGAAGTGGTCATCCGTGTATTGGGTATCACCCCGGTCAGTGAAATTCGCATCTCGTTCATTCCCGGTTTCAGATCTTCTTCATTGGACCGGTTTCCACAGGCCATTTCCTGCACGATCACGGCTGTGTTCCAGCCTTCGCTGAGATGTTTTATGGTGCGATATTCCCGCGCGCGCTTTCCATTCCAGGAGGCGTGGACCGCCCTCATGGCATGCTTCACCTGGAGTTCCGCATCCTGCAGGATCGCATCGAGGTGCTGTGCATGACCGGCCTCGCGAATTGCCTCTTTTGAGGCCTCCACGATTTCCCGCATGGCCATGCCCGGCAAGTCGATTTTCAATTCAACGCCGTGCCGGAGCTTGGCCTTTTCAACCAGGTCCAGTTCTTCCAGGTCCATATGCCAGGCTGCCGCAGCATAGGAAGCCAGGAAACGCCGGTAGGCATCCCAGGCAAACCATTCATCATCCACGGCAAGGGCTTCCGCTACCGCATCTGTCATACCTGCAAACACCACCGTGGAAAGCATCCCCGGCATCGAAAAAACGGATCCGCCGCGGACTGCCAGCAGCAGGGGTGCCGACGGATCACCCAGGCCCAGATTTCTCCCGTCATTCCGGGCAATATCGTCCCGCAGAATCCCGACATGCCGCATCAGTTCCTGATCCAGCCGTTCCATTTCGGTGTTTTGCACATTCATCCGCGGCAGTACCGTCGGAATGATAAATCCATCGCGGGTCGGTATGCCCAGGTAGGAAATGTAGATCAGCCCTGAACCCTTGCCGCCATAGCGTGCCTGCAGGCTGGCTGCATGCCAGTCTTCCACCCGGCGCCTGATTTCCTCTCCATGGGAAAGGTGAATGAATTCCCAGGGATCATCGCCCAGGGCGCCAGTTCCATTCAGCTTGTCACGGTGCTCAGAGACATGTGTGCGGGCAAGGTCGGAAAAATGAACCAGGCTGTTGAGGTCATGCATGGTGCGTTGATAGTTGCCCTGCACCGCGCGCATTTCATCCGTGCTGTATCCCAGGTGCTCTGCCATGACCTCGTAAGCTTCACTGACCCGCAGCACCAGGCTGTGATAATTGCGCTGGATATGCTCAAGCACATCGAGCAGCTCGGAAGATGTGCGGGCCGGGTTTACCAGCATCGCCGAAAGATCCCATAGTTCGCGTGAGAACAGTCCGTCACGGTCCAGGTTGCCGGCACACATAAATACGATGCGCAGACACTCTGGCAGGTTTACGCCATTTTCACTGTAGCCGGATGCGACATGCCTGAGCGCAAAGAAACCCAGCTCTTCGAGAACGCAATCGAGTTGATGCAGAAGATATCGCTGGCTCAGGAAAACACCGTTACCGGCGAGTTTTGACAGCTGCCGGCGCAATTCACTGCTGCGCTTGAAGGCATCGAACTGCTCACTGCTTTCGTAACGGGCGACCAGGTCATCCAGTGCGCCGAACAATGCATCCTGGTGATCACGGCGAATGTGTTCAGCAAAGGTATCGACGACTGCCCGCGCCTGCTGCTCGGCCTGATCGGCCTGGAATCCGTCTTCGCCGGGCAGCGATTGCTGCAGGACCTGCAGGCCGGCTTCGAATGCATCACGCGCGTCAACGGCCCAGGCGCCGTCGCGCGCCTTGTTGGCCAGGCTGCGCAGCCGATGCTGATAAACCCAGCGGTTTCCTGCCCGGATTCCATTGGTTACCAGCGAATCGAGTTCTTCATCGAGCATATTTCCTGACTCGCAGCAGGCCAGTTCGTGTGCATAGGCTTCGCGCCACTCGAGTAGCCGGGTGGCCATCTGCGAAGTGCCCAGTAGTTGCTCAAGGTTGCTTACAATGCGCAATACCAGTTCCCGCACCGCTTCGTTTGAACGGGCTGCTTCATCAGCCTCGGTTGGTATTTCACGGTCCGGATCGGGAAACACCGCCTCACCGGTCTGCAGCCATTCCAGGTAGGCCCTTGCAAGGCGCAGTGTCTGCTTGCCCATGGCATGATGCGTGCTCCTGCGAATCTCGTTTGCAATTGCACTGCCGCGTACATGGACTTCGGATAAATCTATGGTGTCCTGCCAAACTTCATCAATCAGCTTGGGCCGGGAAACCAGTCCCGAAATACTGCGTACCAGGATACGGGTCGGCAGTCGCAGACGCCGGGCGAACGGACCGTTCATGAACTCAACCAGTTCATTACGTACACGAACAATCTCAGGTTTCAGGTTCTTGGCGCCTGCGACGCCGCGATACGATGTGCTGCACAGGCGCGCCACCAGGAAACGCAGAAGGTACACGGCCTCATGACGGCTACCGCAAGCGTTGAGTCTTCCCAGCAATCTTGCCAGGTCACGCAGGCGTGAAACCTGGATGGCCGGCGTATCATCGATATCCAGGTGATAGATTTCTTTTTCAAGATCTATTGCAACGCCGCTGCGCCCGGAGAGTTCAGCAACCAGGTCGTCCGTGATCAGCGTACCCTGGGGTAACTGCAGTTCAGCGATAACCCGGGTCGAGTCTTCCTTCACCTCGTGGATCGACAGCCGCCCATGCGCATCATAGGGTACGATCAGGCTTTCTCCTGCTTTGAAAATCCGGTGATTGGCAATTTCAAACATCCGGTAGCGACGGTGCAGGTACCCCATGGTCTGCAGATAACGGCGCAATGCCGCATGGTGCTCCTGTTCCGATCCGGAAGGCCCGAAAGCCGATACCAAAGCCTTGTTCAGCGCAGCGAGTTGCTCGCTTTCCCCCGGGTTGAAAGGCGTTTCTCCGCTCGCGGGCATTGACGGTGCGGTCACGGGCGGCTCGGGAGCAGCGGCCAACTCCTCCTCGTTTTTGTAAATACCGGTTACATCACGCAATGTTTCGTGAAGCGATCCGTTCTCTCCCAATTTCATGGTGACCTCGCGTAAGGCATCGATATAGTCCGGAAACCGGCTGCCATGAATGGCCACGCCGTGGAGTGCGGCGAGTCGCTCAATGATGACGAAGATTTCTTCCCTAAGGAACTCGTACAGATCCTGTCCGCGAACATGAGCGACACCGCGCGCCAGGGCCAGCGAGATCGACAAAATCGCGTTCATACCCAGGTTTTGTTTGCGCTGCATGATGCGCACTTCGGCATCGTGGTCTGCATCGGGAGCCAGTTTCCCGCGTCGTTTTGCAGTCGACAGTTCCAGGCCGAGCAGGGCGCGATCGATATCGAGCAGACTCCACCGGGCCAGGTTTTTGCTGACAAAGTATGGGGCGGCGTATTCGTGGACGTTGTCAACCGCGTACAGACAACCCTTTCCGCCGTAGCGGGCGGCCCGCCGGAACAGCTCAATCAGGACCTCATCCCCGGTTGATTCAACCTGGGCACGGGTGACCTCCTTTCGAAAACCGAATACGCCGGGTTCGACCTCAGAAAAAAGCTTCGGGTGAAGTTCGACGGGTTCCAGGTACTCGGCACGTTCGAATACCTCGTCCACCAGGTGCACTGCTTCGCCTGAGCCGGAGGATGTACCCAGCGGAGTTGCACCATGAAAGGACATGCGAACAAGGCTGTCAGCCTTGCCCCCGGGTATGGCCAGGTGCACGTCGACTCCGACGGTCGGGATACCGGCATTGGTTGGCTCCTCTCTTGCACTGAGGCGTTCAACCGTCGCGAATTCAGGCAGGTCAGGCTCGCCGACCGCAGCTTCCAGCACGCGTTCCATTTGGGTAGTGACGGCCTGGTATTTGACCAGCCTTTCCGTGTTGGCGCCGCCGCCGCATTTCAGACCCAGGGCATTCGTCGCGAGCGCAATATGCGCTTCCATGTCGTCGTTCGGGCTCTTGGAACGGTGCGAAACAACCAGTTCCTGTCCCTTTCCCAGGGCGACCAGCACAGCCAGCAAGGTTTCATACAGCGTGCCAATTTGATTGGCCTTGACCAGCACAGTGTTGATCAGTCCCCTGGTTGCCGCCATTTCGATGGTGCGATCATTAGTGGTCACCAGGTCGTCACCGATCACCAGGATCCGGTCACCCAGTCTTTCCAGCAGCATTTGCCAGCCCTGCACATCGTTTTCGGAAAAGCCGTCCTCGATGGACAGGATCGGTATGTCATGTTCACCAATGGCCTTTTCATAAACGCCGAGAACGGCATCACGATCCATCACCTTCTTCGAGTGATCGCGCCAGAACAGGTACATGCCGATGCTATCCGGCACATCGAATTCCTTCCGGTAGGCTATTTCCAGTTCGGTCAATGCCGGATCGAGTGCGATAGCAACATCCACGCCCGGACGATAGCCACATTCCCGGATGGCCTGCTTCATCATCGCCCACAATCGCAATTCAGGCAGATCGTACTCACCCCGGTCGACATAGGGAGCGAGCCCGCCCTCCAGTCCGATGCCCATTACCCTGCATCCTTCCGCTTTTTCCAGTATTTCCTTGAGGCGGTTTTGCAGGCGCACGGTCATCTCCTGGGCTTCCTGCGAATCCTCGGCCCCAAGGATCAGGAACATCGCTTCCTGCATGCTGATGTTTGATTCGGGATATTCCTTTTCGGTATGGCGCCCACCCATGCCGCAATTACGAAACTGCCAGGGCGCCCGCACCATCCCCAGCCTTGGGTGCATGGCTTCCTGCATGCTGCGCTGCACGATCCGGCGTTTTGCTTCACCGGCATTCGCAAGCCAGCTTTCTGCGGCAGGCAACGCAGCAGCTGTCTCCGACGCACGCCGCTCGCGATGACGAAACTCCCGGTACTTTCCAGGGTCGGCCAACAGGAAATCAAGGCCGGTGACCAGGCCCAGTCCAAGCAACAGGCGCCCCAGGTTGAGTGCAACAGGCACGTCGAGTAACAACCCGATGGTGAGCAGAATAGCCGCCAAAGGCAGTGAGACACTTGATACGCGAAGGCTCGCCCTCGGACCGGCCGCGGCAACGGCCAGGTTGTAAGGAGCATCCGGATAGTAATTGAGCCCCTCGCGCTTGATACCGGTTGCCCGCCCGTAAGGAATGCGTAAAAACAGTCCGGCCAGGTAACGGAAACGCTCGGCTGCGGGCAGCGCCAGCCGGGCTTCTACTCCATCCTGGATCGAGTCCGTAAGCGCCCTCAGACGGGCTGCTTCCAGAAAATGACCCAGCTCATGAAATGCAATCGAGCAATGGAATACCAGGTAAGTAAAAAGTGCCGAAACCAGTGTTTCCCGGCTGGTGAAGATGAAGCGCAAGACCTCTGCGCGGGTTGTCACGTCTCCGGGAATGGCAAGCACGGATGAAATAAAAGCAACATGGAAAGAGACAAGGATGTGGTTGGCGATGACCCAGCCTTCCTGCAGGAAGGCGCCGGAGACCGTATTTCCACAGACCCTGTAGCACCCGATTCCGGCCAGAATGCGTTTAGTCAGAGCTCGCGGTAGGGTCCATGGTCCCATTTCGCCCGTCCCTCGTCGGTGGGCTTGAACTTTACTAGCCAGTCGAAGGCCCAGCAATGACATGCATCAGGCTCGACGGACAGGTGGCAGAATCGGCCAAAAAAGTGCTGAATACACCACCATCAACGGCCAATAAGGTTCTAACTAGCGGATATTCGGCACAAAATATCTGGCATGGAATCTGCATCTACCTGTATGTAACCAATAAGGAGGTCAAAAATGGGTAGTGGATCCTGCGGAAATATCATTGCCGCCCTGGCGAGCTTTTTCATACCGGGTCTTGGCCAGTTGCTGCAAGGACGCTGGATGATCGCCTTTGTCATGTTCATCACGACCGCCCTGCTGTGGCTGATCCTGCTGGGCTGGATCATTCACCTCTGGTCGATCATCGATGCAGCGATGTATGAGAAACCGGAACGCTGGCGCAGGGAGTATTACCGCAGCGTCTACTAATTCGCATACAATTGTTCGCGTATGCGCCATTTCCTGAAATGCTATGTTCTGAGCCTGCTGCTGCTTAACCTCGCGGCATGCTCCACCATGCAACCGGTGAGCATCGAAAACGCCATGCAGGGTGCTACCACCCGCGGTGTCGACTATGGCAGCCTGGTCGAAGTCAAAACCCTGGACAATCGAACCAGCAAATTCCGGGTAACCGATATGAACGAAGAAGGCATCGGCGGGAAGCCGGGGTTTTATCGTTTCGAGGAAATGAAAAGTCTGCGCGTTGAAAACCCGGACGCCAGGAACAACGACAACACCTGGAGCTACATCCTTGGCGCGTTGGGAATAGCAGCCCTGATCGCGCTGGTGGCGAGCGCAGACAGCGTAAGCATATGCAGCCCTTCGCCCTGTCCGCAACCCACTCCCTGACGGTTTTGAGAATGCACGCAGTATGATGACGTCATGCTAGTTTCGACCGTCGATCACGAAATCCTGTTCGAAAAACTTTCCTCGGGGCTGGCCCTGGTAACCGGGAACAGCCGGCTCGCCCGCGTACTGGCCGGCCAGTACAGCCAGTGGCGGATCAGGCGTGGAGACCGGCAGTGGCCCAGCCCTTCGATTCTCCCTTGGGATGCGTGGCTGGGAAGCCTCTGGGAAGCGGCGGGCCTGCAGGGCATCGAAGGAACCGCCCGCGCGGTGCCGGGCAATCAGCAGCTGATCAGCCTGTGGGAAAGTG
>Ga0316197_10004272_pt1 | contig 10148 bp, 8 predicted proteins | sample OudBiesiAoxic_MG_FD_204939 | JGI IMG/M metagenome (GOLD analysis project Ga0316197, IMG submission 204939) | Coastal sediment microbial communities from Oude Bieten Haven, Netherlands - site A oxic | ecosystem: Environmental > Aquatic > Marine > Coastal > Sediment | place: Netherlands... | reverse complement strand
CTGGATCTGACGGTTCGACTCTTCAGAACCGAAGTAGATCGTCGCACCGACGCCGGCCGCACCGAGGTCCCACGCACGTTCGACAGAGCCGAACATGATCTGGTCATAGGTCGCCGGATACGTCATGAGCTCGTTGTGGTTGAGCTTCACGATGAACGGGATCTTGTGTGCATACGTGCGCGACGCCATGCCAAGGACGCCGAAGGTCGTAGCGACGGCGTTCGTCCCGCCCTCGATCGCGAGTTTGACGATGTTGATCGGGTCGAAATAGGCGGGGTTCGGGGCGAACGATGCCGCGCCGGAGTGCTCGATTCCCTGGTCGACGGGGAGGATCGACACGTAGCCCGAGCCTGCGAGGCGGCCGCTGTTGAACAGGAGCCCGAGGTTCCGGAGCACTTGCGGGTTGCGGTCGCTTTGGCCGAATACCCGATCGACGAAGTCGGGGCCCGGGAGGACCAGATCTTCTTTCGGGATGCCGGTCGATTGGTAGGTGAGCAGGGCGTCAGCATCGGCGCCGAGCAGTGACTGGATGTCCATCGGAACTCCTTGCGAAAGGGGGTGTCCCTGTGATTATCGCGGAACGCGGGCGCTGACGGGAATTCTTTGTTGAAAAGGCCGCGAACCCAGGGTTCTCGGCATCGTATACGGCGCCCCCAGCCCGCGGTTCGGGGGACGTCCCATTCCGCGGGCCCACAGCGCCGTATACAAGGTGGAGAACCCTGGGTTCGCGGCTTTAGAGGCCCAGGAACGCGGCCGCGTCCTCCGCCACTGCGTTCGCCTTCTCCAGCAGCAGCTCCTCTGCCCCGAGCCAGTCGTCCCCGGCATCCCCCCGAAGATCCACGTAGATCTTCAACTTCGGCTCGGTGCCCGACGGTCGGATCAGCGCCCGCCCCGCGTCGCCGAGCGACAGCTCAACCAGTGGTGTCGCCGCCAGATAGCGCGGCCGGTCGTCCGCTCCGCTCCGGTAGTCGGTGACACCCGTCACCGCGAGCCCTCCCAGCGTCTCGGGTGTCCGCTCACCGAGCATTTCCATAGCCGCCGCGATCTCGTCCGCCCCCTCCGCTCCCGGCCGAACGAGGCTCTTCTGCGTCGAAACCCAGAGCCCGTTGCGGCGATAGAGGTCGGCAAGAAGGTCCCACACCGTCTTCCCGTCGGCCTTCGCTCCTGCAACAAGAGCCGCGAATGCGACGGCCGCCGAGATCCCGTCCTTGTCTCGCACTGTCTGACCGACCGAGTAGCCGAGCGCCTCCTCATATCCGAAGACATACGATCCGCGGTCCTCCGCCTCGAGGTCGAGTGCCGCGTTCCAGATCCACTTGAACCCGGTGAGCGTCCGGTCGTAGCCCGCACCGTATTCATCGGCGATCGAGGCGAGCATCGGCGATGAAACGATGCTGTTGAAGACCAGCGGCCGCTCGGTCCCCCCGCCGGCGAGCAGGTAGTCGGCGAGCAGCACCCCAATCTGGTTCCCGGTCAGCTGGCGGAATCCGGCGCCCGGTTCCGGGATGGAGACCGCCAGTCGGTCCGTGTCCGGGTCGTTCGCGATCACCAGGTCGGCGTCGATCGACATGGCGAGTTCGTGCGACAGGTCCATCGCCCCCGGCTCCTCGGGATTCGGGAACGCGACCGTCGGGAAGTGGCCGTCGGGCTCGAACTGTGCGGCGACCGGGTGGACCCGTGAGAACCCGAACCGGTCTAGCGCCGCGACCACGTACTTGCCGCCCACCCCGTGCATTGCGGCATAGACGATGCTGATCGTCCGATCTCCCGTAGTCCCAGGAAGACCCTGCGCGACGTCGAGGAGGTAGTCGGCGAACAGGTCCTCCCCGATCGGCTGAGCTGCTGCACCAACGATCTCCGCCCGCGGCACCTCGGAGGCCGGGCCGACGGCTGCGATCGCTGTCGCGATGTCGGCATCCGTGGGCGGGATGATCTGTGCCGCGTTCTGCGCATAGACCTTGTATCCGTTGTCGGCCGGAGGATTGTGCGACGCCGTCACGACGACTGCGGCGACCCCACCGAGGTGGAGTGAGGCAAAGGCGACGAGCGGGGTCGGGGCCGGATCGGCGAAGTAGCGCACCTCGAATCCGGCGGCTACCAGCACGGAAATCGTGTCATCCATGAACGTCGCGGACGAAAGCCTGGCATCGCGCCCGACGACCACAGGCCCTTGGTCGGTTCCCGTTGTCGCGAGCAGGTAATCGGCTAGCCCTTTCGTTGCTCGGATCACCGTCGCGCGGTTCATGCGATTCGACCCGGCCTCAACGCGGCCGCGCAAGCCCGCAGTTCCGAATTGGAGTGTCGCTCCCATCCGCTCGGTGAGTTCCTCCCTGTCCCCGGAATCGACGATGCCCTGCAGTTCGGCTCGCGTCACCGGGTCAGGGTCTCCGGCAATCCACTCTGCTGCTGCGGTCATGAGATCTGTCATGGCACGAATCGTACTGAATCGGAAGAGGCCGAGCATCGGCGCAGACCATGGACGGCGCCCGAACTCCGGGACCATTGACCCGCAGCCGCGGGCCGTCCTCCCCTGCCGTGCAGCCGGGACCCTGCGTACGATGCGACATGTGATGCCTGCTCCACCCGTTCGCCGACGTCTGCGTGTCTCCGGAATCGTCCAAGGAGTTGGATTCCGGCCGTTCGTCTACGGCCTCGCCACCTCCGCCCACCTCGGCGGGTTCGTGGGCAATGACACCGACGGCGTCTTCATCGAAGTTGAAGGTGAGCCTGACGCCGTGTCCGGTTTCGTCTCGGATCTTGAACGCTGCGCTCCACCCGCAGCGCGAATCCAGCGAATCGAGGCCGAGGACGTCCCGCCGACCGGCGACGCCTCGTTCCGGATCGTCGCAAGCCACCACGCCGCAACCGGGACTGCGCTCGTCTCACCCGATCTTCGAACGTGCGACGAATGCCTCGCCGAGCTTCACGATCCGAACGATCGCCGCCACAACTACGCGTTCATCAATTGCACCAACTGCGGACCTCGCTTCACCATCACCAAACAGACTCCCTACGACCGGCCCGAGACGACGATGCGACCATTCCGGATGTGCGACGCGTGCCAGGCCGAGTACGACGATCCCGACGATCGTCGGTTCCACGCCCAACCGAATGCCTGCGCGGTGTGCGGCCCGAGAGTGCGATCACTGCCCGACTCGCGCGACTCGATTCGCCATGCACGGCTACGGTTCGCGGCGGGTGACATCGTGGCCGTCAAGGGTCTCGGCGGCTTCCACCTGGCGTGTGACGCGACGTCGGAGCCGGCGGTGGAAGCCCTGCGTGAACGCAAGAGACGGGTCGCCAAGCCGTTCGCGGTGATGGTTGCCGACCTCGCGACAGCAGAGTCGATCGCGGAGATCGACGACGACGAAGCCCGCCTGCTCAGCTCCACAGAACGACCGATTGTCCTGCTCGCGAAACGCCCGAACACGAACGTCTCCGATCTCGTCGCGCCCGGCAACCTACACCTCGGAATCATGCTCCCCTACACACCGCTCCACGACCTCCTCGTCGCCCCGGGCGAGATCTGGGTGATGACGTCTGGCAATCTGGCCGAAGCACCCATCATCACCGACAATGCAGATGCTCTCGATCTTCTCGGTCGGATTGCCGACGCATTCGTGTTCCACGACCGCGAGATCTGCGTTCCGTGTGACGACTCGGTGGTGCGGGTTCTCGACGGCGTGGAGTACCCGATCCGCAGGTCTCGCGGCTACGCACCATTCCCGGTTCCGCTTCCCTTCGAGGTTCCGCCCATCCTCGCAACCGGAGGCGAGCTGAAGGCGACCTTCTGCCTCGCCGCCGGCCGCGACGGATTCATGAGCCAGCACATCGGGGACATGCAGAACCTCGAGACGCTCGTCACCTTCGAACACGCCGTCAACCACTTCATTGACTTGTTCCGGATTGAGCCGGAGACGATCGCCACAGATCTTCACCCCAGGTATCTGTCGGCGAATTGGGCGGAGACCGACGGACGGCCCGTTGTCAAGGTGCAGCACCACCATGCCCACGTCGCGTCGGTGATGGCCGAGCACGGCGTCATCGACCCGGTGATCGGATTTGCGTTCGACGGCACGGGATACGGCACCGACGGCACCATTTGGGGAGGTGAGGTCCTCGTCGCCGACTACGACGGCTTCGAGCGTGCCGCACACCTGGCGCCGGTGGCGCTTCCCGGTGGGGACGCGGCCGTACGCCACACCGACAGAATGGCACTCTCCCACCTGCGAAGCGCCGGGATACCGTGGGATCGGGACCTTCCACCGGTCGGCGACCACAGAGAGATCGTGCTTGAAACCCTCGAGGTCCAGATGGACCGCCGCATCAACACCATCCCCACCACCAGCATGGGCCGACTCTTTGATGCCGCGTCCGCCCTGGCCGGGGTGCGGCAGACCGCAACCTACGAGGCGCAGGCAGCGATCGAGTTCGAGGCCCTCGTTGATCGCGCGGAGGGAGGCTCGTACGAATTCGGACTCGTGGACACCGACACCCCGATCATCCTCGAGCCCGGGCCCGTCATCGCGGGGATCGTCGACGACGTGCGCGCCGGTGTCCCGGTCGGCTTGATCGCGGCTCGGTTCCACACGGCGGTCGCAACCATGATCGTCGAGGTCGCCGAACGGGTTTGTGCGCGAACGGGCATCACTACCGTTGGATTGAGCGGAGGGGTATTTCAGAACGTGACATTGACGCATGCAGCCGCCACCGCCCTCGGTGAGAAGGGCTTCGCCGTCCTCACCCATCGGCTCGTGCCACCAAACGACGGAGGCCTGGCGCTCGGCCAAGCCGTAATCGCGGCAAGAAGGAGGTGATCGGGTATGTGTCTCGGCATCCCCGGCAAAGTCATCGAAATCACCGGTGAGGGTGTGACCCGGACCGGAAGAGTCGATTTCGACGGCATCGTCAAAGAGGTCAACCTCGCCTACGTGCCCGACATCTCGATCGGCGACTACACGATCGTGCACGTCGGTTTCGCCATCACCCAACTCGACGAGGAAGCAGCGCTCGAGACACTGGCGCACCTCCAGGAACTCGAGGCCGTCGAGGTCGAACTCGACCCGGACGCGGCGCTTGCGGCAGAAGAGGCGGCGGCGAAGGGCGAGGAATGAAGTACCTCGACGAGTTCCGCGACCCGGATCTCGCTCTACGCCTCATCGACGACATCTCGCGAATCGCAACGAAGCGCCATGTACTGATGGAGGTGTGCGGCGGGCAGACCCACTCGATCATCCGCAACGGCATCGACCGACTCCTCCCCGACGAGATCGAGATGGTCCACGGTCCCGGGTGCCCGGTCTGTGTCACGCCGCTCGAGACGATCGACAAGGCACTCGCCATCGCATCGCGCGACGGTGTCATCTTCTGCTCGTTCGGCGACATGCTTCGCGTGCCCGGCTCCGGACGTGACCTGTTCTCCGTCAAGAGTGCCGGCGGCGATGTCCGCATCGTCTATTCACCCCTTGACGCCGTCCAGATCGCACGCGACAACCCGGACCGCGAGGTCGTGTTCTTCGGGATCGGCTTCGAGACAACGGCTCCGGCCAACGCCATGGCCGTCTACCAGGCGAAACAAGAGGGGCTCACGAACTTCTCGATGCTGGTTTCGCACGTTCTCGTCCCCCCGGCGATGCGCGCCATCCTCGACGCTCCGACGAACCGTGTTGAAGCGTTTCTCGCGGCCGGCCACGTCTGCTCGGTGATGGGATACGAGGAGTACGACCCGATTGCAGAGCAGTACGGGACCCCGATCGTGGTCACCGGGTTCGAGCCGCTCGATCTGCTCCAAGGGATCAAATCTGCCGTTCTGCAACTCGAAGAGGGCCGGGCCGAGGTGGAGAACGCGTACCAACGCGCGGTCAACCGCGTCGGCAACGTTCCTGCCCAGGAGATGGTCAACGACGTGTTCACCACAATCGACCGGAACTGGCGCGGCATTGGAATGATCCCGCAGTCCGGCTGGGCGCTCGCCGACGAATACCGGTCGTTCGACGCCGCCGAACGATTCACCGTCACCGATATCAACACCGTCGAATCACCGCTCTGCCACGCCGGCGAAGTGCTGCGCGGCACATTGAAACCGGACGAGTGCCCGGCCTTCGGCAAGGAGTGCACACCCAGGACACCGCTCGGGGCGACGATGGTGTCGGCCGAAGGGGCCTGCGCCGCCTACTACCTGTACGGGCGGTTCCAGGAGCTGGAGGCGACCCCGTGACCATAGAGAACTGGTCGTGCCCGATGCCTCTGCGAGACCACCCGTCGATCGTGATGGGCCACGGCGGAGGCGGCCAACTCTCTGCCGAGCTGATTGAGCATCTCTTCGTTCCGGCGTTCGGTGACGGCGAGTTGGCGCAACTCGCCGACGCGGCCGTCCTCGACCCGGACGGGCCTATCTCGTTTTCCACCGACACGTTCGTCGTCCGCCCCCGCTTCTTCCCGGGCGGGAACATCGGAGAGCTCGCCGTCAACGGCACCGTCAACGACGTCGCGATGCGCGGTGCCGTCCCGCGCTACCTCAGCGTCGGATTGATCCTGGAAGAAGGCCTTCCTTTGGCTGAGCTCGGCGTGATCGTCGAGTCGATGGCCGCGGCCGCCGCTCACGCCGGCGTGACGATCGTCACCGGCGACACGAAGGTTGTCGATCGTGGCCACGGTGACGGGGTCTTCATCAACACCACCGGCATCGGGATACTTCGAGAAGGGGCCGACATCCGACCCCAGCGGGCCGAACCGGGCGACGTGATCATCGTCTCCGGCAATGTAGGGGACCATGGGATGGCCATCATGTCGGTCCGCGAGGGCCTCGAGTTCGAAGCGTCGATCGTGTCGGACACCGCGGCCCTCAACCACATGATCAACGACGTGCTCGACACCGGCGCCGACGTGCACGTGCTCCGTGACCCGACCCGCGGCGGCCTCGCTGCCTCACTCAACGAGATCGCAGGGGCCGCGGATGTGGGCGTGCTGATCGAAGAGCGGACCATCCCGGTCGATCGGACCGTCGCGGCGGCGTGCGAGATACTCGGCATGGACCCGATGTATGTTGCGAACGAGGGCAAGGTCGTTGCGTTTGTGCCTGCCGCCGACGCCGACCGAGTGCTCGAGGTTATGCGCTTGCACTCCGAAGGCGTCAACGCCACCGCAATCGGTGAGGTCACCGACACGCATCGCGGCATGGTCGCAGCGCGGACACCGCTCGGGTCGACCAGGGTCGTCGACATGCAAGTCGGCGAACAGCTCCCCCGCATCTGCTGATCGCCTTCCCCGTTCTTGCCAAGCTATGGGAAGCCGGCTTCCACTATTTCCGCAAGAACGGGGGTGGGTGAGGCGGTCGTAAGCTGAACCCATGAAGCTCGAGGTCCGACCTCTCACTCCCGACACCTGGGATGACTTCGAAACCGTCATGGGACCGCGGGGCGGTGACGCCGGCTGCTGGTGTATGTACAACCGGCAAACCTCCCGAGAATTCGACGCTGCCAAAGGTGAACCCAACCGCGCCGCCATCCGCGACATCGTCGACAGCGGCGAGATCCCCGGCCTCATCGGATATCTCGACGGGACAGCCATCGGGTGGATCGCCGTGCAGCCGCGCGAGGTCTACGGCCGCCTCTCCCGCTCTCGGGTAGCGAAGCCGCTCGACGATCGACCCGCGTGGGCCGTGACCTGTTTCGTCGTACCGAAGGAGCACCGCGGACAGGGAGTGGCGTCGGCGCTCCTCGAAGCGGCATGCAAGTACGCAGCCGAACAAGGGGCGACGCTCATCGAGGGTTACCCGGTTGAGCCCCGCGAGGACCGTATGCCCGCGTTCTGGGCGTGGATGGGCTTCGCCTCGATGTTCGAGGAGGCGGGGTTCAAGGAAGTCGACCGCCGCACTGAAACCCGCCCGTTCATGCGCCGGAAGCTCTGACGAAAGGCACAGGGCAGCCAGGGCCGTTGGCATCGGGAACTCTCGGCTGCGAAAGTGGTAGCGAGCTCCGCGGGAGGTATAGATGACTCAGGACTACGAGAGCACGCCGGAAGCGAGGGCGCGCAAGCGAGCCAAGGAATACACCGGCCTGATGTGGCACGTCGGCACGTACGTCATCGTCAACGCCTTCATTTGGTTCATCGACATAGTGAGCGGCGGAGGTGTCGAGTGGGCCTACTGGGTCACGATTCCCTGGGGTATCGGCCTGGCGTTTCATGTGCTGGCCTATTTCCTCGACGACACCGGCATCGAACAGCGCAAGTACAAGAAGTTCCTGGCCGAGGAACAGAACAAGCAGGACTCGGACTCGTAGCGCGGCGTTCGCCGACCTCCACCCGGTGTCCACGGTCAGCCGGGATCGGTCGATCGACGGCTGATGAGAACGGTCACGGGATGTGATGTCGCTTGTTCCTACGATCGTGCTTGTGGAAGACGCCGCACCTCACATCGGGACGCTCAGGGAGAAGCCGCTCCACGCGTCGTTGAAGCGCTGGTACGCCCGGCCGGGCGATCGCGTCGAGGTGCCGGTTGACCGGTTCGTGGTCGATCTTGTCAGGGACGTACTCCTCATCGAAGTCCAGACGCGCGGCTTCTCGTCGATGAAGCAGAAGCTCGCGAATCTGCTGGATCTCGGGCACCACGTGCGAATCGTCCACCCCATCGCCGTGAACAGGTGGATCGTGAAGACCGACGCCGACGGGAAGGTTCTCAGCAGGAGACGCTCACCACGGCACGGCGATCCGACCGATCTTTTTGCTGAGCTCGTGAGCTTCCCCGACCTCGTGGCAGATCCGGGTTTGGAGATCCATCTGATCCTCACCCAGGAGGAGGAGTACCGGCGTCACAACCCGAACCGCTCGTGGCGGCGCAAGGGATGGACGGTTGTGGAACGCCGGCTGATCGACGTGGTCGACACGTTGATGATCTCCGGCCCTGAGGATCTCGCCGGCCTGCTGCCCACCGACCTACCCGAGACATTCACGACCGAAGATCTCGCAGCCGCTCTCGGCCGGACGCGCCGCTCCGCCCAACAGATGGCCTATTGCCTGCGCCAAGCCGGCGTGGTCGTTCCCGTTGGCAAGGCCGGCAACGCGGTGCAGTACCGCGTCGACTGACGGCCAACCTCAGCCCTCGGCGAGGCCGATCCCCGTCTCGACGGCTTCGAGGTTCACTTCGGAGAACGAACCGGCACCCGCCGCATCCCGTAGCGCATCCATCGGATACGGCCCGGTCAGCTTCAACGCGGCCGACAGGAACACGAGGCCGAGCGACGTCTTGGGGATCCGCTTCGACGCCTCCTTCGGATCAATCACCACAACACGGGCGTCCGTGACCACGTCGGCGTACTCGGGGATGGTCAATACAAGTCCATCCGAGGTCATCGCCGAGAGATACGGCCCCGCCTTCGCAAAGCCGTCGGCTGAGATAACTGCAAACACGTCCGGACTTGCCACCGCGGTGAACGGCATCTCGTCGGGCGCGAGCCACAACTCAGTGACCGAGTGGCCTGCCTTCACCGTTACGGGGTAGTCGTCTCGTTGCGCCGCCCACAACCCGGAGCGAAGCCCACCGAGAGCGACCAACTTCGCCGCCGACCGAACCTTCCCACCCGCCGAACCTGCCACGACCAGCGACATCGGCCGGTCAAGGGTGTGCGCGTATCCGACCGGTACCGGCCGAGCCCCGGCAACCGCGGTTCCGGCAATCGACGCATGCGCCGCTCGATACCCGGTTGCGTACTCGGTCACGTCGCGCTCGTAGAGAAGCCCCGGTTCCATACCCCAGGACCGCATCGACTCTTCCATCCCGGCGCGGGTGAACTTGTTCGACCGCACGTAGTAGGCGGTGCAGAGATCCCACACGTCGAGTAGGGCAAAGCCCGGGGTGGTCATAGCTGCCACGAACCGGTCCGCGAGGTCCGTGTTGAACGAAGAGCCTCGGTAGACATACGCCGCGCCGTTCACACCCACCGTGGCGCAGATGTCGAGGGGATGTTCGAGGTTGCCGTGCGGTGTCGTCGGCGTGACACCACCTTCGGGCGTCGTTGTGGAGTGCTGGCCACCGGTCATGCCGAAGTTGAGGTTGTTCATCACGATCACCGTGATTCCGATGTTCCGGCGCGCCGCCGACAGCAAGTGCGCGCCGCCGATACCGGTGCCGCCGTCTCCCATGATCACGA
>Ga0316197_10004271_pt1 | contig 10149 bp, 12 predicted proteins | sample OudBiesiAoxic_MG_FD_204939 | JGI IMG/M metagenome (GOLD analysis project Ga0316197, IMG submission 204939) | Coastal sediment microbial communities from Oude Bieten Haven, Netherlands - site A oxic | ecosystem: Environmental > Aquatic > Marine > Coastal > Sediment | place: Netherlands... | reverse complement strand
GCGGGCGCGGCGGGGCCGCTGGGGGCGGCGCTCGCGACGTGCCTGGCGCTGACCTGGCTCAATCCGCACGTGTATCTCGACACGGTGGTGCTGATCGGGTCGATCGCGTCGCAGTACGACGGGGCGCGGGGGGCGTTCGGCGCGGGGGCGGTGACGGCGTCGTTCGTGTTTTTCTTCGGGTTGGGATATGGCGCGCGGCTGCTCCGGCCGGTTTTCGCGCGTCCCGTCGCCTGGCGGTGGCTGGAGGCGGGGATCGGCGTGGTGATGTGGGGGATCGCGGCGAAGCTCGCGCTCAGCTGAGCGGCTTGGCCATGCGCACGCTGTCGCCGTCGCGGCCGGTCTCGCGCCAGCCGAGGCGTTGGTAGAGCTCGAGATTGCCGGCCATGCGCGCGTGGGTGTGCAGGCGGATCTCGGCGAGGCCCAGAGATCTCGCCGCCGCTTCGGCCTCCGCGATCAGCGCGCGCCCGATACCCCGGCCGGCGGCCTCGGCCGCCACGGCGACGTTGGCGAGAAGCGCGTGGTCGCCCGTCGGGATCAGGATCAGCCCGCCACGGACGGCACCGTCCAGGGTCGCGACCCAGACGAGATTCTCGGCGATGTCGGCGGCGACGCCTTCGGAGATCTCGGGCAGATCCGTGAGAGTGGCGCGGAACGGGGCGTAGGCCCCGTCGATCGCGGCGGTCAGGGGGGCCGCGTCTTCCGGCGTGGCGCGGCGGATGTGAACTTCAGCCATTCCGCATCTTCAAGCCTTTCGGCTCCAGATCAAGCCACTCATTGCGCTGCCGCCGGATGCCGCTCACATCGTGCGCCAAAACAAGAGGTAACAGGACGAAAGTGTCGGGGATGCGGGCCGCCCGAAGGAGGCCCGCACCCGATTTCAGATCACTGGTTCGCGATGTTCTCGATCATCATCCGCTTATCGGAGTCGCTGTCGGATCCCCCGGCGACGAGCTCGATCTGAATGAGCTGTTCCGGGCTCAGGGCGTCGAGATTGTCGACCTTGGCGTTCACCGACTGGACGCAGGTTGCCACCGACGCGCGCAACTGGTCGTTGCCGACCATGGGCGAGTCCACGGCCAGAATCCGCTCGATCTGGGCTTTCTTGGCACCCTCCTTCGCGTTGCTGGTCAGCACCGCCTCGATTACCACGAGGTCCGGGCCGGAGATCGAGTCGACGTCGACGTCGATTCCGTTCATCTTGAACTGGCCGGCCACCTCGGCGCGCAATTCGGGTGTCCCGACGCAGGCTTTCCTCTCGCTGACCAGGCTTTCGATCATGGCGGCCTTGCAGCAGTCATCCTCGCTCGTGCTGAGGATCAAATGCATCTGAGACAACTGGGTGCTCGACAGCGAATCGAGATTCTTCACCTCGATGTTGTGCGTCGCCAACTGGTTGCTGACGTCGTCCAGCATCTGGTCGGAAAGCGCCGGTCCAGCGAGGATCGAGAGGGACAGCGCGGCCGCGCCGGCCATTTTCCAAGTTCTGAGTTTCATATCGTCTTTCTCCTGTTCGCGTGCCTGCGCCGCCACGCGGCACCAGACACATTCAGTAAACGGACGACTCATACGAATTTTGTAGAAGAGCCGACTCATATGAATCGTTATAAATGTATTAACGCATAGATTGAATCTCGCCTTGATCTCGATCAAGTCAGTGGCAGTGAGGACGGAGCGCCTTGGCTACGCCGGGGGCGGAATGATAAGGGCCAAAGGGAAGAGGGAGATCCGCGAAATGGAAACATTATCGGAAACCGCCTGTTTCGGAGGCGTGCAGGGGGTGTATCGGCATGCGAGCGCGGTCTGCGGCTGCGACATGACTTTCGCGCTGTATCTGCCGCCGCAGGCCGCGTCGGGTCCGGTGCCGGTTCTGTGGTACCTGTCGGGGCTGACCTGCACGCATGATAACGCGATGACCAAGGCGGGGGCGCAGGCCTGGGCGGCGATGGAGGGGATCGCGCTGGTGTTTCCCGACACCTCGCCGCGCGGGCCTGGCGTGGCGGACGACGACGCGTTCGATCTGGGGCAGGGCGCGGGGTTCTATGTCGATGCGACGGAGGTGCCGTGGGCCCCGCATTTCTCGATGTGGACGTATCTGACGGACGAGCTGCCGCGCGTGGTTTTCCACAGCTTCGATCTGGTGGAGGGCGCGCAGGGCATCACCGGGCATTCGATGGGTGGGCACGGGGCGCTGACCATCGCGCTCAGGCACCCGGACCGGTTCCGGTCGGTCTCGGCCTTCGCGCCGATCGCCAATCCGAGCGGGTCGGATTGGGGGCGGAAGCAGTTCGCGGCGTATCTCGGGGCGGATGAGGCGGGTTGGGCGACGCATGACGCGAGCCTGCTGCTGCGCGCGCGGGGGTGGAAGGGGATCCTGCTGATCGACCAGGGGGCGTCGGACCAGTTCCTCGATCTGCTGAAGCCGGAGGCGCTGGCGGCCGCGATCGCCGAGACGCGGCAGGCGGCGGTGTTCCGGATGCAGCCGGGCTACGATCACAGCTACTTCTTCGTGGCGTCGTTCATGGCGGATCACGTGGCGTTCCATGCCGAGGCGCTGCGCGCGTGATCTATGTGGATGCCGACGCCTGTCCGGTGCGCGACGAGATCGTGCGGGTCGCGGAGCGGCACTCCCATCCGGTGACGATGGTGGCCAATGGCGGCATCCGGCCGAGCCGGCATCCGCTGGTGAGCGTGGTGGTGGTCGAGGCGGGGGCGGACGCGGCCGACATGTGGATCGCGGAGCGGATCGGACCGGGCGATGTCTGCGTCACGGCGGACGTGCCGCTGGCGGCGCGCTGCGTCGAGGCGCGCGCGCGGGTGGTCGGGCCGGACGGCAAGCCGTTCACCACGGCGAACATGGGCGCGCGGCTGGCGACGCGGGATCTGATGGCGGATCTGCGCGCGGCCGATCCGTTCCGGCAGGGCGGCGGACGGCCGTATTCCAAGGCGGACCGAGCGCGGTTTCTCGAGGCGCTGGAGGGTGCGCTGCGCGCGGTCAGAGGATGAAGTCGGCGGCGGTGTAATCGGCGGCGGACGTCGCGCCGTCGGCGATGCGGATGAGGAAGTCGGCGGCGTCGTCGTCGACGCTGCCGTAGATCAGAGTGACGCCGGCGGTCTCTTCGATCCACAGGCGGCCGGCTCCGGGCGCGTCGCCGAGCGTGAAGGCCTGGTCGCCGGCCGAGCCCGCGACCGCGTCGATGCGCGAGAAGTCGATCACGTCGCCGCCCGCGCGTCCCGCGCCGTCGAAGCCGTCGATCAGGTCGGGCGCGCCGGGGGTGGAGTCCGAAGGCGCGCCGAAGTCGAAGACGTCCGCGCCCGCGCCGCCGATCAGCACGTCCGGGCCGCCGCCGCCCTCAAGGCGGTCGTCGCCCGCGCGGCCTTCGAGGGTGTTCGCCTCGGCGTCGCCTTCGATGACGTCCGCGGCGGTGGAACCGATGACGTTCTCGATGGAGATGAGGGCGTCGAGGCCCGATTGGTCGCCGGTCGCGGCGCCGGAATCGAAATCGAGATAGCCGCCGAGACGGACATGGACGGTGGCGGAGAGCGCGGAATAGTCGACCGTATCTGTTCCGGTGCCACCGAAGTAGATGTCGATGCCGTCGTTCCGGGTCGCCTCGATGACGTCGTCGCCGCCGCCGGCCTGGACGAAATCGAGACCTGCCGCCGGGGTGAAGGTCTCCGGCGCGTCGGTGCCGACGAGGAAATCGTCGCCGGCGCCCGCCGCGCGAAGGACGTTCTGGCCGTAGAGTGCCGCGACTTCCGCGATCACCTCGTCCGAGAGGGTGATCGTGCCGTTGTAGATCGGGGCCATGATGTTGTCGGACCCGGACATGTGTTCGAGGCCGATGGCATGGCCGATCTCGTGGACGAGCACGCCGAAGAAGGCCTCCTCGCGCGGATCCGCCGGGAAATCGGTGATGTCGCCCCAGTCGTCGTCGATGTCCATGCGGACGGCCGCGGCCAGAATGGTCCCGTCCAGAAGGAAGCTCAGTCGGGCCTCGCCCGCCTGTCCGCCCGGCCCGTCGAATTCCGTCCAGCCGACCTGGATGTCGGCGCCGGTGTTATCGGCCTCGACCTGCCGGAAGCTCAGATCGAGGACGTCGTCCCAGACGGAGAAGGCTCGCGCGACGAGCGCGGTGCTTGCCGCGCCCAGAGCCGCCGTGAAGCCGTTGAAGTCCGTCCGGAAGTTCGCGAGGTTCCAGGTGACGACATCGTCGCGCCATCTCGGCATGGGAAATCCCCTTCAGATCGTTTCGCGACATGTCCGATTCCGCGCCACGCGGCCACTCGGACCGACGCGGGGTGGGGCCCGGCAGGTGGACCTGCGCGGACGTTACCACCTTCGCTGGTCATGGTGTATTCCGAAATGCGTAAATGTGGTGTTTAGGCAGGCGGAGATACGCCGTGCGCTTTCGGGTCCCGGTTAACGGCGCGCGTCAGAGCCTGTTGAGAAACCAGCGTTCACCCTCGTTCGTGACCATGTGCCGCGCGGTCTCCAGCGGCATCCAGAGCGCGCGGTGGCCCGGTTCGGAGGGCGCGCCGTGACGCAGCGCCGGGCGGCAGAGATAGACGTGGCAGACCTTGCGCGCCCAGAGATCGTATTCCGGCATGTAGGCGTAACGCTGGAAGGCCCCGAGACGCGCGGTGACGCGGATGCGCCAGCCGGTCTCTTCGAGGCATTCGCGGTGCAGCGCGCGGACGGCGCCCTCGCCGGCATCGATGCCGCCGCCGGGTAGCTGCAGCTCGCGTTCGGGCTCGTTCTGTTCGGTGATCAGCAGATCGCCGTCCTCGAGGATCGCCCCGTAGGCGCCGGGTCGGGTCGTGTAGGTCCGGTCGGGCCGGACCGGTTCGCCGAAACGCGGGATCATGAGCGCAGCATGACGGGTCGCGCGGGCGGCCGCAATCCCGCCATTTGCAAGCGGCGTTCCGACCTCCTATCTGACCCCCTCGTTTTGAGGAAATTGGGACCTTCGACATGACCCTCGCCGAACAGATCGCATGGGACGACACCATCCTGCCCTTCCAGCTCGACCGCGCCGACGTGCGCGGGCGCGTGGCGCGGCTGGATGCGGTGCTCGAGGAGATATTGGGTCAGCATTCGTATCCCGCGCCGGTGGCCGCGCTGGTGGCGGAGGCGGCGCTTCTGACGGCAATGATCGGGCAGACTGTCAAGCGGCGGTGGAAGCTGAGCCTTCAGATCCGGGGAAACGGGCCGATCCGGTTCATCGCGACGGATTATTTCGCCCCCGAAGTGGACGGCGCGCCGGCGCGGATGCGCGCCTATGCCGGATTCGACGAGGAGCGGATCGATCCGACCGCGCGCCCGTTCGACCAGATCGGCGAGGGCATGTTCGCCATCCTGATCGATCAGGGCGGCAACGGCGCGCCCTACCAGGGGATCACGCCGATCGCCGGGCGGTCGCTGGCCGATTGCGCCGAAACCTATTTCGCGCAGTCCGAGCAGCTGCCGACCGCCTTCGCGCTGGCGATGGGCGAGGCGGCGGTTCCGGGCGCGCCGGCGCAATGGCGCGGCGGCGGCGTGATGATCCAGCACATGCCCAAAGCCTCGCCCTCAGCCAAGCAGGACGCATCGGGGTTCGACGGGCTGCTCGCGGCGGTCGATCTGGTGGATGGCGACGACGCGGAGAACTGGAGCCGCGCGAACCTGTTGCTGGAGACGGTCGAGCCGACGGAGCTGGTCGGGCCGCATGTGGGGCCCGATCAGTTGCTGCTGCGGCTGTTCCACGAGGAGGGGCCGCGCGTGTTCGACGCCCAGGCGGTGCGGTTCGGCTGCAGCTGCGGACCGGAGAAGGTGTCGCGGGCGCTGTCGATCTATTCGGCCAAGGACATCGCGACGATGACGACGGACGAGGGCAAGGTCACGGCTGATTGCCAGTTCTGCGGGGCGCACTACGAATTCGACCCGTCCGAGGTCGGCATGGAGGCCGGCGGGTCGGAGGAGTGACGGAAGGCCCGTCGGTGAAGGACCTGTCCTCGGTCGGATCGTGGATTTGGTGGAGCCAAGGAGGATCGAACTCCTGACCTCTTGCATGCCATGCAAGCGCTCTCCCAGCTGAGCTATGGCCCCTTTGCGACTCGCGCCGCGCGGACGTCTTTAGGTGTCCGGCGGTGCCGGATCAAGCCCGAAAACGCCCCGCGGGCGGGCCTTAATCGTCGTCGTCGGAGGCGACTTCCTTGATGTCCTCAAGGTCCGAATTGTCGTCTTCGTCGTCGTCATCCTCGAGGATGTCGTCGGCGATGTCGTCGCCTTCCACGGTATCGGCGTCATCATCGTCGATGACCTCGGCGTCATCGGCCACGGGCGCCTGTTTGGCCTTTTCGGGCCGGGGCGCCTTGGGCTTGGTCGCGGTCAGGCTCTCGAGCGTGAACGTCGCCGCGCAGCTGGGGCAGGTCATCGGATCCTGCCTGAGATCGTAGAAGCGTGTCGCGCAGGTCGGGCAGACGCGTTTCACGCCCCATTCTTCATTGGGCATCTGGCTTCCTTGACGTGGAGAATCGGGTCCGGGGTCGATTGCCACGCAAGGGGGCGGTTGTCAAAGCCTTTGCCGCGCACGTTAAGCGGCGCCTGAGAACGGCCTTGATGCACTGCACAAAAACTATAGAGTGCGCGCAACAAAAATACCGAGGGAACGCCTATGCTGTATCATGCTTACGAAATGACCCATGCGGCGGTCATGCCGATGCGCGCGGCCGCGCGGTTGGGGCAGAGCGTCGTGAGCAGTCCGATGAACCCGCTTTCGGCGACGTATCTCAACCGGACGCTGTCGGCGTCGATGGAAATGTTCATCAATGCGACCCGGCGCTACGGCAAGCCGGAGTTCGAGCTGCCCGAGACGGTGGTGGACGGGGTCGATACGCGGGTCGTCGAGGACGTGGTCTGGGTGAAGCCGTTCTGCAGGATGCTTCGGTTCCGGCGCGATTCCGAAGCGGCGGAGAAACGGGGCGATCCCAAGCTGCTGATCGTGGCGCCGATGTCGGGGCATTACGCCACGCTTCTGCGCGGCACGGTCAAGGCGATGATGCCGGAGCATGACGTCTACATCACCGACTGGATCGACGCGCGCGATGTCTCGGTGGCGTATGGCGACTTCGATCTGGACGATTACACCGATTATCTGATCGAGATGATCGAGCATCTGTCGGCGGATGGCGAGCGCGTCTCGGTGCTGGCGGTCTGTCAACCCGGCGTTCCGATGATGGCGGCGGCGAGCCTGATGGCGATGGACAAGAATCCGGCGCGGCCGGCCTCGATCGCGCTGATGGGGTCGCCGATCGACACCTCGCAAAATCCCACGCAGCCCAACGACCTGGCGCAGAGCAAGCCGTTCAGCTGGTTCGAGAAAAACGTGATCTCGCGCGTTCCCTGGCCGAACGTCGGGTTCATGCGGCGGGTCTATCCGGGGTTCCTGCAGCTGTCGGGGTTCATGTCGATGAACATGGATCGCCACGTCGACGCGCATGTCGGGCAGTTCCAGGATCTCATCAAGGGCGACGGGGACAGCACCGACGCGCATCGGCGGTTCTACGACGAGTACATGGCGGTGATGGACCTGACGGCGGAGTTCTATCTGCAGACCATCGACCGGGTGTTCCAGCGGCGCCTGATGGCCAAGGGCGAATACATGTATCGCGACCGGCTGATCCAGCCGTCCGCGATCACGGACATCGCGCTGATGACGATCGAAGGCGAGAAAGACGACATTACCGGGCTCGGACAGACCGAGGCGGCGCATGCGATGATGCCGGACCTGCCGAAGGGCAAGCATTTGCATTACGTGGCGCCAGAGGTCGGCCATTACGGCGTGTTCAACGGGTCGCGGTGGCGCAAGCTGACCCAGCCGAAGCTGCGCGATTTCATCCGCGCGCATCGGCAGCCGGTCGCGGGCTGAGATCGCGATTGGCCGAAGCTCTCAGCATCGGCGATCCTGCGATCGAGGTGCGGCTGCGCCGGAACGCCCGCGCGCGCCGGATGATTTTGCGCATCGCGCGGCCGGGGCCGGTTCCGGTCCTGACGCTGCCGCCGGGGGTTCCGGTCTCCAAGGCGCGCGCGTTCCTGAGCGACCAGGAAGGATGGCTCCGCAAGCATGTGGCGGCCTGCGCGCCGCGGCGCACGATCGTCGATGGCGCGAGGCTGCCGGTGCGGGACGAGGTTCTGACGGTGCGGGCGTCACGGGAGCGGGGCGTGCGCGCGTGCGACGGCCTGCTTCTGGTGCCGGGACGGACGGAGGACATGCCCGCGCGGGTCGGGGCCTGGCTTCGGGAAGCGGCGCGGCGGGACTGCGTGGACGGGGCCGCGCGCCATGCGGCGGTGCTGGGGTTGCCGTTCGGCCGGGTGACGTTGCGCGATACGCGGTCGCGCTGGGGGTCCTGCACGAGCGCCGGCGATCTGATGTTCTCGTGGCGGCTGATCATGGCGCCGTCCGCCGTGCTCGACTACGTCGTGGCGCATGAGGTCGCACATCTGGCCGAGATGAACCATTCGGACCGGTTCTGGGCGCAGGTGGCCAGGCTTTTTCCCGATCACGCGGCGCCGCGCGCCTGGCTTCGGCGGAACGGCGCGGGCCTTCACGCGTGGGATTTCACGCGACAGGCTGAAGGTTAGGGCGCGTGGCGGTTCCCGAGCCAGCGATCCCGATCGTGCGCGACCGCGCGGCGGAGATCGTTCTGCCGGCGCACGAGCGGGTCTACCGCGCGCTTCGGGCGCGGGTCATGCACGGGCTGATCGCGCCCGGCGCCGCGCTGACGTTGCGCGGGATCGGCGCGGAGTTCGGGGTGAGCATGACGCCGGCCCGCGAGGCGGTGCGCCGGCTGGTCGCGGAAGGCGCGTTGAAGCTCTCGGCCTCGGGGCGGGTCTCGACGCCGGAGCTGACGGCCGAGCGGATCGAGGAACTGGCGGCGTTGCGCGCGCTTCTGGAGCCGGAGCTGGCGTCGCGGGCGCTGCCCCGGGCGCATGCGGCGCTGATCGACAGGATGCAGGCGATCAACGGCGTGATCGAGGAGATGATCGTCAAGGCCGACGCCAGCGGCTATGTCCGGAGCAATCAGGAATTCCACCGCACGCTTTATCTGCGCGCCCAGGCGCCGGCGATGCTCGCCTTGGTCGAGACGGTCTGGCTGCAATCGGGGCCGACGATGCGGATGCTATACGAACGGCTTCAGCGCAGGCAGGCGAGCGAGAACCATCGCAAGATCCTCGCGGCGCTGCACGCGGGCGATGATCCGGGATTGCGGCTGGCGGTTCGGATGGACGTGACCCAAGGGCTTCGGATGCTGGTCAGCTAGCGCCCGGCGGGGCGTTCGGCAGCCACGTCACCGGCCCGGGGCGGCGCGCTTTTCGCGCCCGCCGCCGGGGGAAGCTCTCTATTTCCGTTCGATGATCGTCGGCCATCCGAACAGACGCGACAGCGGGCGGCCTCCGCCGGGAATGACCGAACTGCGCCGCGGCCCGGTCGACAGCAGCCGCTGCGGCCAGAACAGCTTCGACATGTACCTGCCGCCATGGATCGCCGAGTTCGCCGTGCGTCCGCGCTTGATCAGAGGCATCGGCCAGAACTTGCGCGACATGAAGCCGCCACCGCTGATCGCCGAGCGTTTGGTCCGATGCGGGCTGAGAAGGCGAAAGAAGCCGTCCGTCACGGTGCCGCGCGGCATTTCCTCATCCCAGAGCGGAAGCGTGATCAGCAGCGGATGGCCCTTGAGGATGCTTGGCGAGTGATCGGGTCTGTCGGGGGCGTAGGTGTCGTCGGGGATGTCACCGACATCGACCGTGTCGGCATCGGCCAGGATCTCGCGCGCGATCCGCGCCGCGCCGAGGGGTTTGTACGTCGCCGGGATCAGCAGCAGGGCGGCGTCGCCCTTGAGGTGTTTGGCGTAGGCCGCGGCGGCGGCCGGGTCGATGTCGGCCTTTTCCAGACGGGCGGCCATGGCATCCGCATCGTCGTCGCCGGAGCCCTTGAAGATGCGGAGGATGTACTTGGGAAACCCTTCGTCGTTCAGTTTCCGCACGACCGCCGCCGCGGATTTCTCGCTTGCGAAGAGCCGAGTGATGATCTGAGTCATGATACCTCCACCGTTCTTGTAATTGTCGTTTTCGTTCCGGATGTCGAGCCGTGCCGCCGGTCGGTCCTGCCG
>Ga0316197_10004269_pt1 | contig 10152 bp, 7 predicted proteins | sample OudBiesiAoxic_MG_FD_204939 | JGI IMG/M metagenome (GOLD analysis project Ga0316197, IMG submission 204939) | Coastal sediment microbial communities from Oude Bieten Haven, Netherlands - site A oxic | ecosystem: Environmental > Aquatic > Marine > Coastal > Sediment | place: Netherlands... | reverse complement strand
GCAAGGACGGCTGGGACGTCGTCCGCCTCGATCCGGGGGACGAGATCGTCGGCGCGGTCGAGCTGGCCACCGGCTCCGAGGAGCTGGTGTTCGTCACCAGCGATGCGCAGCTGCTGCACTTCCCGGCAGCAGGCGTACGCCCGCAGGGCCGCACCGGTGGCGGGGTCGCGGGTGTGCGGCTCTCGGCCGCCGCGTCAGCGGTCTTCTTCGGCGCCTACGACCCGGACCAGCCAGGCGTCGTCGTAACGATCGCAGGCTCGTCCGCCGCACTGCCGGGCACCGAGGCCGGATCGGTCAAGGTCACCGACATCGCCGTCTACCCGGGCAAGGGGCGCGGCACGGGCGGTGTGCGCTGCCACCGCTTCGTTCGCGGAGAGGACACCGTGCGGATGGCCTGGGTGGGGCCCGCCCCGGCTCGTGCTGCGGCAGCCACCGGGGTGCCGGTACCCCTTCCCGAGGCCAACGACACGCGTGACGGATCGGGCTCTGCGGCCGCTGGGATCGTGGACGGCATCGGCCGGGAGACCCAGACGCCCAGCTAGCGGCCTGGTGTGCATGGTCGCGGGACCTAGACGTCGATGCGCTCGACGTCCAGGCGCGCGGCGCCCTCAATGATGAAGTCGCGCCGTGGCGACACCTCCGAGCCCATGAGCAGCTCGAACACCTCCTCGGCCACGGCTGCGTCGCGCAGGGTGATGCGCCGAAGCTGGCGGTGACGGGGATCCATGGTCGTCTCGGCGAGCTGGTCGGCGTCCATCTCCCCGAGGCCCTTGTAGCGCTGGATCGGCTCCTTCCAGCGCTTGCCCTTCTTCTCCATCTCACGGGTCAGCCGGTCGAGCTCGGCGTCGGAGTAGGTGTAGCGCAGCTTGTCCTGGCCCTTGCCCGGGTTGGTGAGTTCGACTCGGTGCAGCGGCGGTACGGCGGCGTAGAGACGTCCCTGGTCGACCAGCGGACGCAAGTAGCGGAAGAACAGCGTGATGAGCAGCGTGCGGATGTGGGAGCCGTCCACGTCCGCGTCGGTCATGATCACGATCTTGGAGTAGCGGGCCAGGTCGAGGTCGAACGTCCGCCCCGACCCCGCGCCCACCACCTGGATGATCGCGGCGCACTCGGCATTGGAGAGCATGTCCGACACCGACGCCTTCTGGACGTTGAGGATCTTGCCTCGGATGGGCAGCAGCGCCTGGAACTCCGAGCTGCGGGCCAGCTTGGCGGTACCGAGGGCGGAATCGCCCTCGACGATGAACAGCTCGGTGCGGTCGACCTCGTCAGAGCGGCAGTCCACCAGCTTCGCGGGCAATGCCGAGGTCTCCAGAGCGTTCTTGCGCCGCACGGTCTCCTTGTGCAGCCGTGCGGCCACTCGCGTCTTGGCCGCCGAGACGACCTTCTCCAGCGCGGTCTGCGCGGGTGCCTTGTCGACACGCTTCGGGCTGGTGAGAAAGGCCTTCAGCTCCGACTCCACGACCCGCGACACGATCCCCCGCACCGCCGAGGTGCCCAGCACCTCCTTGGTCTGGCCCTCGAACTGCGGCTCGGCCAGTCGCACCGACACCACCGCAGACAGACCCTCGAGGACGTCGTCCTTCTCGATCTTGGCGTCGCCCGCCTTCAGGCGGCGTGCATTCACCTTCACCTGGTCGCGCAGGCACTTCAGCAGACCCTGCTCGAAGCCTGCCAGGTGGGTGCCCCCCTTGGGGGTCGCGATGATGTTGACGAACGAGCGCACCTCGGTCTCGTAGCCGGTGCCCCACCGAAGCGCCACGTCGACGAGGCACTCGCGCTGCACCTCGGTAGGCGCCATGTGGCCCTTGTCGTCCATCACCGGCACCGTCTCGGTGAACGCCCCCGAGCCGGTCAGACGCAGGACGGGGGTGATCGAGGGGTCGTCGGCCAGGAACTCGACGTACTCGCCGATCCCGCCCTCGTGCTGGAAGACCTCCTCGACGACGGACGCACCGCGTTCGTCGCGGACGTACACAGCCAGCCCGGGCACCAGGTAGGACGTCTGGCGCGCCCGTGTGGCCAGTTCGTCGAAGGTGACCTTGGCGTCGCGCAGGAACACCTGCCGGTCGGCCCAGAACCGCACGCGCGTGCCCGTGACGCCGCGCTTGACCTTGCCCACCACCGCCAGCTCTGAGGCGTCGACGAACGGCGTGAACGCTGCGTCGGGGCTCCGCTCGCCGGTGTCGTGGAACTGCCCCGGCTCACCGCGGCGAAAGCGCATGCCGTAGGTCTTCCCGGCCCGGTCGACCTCGACGTCCAGCCGCGCCGACAGCGCGTTGACCACGCTGGCACCGACGCCATGCAGGCCACCGGAGGCCGCGTACGAACCGCCGCCGAACTTGCCACCCGCGTGCAGCCGGGTGAACACGAGCTCGACGCCCGACAGCCCGGTACGCGGCTCGATGTCGACAGGGACGCCCCGTCCGTCGTCGCGCACCTCGACCGAGCCGTCGGAGTGCAGGGTGACGTCGATACGCGTGCAGTGCCCGCCGAGAGCCTCGTCCACGGCGTTGTCGATGATCTCCCACACGCAGTGCATGAGTCCGCGGGAGTCCGTCGAGCCGATGTACATGCCCGGACGCTTGCGGACGGCCTCCAGCCCCTCCAGAACCGACAGGTGGCGTGCGGTGTAGCTCTGGTCGGCCGAGGTCTTCGTCACCCGCGACAGGCTACGTCGCACGTCGGACTGGCCGGGCGATGCGGACGGCGAGCGACTGCCGTGTCGAGGTGATCGCTTCGCCATGAGCGAACCAGATCGGTTCGAGTGACACGGAACAGGCGGCGCATGGTCTTATGTTGTGTGTAGTGACAGACGAAGTGACACGACCGAGGACAGAGAGGCCCGACATGACCACCGCAGTTGCCTCCCAGATCACCGCCCTCGACCGCTGCGACCGCTGCGGCGCCCAGGCCTACGTCCTCGTACGCCTCGAGACCGGTGGCGAGCTCTACTTCTGTGCCCACCACGCCCGCAAGCACGACGAGGTGCTGCGGCCGATGGCCACCGAGTGGGTCGACGAGACCGACCGACTCACCGAGGAAGCCGCGACGCGTTGACGGCGTGACCTTGAGCCTGCGCGGGTAGGTCAGGCTTGAGGTCGTGACCGCCCTGACCGTCCTGACCGGTGTCGGCATCTTGGCCGGCCTGATCGGGACGGTCATCGTCGTTATGCCCGGGATCCTCGTGGTCTGGGGCTCGGTGCTGGTGTGGGCCCTGGTCGGGGACAACCCCTACCGATGGTGGGTCGTCGCCTTCGCCACGGTGCTCCTGGTCGCGAGCACCGTGCTGAAGTACCTGATCCCGGGACGGCGCCTGTCCGATGCCGGCGTCCCAGGGTCGGCTCTGGCGCTCGCCGGGCTCGCAGGGGTCGTGGGGTTCTTCGTCATCCCAGTCATCGGCTTCTTCGTCGGCTTCGTCCTGGGCCTGCTGGCTGCCGAGATGATCCGACTGCGCGACTTCTCGGTCGCCTGGCCCGCGACCAGGTCGGCCCTCGTGGCGGTGGGCATGTCGGTGGCCGTCGAGCTGTTCGCCGGTCTGATGATCGCTACGGGCTGGGTTGCTGCCCTGATCGCGGCCTGACGGTAGCGGGAGCTGACGACCTGATCAGCTCAGGATGTCCTTGGTGGTGAAGCGCGCCCACGCCAGGGTCAGGAACACGGCCGCGTACCCACCCTGCAGGATCGCGTTGGCGGCGAAGGAATCCCACACGATCGGTGAGCGCAACAGGTCGGCGAAGTCGAGCCAGGTGTTGGTGAGCAGCCACGGGTGAAGCCAGTCGAGCTGGGACAACCCCCCGAGGATCTGCGACGCCACAGCTACCACGATCGTCGTCGCCATCGCCCCGACGGGGACGTCGGTGAGCGTCGACACGAAGATGCCCACCGACGCGAGCCCCACCATCGACAGGGCCGCGTACAGCGTCAGCAGAGCCATCCGGACCGTGAGATCACCGCTGCTGAGGACGTCGCCGGACAGACTGGCGGCATCGGCCGACCCGAACAGCAGGTTGCCCAGCACCAGGCCGACCAGCGACATCAGGGCCGGCGCCACGATGCAGAACAGCAGGACGACCGCGCTCTTGACCACCAGCAGCCTCGTCCGTCCAGCCGGCGCCAGCAGCAAGTAGCGAAGCGTGCCGTTGCTGGCCTCACCAGCGACGGAGTCCCCGGCTACCACCGCGATCGTCAGCGGCAGGAAGAGCGGGATGGCCACGACGATCGACGTCGCCGCCACGAAGGCACCCGACTGAGCGACCTGGTCGAGGAAAGGCGGGCCATCACCGGGTGCGGGCGGTCCGGAGGACAGCTGAAGGGCCACCGCGATGAGAACCGGGATGGCGACGAGTGCCGCCAGCAGCGCCAGCGTGCGGCGCCGACGAAAGACCAGCACGGTCTCGGACCGCAACAGCCTCCCGCCGCTGACGCGCGGCGGCTTGCCGGTCGCCTCGACAGCAGTCGATGCCTCAGCCGGCGACATCGAAGCCCTCCCCCGTGATCGCCACGAACCGGTCCTCGAGGCTCTCGGACTCCACGACGAACGAGCGCACCCGCACGTCGGCGTTCACCAGCGCGGCCACGACGGTCTCCGGCGCGTGTCCGTCCAGCCGCGCGGTGACGACGCCCTCACCCGGCGTGACGTCGTCGAGCCCCAACCCGCTCAAGGTGGCGACCGCCGGCGAGACGTCCGGGGTCTCGAGGCGCACCACGACGCCCGACTCGGCACGAAACTCCGCCAGCGTCCCTTGGGCGACAAGACGCCCGCGGCTCATCACCGCAACGTGGCTGCAGATCTGCTCGACCTCGGCCAGCAGGTGCGACGACACCACGACCGTCGCGCCGTCGTCGGCCAGCGAGCGCACGAGCGCGCGCACCTCGCGGGTCCCTTGGGGGTCCAGCCCGTTCGTCGGCTCGTCCAGCACCAGCAGCGAGCGTGGGCGCAGCAGGGCGCTGGCGATGCCCAGGCGCTGCTTCATCCCCAGCGAGTAGGCTTTGGCCTTCTTGCTGGCGGCGGCGGTAAGGCCCACCCGGTGCAGGGCGTCGGCTACCCGCTCGGCACGAGTGGAAGGGTCGGTGCTCGGGTCGGCAGCATCGAGTCGCGCGAGATTCGCCGTGCCCGACAGGTAGGGGTAGAACGCCGGGCCCTCGACGAGGGCTCCCACGTCCGGCAGCGCCCGGGCGAGCTGGCTGGGGACGTCATGGCCCAGGATGCTGGCCGTCCCCCCGTCAGCGGAGGCCAGTCCCAGCAGCATCCGCAGGGTGGTGGTCTTGCCTGAGCCGTTCGGTCCGAGGAACCCGTAGACCGCCCCACTGGGGACAGCGATGTCGACGGAGTCTACGACCGTCTGCGAACCGAACCTCTTGGTGAGCCCGACCGTGGAGACGGCGAGGTCGGTCACGCTGCGGCAGCCGCAAGCACCTCAGGCGTCACCGCACCGACCAGGATGCGACCGTCGTCGGCAACCATGACCGACAGCAGCGAGGTCGTCAGCACCGATCCGCCGTCGACGGACCTGAGCAGCTCCGGCGGCAGCATCTCCAGCGGGCTCTCCGCTCCCGGCTCGCCGCCTTCACCTGCAGACGCCGCTGCCACGGACTCGGCCGGCACAACGACGACGCTCGTCCAGCCCTCGCCGACGACTGTCACGTCCGGCTGGTCACCGGACGGCATCTCGCCGGGTCCCGCGGGCGTGGCTCCGTCTGCGGACAGCTCCTCCACGGTTGCCCCGGGCGGGGTGCCGAGCGCGAACACGTCCGGGGACGGCGCGGTGGGGTCGAAGGAGGTGTAGCCGATGTCGACCGCGGGCTCGGAAGCACCTTGAGCGGTCACCTGCACCCGCAGCACAGCCCCGGTCTGCGCATCGACGGCCACCGAAGCCGAACCGATCAGCGTGCCGCTCTGCTCCGGCGTGAGCACGACCTCGTAGGCGGCGCGGCCGGCCACGGTCACCGGCTCACCAGCCGTCACCGACGTGGTCGGGTCGAGGGCGTCGAGCACCCACTGCGCAGCCTCCGCGGGGTCGGGGACGTCAGCGTCCCAGGGCGCATCGGCCTTGGCCGACTCGTCGTAGTCCGGGACGGTCCCCGTGGTCAGGGTCGCGTTGCTCGAGTCGAAGTACCAAAGGTCGTCGCCGTTGCGAATCAGTGTCTGCTCGCCCATGGATGACGCCACCGACGCCCTGGCCAGCTCGTCGCCGTCCTTCCAGACCCGAACTGTGCGCTCGGAATCCGACAGACCACCGCCGCTCACGCCGGCCCCGGCGTCCATGCCGCTGAGCAGGGCGGTCGGGATGCCCAGGTCGGTGACGGCGAGCACGGTGCCGGAGAAGGAGTCGACGTCAGACTCTGCTGCCATCACGAGCACCTCTTGGGGGCTCTTGGCCGGCAGGTCTGCCGAGGCCCCGGGAGCGAGGGCGGCGGCCCCGATCAGGGCCAGCACACCACCGGGAACGAGCCAGCGCAGGGAACGTCTCACTCCCCCATGGTACGTCCCTGCAGCCGACGACGCCCGTTGCGCCATCGCACTGCACGGCTGCAACACCTGTCGACCGACCGGGTCGACCAACCGGGCCCAGCCATGTCTCGTCGTCGGCTAGAAAGGGTGCATGCCTGACACTCCCCTGGTCTCGTCCCGCCCCGAGTGGGCTGCCCTGCGCGAGCACGCCGACGCTGTCGGCGACACCCACCTTCGCGACCTGTTCGCCCGCGACGCCGAACGTGGGCAGCGGCTCAGGCTCGAGGCCGGTGGCCTTCTCCTGGACTACTCCAAGAACCGGGTCGACGACGAGACGATGGGTCTGCTGCAGTCGCTCGCGGCTGCCGTCGACGTCGAGGGGTACCGGGACCGAATGTTCGCCGGAGAGGTCATCAACACCACCGAGGGCAGAGCGGTGCTGCACACCGCGCTGCGTGCCCCACGCGACGCCGAGATCGCCGTCGACGGCGAGAACGTCGTGCCTGCCGTGCATGAGGTGCTCGACTCGATGGGACGCTTCGCCGACCAGGTGCGGGCCAAGGAGTGGCGGGGGGCGACCGGCAAGCCGCTCACGTCGGTGGTGAACGTCGGCATCGGCGGTTCCGACCTGGGCCCGGCCATGGCTGCGCTGGCGCTGACGCCCTACTGCGACCCTGAGATCTCCGTCCACTTCGTCTCCAACATCGACGGCGACGACATGGCCGAGACGCTCTCGCGACTCGACCCCGACACGACGCTGGTGATCGTGGCCAGCAAGACCTTCACAACGCTCGAGACGATGACCAACGCCGCCAGCGCGCGTCGGTGGCTCGTCGATGCCCTCGGTGAGGACGCCGTCGCCCGCCACTTCGTCGCCGTGTCCACGGCGGCCGACCTGGTGGAGCAGTTCGGCATCAACACCGACAACATGTTCGGCTTCTGGGAGTGGGTCGGCGGGCGATACTCGATGGACTCCGCCATCGGTCTGTCACTCATGATCGCGATCGGCCCGGACGGCTTCCGCTCGATGCTGGACGGCTTCGCGGCCATGGACGAGCACTTCCGAACCGCTCCTCTCCGGAGCAACGCACCGATCCTGCTGGGCCTGCTGGGCGTCTGGTACCGCAACTTCCTCGGGGCCTGCAGCCACGCGGTGCTGCCCTACAGCCAGTATCTGGACCGCTTCGCCGACTACCTGCAGCAGCTCGACATGGAGTCGAACGGCAAGTCGGTCACCCTCGACGGCACACGAGTCGACTACGACACCGGGCCGATCGTCTGGGGCACGCCGGGCACGAACGGCCAGCACGCCTACTACCAGCTGATCCACCAGGGGACGGCGCTCATCCCGGCCGACTTCATCGGTTTCGTGCACCCCGGCAACGACATGGGTGCCCACCACGACCTGCTGATGTCGAACTTCTTCGCCCAGACCGAGGCGCTGGCCTTCGGCAAGACACGTGAGGAGGTCGAGGCCGAGGGCACACCCCCGGTGCTCGTCGAGCACAAGGTGTTCGAGGGCAACCGACCCACCACGACCATCCTCGCCGAGCGGCTCGACCCGTTCACCCTCGGTGCCCTCATCGCCCTGTACGAGCACAAGGTGTTCGTACAGGGCGTGATCTGGGGCATCAACTCCTTCGACCAGTGGGGCGTCCAGCTGGGCAAGGTGCTGGCGACGCGCATCGCCGCGGAGCTCCAGACCGACGACGAACCCGACTTGTCCCAGCACGACTCGTCCACGGCGTCGCTGATCTCGAGGTACCGCCGTCTGCGCGACGCGGCGCCATCGACGTGATCCGCCTGATCGCCGACACCAGGCTGCTCTGAGCGGTGCCGAACGCCTGGGACTCCGTCGGCACGCCGCAGGGCCGACGGACCGCCTCACGGGTGCTGGTGGTCATCGGCAGCTTGCTGCTGCTGCTGGCGGTGCTGTCGGTCGTCCTCTACCGGACATTCCTGGACACCGAGTCTTTCGCCCGCGGCGTGGACGAGATCCGCAAGACCGAGCCGGTGAGCGAGGCGATCGGACGGGAACTGGCCGAGCAGGCGGTGGGGGTCAACCCCGACCTCGTCGCAATCCGACCCCTCATCGAGCAGGTGTCGGCCGAGATCGCCGCGAGCGACGTGCTCTCGCCCCTGGTCACCCGCGCCGCGGCGCAGGCCCAGCTGGCAGCGACCCAGGACTCCTCGGCCATCGTTCTCCGCCTGGCCGATGCCGGGGCCGTCGCTGCCTCGGCGGTGCAGGCCTACCTGCCGGACCTGGCCGGCCAGATTCCGCCCGACCTCTCAGTGACCCTGGCCGAGATCGGTGCCGGTGACGTCTTCGCCGGTACCGTGCGCGCGTCCCGCTACCTGTCCGTCGCAGCCTGGCTGCTGCCGGTGCTGGCGCTGGCGACGCTGGCCATGGCCGTCTGGATCACGCCGAACCAGCGACGCGGTCTGGTCAGGGTAGGGATCGCGACGCTGGTGGTCGGTGCGGTCCTCGGGGTGCTCACGCTGGCTGTCGGCATCGTCGCCGGCTCCTTCGACCCATCCACGCTCAGCGGTGCCCTGGCCGACGGTGCCTGGCAGGTGTGGAGCGACGGCTTCTGGCTGGCTAGTGCGGCCGTGCTTGTGGCCGGAGCTGTCGTGGCAGCCTCCGCGTCTGCGTTGCTGCCCGACGTGGATGTCGCCGCAACGGCTCGCTCGGTGTGGACCGTCCTGAGCCGACGGCCGAGCACGACCGAGGGCGTCGCGCTGCGCGGGCTGGCCATCGCGGTCGTCGGCATCGGGCTGCTGCTGGAGCCGGTGCGGATGGTCACCTGGAGCGCCGTGCTGCTCGGGCTGGCGGTACTCGTCTACGGCGTCTCCGAGGTCACCGAGGCTGCCGTCGGTGCCCGCGCCGGCGAGCCCGACGCGACCATGCCGTCCGGCGACACCGACACGCTGGCCACCGGTTGGTCGCTCGGGTTCATCGTCACGGGTGTCGTCGTGCTGGTCGGCGCCGGAGTCTTCTGGGTCGTGCAGGGCGTGAGCACCGAGCCGGCCGCGGCCGCCGCGGTCACCTTGGGCAGGAGCGAGGTGTGCAACGGCTCGCCGCAGCTGTGCCCGCGCAGCTACGCCGAGGTGTCCTACGTGACCACGCACAACTCCATGTCTGCCGCCGACCAGCCCGGATGGTTTCTCGCCGAGCAGCCGCACTCGCTCACCCGACAGCTGGACGGCGGGGCGCGAGCGCTGATGATCGACGTGTGGAGCGCCCGGCCGGCCGGAGAGTACGTCTCGTCGCTGTCGGTCAACCTCACGGAGGGACGGGCTGACCTCGAGGAGTCGTTCGACCCCGAGGTGGTCGACGCCGCGCTGCGGGTTGTCGAGAGCCTGATCGGGCCACCGACGGGGCCACCCGACCTGTTCATGTGTCACGGCCTGTGCGAGATCGGCGCGACGGAGTTGGCGCCCGCCCTGGGCGCGCTGCGAGTCTGGCTCGACACCAACCCGGACGAGGTGGTGACGGCGATCGTGGAGAACCACGTGCCTGCCGACGACATCGCGCAGGCCTTCGTGGATGCGGGCCTGGAGCCCTACCTGCACACTCCGACCGACCAGTGGCCCAGCCTGTCCGAGATGATCACCAGCGGTCGTCGTCTGGTCGTCATGACCGAGGAGGGGTCCGGCGGCAGCACCGCTCCCTGGCTGCGCAACGCGTTCGACCTCAC
>Ga0316197_10004268_pt1 | contig 10152 bp, 9 predicted proteins | sample OudBiesiAoxic_MG_FD_204939 | JGI IMG/M metagenome (GOLD analysis project Ga0316197, IMG submission 204939) | Coastal sediment microbial communities from Oude Bieten Haven, Netherlands - site A oxic | ecosystem: Environmental > Aquatic > Marine > Coastal > Sediment | place: Netherlands... | reverse complement strand
ACGAGGCCGATGTCTCCGAAGACCTCGTCGAGCCATGCGCGCTCTTCTGGAAGAAAGCCGGAGTTCTTCTGGTTCGCTTTGAAGTGTTTGAGGTCGATTTCTTTGTGCGCGATGTTCCAGTCGCCGCACAGGATGCAATGACGACCGCTGGCGACGAGGCCAGTGAGGTGCGCCGAGAACGCCTCCATGAAACGGAACTTGGCCGCCAGCCGCACCGGCCCACTCGTCCCGGCCGGCACGTACACCGACGCAATGCTCACATCGCCAAACCGCGCTTCGATGTAGCGTCCCTCCGGATCAAACTCCGCGGAGCCAAAGCCGTGGATGACCTCGTCCGGTTCGGCTCGTGCAAAGAGAGCCACGCCGCTGTGCCCTTTGCGCTCACCCGGTTCGTAGAAGCCGTGGTAGCCCACTGGAGCCAGCTCCGCCGCGGAGAGTTGCTCAGGCCGTGCTTTGATCTCTTGCAGACAAATGAAGTCCGCGTCTTGGCTCTCGAGCCATTCGTAGAGCCCTTTGCGCGCAGCAGCGCGGAGACCATTGACGTTGAGCGTAAGCACCCGCATCGAAGCCGCGGAACGCTAGCACAAAACCAAGCTGACCCAGACCGCAACGCGGTCAGACGTGCCGCCCCGCCCCTGTGGACCAGCTCATGTATCGGACCTGGAATGCTACTGGGTTGCCGTTTTGGTGAGCCTCAAGACCTCCCGAATCAGCTCCACCGTGACCGCGTTGCGTTCCGCCACCGACCAGAAGTTCTTGTACGGGTCCACGTCCATCACCGGGCTTGCGTGGTCGCCGGTCGCGAGCTGCGCCGAAATCGCACCAGGCAGCTCTGTGCTCGCTTGCGGCACGAGCCCGTCGTTGGGCAACTCCAAGACCCCGCTCATGTACTCGTTGGTGAAGTCCACCAGGCCGATGGTCGCCATGGCTTCATTGAGCGCGCCGGCCAGCCGTTCGCGTACCAGCCGAATCGCCTCGCTCGTCGACGCCGCAACGACGCGCGCGATGTCCCGTGGTGTCTCCCGGTAGTTGCGGAGGACGATTGTACTGATCTCCGAGACCAGGCCCGCGTTGAAGATGCTGCTCGCGAACGTGCCGGCGAAACCGGTCACGCCTCCACTGGCTTCGTAAGTCGAGTACGCCGAAATGACTGGGATGCGCGCTGACAGCGCCTCGATTCGCCCTTTGTTCGCTTCCATGTAGGGCTCGCGCACTTTGGTCTTCAAGTCCTCGACCGACTGACCGTTCCCGCCGAGCGCTTCGAGCAGAAAGCCGTTGAGGGGACCAAAGGTCGAGTCGGCCACCGGTGAACCATGGAACGGCGCTTGAATCGCAATCCAGCCGATGACTCTCGTCCCCACGAGCCCAGGGGCGCCGAGCAGCGCATCGAGCGTGTCGAGGCTGCCCTTGCTGTGCGAGACGATGATGACTTGCTTGTCCGTGCTTCGAAGGACCTTCAGAAGCGCGGCAGCGTTGTGCTCGACGCTCGCCGACGTATCGAACGCCTCCGACACTCTCGACAAATTCCGGTAGGCGATTCCCTCCGCATCGAAGTATCGCATCTGCCGATAGAAGGAGACGAAGCCGCCCGGCCTTATCGGAAGATCGACCCGGGGAAGCGCATTGGCAATCGAATCCCCAATTGGAATGTCGATGTCCCGAGCGAACGGCAAGTCGATGTGCACGTTGAGCGCGCGCGCAGCGTCTTGAAGCGCCTCGTTGATCTCGTCTTCGAGGTTGACGCTCAGCTCTTCGTAGAGCTCCGACAAGAAACCACCGACGAAGAGCACCTCTTGCCCCTCATCCAAAACGAGCGGGGTCGTCGCAGCGAGCTCGCCAGGAGCCGAGTCGATTTTTGCGCCCCCCGAGCCCGCTGCGCCGCCCGCCCCGGCGGCGCCGGGAGAGCAACCCACCGATGAACGGCTGCACCCCGCGAAACCAAGCGTCGAAAGACACAGGCAAAGCCAGAGCGCACTGCGGGTTGGGCTTCGAGCCACCATTGGAGCCACAGATGATGAATGCGACGCGCGGGCGTCAGGCGCAAACCTAGCGGGTCTTGAGGTACCGAATGGCCTCAGCTGCGTCGGTGCGGAGGCAGGCGTTTGTGTTGACTTTCCGCTTGATGAGACCGCCCTCGGTGCGGATGCGCTTCCTTGCACTGCGCAGCGCGGGGATTGCTTTCTTGTCGCCGAGCGTGCGCAGCTTCGCCACAGCATCTTTGCGCGCTGCGCAGTCTTGGCCTTGCTCGAGGTCGAGCAGATACGAAGCGAAGCGGTCGACCTGGTTGCCGAGGCCGATTTCGTCCGCGATGGCCATGGCCTTGTGGCGACGCCGCGCGTCTTTGGAGGAGGACGCAAGGTCGATGAGCTGACCGGCAGCCGTTCCGTCGTCTCCCACCGAGGCAAGCACACCCAGGAGCTCGATCGCGTCGTCGACGACCCCCGGCGCGTTCTTGTCCAAGATGAGCGCGACGTTGGTGCGCATGAGCTTGTCCTTGGCGAGCTTGGGTTCGAGCTTCACCGCTTTGGCATACGCGGCCAGCGCCAAGATGCTGCGCTGCGCGCTGGCCTGCGCGTGTCCGAGAACCATCTGCGCATATGGCGCCTCGCGAACCTCTTGCTGATGACCCATCAGGTACGAAACCGCTTCCTGGGGGCGGCCCTGCGAAAGCATCGCCGCCGCAGCCTCAGCCTGGGGCCCGTACGCCGTTGGGCCAATGGGCAAGAGCGGGCCGTTCGGAAGGTAGTCCGGCCCCTTGCGGCCGAGCGCGAAGGCCGTGACGGAAATCAAGGCAAGGACGAGGAGTGCTCCCGCGACGATGCGCTTCACGAGCTTCTTCTTGCCGCCCTCCCGAACGCCGGATGAAGTGAGCGTATCGCGAACGCCGTCCACGACAATGGAGGGAATGGCGCGAAGCCCGGACTGGCCGGGGCCCTCCTCCCGCAGGACTTCGTCGACGCGCTCGATGTATGCCGCGGCGCTCCCGATGCGGTCGCAGGCCTTCTTCTCGAGGCCGTGGCGAATTAAGGCTTCGACCGTGTCCGGAACTTCGAGATCAGGCGCGGCTTCTTCAAAACGGGGGACCGGCGCTGAAACGTGCATCCGCAGGAGGCTGCCGATGTCGTCGCAGTCGAAGGGCGGCACCCCCGTGATCATCTCGTACATCATGACCGAGAGCGAATAGAGGTCGGCCCGTCCATCGATGGACTGTCCGTACGCCTGCTCGGGCGCGATGTACGTCGGCGTGCCGATGGTGACGCCATGCTGGGTGAGCTTCGCGTCGTTGCCCAGGGGGCTGGTGTCGTCGTCGTGGTTCGCACCATCGTCGTGAAGCTTGGCGATGCCGAAATCGAGGATCTTGGCAAAGTCCGGGTCGTCGTCCTGCTCGACCAGAATCACGTTCTCGGGTTTGACGTCGCGATGAATGATCCCCGCGCCGTGCGCGTATTCGAGCGCGCTCAGGATGTGGCGGCCAATGTGTAAGACCCGCTTCCAACCGAGCCGCTCTTCCCGCTCGAGCAAGTCCGAAAGCAGCACGCCGTCGAGCAGCTCCAAGACCATGTAAAAGGTGCCGTCCGAAAGCTTGCCGAAATCCGAGACGTTGACGCAGTTCGGGTGGTCGACGCGCCCGATGGCAAACGCCTCGCGCTCGAAGCGCTTGGTGACCTCGTCGATCTCGCCCACCTCGGGGTGCAAAAGCTTCAGCGCCAGCGGCCGCTTAATCGAAACGTGCTCCGCAAGATAGACACACCCCATCCCACCGGAGCCAAGAACCCCGGTAATGCGGTAGCGAGAATCCAAGACCTCGCCGATCCGCGGCATCTGAGAATCTGAAGCAGACGGGAGCGTCGGCGCCCCGTCCCCCCCTTTTGAAGTGCGCACGGCTACAGTATTGCGAAAAACGAGGGCTTCCGCCTGCATCGGTCGGCCAAAATGCGAACTCCGCTCAACCATGCAGGAATGGCTCGAATCCGCCTGGTTTCCGGCCTCCTGACATGCGAGATAGGTCACAAGATGCACTGCCTCAACAGTCGAGCCCGTCCCGTCATCGGCACGCTGCTCCTCGCGCTGCTGATGGCGAGCTCAACGTCCGAGGCTCAGATCCCGAAGACCGTCGAGGCGCCCTATGCGGCTCCGCCCGAGCAGGCGCTGCTGGTCTTTTCGCGTCCCCGGCGGAGGCAGGCCAGCGAAGTGACGATGCACATCGTCAATCAGGCCGGCCGGTGCATCGCGGTGCTCGACAACGGCTGGCAGATGGCCGCGCCGATGTGGCCGGGAAAGCACATGCTGATGGTCATCACCGGCACCGCGCCGCCAACCGTTCAGCTCACGGAGGTCAGGCTCAGCGCGGGGAAAACCTATGTGGTTAATCTGCGTACACGGGTGAACGCGAAGAGCCCGGTCGCAATCAAGGTGCTCAGGCGCGCCGACCAAGCCCTCGAGGCCTTTCCTCCAGCGGTCCGTGACCGCGTCCCCGCCAAGCCCGACTTGCGGAGGTGCACCGAATGGGTTTCCTGGAAGCGCGGGAAGATCGAATCCCGGGCGCAGCGGGTCAAGGTCGACTGGGACAGGGCGAGCGACGAGCACCGGGCGACCCATACCGTGCACCGAAACGACGGTTGGACGGCGGCCGAAGTTTATGAGCCCTAGCCGCAAAGCGCCGAAAGTATGAATGAAATCACCCGTTCGGGGTTTCTGCTCCGGGTCTAACCCTTGCAGCACCGGAGCGGACTGAGCTATGCAGATGTCGCGTTGGTCACTCACGATCGACTCAACATGGGGATAGGGCAAGCGGGGTCGGTGTGCTGGAACGGCGCGAATGTCGTCCGACTGACCCGGAGCTGCATCTGAGTGACGCGAAAATGGAGGAACCTGTGAAATCTAAGCAATGGATTGTGGCCGTGATGGCCGCGCTCGTGGTCGTGACCGGAATACTCGGCTGCACGAAGGACGACACTGCGGTCAAGGCACTGCAGGAGTTGACGAATCAACAACTCGAAGCGGCGAAGGAGAGCAACGAAGCGCTCACCAAGATCGCAGGCGAGATCGAGGACTGCCAGGCCGAGGTCGCTAAGACCAAGGGCGAGGCTGCGGTCATCAAAACCAAGGACGTCACCGTCGAGACGCCCGAGCTGGTCGGAGAGGCAACCGTCGAATCACTCGAGGCCCTGAAGGCGGCCATCGCCGAGACGACGAAGAAGCAGGCCACGGCGCTGAGTGAGCTCACGGCTGCCAGTGAAGCCTGCGATGCGGACCTGGCCGAAGCCAAGGAAGCCGCCGAAGCTGCGGCGGCGGAAGCCGATGCCGCGGCCGAAGCGGAAGCTGCTGCTGCCGCGGAAGCCGCCGGTGCAGCAAAAGACGCGGCTGCAAAGAAAAAGGCCGCCGCGGCTCGTGCCAAGAAAAAAGCCGCAGAAGCAAAGGCCAAAGCAAAAGCTGAGGCACCGAAGAAATCAAAAGCCGTGCAGGAAGCACAAGAGCAGGGCAAGGCGACCAAGGGCGTCGGTAGCCGCTACTGAGATTGATAGATCGAGAGAGGGATAGTACAGATGAACAGAATATTCTTGACGATTGCATTAGCTGCCAGTGTCGCGGTGGGCTGCGACACCGCGGACACGACCGGTCCGGCCACCTTCACGAGCGATGATCTTTCGATCGTGGGCACCGACGAATGCGGTTTCTTCACTGCGAATGAGTCGTATGAAGCCGTGATCACCGTCGTCGGCAGCACGGTCACGATGGTGGTGGAGTCCATCGACAACCCGGGCCCCCAGCTCGAGGTCACGACCGACAGCTACGACCCCATGCAAAACGAGGTCTTACTCACCGGTCTCACGGTGAATACTAACAACGATCCCTGCCTGGTCGAGCTCGACGATGCATTTACGCTGACGCTCGCAAATCGCGACCTCAGTCTCGAGGAGCAGGACTCGCTTGAGGTCGACTGGATCCACGCCGAGAAAGAAACCAGCACCGCATGGACTGAAGCGTGCACTCGCGAGGAGAATGGCGACCTTCGCGTCGATGGGGATGACAACCCCATTACACTCTGGTTCAACGAGCTTCCCTGCTCGGGTGAGGCGAACCTCACCATGACGCTGCAGCAATCCCAATAAACCTCGGCACGACTAGCGCTGTAGCCGCCACTGTCCCGCGGCGGGCCCAAAGCCCGTCGCGAGGCGGCCCAGCGACTCGACCGACACCCAGGCCGTCCCTTCGATTTCGTAAGGGATGGTGAACTCTGGGATCTGGCCCTTTTTGATTCGATCCAGCTCGCCTTTGCCGAGCTGGCGAATCAGGCCGACCATCTGAACGGGGTCGAGCCCAAGGCGGACCACCATTTTCATCTCGTCGTTGGGCGGGACGGTGCGGACGCGCAGGTCGCTGAACTTGCGTTCGCCGAGCGCGGTCGAAATCAAGAACCCCGTCGCCGCGTTGGCGAAGTCGCGGATGTCGCGAATCTCGGGCTCATCCGACCGGCACGCATTCGCATCCTGCCTGCAGTTGTTCGGGTCTTCGCAGAAGCTCAGGCAGACGGTGCCGAGATTTTGCGCGTCTTGGGCCTCCGGGAAAGCGGTGAACGCAAACAGCGTCTGCACCAGGGGCATGGGCACCTTGCTCGAGTTCGCAAGCTTCAAGTCCACATCGAATGCGAAGTGGATGTCCGAGGTCTTCGGCACCGGCCCGAAAGCTCTGCAGATGAGCGGGCCGAGGTACTGCGCGCAGTAGTAGCTCGCGAGGTCGCGGTTGGACGGCATCTTGGCCATGCTCACCGAGGCAATGCTGACCTTTGGCGGCTTCACGTCAGGGATCTTCGACCCACTGCCCGAGAGGCCGAGCCCTGCGCAGCCGAGGAGCGGCACGGCGAGCACGAGGAGCAGCGCCAAAAGAATGTGAACGGTGCGGTGCTTCATAGTTGGTCCGGCAGGTTCCAGCGCTTCATAGCACGTCGGAAGCTGCGGACATTGGTGTAGCCGGCATGACGCATGATTTCGTCGGGGGCCTGATTGCGCTCGACGCAGCCGACGAGGATCGACTTGCGGGTGGCGTCCACCAAGGCGCGGAAGCTCGTGTTCTCGTCTTGAAGGCGTCGCTGCAGGGTTCGCGGTGTCGTGTAAAGCGCGGAGGCCACCGCCTCGATGTTCGACTGGCCTCGCGGGAGCAGGAGCTTGATGCGATCGCGAACGACGTCGATGAAAGGATGGGACTCGAGGGCCGCGTGCAGCCCCGAGGCGACGCCACGAAGCTCCCCGTGCAGCGCCTGATTGCGGTGCGCCAACGGCAAGCTCCAGACCTCGTCGTCGACGAGGATGGCCGACTTCTGCCGGCCGAAGACCACCGAACAGCCAAATGCGTGCGTGTACTTCTGAATGTTCCCGCGGTAAGGGTGCTCGAAGTGAACCTCGAGCGCCCCGAAGCTGCCTGAAGTCGCAAAGCGCAACACCTTCATCAGAATGACCGCGAGGAACTCGACCTCGTGCACCGTGACCGGGAGCTCGTGCTCGATCTTGTGCATCTGCAGAACGTGATAGGCGGGGTGCTCGCTGAGGGAGAGCACGCGGCCGTGCGACAGCAGCTCTTGAAATCGCAGGCTCGCCTCGAGTCCCTCGCCAACGGTCTCCGCGCTCGTCAGCAGCAAGATGACCAAGTGATCGGCGCGCGCTCGCCAAACTTCGCCGGCGCTGAGGCCAAGGTGCCTGTCCCCGGTTTCGGCCAAGGCGGCGCGCCAAAACCGGCCGAGGTCATCGCGCGGCGGCCTGCCCGAGGTATCGATGAAGATCGCGAGATCGACGCCGATTTCATCGCAAAGCGCCTCGACGTCCAGCCCGAGGGCCTCGAACGCATTCACGACACCACGAGCCCATGCGCCGGACACTCTCAGTCCGGAATCGGTCCTGGCATTTTCCCGGGAATCGCCCACTGGGCGCCATCGATCCACAAGGTTTCTTGAATTACAAGCCTGATGGGCGAACTTTTACAAAGTCTGGCGCGATCGGTACCCGCTTTTGTCGCCGGCGGTACGGACAGGACCGATAGCTTCCATGAAGTCATTCGGTGCGAGGCGGGCACCAGTGGCACGGAACGTAGACAACGGATGAGCCCACCATCCCATCCAGAGTCAGGCGAAAATACGTTCCGATGAGACGGTGCCCGCCTTAACCTCCCCCACTCTGTGGAGCCCGTTGATAGAAGCCGGTTAGCGTCTGACCACGTTAGCCGGCTTCGCCTTAATTCTCGGCAGGCCCCGGAACTGGGTTCGTTCGAGCCACGCGAGAGCTGTGACCTCCAGTGTTCGTATCGGGGCGTCGGGGTCGAAGCGGTACGCGAAGTAGCCGAGGTGCGTATGGCCTCCTGCGTCGAAGCGCGGATGGATGCTCCGTACCGGGGTGCCCTCCTCGGTGACGCCGACCACGTCGACCTCGACCCAGGTTCCGGGACTGAGCTCTTCTTCGTCGGGCTGAAGGAGCTCGATGCCGACGATCTCCTCTTCGGCGATGGCTTCAAATGCGACGACGATGGGCCCGTCCTCGTCGTCGCCACCCAACTCCAACAGCTGACGGCCCGGAGATAGATCCAACCGGAGCAAACGTGCCTCACCGTCGCGACGCCCTTCGGGAGCGAAACCCGACAGAACGATGTGTTGCTCTCCGGCGAGAATTCGCTCGTCTTCCAGGACGCCAACCGGGACCCCGTTCGGCTCACTGAGCAAGACTGCGAGTGAATCGGGCTGAAGGACCTCGAAGCTCGATTCTGGAGGGCCATCACAGGCCGGGACCGCCGCGGAGGCAAACACGAGACCACCAACGATCAAAGCAACTCTAAGCATGTCGACACCTTTCGTCGCCCGGGCCGAATCTAATCGGTGCAACGCTCGTGCCAATGCTGGGACCCTACAATATACTTTGCGCCAAGCGCTCGACGCGCTGCGTCTGTCGCAGCAACCGCACGCAGCCGTGAAGCTCAGTCACAGGAGTAAAGATGGAAAACGAGAACCCCAGCATCCTCTCTCACGTGTCGATCGGGACCAACGACATGCCACGCGCCGTCGCGTTCTACGACGCGGTGCTGCCTGTGCTCGGATGCACAAAGCTCATGGAGTTCCCGTTCGGCGTGGCGTACGGAAAGCAATTCCCGGAGTTCTGGGTGCAGAGCCCGATCGACGGCAAACCCGCCAGCGTCGGCAACGGCACGCACGTCTGCTTCATCGCGCAAAGCAAAGAGGCGGTGAATGCCTTTCACGCGGCCGCGTTGGCCGCGGGCGCTTCGGACGATGGGCCGCCAGGGCCCCGGCCGCAGTACAGCCCGGGTTACTACGGCGCGTTCGCGCGCGACCCCGACGGACACAAGGTCGAAGCCGTCTATTTTGATGCCTCGGCTGGCGAGCACGCGTGAGCGCACTCGATCGCTACCTCGACGACCTCGGCGAGCAGGTCGACGGCGACACGCTGCTTACGCGCTTCTTGGACTACGCGACAGACCAGGGCCTCGAGCTCTACCCGGCGCAAGAAGAAGCCATCATGGAGCTCTTCGTCGGGAACAACGTGGTCCTCAACACGCCGACCGGATCCGGGAAGTCGCTGGTCGCGCTGGCGGCTCATTTTCGATCGGTCGCGCTCGGGGAGCGTTCGTTTTACACGGCGCCCATCAAAGCGCTGGTGAGTGAGAAGTTTTTTGATTTGTGCAGGGTGCTGGGGCCGCAGCGCGTAGGCATGATGACCGGGGACGCCACGGTGAATCGCGATGCGCCGGTGATCTGCTGCACCGCAGAGATTTTGGCCAACCTCGCGCTTCGCGAAGGAGAGCGAGCCGATGTGGACGGGGTCGTGATGGACGAATTTCACTACTACGCCGATCGCGACCGCGGCGTGGCCTGGCAAATCCCCTTGCTCGCCCTACCCCATGCACGCTTCTTGGTCATGAGCGCGACACTCGGCGAGACGCGCCAGTTCGAAGAGGCCATCACCGAGCTTACCGGCGTCACGACCACCCTGGTGATGAGCACCGACCGCCCAGTGCCGCTCGACTTTACCTACAGCGAGGAGAACTTGCAGAACACGGTGGTCGAGCTGCTCGAAGCGGGCAAGGGTCCGATTTACGTGGTGCACTTCGCGCAGCGGGCTGCGACCGAGCAGGCCCAGAGCTTCATGAGCATCG
>Ga0316197_10004265_pt1 | contig 10155 bp, 10 predicted proteins | sample OudBiesiAoxic_MG_FD_204939 | JGI IMG/M metagenome (GOLD analysis project Ga0316197, IMG submission 204939) | Coastal sediment microbial communities from Oude Bieten Haven, Netherlands - site A oxic | ecosystem: Environmental > Aquatic > Marine > Coastal > Sediment | place: Netherlands... | reverse complement strand
CGCAATAAAAAATGGCCACCAACGAGCAACACAATAATAGAGCCAAAAGTCGTCATAGTATCGAGCCAATCACCTCCGCCATTCCCTCCTGCAAGTACAGGTAGTATGGCCAACATTGGTATCACGGCAATATCTTGGAATAATAGAACGGCAAAGCCGGATTGACCTGTCTCTGAACCAGCTAAGCCCTGCTCTTCAATAACTCTGAGCGCTATCGCAGTGGAAGACAAGGCTAGCCCCATTCCTACCACCAAACTGGTTTGCCATGGCAGCCCAAAGAAGCTTGCGATGCTGGCAAGTACACAAGAGGTCACCACCACTTGAGCACCACCCAAACCCAAAATAGGGTTTCTCATTTGCCATAATTTTTTGGGATTAAGTTCTAAGCCGATAAGAAAAAGTAACAACACCACACCAAATTCGGCAAAATGAAGGATAGCGTCTACATCACTGATTAACCCAAAACCCCAAGGTCCAATTGCGACACCAGCGAGTAGATATCCTAAGACTGAACCTAACCCCATTCGTTGAGCAAGTGGCACGGCGACAACGGCTGCGGACAAAAAAATCACACTACTTTGTAAAAAATCATTCGTCATTGCCATCAGCTAAGTCCTCCGATTTTTCTATTTCGTACGATTCCCATGGATTCATTAACCAATGACGGTAGGCTTCAGCATGCTGCAATCGTTCCACATCAGAGATATGCCTAGCCCAATGTAAAACTATCGGCTCCATCCAGTTCATTCGACACAAGCCCGCCGTTAACTCAAATGGCTGTAATATCTCTTCCATTGGGTATTTGTTATAGCCTGACGGGGCAAAAGCTTCTCGTGCACCTCCGGTTGTAATAACACTACGCCAATGCTTTCCCTTTAAAGCGCAGTTGTCACCAAAGGCAAAACCTTTACCCAACACCCTATCCATCCACTCCTTCAAAAGCGCAGGGCAAGAATACATAAACAAAGGGTGTTGAAATACGACGATATCGTGAGACAGCAAGAGTTGATGTTCTTTTTGAACATCAATGAAAAAGTCTGGATACTGGGCATAGAGATCATGAATCGTCACGTGATCGAGATCTTGTATCTTTTTTAACATCACATTATTGGCAACAGAAGTACCCGGTTCCGGATGGACAAAAATCACCAAAATACGTGGTAGAGGCATAGTCGCGTCTATCATTCCTTGAAGAGCTTCCTTTTGCATTTAGTTATCATCGATAGTTTACTCAAACCAATGATATGCTAGCTTTATTCATTTTTTAGTATCAAACATCATATCGCAAATTGCATAATGATCGACTTTTATTCTCAGAACGCCTACTATTCCCGCGTTTAAACCATTTCCTATCAATAAGATTTCTATGATTACGTTTTCAGATATTCAACTGCTGCGAGGCGGTAAAGCTCTCCTAGAACAAGCCACTGCGACCATTCATCCCGGAGATAAGGTCGGGTTAGTGGGTAAAAATGGTTGTGGTAAATCCACACTATTTGCGCTACTAAAAGGCGAACTTTCCATTGACGCCGGATCCTTTGCTCAACCCGCACACTGGGAACTCGCTTGGGTCGCGCAAGAAACCCCAGCATTAGAACGTCCTGCTCTGGAATATGTTATTGATGGTGACAGAGAATATCGAAATCTAGAAGCCCAATTAACCAGAGCGGAAGAGATCGATAACGGCACATTGGTTGCCGAACTACATGGGAAAATAGAGACAATAGGTGGTTACACTATTCGAGCCAGATCAGCCGAGTTACTCAATGGTTTAGGCTTTAGTCAAGAACAGATGAGCTGGAATTTGACCCAGTTCTCTGGTGGTTGGCGTATGCGATTAAACTTGGCACAAGCCTTGTTATGCCGTTCAGATCTACTACTACTCGATGAGCCAACCAACCACTTAGATCTCGATGCAGTTATGTGGCTAGAAAAATGGCTGCAAAACTATCCAGGAACGCTTATTTTGATCTCTCACGATCGGGATTTCCTAGATCCAATCATAAATAGAATTATCCACGTAGAAAATCAGCTTCTTAATCAATACACAGGTAACTATTCGTCGTTTGAAAATCAGCGTGCTGAAAAATTGGTTCTGCAACAAGCCATGTTCCAAAAGCAGCAGAAGCAAGTTAACCATATGCAGAGCTATATCGATCGTTTTCGCTATAAAGCCTCTAAAGCAAAACAAGCTCAAAGCAGAATCAAAGCTCTAGAAAAGATGGAGAAGGTTCTTCCTGCTCAACTGGACAACCCATTCAACTTTGAATTTCGTATTCCTTCTGCTCTACCAAACCCAATATTAATGATGGATGAGGTCTCGGCAGGGTATGACGACAACCTTATCTTAGAAAAGATTCGGCTGAACTTAGTTCCCGGCAGCCGAATTGGCCTATTAGGACGAAATGGGGCGGGTAAGTCCACTCTAATTAAATTGCTTTCCGGCGAACTTGCACCACAAGGTGGCGATCTCACTTATTCACAGGGAGTCAACATCGGCTACTTCGCCCAGCACCAGTTAGAGACCCTTCACCCTGAAGAAACGGCATTGCAACATATGATGCAAATAGCCCCGAAACAGACAGAACAAGAACTCAGAAACTATTTAGGTAGTTTTGGATTCCATGGTGACAAAGCGTTAGACAAAGTCGCTCCTTTTTCGGGAGGAGAAAAAGCCCGCTTGGTTCTAGCGTTAGTGGTTTGGCAAAAGCCAAACCTATTACTACTCGATGAACCAACCAACCACCTTGACTTAGATATGCGTCAAGCACTGACGTTTGCATTGCAAACTTTTGAAGGCGCGATGGTTATCGTTAGTCACGATAGATATTTGCTGCGCGCGACAACGGACGATCTTTATCTTGTGCACGACCGCCAAGTTTCCCCCTTTGATGGCGACCTAAATGATTACTACAAATGGTTGACGGAGCAAAATAAAGCCGATAAAAAAGAGGCCGCACAAGATCTTCCCGCTAAGAGTGGGTCTAATAATGCGACATCGAAAAAAGAGCAAAAGCGCAAAGAGGCCGAATTTCGCAAACAAACCGCTCCACTTAGAAAAGAGCTGGAAAAACTTGAAAAGAAAATGGATAAGCTTGGTGTAACACTCACGGAAACTGAACAAGAGTTATTAGACACATCGCTGTACCAGGCTGAAAATAAAGCTAAACTTAATCAAGTATTAGCACTTCAAGCAACATCTAAATCTTCTCTAGAAGATATCGAACTAGAGTGGATGACTATTCAGGAATCGCTAGAAGAGATGGAACAAGAATTTAAATGACAAAACTCGCTTCTTTTTCACTCACCTTAGAACGTTTATGGCAATTCAGTTTGCAGTATTACAACGTGCGAGGCGTTAAAGAAGCGTGTCTTTCTCTACAAAATAATTACCACGGAAATGTCAATTTGTTGCTTTTATTGAAGTGGTTAGATGAACAAGAGCTTATTTTTGATGAACACGATTGGACGAAGATCCAGCACTGCCTTCATCGCACTGAAGAACTACTTTTACACTTTCGAACTTTACGAAAAAAAACAAAATCGCATCTACCAGCCACGCTATACAGAGAATCTTTAGAGTTTGAGCTATTACTAGAGAAGCAACAACAGTCCGATTTAGTCGACTGCATAAACTCCATTGAGTTCTCAACAAATAAAACCGAACCGCTGACATTACGCTACTGCCGCTCACTCAATGCAGAACACCTCTTTAATAATTTCCCCAAACCCTCTAGCTAAGAGGTCGTCAAAAAATCATTGAACCATTTCATTGGTTTATCTACATTAAAAAGAGATGGATAAATCATTAAACACCAAAATTCCGTATAAATTAATCCATTACTTATAGAAAAGAACTCGTTATGAGGCCAATATAAACCGCACTTACAGTATAAGTATTGGCCTGATTATAGGTTAAATAGTTTTTAGATCATGGATGGTCAAAAGGGTAAAAATGAAAAAAATAATCATCGTAAATGTGGGCTCAGCACCCGAAGCACAATTTGATAAATTTGGCGATTTTGAAGTTTGGGCAAAAAATGCCATTACAGAAAAAAAACTTACTTCAGATAAACAGACCCTCGACATCATGTTTCACGACGGTATATTGAACCCACTCCCCAGTTTAGACACGATTGCTGGTGTGATTATTATGGGCTCTTTGTCCATGGCGACAGAAAAGACAGGCTGGATGCTTCGCCTCTCAACAGAAATTTCTCAACTTGTTCACAACCAGATTCCCTTGTTAGGCATCTGCTTCGGTCATCAACTTATCGCACAAGCGATGGGTGGAGAGGTCGGTTTCCATCCTAAAGGTCTTGAGATAGGCACTGTCGATATACATAAACTAAGTGCCGCAGAAGACGACCCTATTTTTGCTCATTTACCAGCACACTTTTCCGCTCATGCCGTTCATTTCCAATCAGTATTAACGCTTCCAAAAACAGCGACACTGTTGGCTAGTAATGATTTTGAGCCTCACCATGCCTTTAGAATCGGAAAATGTACTTGGGGAGTTCAGTTTCATCCAGAATTTACAGCAGACATTATGCGGCTTTCACTTGCCGGTTTGAAAGAACAGGTAACTAGAGGGTTTGAGCAAAAGCACACCGCCATTTCTGATACCAAATATGCCCGTGAAGTTTTAGTTCGATTCTATGAATACTGCTCATGAAGAGTGTGTAGAGCGATTATTGGGCATAAAAACATTTCTTTATTGTCCGTTCTTCATCCTCATTCTTATGAGGATGAAGAACATCGAGAACCCAAACTGCATAGAATCACGTAACAAAAGGTTATTTTCGGACGAGCTTTTACCAAATAAACACAACACAAATCGCAGTCAACGATCCCATACAAAGGTTAAATCGTCTCCAAGCAAGTGTGCTTGATAACCAGCGACCAATTAATGTTCCAAAACCAACCCAAATAGATGACGTTTGTATCTGAGTAATCCAAAAAATCACCGCAATAACCAATATTGACCACCAATACTCATTACCCTGCAAAGAAAACGAGCCTATTGCCGTGACCATCATCATCCATGCTTTCGGGTTAAGGTATTGAAATAACGCGGCCTCTACAAATGTCATTGGCTTACTGCTTTCGTCTCCGTGTTCGGAAACGGGTTTTGCATTGGCTATTTTCCAAGCTAAGTAAAACAAATAACTGCTGCCTACCCATTTCATCGCATCTTGTATAACCGGATATTGCTGGAAGATGAGACCAAGGCCTGAAGCCAACAAAAGAATCATGCTCATTAAACCGACACCGATACCAAAGGCATGTGGCAAGGATCGTCGGTATCCAAAGTTGGCACCTGAAGCCGTTAACATAACGTTATTTGGTCCCGGAGTTCCTGTCATTACAATCGCGAACATCGCTATTGATATAAAAAATTGCCATTCCATTTAGTGTTCCTCACCGCTTAGAAATTGTATCGGTACAACTTCTAATTATTGGTTGATTTTCTCGTTTTTTGCGTACAAAATGACCATAACAATGCATCAACTAAAGATCAAAGGATTTATTGTCACCATGACAATCATAGATTTTCAATTATCCGATACAAACAGAATGCCTAAATACAAACAGATCGCAGAACGATTAGCTGAGCAGATTGAAGCCGGTCATTTAATGGCGAACGATAAACTACCCACCCATCGTCTATTGGCCGACAAATTAGGCGTCACCGTTGGTACAGTGACACGAGCTTACTCCGAAGCTGAACGAAAAGGCTTAGTGGAAGCGCGAGTCGGTGCTGGCACCTATGTGGTAGATAAAAAAAAGGCATATTGGGCATTTGATCAAGGGGATAACTATGACTCAAACGAATGCAATTTCGGCTTCAATATCCCCCCTATGTTTGACCGCAGCGATATGCTGAAAGAAGCAATGGAGAAGGTTGCTCAATCACCCCAAGCACTCAATCAGTTTATGATCTATCAAAAACCAACGGGCATTGACTCCCATAGAGAGATTGTGGCTGATTGGTTAAATGAACATGGCGTTAAACTTGACGCAGACAGATTATTGTTTTGTTCTGGTGCACAGCATGGGATGCAGATGGTATTTGAGGCATTCACTCGAGCAGGGGACACTATTTTATCGGAAAAACTTACCTATCCAGGGTTGATTAGTTTAGCCAAACAAAAGCAGCTAACCGTTAAAGGTATTGAAATGGATGAAGAGGGAATTATTCCTCATGCGCTTGAGGCAGCTTGCCGGCAATTCCAAGCTCGATTTATCTATCTGACCCCGACATTACAAAATCCTACAACAGCAACCATGTCCTTGGAGCGACGTATCGCGATACTAGACATCTGTAAACAACATGACCTATATGTCATAGAAGACGATGTGAATGGTCTTCTTCCCGCAGATGCCCCACCACCGATGGTTAACTTAGCACCTGAGCAGGTTATTCATATTGGCGCTTTTTCCAAATGTCTCGCCCCGGGGTTACGCGTGGGTTACATTCAGCCCCCCACTAAACTGCACCCACACCTTAGTATTACGTTGCAAAACCATAGCTGGATGATTAGCCCATTACTTACCGCATTAGCGTGTGAGCTGCTTCGTTCCAACAAGCTAGAACATACCTTAGATTATATCCGGACTGAAATGAGAGAAAGGTTAAAACTCGCGCTGACCTATTTATCTAATTTTCAACTCCAATACACACACGACTGCTTCCACGTTTGGTTAACATTGCCAGACCATTGGCGCTTAAGCGACTTTGTCCAAAAAGCCGCATGTAATGGTGTTATTGTAAAGTCGGCGGAACTATTTACACCTCCAGCCGCCAACGTGCCTCCTGCCGTACGACTTGCATTAAGCTCACCAATCGATCAAGCTCAGGTAGAAGTCGGGCTAATTAAGTTGAAAGCCTTATTAGAGAGCACCCCAATCAGTGATTTTACTTTATGACCGAGTTTAACGCAGCAAGAGGGTTAGCCAATCCTCACCTACAGACTGTTATTCCTAGAGTGATTCGGAAACAACCGCTTTTTTCTGCTAAATGGCAGACATTAGAAACACCAGACGGTGACTTCCTTGATCTTGCTTGGAGTGAAGATTGGACCAGTCCAACGGCAAAAGAGAAGCCTATTTTTGTCCTTTTCCATGGCTTAGAAGGCAGCTTCGAGAGTCCATACGCCAATGGCTTGATGCACGCTTTTTCTCAACAGGGTTGGCTATCGGTCATGATGCATTTTCGAGGCTGTAGCGGCAGACCCAATCGGCTAGCGAGAGCCTATCACTCAGGTGAAATCGAAGACCCTCGTTTCTTTTTAGAGCACATACAAAACAGGTTCCCAGATCAGCCGAAGGTCGCCATTGGTATATCGCTTGGCGGAAACATGCTGGTTAATTATTTGGCTAAATACAATGACGATCCTATAGTAGAAGCGGCCACCGTCGTCTCTGCACCTCTTGACTTAGCAGCATGTTCATCAAGAATTGAACAAGGGTTTTCCAAGATTTATCGGAACTATCTTTTAACCTCTCTAAAGAAAAATGCGTTACAGAAACAGAATCAACTTGTGTCGGAACTTGGCGTTTCAACGCAGGATCTAAAGGCCTTAAAAACGCTTTATGGCTTCGATGATATGATAACGGCACCGTTACATGGGTTTAAAAATGCTAACGATTATTATCAACAATGTTCTGGCATCCATGTTATTAATAAGGTCAACATCCCTTTGCAGGTCATTCATGCCGAAGACGACCCATTTATGACTCAAGCGGTAATACCAGACTTTCCATTGAACAAAAACATACACTATCGCCTATTTAAACAAGGTGGTCATGTGGGCTTTTTATCCGGAACCTTGACTAAACCCGTTTTTTGGTTGGAACAAGCAATACCCAAATATTACCAACACATCGCATCATGAATAAAAGTAGGCTTTATGATCATTCCATGGCAAGAAATAGATAGCGAGACGCTTGAAAATCTAATCAAAGAGTTTGTATTAAGAGAAGGGACAGATTACGGCCAAAGCGAAACGACCTTAGACGATAAAGTCAGTCAGGTACGAACCCAGCTTAAGACAGGAGAAGCCGTGATTGTTTTTTCTGAGCTTCACGAAACCGTCGATATAAAACTCAAGCGCGAGTTCTGATAACAAAAAGTAAAGCGTTTATTCTTTTTATAGAATCTCATACACTAATTTCATATCATCATTATCATCAATGTAACGACAAGGAATCTCATGTCAGCAAAACATCCGATTATCGCAGTTACAGGTTCATCTGGCGCAGGAACAACGACGACATCTGAAGCATTCAGAAAAATGTTTAGTATGATGGACGTGAAAGCCGCGTGGGTGGAAGGTGACAGTTTTCACCGATTTACTCGCCCGGAAATGGACATTGAAATTCGAAAAGCCAAAGAACAAGGCAAACACATTAGTTACTTTGGTGCGGAAGCCAATAACTTCCCTGCCCTTGAACAGTTTTTTAGAAAGTATGGCGATGAAGGTCAAGGTCAGGTAAGACGATACTTACATTCCTTTGATGAGGCCGTGCCTTATAATCAGATGCCCGGCACATTCACGCCTTGGCAAGACCTAGCAGAAGATAGCGATGTTCTTTTTTATGAAGGCTTGCATGGTGCTGTTGTCGATGGCGATATTAATGTTTCACAACATGTTGACTTACTCATCGGCATGGTCCCCATTGTGAACCTTGAGTGGATCCAAAAATTTGTACGAGATACGCGAGATAGAGGCCATTCACGAGAAGCCGTGACCGACTCCATCGTTCGTTCTATGGATGATTATCTTAACTACATTACCCCTCAGTTTTCTCGAACGCACATAAACTTCCAACGGGTTCCGACTGTTGATACCTCAAATCCACTGAATGCGAAAGCGATACCCAGTTTGGACGAGAGCTTCGTCGTGATTCGATTACGTGGGATGAAGAATGTAGACTTTCCTTATCTTTTAGCCATGATTGATGGCTCTTTTGTTTCTCGCCATAATACTCTGGTGGTTCCAGGAGGAAAAATGAGTTTTGCCATGGAATTAATAATCAGACCGGTTCTACAACAATTAATAGAAACTGGGAAAATCGGCTAAAAATTAAGCCTGAATGCAGTTTAGTTCTGATACCGTGACCATGTGCACAGTTTTGCTTAGAGAAACGGGAAATCAGGGCGATCAAAATCAAGAAATTGACTGCAAAAAAGGATACTATTCTTAACCTATATACATGTGTAGCTTGCAGCTATGAATTTAAAATCTTATGCTAACGTCACCAATAATACGGGGACACAGCAAAGGAAAGCTGCTGGCACAGGCCCTACAGATAATAGTGAGATAATTATGGTTCTTGGTAAACCTCAAACCGATCCAACGTTAGAGTGGTTTCTTTCGCATTGTCATATTCATAAATATCCTTCCAAAAGTACGCTTATCCACGCTGGAGAAAAAGCGGAAACTCTGTATTACATTGTGAAAGGCTCTGTAGCTGTGCTTATCAAGGATGAAGAAGGTAAAGAGATGATTCTTTCTTACCTTAACCAAGGAGACTTCATCGGTGAGCTAGGTCTATTCGAAGAAGATCAAGAGCGTACCGCATGGGTTCGTGCTAAATCACCATGTGAAGTGGCTGAAATTTCGTTTAAGAAATTCCGTCAGCTTATTCAAGTTAATCCTGACATTTTAATGCGTCTTTCAGCTCAAATGGCAAGCCGTCTACAAACGACTAGTCAAAAAGTTGGTGACTTAGCATTCTTAGATGTGACGGGGCGTATTGCTCAAACACTTCTGAACTTAGCAAAACAACCAGATGCGATGACTCACCCAGACGGCATGCAAATTAAAATCACTCGTCAAGAGATTGGTCAGATTGTAGGTTGTTCACGTGAAACTGTTGGTCGTATTCTTAAGATGCTTGAAGAACAGAATTTAATTTCTGCTCACGGTAAAACTATCGTAGTTTACGGTACACGTTAATACCGTCACAAACAGCATTGATTAAAAAGCAGCGTTTACGCTGCTTTTTTTATGCCATAAGAAAAGAGGCACATTGGTTTATAGTCGCAACTCCATCCTATAATTAATGAGTGTTTGCCCTCTGAGATCCACTTGTCGCTCTTCTATTACCTTAAAACCATAGTGTTCAAAAAAAGGTTTCGCAGTAATA
>Ga0316197_10004264_pt1 | contig 10158 bp, 8 predicted proteins | sample OudBiesiAoxic_MG_FD_204939 | JGI IMG/M metagenome (GOLD analysis project Ga0316197, IMG submission 204939) | Coastal sediment microbial communities from Oude Bieten Haven, Netherlands - site A oxic | ecosystem: Environmental > Aquatic > Marine > Coastal > Sediment | place: Netherlands... | reverse complement strand
AATATGGGTGATATTCTTTTCCGCTTGGAGAGCGAAAAAGATGAAAATGACGGGACACTCAGTTCAATCTTTTATGGACATCCCCTCACTGATGAACTGTTTGGATATGATTTCGATATCTATCTTACGCCCGGTTTGATTCACCATTGGACATCGGACGCTCAAGGGGCAAGCACAGAATATGTCGTGGCGGTTAAAGCGTACTACACGTTGAACTGGCCAACCAAATGGCGAATTGGTCTGGCTGAAGGTCTTTCATATATTGATAAAATCACCTATATGGAAGGGAAAAGTATGGCTGATAAGGGGTATGAACCTAGCCAACTTCTTAATTATTTGGATGTCTCATATGACGTTAATCTCGGAGACTTATTCAACAAACGAGACTGGAACAATATATGGTTGGGTTACTCTCTGCATCATCGTTCTGCCATCTTTGAGTCTTCTTCTCAGTTTGGTCGAATAAAGGGCGGAAGCAACTACAATACCATTTATCTGCAAGTCGATTTGTAATCAAAACGTCTCTAAATATTCTGTTGTTACTATCGAAAGGTCGCAGCATAGTCCCTCATAGTGGGTTCAAATATTTTGAAATAGAGTATCAATATATTGCGTTATTAAACCCAAAATAACAGAGATATACTGATCCTATTGATGATAGCAAGCACGCCGATGTTTACTTGTCATAGCCAACAAAATATGGATAGGTAGTAATATGATTACGATAAGACCATCGCAAGATAGAGGCAAAGCGAATCACGGCTGGATAGAGAGTAAACATACCTTTTCTTTTGCTGATTATTATGACCCGGAACATATGGGATTTTCAGCTTTACGAGTGATCAATGACGACGTGCTGAAGCCAAATGCAGGCTTTGATACCCATGGTCACCGGGATATGGAAATCATCACGTTTGTGCTTAGAGGCGCCATTCAACATAAAGACAGCGAAGGCAATATTGAGCAACTTTCTGCGGGAGAATACCAGTTAATGTCGGCGGGTAGTGGCATATACCATAGTGAATTTAACGCGTCGCAAAGTGATGAACTGCATCTACTGCAGATCTGGATACAACCCAATTCATTCGGTAACAACCCCGGGTACCAACAACGATCTTTTGGTACAGATGTAGGATTAACGACGATTGCATCTCCAACTGGGCAAGGTACCGCATTTAACATCAAACAAGATGCTACGTTGCATCAATTAGTGCTTGATTCAAATACAGAATTGAACCTCACCATTGGTTCTGGCCGAAAGGTTTATGTGCACCATATATCTGGGGAGCTAACCATGGATGAGCAGACGTTGAGCGAGGGCGATGGTGTAAAAATTGAGTCGGTCGATAATATATTATTTGTTAACAAAGGCCATACTCAGGTGATAGCGCTTGTTTTTGATTTGCCTTAATTTGTTTATAAAACGGATTAAACTACAGAAAGTAAGAGGATAAGAATATGGGTTTGCTCGTAGATGGTGTTTGGCACGACCAATGGTATGAAACCAAACAGAACAGCGGTAAGTTTAAGCGAGAAGAGGCCCAATTACGCAACTGGGTGACAGAAGATGGTGCAGCTGGTCCGACAGGAGAAGGTGGCTTCAAAGCAGAATCTGGCCGATATCACTTGTATGTTTCATTGGCGTGTCCTTGGGCGCATCGTACTCTCATTTTTAGAGCAATAAAAGGCTTAGAATCGCACATAACTGTCTCGGTGGTCAGCCCGGATATGCTTAATAGTGGCTGGAGTTTCGACCGAGATAACCATAGCTCTGGTGATGCTCTTTTTCAATCAGACCACTTGTTTCAAATCTATACGCGCAACCAGCCTAACTATACTGGACGGGTGACAGTGCCCGTTTTGTGGGACAAACAATCCAATCGTATTGTGAGTAATGAATCGTCCGAGATAATTAGAATGCTTAACGTTGCCTTTAATGGTTTGACAGGTAATCAACTTGATTATTACCCGTTGGCGCAACGAAAGCAGATCGATGAGATGAATGATATTGTCTACCACGCAATCAATAATGGTGTTTATAAAGCTGGATTTGCAACCAGCCCTACCGCCTATAAAGAAGCATACGCTGTACTTTTTGAGACGCTAGATAACATCGAAGAACTTCTCGGTCAGCAGCGTTACTTAACGGGCAATAACTTGACTGAGGCAGATTGGCGACTCTTTACCACTCTGATTCGTTTTGACCCAGTCTATTTTGGACACTTTAAGTGTAACCGACAACAAATAGAGCAGTTTCCAAACCTTGCAGAATATGTAAGGGATCTCTATCAGTTTCAAGGTGTTGCGGATACGGTGGATTTCTTTCATATTAAGCGTCACTACTATTTTAGCCATACAATGATCAACCCAACACAAATCGTTCCTGAAGGGCCAGAGATTAACTATATGTCTGCCCATTCACGTCATCGTCGATTTGGCTAACCAAGATCACATTAATTATCTAAATGGAGATGAACCGAACATCTAAATTCGGTTAGGCTCGAACTTGTTACTAATTGAATAATAATGAAAATAACCAGTGTTTAGAAATTTTGAGGTTGTTTTAGCACGTTAATATTCGATACTTTTATACAATACTCCGATTCATTTGCCTTCGTTAAGGCTAATTTATTAATTGGAGTTTTTATGAGTAATCAGGCTGTAGAAGTCGCAATGGATGCGCAGCCAACACGTATGGACCGATTTCTTAACTTTATAGAACGGACTGGCAATAAAATTCCAGATCCAGCTATTCTGTTTTTCTGGGCGTTGATTATTGTTTGGGTAAGCTCTGCCATTCTCGCCAATATCTCCTTTGATTTGGTTAATCCAAGAACGGGTGAAGTTCTTCAAGTCACGAACCTACTCACTGGAGAAGCACTGGCGTCGTTTTTAGCCAATATGGTGACAACGTTTACTAGTTTCGCACCATTGGGGATTGTATTGGTTGCCATGCTTGGTGTCGGTGTCGCGGATTCTTCAGGTTTCATTACGACTGGCCTAAAGAAAATGCTCAACTTTACGCCAGCCAAATTACTTACGCCGATGTTGATCTTGGTCGCGATAGTGTCACATACGGCAGCAGACGCTGGTTATGTGTTGGTCATCCCATTAGGCGGTATTATATTTCATGCGGCGGGTAGACATCCGTTAGCGGGTATTGCTGCGGCGTTCGCAGGTGTTTCAGGTGGTTTTTCTGCCAACTTTATTCCTTCTGGTATTGACCCTTTGCTTGCCGGGTTTACCCAAACTTCAGCACAGGTGCTTGATGCCGATTACCTGATTAATCCATTGGCAAATATCTTTTTTACTGGGATCTCTTCGGTATTAATTGTCGCGATTGGTTGGTATGTCACTGAAAAAATTATAGAGCCTAGGCTTGCCTCTACACCCGTAGATGAGGACGCAGAGGAAGCGCCCGATCTCGCCTCTTTTTCGGCCATAGAATCTCGTGCCTTCAAATGGGCAGGCTGGTCGATGATGGCAGGTATTGCATTGCTTGTGTTTGCGATTCTGCCTGAAAACTCCGCATTGAGATCACCAGAAGGAGACATTACGTCGTTTTCAGCACCGTTGATGAAATCTATTGTTCCTCTGATCTTTATTCTGTTTGTCATTCCGGGGATTGTCTATGGTCGAGTAGCGGGAACCTTTGCAAGTAGCAATGATGTCATTAAGGCGATGTCAAATACCATGGGAACCATGGGAGCGTACATTGTGATGTCATTTTTCTGTGCTCAATTCTTAGCTGCATTTGGGCAGTCCAATATTGGAACTATGTTGGCTTTGTATGGGGCTGAAGGGCTTAAAGCGTTGAACCTGCCGGGACAGGCGACGATAGTGGGTATGATTCTATTGACCGCAATGATTAACCTACTTGTGGGGTCAGCTTCGGCTAAATGGGCGTTAATTGGTCCTGTTTTAGTGCCAATGCTTATGGCGGTAGGTATCGCGCCTGAGCTTTCTCAAGCGGCTTATCGTGTAGGTGATTCTGTATCGAATATTGTCTCCCCACTCATGGTCTTCTTCCCGTTAGTCGTGGTGTATTGCCAGCGCTATGTTAAGTCGACGGGTATCGGAACACTCGCCTCCTTGATGATGCCTTATTCAATAGTAATGTTGATTGGCTGGACGATATTTTTGCTCGCGTATTGGGCATTAGGTATACCTTTGGGTATTCAAGCCCCATATACCTATTCGATGTAGGCCAATCCTATGATGAGAAGATAAACCCAAACGTATCTCGTCTGACCCGTTATTAAGTGGAACGGGGATATCACGGCTGAGTCCGTATTATATCGAGAATCAAACAGAGCCAATAGGGGGTATTTACACCTATTGGCTCTGTTTATTTGCTACTGCTGGAAGTTGTTACGCAACTCTCTTCTACACGAAACCTTCCTACATTTTTATGGGTCAGATTAATGACTGCCCGCAGACACAGGAATGGTAGCAATAACAGAATCACCGCAGGAAACCATCACGTTTCTCATTGCTGGTAACGGCGTCTCTAATGTGTATTCTATTTTGGCCGTCGTTATGACTTGTATGGAAGCACCTTCGGTCGCGTTTAGTGTAGTTAACCTTAGACGCAGACTTGGTGGGTTTGCTCTGTCCATCGGTCCTTTTTGCCATACCACTTGATACGCGGGTGAGGGCAGGTCAACCAGTCCACTAACTTTGAGAACATGGTCGCTTTCGCTACCGGTTATAGGCGTGATGCTGGCCTGCCAATCTCTTGTGTCGTAGATGGCACATTGTTGGCTGTCTTGGACTTGATCGTTATGTCCAATCGGCATGTCAGATGGTTTGTCGTTACTCATGCTTTGACAGCCAGTAAGCGCGATTATCGCTGTAGCAATAGAGATACTTTTCATCGTCTTCCTCTAAATAAATGCTTGAATTCGGGCTCGGAACCCTTATCTATTCACTTTAATACTTTCTCTAGGGGAAGGCGAATTCATTTTTTGTCTTATTTTGTTATGGTATACCCATGAAAGTGAAAGAAAGACCTAACGTCGATATTCAGATATGAAGGGTTTGGAATACTGGAAATGGAATTTTAAGATGGAGAAACAAACAGATGAGTTTATTTGAATTGTCGAGTTCAGTCGTGGATGTTGACTGGCTAAAAACACACCTGAACCACCCAGAGCTAACCGTGATAGATGCAAGCTGGTTTATGCCGGGCATAGAAAGGGATGGACGGTCAGAATGGCAGTCAGAACGGATACCCGGTGCATTGTTTTTTGATTTTGATACCTTGATATGCGACTTAGGTTCAGAGTTGCCGCACATGATGCCGTCTGCAGACTATTTTGCTGAACAAGTTGGGTTGTTAGGTATTGCGAATGGCACAAAAATTGTGGTCTACGATAGCCATGGTCTGTTTTCTTCGCCACGAGTATGGTGGATGTTTAAGGCCATGGGCCACAATGATGTCGCGGTTTTAAATGGTGGGTTGCCAGCTTGGAAAGCGGCCAGTGCACCGTTAGACCGTAGTGAGCCCATTGCATTGCCAACCTGTCGCTATCAAGCACAATTATGTTCAGAGTGGCAAATCAATATCGAGACACTGAACACAAAGACGCATCTCCCAGAGATGGCAATAATCGATGCTCGACCAGCAGAACGCTTCCATGGTCAACAAGCAGAACCGAGGGAAAATGTCAGAAGCGGACATATTCCCAGCTCAAAAAATTTACCGTTCCCTCGTTTGGTTGAGAATGGTTATCTAAAGCCAGTTAGCGAATTGAAAATGATGTTCGCCGACGTCTGTGACGATTCTCAGTCCCTTATTTTTACCTGTGGTTCTGGTGTCACCGCTTGCGTTTTAGCGCTTGCTGCAACGCAGTGTAATAAGCAAAAACTGTCGGTGTATGACGGCTCATGGACGGAGTGGGGTTCAAGACACGACTTCCCTATTGAGTAATCCTATTTGTAACTTAGTGAGTATGTAAAGTGGAAACAACGTTAATAAATCCTCCAGAAGACACGCAATCAGCTATTTTTCAGCAACTGATTCAGTCACGTCGTTCGGTGAGAAAATATGATCAAACTGCTGCGTTTGATCATCAAGCGGTGAGTCGTTCTCTCGACTTGGCCATATTGTCGCCAAATAGCTCCAATATGCAGCTCTGGCAATTTCATCGAATCATTGGTGAACAGACTCGAAGTGAGTTGGCCGATATCTGTATGGGGCAGAAAGCGGCAATAACCGCTAACGAATTGGTTGCTTTCGTCGTCACTCCTGATAAGTGGCGACCTCGGGCTCAAATGAATGCTAAAAATGTACGTAAGGCCTTCGAAGGGCGTGAAGATGCGGTTTCGAAAAGAGCCCTAAAATACTACGAAAAGTTTATTCCTATATTATATAAAAACGATAGATTTGGTTTGTTTGGACTATTCAGGAAGTTGTGGAGTGCATATTTAGGTTTGAAAAAACCGTCAGTGAGAGAGGTTGGAAAGTCCGATCTTCGAGTCAGTCTACATAAAAGTAGTTCGCTTGCCGCAATGACATTTATGACCGCTATGCGGGCGGAAGGATACGATACCTACCCAATGGAAGGCTTTGATTCAAAACGGGCAAAAGCGTTGTTAGGTTTGGAAAAAAACGCTGAAATTACCATGATAATAAGCTGTGGTTCGCGTACTGAAGATGGTATTTATAGCGAACGTCAAAGAGTCAGTCGTAATGACGTTGTATTTACTCATTGAGAGGCAACCCAACGGACAGATATACAGGTGGCAACGAGGTTCTCTGTGTTAAAAAATCCCCACTTTCGTGGGGATGGTGGAATAGCGTGTATTGACGCCTGTCATTCCTGAGTGGAAATTACTCTTTATCCTTCAAACAAATGTAGATACTCCTCGTATCCCTCGGTCCCCATCTTCTCTACTGGGACAAATCGCATTGAAGCCGAGTTCATACAATACCTAAGCCCGGTAGGGGCTGGCCCATCTTTGAATACATGGCCTAGGTGTGAATCACCAAACTTACTTCTTACTTCTGTTCTTGGATAAATCAGTTTGTAGTCTGTCGTAGTGACAACGTAACTACCCGCGAGCGGCCTGGTAAAACTTGGCCAGCCAGTTCCCGATTTGTATTTATCTGTTGAAGAGAAAAGGGGTTCACCTGTAACAACATCTACATAGATGCCTTCTTTCTTATTATCCCAATAGGGGTTGTTAAATGGGCGTTCAGTCGCATCTTTTTGGGTAACATCATATTGTAGTGAGGTTAGGTTTTTACGGATTTCTTCATCCGAGGGCTTGCGATACTGTTTTAGGCTTGCGGCCTGTTTTTTGCCGTCGATTAGCTGACGTAACGTTACTTGGTTCTCGTTTCTATCTTCGCCAAATAGCTTGTCTAAGTATTGATCTCGACCAGATGCATAGCGGTAGTAGTTATAGCGAACCTTGCTCTTTTTATAGTAATCCTGATGGTAATCTTCCGCCGGGAAAAACTCGGTATATTCTATCAATTCAGTCGCGATTGGATCCGGATATATTCCAGCATCGTCTACCTCTTTAATGAATTGCATCGCGATCGCTTTTTGCTCTGGCGTGTGATAAAAAATAGCCGGACGGTATTGCGGACCACGGTCGACAAAAGAACCTTTGTCGTCTGTTGGGTCCATATGTCTAAAGAGGTGATCGAGTATCTGTTCGTAGCTTAGGCTATCTGCGTCATAGGTAACCTGAATAACTTCAATGTGCCCTGACTTACCTGAAGAGACCTGCTTGTAAGTTGGGTTATCGAGCTCACCACCGGCATAACCAGAAACAACGTCTGTTACGCCATCGAGTTTCTCGAAATCAGATTCTGTACACCAAAAGCAACCACCAGCAAGTGTGGCAACTTGACTGTTCATCGCGGTTGGTTTGTTGCTCTCTGCGTTGGCAGAGCTTTCTGGCATGATGATCAGTACGAGTGCTGGCAATATCACCGCGAAAGAGAGCAACCACTTGGATAATCGCTTCATGTCTTTCCCTTTTGTTGTTTGTAAAGTTTATGTAGGGATATAGAAAGGGGAAAGGCCAAATTACTTTCAAAAAAAGATATTATAAATTTTAGAATCTTTGATTTTCTTGAAAAAGAGAGGTGATTCGTCTAAAGGAGAGTGGTGAATGGAGAATAAATCATACCAATCGTATTGCGTATACGATCAAAATGAACTCGACTTTGCAAACCGTTCAAGACATTTCTGCCTATTGAAGTTCATTCCATCGAGCTCATTTCATTTGAATCGCTACTTGTAACAGCCATTATTAAGTTGTTACGTTTTGCGAATCAATTATGAGTTAAAGCTTGCTGTATTCAATCGCGATTTGAGCGCCTAAACGAGCGTTGTTTAATACGAGGTGAATATTTGAATCTAAGCTATTGCCACCGGTTAGTTCGCAAACCCGAGCCAACAAGAACGGCGTTGATTCTTTACCTAAGATGCCTTGTTCTTCCGCTTCCGCTAACGCCGTGTTGACAGCGTTAGTGATGGTGTCTGTTGGCATGGCAAATTCAACAGGAATTGGATTGGCTATCACAACGCCACCGTTTAAATTCATTTCCCATTTTGCTTTGAGTGCCAATGCAATTTGATCTGCCGTATCAAGGCGATAATCGATGCTGTGCTCACTTTCACGCGTGTAAAACGCTGGAAGGCTGTCAGTTTGGTAACCAATAACTGGTACACCTTGAGTTTCAAGGTATTCGCGCGTAAGTCCAAGATCAAGAATTGATTTAGCACCCGCACAGATAACCGCAACATCTGTATTTGCAAGCTCTTGCAGATCAGCAGAGATGTCCATGGTTTGTTGTGCACCACGGTGAACACCACCAATACCACCAGTAGCGAAGACTTTAATGCCCGCCATTGATGCCAGAATCATTGTCGCTGCAACGGTCGTTGCGCCATCTTGTTTGCTTGCGACCACAAAAGGTATATCACGACGGCTTACTTTGGTTACGGCTGAGCCAGCTTTACCTAGGTGTGTGATCTGTTCTTCTGAAAGTCCAACCTTTAAGCGACCATTGATGATAGCGATAGTGGCAGGGACGGCACCTTGTTCACGGATGGTGTTCTCAACCAACAGAGCCGTTTCTACATTCCTTGGAAATGGCATACCATGTGAGATGATTGTTGATTCTAGGGCAACAACAGGTTGGTTGTTGGCTAATGCTTGTGCCACTTCTGGTTGGATATCAAGGTATTTCTCTAACATGTGATGGTTTCCTCTATTAAGCGTCGAACCGCTTTTTCAGACATAGTTGAATTAATCGTATTTTCAGCAACCAGCGCTAATCGTGCTGCGCCAAGTGCAAATTCGACAGTGTTACTCCACTGCCATTGATTCAGGTACCCGTGAGTAAGGCCAGCCATTAACGCATCGCCTGCTCCGGTTACATTGTTAACCTGTGTTTTTGATGGTGGGATAAATGTTGCTCCCTCGCTACAGCTGGAATAAGCCCCTTTGCTTCCAAGGCTTATCAGTATTTGCTCAACCCCTTTGTTGTGTAAGGTCCCAGCGATTTTTTCTAGGTCGCTCTGTTGTGTAAACGTAATGCCAGACAGTAATTCCGCTTCCATTAAGTTTGGTTTTAACGTGTGAATTTTATCTAAGAATGGCAGTAGCTTGGGCGCTTTGACTGACGAAACAGGGTCGACAAAAATGTCGATGTCACTATGAACATGAAAGAGGTATTCAAGAGCGCTGTTGCTTAAGTTAGCATCGAGAACAATCGCGCTAGAGCGAGCAATGGCCCCTTCACGTTGAGCGAGTTGCTCTGCATTAAGTCGGTCGATCAATTTCATATCGTTAAGTGCTAATTGCATCTCGCCGTCATGGTCGTGTATCGACAAATAACTGCTAGATGTTGCGCCTGTCACTGTTAAACAGTGCTCGACATTAACGCCAGCTTCACGGCAGGCAGATTTAAGCTGCTCACCCCAATTATCGTCACCCATTGCACCAATAAACTGTACGGAACTGCCTAAACGGCTAAGATTGTCAGCAATATTTCTTGCTACGCCTCCAGCACCACTTGTGAGCTGGCCAGGATTAGAATCACCTTGTATTAAAGCGGCAGAGGAGCGTCCGCAAAGGTCCATATTGGCACCACCAATGACCATAGCGTATTGGTTGGGTGCAATGATGTAC
>Ga0316197_10004263_pt1 | contig 10160 bp, 9 predicted proteins | sample OudBiesiAoxic_MG_FD_204939 | JGI IMG/M metagenome (GOLD analysis project Ga0316197, IMG submission 204939) | Coastal sediment microbial communities from Oude Bieten Haven, Netherlands - site A oxic | ecosystem: Environmental > Aquatic > Marine > Coastal > Sediment | place: Netherlands... | reverse complement strand
GTCGATCGAGCACACCTCCTCCGCGATGGCCAGGCCCTGGCGTTCGAGCTCCACGCAGCGGGCCTCGAACCACTCGTTCACGAACGGCAGGATGAAGACCACGCCGATGGCGATGACCAGGACGCCGAGCACCACGACCACGGTGATCGCGCCGCGCAGTCGCGTCTGCAGGAAGTCCCGGCCGCCGGGACCTGGGAACATGCGCTGCATGGCTCCCTGGAGGGCTCCGTAGAAGCCGCTGGCGCCCCAGAGCAGGCCGATGAGGCCGATGATCGTGCCCGTACGCCCGCTGTCGGCCAACCCTTCGATGACAAAGGTGGCCAGGTCGGCGATGGGGTCGAGCTGGCCGATCACCCCCTGGATGAGCTCCTGGCGCAGTCGCTCGTCCTCGACGAGGACGCCCAGCAGGCTGACCAGCAGCAGCAGCGTCGGCACCATGGTGAAGAAGGCGAAGTAGGCCAGCGCCCCGGCGAGCATCCCGCCGCCGCCGCGGTCGTACGCGCGCATGGCGTGGAGGATCGCCTGCACCGGCCCCAGCCGCATGATCGCGCGCTGGAGCGCCTCCAGCCGGCCGCGCCAGTTCAGGACCGGCTCCTGCCGGCGGCGCTCGGCGCCGGTGCCGGGAGGCGAGTCGCCCCCGGTGGTCAAGCCTCGAAATCCTCGAACAGGCTCGGCTGCACGTCCTCGGCCTTGACCCCCTTGCGGCGCTTGGGCCGGAGCATGGCCCGGACCTGCGACCGGCGAACGTAGATGCTGCGACCCGGCTGGATCGACTGCAGCTTGCCCGAATGCGCCCAGCGCGCGAGCGTCGAGCGGCTGATGGGCACGTTGGCCTCAGCGAAGATGGCGGCGGCCTCGCTGAGGCTGATCCAGTCGGTTGCTGGGCGCGGCATCGTCGAACCCCCTGTCAGTCGCCCTTCCCTGCCGACGAGCTCGCGGCACCCGCGCCGGAAGCTGCGGCCGTGCCCTTGTCGGTCGTCGTGTCGGTGGACTGCGAGTCGCCAGCGGCGGCGTCCTTGCTCGTTCCGGACGCAGGGGCCTTGGGCTTGGCCTTCGTGGCCGCGTCCTTCTTGGCCCAGCCACTGCCCTTGAAGTGGATGGTCGGCAGACTGAGGACCTTGTTCATCGTCCCGCCACAGGCGGTGCAGGTCTCCGGTCCCTGGTCGTGGATGCTGTGCATGACCTCGACCTCGCGTGCGCAGGCGGCGCAGCGATAGTCGTAGAGAGGCATCGTCAGCCTCGCAGCAGGCGCATGCCGCACTTGGGGCAGAAAAAGGCGCTCTTGCCCACCTGTGCGAACTGGCAATGCGGGCACACCAGCCCGGTGCCGGAGTCCGGGGGAAGCGGGCGATCGAGCTCGACTACCTCGGCCGCGCCACGCGAACCCACGATGGCCACGAGGATGGAGCCGAGGAGCTTGGTGGCATTGCGCTCGGTGTCGCCGCGAACGCCCTTGCCGCCCCAGCCCACGATGCCGCGCACCATCTGGTCACCGGTGACCTCGTCCCAGTAGGAGGCGACCGCCCCGACGATGCCCGTGTAGTCAGGGTAGCCGCCCGAATCGAGGTCTCCGTCGAGGAGGCACAGGGCGGTCGACTCGAAGGCCGGATCGATGGCGTCGAGCGTCTCGAGCACCTGCAGGCCATAGCGCGTCACGGGAGATCGGTGGTGATGGGCGTTGAGCCACTGCGAAGCCTCGATCGTGCGCATCACCGAGGGATTGGCATCAGCGAACTGGGGATCGAGCGGGTCGACCAGCTCGATCGGCGTCTTGGCGAACTCCTCGAGCATCAGCGGCAGCGCGGCCACCGAGCCCTCGCCCGGCTTGAAGCGAACGCCCTTGCTGCTCCGCGCCCGGTAGGTGAGCTTGAGCTCGTAGTCCTCGGCCGGCGGCTCCTCGGTGAGGATGCCGGGGTCGGGCAGGCCCAGCGAACGCGGCTCGCTCGGGCCGTCCTTCTTGTTGCGCTTCAGGAAATCGAAGGTCACAGGCAGGTCCCTTGCTCATAAGGGGGAGACGAGTCGAACGTGACCATCGTAGCGCTTCGGCCTCGCCGCGGCGCCACTACCATCCTCCCGCCTTGCCCGTCGGCCGCGGTGGCGCTCGTCAGCGGTCGAGGTTCTGACGCAGGCGGTCGGCCAGCTCCTGCAGTTCGGTCTCCCTGGCCCGCACGCCATCGACCACCTTCGCCGGCGCCTTGGAGACGAAGGCCTCGTTAGCCAGCTTGGCGCGGGTCGCGGCCAGCAGCTTCTCGGTCTCGGCCAGTTCCTTCTCCAGTCGCGCCTGGTCGCGCTCACGGTCCTCCGCGCTCACCGACAGTCGGGCTTCCGCCCCCGGAACGACCACCACCAGGGCCGATGCGTCGGCGGCCGTCGTCGCGGCCTCCGCCACCTGCGGTCGGACCCGGGCCAGCTTGGCGACCGCATCGGTGATGGCCTCGAAGGCCTCGGCGTGCCCGGCGGCTTCGAAACGCAGCTCCGCCTCCAGCCACGTCGCCGGCTCGATGCCGGCATCGGCGCGCGCGTTGCGCATCTGCGAGACCAGCTCGAGGATGCCGGCCACGGCGGCCGCCTGCTCCTCGTCGGCCTCCGAGCGCAGGCCCTTGTCCACCGGCCAGGCGGCGGTCACGAGCATGTCGCCGTCATCGGGCCGGTGCGGCAGCCGACCCCAGATCTCCTCGGTGATGTGCGGCATCACCGGATGGAGCATGCGCAGGTAGCGGTCGAGCACCCAGGCCAGCACCTGCCATGTGGCCACACGCGTCTCGGCCCCCACCTCCGGGCGCAGGCGGACCTTGGCCATCTCGAGATACCAGTCGCAGTACTCGGACCAGATCGCGGCGTGAAGGATGCGGGTGGCCTCGGTGAACTGGAAGCTGGCATAGGCCTCGTCGGCGTCCCGCAGGGCCGCGTGGCAACGAGAGAGGATCCAGTGCTCGGCCGGGCCCAGTCGTTCCTTGTCGGGCAGTGACAGCGCCATCTCCTCGGGCAGCTCGGCGGGCTTGGCGCCCAGCACGAAGCGCGCCGCGTTCCACAGCTTGTTGGCGAAGTTGCGGGCACCCTCGAGGCGAGACGTGGTCAGGCGCAGGTCCGCGCCTGGTGCCGACCCGTTGACCAGGGCAAAGCGAAGCGCATCGGCGCCGATGTCATCCATGACCTCGAGCGGATCGATGACGTTGCCCTTGGTCTTGGACATCTTTTTGCCGTAGGGGTCGCGGATGAGGCCGGAGAGGTAGACGACCTTGAACGGCTCCTCGTGCATCAGCCACTCGCCGAACATCATCATGCGCGCGACCCAGAAGAAGATGATGTCGTGCGCGGTCTCCATCACCTGTGTCGGGTAGTAGGTGCGCAAGTCCATGGCCTTCTCCGGCCAACCGAGGGTAGAGAAGGGCCACAGGCCGCTGCTGAACCAGGTGTCGAAGGTGTCCTCGTCCTGGGTCAGCTCGAAGGAACGGCACTCGACACAGCGCCCCGGGCCGGTCTCCACGTCGGTGACCGTGACGTGGCCGTCGGGGCAGTACCAGGCGGGGATGCGGTGGCCCCACCACAACTGACGGCTCACGTTCCAGTCGTAGATGTTCTCGAGCCAGTCGAAGAAGACCTTCTCGAAGCGCTTCGGCACGAAGCGGGTGCGCCCATCCCGCACAGCCTGCATGGCGTGCTCGGCCATGGGCTTGACGTTGATGAACCACTGGGTCTTGAGCCGCGGCTCGACGATGTCGTCGCTGCGCTGGCAGCGACCGATGGCCATCTCGTGGTCCCTGACCTCGACCAGGTCGCCGGCTGCATCGAGGTCCTCCAGGATCCGGTGCCGGGCCTCCTCGCGACTGAGGCCCTCGTATGGCCCCGCGTTCGCGTTCATGGTGGCCTCGTCGGTCATGATGTCGACGCGTGGCAGGTCGTGCCGCTCACCGGTCTCGAAGTCGGTGTGGTCGTGCGCCGGCGTCACCTTCACGGCACCGGTGCCGAACTCCCGCTCCACGAACTCGTCGGCGATGATGGGCACATCGCGCTCCACGAAGGGGATGCGCACGGTGCGTCCGATGAGGTGCGTGTACCGCTCGTCCTCAGGATGGACGGCCACGGCGGTGTCGCCCAGGATGGTCTCCGGCCGGGTGGTGGCCACGGTGATCGTCTCGTCGGAGCTGGACGCGGCGCCCGGAGCTGCCTCCGCCCGCAGCAGGTGGTAGTCGACCGACCAGATCTTGCCCACCTCGGGGGTGCCGATGACCTCGAGGTCGGACACGCTCGTGCCACAGCCGGGACACCAGTTGATGAGCTTCTGGCCGCGGTAGGCCAGCCCGTCCTCGTAGAGTTGCTTGAAGGCCACGCGCACCGCGTGAGCGGAGCCCTCGTCCATGGTGAAACGCTCGCGGCTCCAGTCGGCGGAGATGCCCAGGCGGCGCTGCTGACCCATGATGACCGGGCGGGTCTCGTCCATGAAGCGCCACATGCGCTCGAGGTACTTCTCGCGGCCGAGCTCCTCGGGTGTGGTGCCCTCGTCGGCGAGCACGCGCCGGAGCACCCATTGAGCCGCGATGGAGGCATGGTCCACGCCGGGCAACCAGAGGGTGGGACGGTGCTGCATACGCGCGCGCCGGATCATCAGGTCCTCGGTCGCCGAGCGAGCGGCGTGGCCCAGGTGCAGTGCGCCGGTCACATTGGGCGGGGGCATGATGATGGTGAACGGCTCGGTCGTGGCCCGGGCTCGCGAACCGGCACCGTCGGGCGCGAAGACGTCGGCATCGAGCCAGCGCTGGTAGACGGCGGGCTCGACGTCGGCGGGCTGGTAGGCCTTCGCCATCGGAGCCGATCCTTCGCGAGCCGACTCGCTCATGCCTGTCGTTCTCCTGTTGCTCACACGGACGACCTCGCCCGCCCACTGGACGAACGAGGTCCCGAACGTGTCGTGCCATCGAGTCCCACGGCAGTACTCGCCGTGCACATCGAGTCTAGCGCACGCTGCTATCGTGGCGGCCGAGCGTGGAGGTTTCCGCGGTGTGCTCGGACCCAGACAGCAGGCCACCCGTCGAGCCGGCCGACGATAGCGCGAGCGGACGCCCCATCGGCCTCATCGCGGGCGATGGTGATCGCTTCGCCGCCTACGAGGCGACGCCTCTCCAGCCGTCCGGAAGCGGGGTCATCGTGCTGCCCGACTACCACGGGCTCACCGGCTTCTACCGCGAGTTGGCCCTGCGCTTTGCCGAGGCGGGGTTCGACGCCCTGGCCATCGACTACTACGGCCGCACGGCCGAGCCTCCTCCGCGCGCCCCGGACTTCGACCACCGAGCGCATGCACAGCGGACGACCTGGGCCGGCCTGCAGGCCGACATCAAGGCGGCAGCCGCGCACCTGCGGCTGCGCCGTCACGTGCACTCGCTCTTCTCCGTGGGCTTCTGCTTCGGCGGGCGCGTCTCCTTCCTCCTGGCCGCCGTACCGGCCCTCGGCCTCTCTGGCGTGGTCGGCTTCTACGGCTGGCCGCTGGGCCCGTTCCTCAACGACACGCCCGCTCCGGCCGACCTGGCCTCGGAGATGGCCGTGCCGGTCCTGGCCATCTTCGGTGGTGCGGATACCAAGATCCCGACCGAGCACGCCGAGACCTTCGGACGAGCGCTGCAGCAGGCCGGCGTGACGCACGAGGTGCGCACGTACGCTGGTGCCCCGCACTCGTTCTTCGACCGCGCACACGAGGACCACGCCGAGGCCTCCGCGGAGGCGTGGGAGCTGGTGCGTCGCTTCCTCGCTGCAAGCGCCGCGCAGCGAACGTAGCTACGCGCCCTTCTTGACGAGCTGGTCGTAGTTGGTCTCGTCGACGCCCTGGTCGAGGTGTGCCTTGGTCAGCAGCAGCGGCGTGCGTCCGTCGCGGATGACCTCCTCGGTGATGATGCACTTGCGCACGTCCGAGCGCTCGGGGATGTCATACATCACGTCCAGCAGCGACTCCTCCACGATGGAGCGCAAGGCTCGTGCGCCGGTCTTGCGCGCCAGCGCCTGTTCGGCGGCGGCCTCGATGGCGGCGTCGGTGAAGACCAGCTCTACCTTGTCCAGCTCGAGGAAACGGGTGAACTGGCGCGTGACCGCGTTCTTGGGCTCGGTCAGCACGCGCATGAGATCGTCGCGCGTCAGTGCCGACAGGGTCACCATCACGGGCAGGCGACCCACGAACTCGGGGATGAGCCCGAACTTGAGCAGGTCCTCGGGCATCAGCTGCTCGAGCACCTTGGCGCGCTCCACGCGGTCGACCTGCGACTGCGATCCGAAGCCCATGGTCTTGTGGCCGACGCGTTCCTCGACCAGCTCCTCAAGCCCTTCGAACGCGCCGCCGAGGATGAAGAGCACGTTGGTCGTGTCGATCTGGATGAAGTCCTGGTGGGGGTGCTTGCGGCCACCCTGCGGCGGCACGTTGGCGACGGTGCCCTCGAGGATCTTGAGCAGGCCCTGCTGCACGCCCTCGCCACTGACGTCGCGCGTGATTGAGGGGTTGTCCGCCTTGCGCGCGATCTTGTCGATCTCGTCGATGTAGACGATGCCGCGCTGGGCGCGAGCGACATCGAAGTCGGCCGCCTGGATGAGCCGGAGCAGGATGTTCTCGACGTCCTCACCGACGTAGCCGGCCTCGGTCAGGCTGGTGGCGTCGGCGATGCAGAAAGGCACGTCGAGCACGCGCGCGAGGGTCTGCGCCAGGAGGGTCTTGCCGCTGCCGGTCGGGCCCACCAGCAGCACGTTGGACTTCTGCAGCTCGACCTCGTCGAGCAGCCCCTCGGCGGCGTTGACCCGCTTGTAGTGGTTGTAGACCGCGACCGAGAGCACGCGCTTGGCACGCTCCTGGCTGATGACGTAGGCGTCCAGCGCGTCCTTGATCTCACGCGGGTTGGGGAGCCTCGTCTTCGCCGCCGGCTTGGCCGCCTTGGGCGTATCGAGCATCTCCTCTTCGATGATCTCCTGGCACAGCGAGATGCACTCGTCGCAGATGTAGACGCCCTGCCCTGCGATGAGCTTGCGCACCTGTTCCTGGCTCTTGCCGCAGAAGCTGCAGCGGTACGGGACCTTGGTGCCCTTGCCGGAGCTGCTGGCCACGATCCTCGCTCTCCCTCCTAGGCCTTCTTGCTCTTGGACTCGCTGATGAGCGACCCGCCGCGGTCGGCGTAGACCTCGTCGATGATGCCGTAGCTCTGGGCTTCACCGGGCGCCATGAAGTTGTCGCGCTCGGTGTCCTTGGCCACCTTCTTGGTCGTCTGGCCGGTATGGCGCGCGAGGATCTGGTGCAGCCGCTGGTTGAGGTCCTCCAGTTCCTTGACCTGGATGAGCACGTCGGGGGTTGAGCCCCGGAAGCCACCCGAACCCTGGTGGATCATGATGCGGCTGTTGGGCAGGGCGTAGCGCTTGCCCTTGGCCCCCGCGGCCAGCAGGACGGAGGCCATCGACGCAGCCATGCCGATGCAGATCGTGCTGACCGGCGCACGCAGGTACTGCATGGTGTCGTAGATGGCCAGGCCGGACGTGACCACGCCGCCCGGGGAGTTGATGTAGAGGCTGACATCGCGGTCCGGATCCTCGGCCTCGAGGAAGAGCAGCTGCGCGATGATGAGGTTGGCCATGTGATCCTCGATCTGGTCGCCGAGGAAGATGATGCGGTCCTTGAGCAGCCGGCTGTAGATGTCGTAGGCGCGCTCACCCCGGCTCGAGGACTCGATGACCATGGGCACAAGCATGGCCGTGGTCTGCCGGGCGGCCTCAGCAGCCTGGGATGCGGTGGGGATACTCGGACGTCGGGTCATGCCTGGGGCTCTCCTTCGACTGGGCCCCCTTCTTCGGTGACCTCGCCGACCACTTCGGTGACGGGGTCGACCGAAGTCTCCTCGTCCTCTTCCTCGTCGTGGTCATGGCCATGCTGGTGCTGTACGTTCTCGTACTCGGGGTGCGCCTCGATCCAGCGGTCGCCCAGCATCTCCACCGTCTGCGAGCGCCGCAGCTGGGAGCGGATGTAGGTGCGGCCGCGGTCGGAGTCAAGGTATTCCTTGATCTGGTCGGTCGCTTCGGCGTCGGCGTTGACGCGGTCGACCTCGGCCTGGACCTGCTCGTCGGAGATGGTGACGTCTTCCTTGTCCGCGATGGCGCCCAGGACCAGCAGCACCTTCACCCGCTGCTCGGCGCCCTCCCGGTTGTCCTCGCGCAGGGCCGCTTCGTCCTTCTCGGTCACGCGCAGGTAGTCCTCGAAGGCGATGCCCTGCTGGGCCACGCGCACCTTGAGCTCGTCCATCATCACGCCGATCTCGCGCTCGACCAGGATCTCCGGCAGATCGAGCGTGGCGTTGGCCACGGCGTACTCGATGATGCGGTCGGAGAACTGGTGGCGTGCGCGGTCGAGGGCGTTGATGCCCATGCGCTTCTCGAGGTCCGCGCGCAGGGCTGCCATGTCCTCGTACTCGCCCACCAGCCCGGCGAAGTCGTCGTCGGCCTCCGGCAGCTTGCGCTCGCGCAGCTCCAGCAGCTGTGCGTTGAACTCGACCTCCGCGCCCTGCAGGCTGGCCTCTGCGTAGTCCTCGGGGAAGGTGACCGTGAACGTGCGCTCGTCACCTTCCTTCATGCCCACCAGGTTGGCCTCGAAACCGGGGATCATGCGCTCCTTGCCCAGGATGAGGGGGAAACGGTCGGACTGCGCACCCTCGACCGGCTGGCCCTCGCGCCGGCCCTCGAAACTGATGACCGCGTAGTCCTCGTTCTCTGCACCGCGGTCCTCGACCGGGATCAGCGAGGCCTGCTGGTCACGCAGCTGCTCGATGACCTGGTCGATCTGTTCGTCGGTGACGTCCTCGATCTGCGGCGTGAAGGGGTACTCGGTGTAGTCACCGAGCACGATCTCCGGGCGCACCGGCAGCGTCACCTGGTAGGTCGCGCCGACGCCCTCCTCGAAGCTCGTCCACTCCGGCTCGCGCGGCAGCTCCAGGACGTCCTTGCCCGACTCCGTTACCGCCTCGATGACCGTGCGCTGATAGAGATGCTCGCGGGCCTCGTCGTAGACGGGGTCGGGCGCAGCGGAATCGGAACGGTCGACGCCGTAGGCTCGCTCGACCATGGCGCGAGGTGCCTTGCCCGGCCGGAAGCCGGGGATGCGGGTCCGGCGCGCGAGGTGACGGACGCCTTCATTGATGGCGTTCTGGAGTTCCTTGTCGGTGATCTGGACCTCGAGCACGATCGTGCTCTGGTCGCCTTCGCGGATGTCGGTGTTCACAGGTTCCTTGGGTGGGGTGTTTGAGAAGTGCCGCACGAGTATAGGGAGGCGGGAGGCTCTCCGTCGGGACGGCCGCTGACGCCAGGATGCGCCCGCACGGGGCGCATCGGTGCGACGATGGGGGCATGCAGAGCGAGCCGAGCAGTTTCGACACCGTCGGGCAGCATGGCGAGGCGCTGCCGGGAGCTGTTTCACTGTTCGCCGTCCTGTTCGTGGCCTGGCTCGGCGTCCTGATCCTGTCCGGCCTCCGACTCACGGCCTCCGAATGGCTGCCCATGGCGGCTGCACTGGCGCTCGTCACGGAGGTGGTCATCTACAGGCTCCGCTGACGGCGGCATCCCGCAAGAGGCGCTCGACCTCGACCCGTGGGGTACCGACCGGGGCGCCGTGCAGCACACTTCATCGACGCAGGCCGTCATGTGGTGCGGGCGAGAGGACTCGAACCTCCACGACCTCTCGGTCAACAGCTCCTAAGGCTGCCGCGTCTACCGTTCCGCCACCCCGGCGAGGGCGCCGCCCATTATCGCCGAGCATGGCGACGGGTGCGCCTGTCTGCGCCTGGGCCTGGCCTCAGGCCTCCTTCTTGCCCTCGGCCTTGCCCTCGGCCTTGCCCTCGGTGCGGTCATGGGCGCGCTCGCGTGCCTCGGCGCGGTAGAGGGCGCGGTTCTGCTCTGCCTCCATGAGGCGCTGCACCATGACCCTGGCGCCGGCGGTGCCCAGTGGGCCTGCGACCCGGTCGAACGTCCGCCAGAACGACGCGGCGGCGTGCGGCTCGGGGCCGTACTTGCCCTTCTGCTTGAGGTAGTCCGCGAAGTCCTTGTTCAGTGCGCGGCGCACCTCGGGGTCCTTGGCCACCCCGGTGTCCTTGAGGACCTTCTCGATCTCCGGTGGCAGGATGCCGGCATTGGGATCGGGTCGAGGCTGCGGT
>Ga0316197_10004262_pt1 | contig 10160 bp, 10 predicted proteins | sample OudBiesiAoxic_MG_FD_204939 | JGI IMG/M metagenome (GOLD analysis project Ga0316197, IMG submission 204939) | Coastal sediment microbial communities from Oude Bieten Haven, Netherlands - site A oxic | ecosystem: Environmental > Aquatic > Marine > Coastal > Sediment | place: Netherlands... | reverse complement strand
GATCTGGTTGCATGTCCAATCACAGGGATATTGGGTCTGTAATTATCACTGCAATCTCTGTACCAGATTACGAGTTTTCGTAGCAGGCGAACCAAATTTCGTACTACTACGATATTTAATAGTTCATCTTTTTTCCTTAACCAGGTTTATTCTTTATTAAAAACAAAGGCTTTTCGATTTCATACTGCATTGGCATAAAAGCTGCAATTACTGAAAGGAAGTCGTGGTTTATCTATTTCAGCTACGTCATTCAGTCTTGCATTTGCATCCATGCACCTTACTGGCGCATGAATGGATATAAAGCAGCAATGTGTTTGATAACAAAACGTATAGAGGAATTAAGATGAAATTCAAAAGTCTGAGTAATCCATACAATCCGGACAAAAGTCTGCTGCATGAAGCCAGCTGCGATTGTCCAATCTGTATTGCAGGCCACTCACATGACAATGCCAGTGAAAAGCAGGCAGCAATAGAGAAAGCAGTATTTGAACAGGAGGTGCTTACGGAAAGACCACTGGATCAGGCTGCCAAGAATACTGATTCCATTCTACAGTCATCGGAAGACATCATGGATCGCACGATTGAAAGTGCGGTAGTTCGTTCAGTATTTGGACACAATGACATTAGCCGCCGAGCTTTCTTAGGAATGGTTGGAGGAGGCACTGCTGCCGCTCTATTGGGATCAATGTTCCCAATGGAAGAAGCGAAAGCTGCACTGAAAGAATCAATGGGTAAACTGGAAAAGACTAAACTGAAAGTTGGTTTTGTACCAATTACCTGCGCCACGCCGATTATTATGGCGCATCCGATGGGCTTTTATTCAAAGTATGGCCTTGATGTTGATGTAATTAAAACTGCTGGCTGGGCAGTGGCGCGAGACAAGTCATTGGCCAAGGAGTACGACGCTTCTCATATGCTGACGCCAATGCCACTGGCAATGACCATGGGTGCAGGGTCAACTGCAAAGCCGTACCTTATGCCATCGGTAGAAAATATCAACGGCCAGGCAATTGTGCTGCATGTTGATCACAAGGATAAACGTGATCCGAAAGACTGGAAAGGTTTCAAGTTTGGTGTGCCGTTTGAGTATTCAATGCACAACTTCCTGTTGCGTTACTATGTCGCTGAGCACGGACTTGATCCTGACAAGGATATTCAGATCCGTGTAGTGCCACCACCTGAAATGGTTGCCAACCTGCGTGCTGGCAATCTTGATGGCTACCTGTCGCCGGATCCATTTAACCAGAGGGCTGTATGGGAAAAGGTCGGCTTCATACACATGCTGACCAAAGACATCTGGGAAGGCCATCCCTGTTGTGCATTTGCCTGTAGCCAGGAATTCGCCACCGAGAATCCGAATACCTACGGTGCACTGCTGAAGGCGATTGTTGATGCCACGGCCTATTCGCAAAAACACGAAAACCGGGCTGAAATTTCTGAAGCGATTGCGCCGAAGAACTATCTCAACCAGCCAGTGCCAGTTATCAAACAGGTGCTGACCGGACGTTATGCTGATGGCCTCGGTAATGTGCAAAATGTACCCGACCGCATTGATTTTGATCCTTTCCCGTGGCACTCCATGGGTGTATGGATACTGACGCAAATGAAACGATGGGGCTACATCAAGGGTGATGTTGATTACCAGAAGATCGCAGAGCAGGTATATGTGGCAGCCGACACCGCAAAGATCATGAAGGAACTGGGTTATGAGCCCCCTTCAAAAACCTATGAAAACTACACCATCATGGGCAAGACCTTTGATTACACAAAGCCTGACGAATACGTCAAGAGCTTCAAAATAGGGAGGGTATAGTGTTTCAGTCGATCCAGTTCAGATCGGCTATGGTTTCACTGGTGCTGCTGGCTTTCTTTCTGATTTTTTGGGAGATGGCCAGTCAGCCGCCTGAAGCCACAGTGGCACAGTCTGAATATGAAATGCTTATGGGTGGAGTAGACCAGGAGGCACGCGTGCCGCCACCAACGGCTGTTGGAAGACTTGCAATTAAAGAGCTGGGTAATCCGTTCTATGACGCTGGGCCGAATGACAAGGGTATAGGCATTCAGTTGGCGTATTCGTTATACCGTGTGCTGACGGGTTTTTTCCTTGCCGCGATAATCGCCATCCCACTGGGATTCATGGTTGGAATGTCTCCATTGATGCAGAGGGCACTGGACCCCTTCATCCAGATATTGAAACCGATCTCGCCGTTAGCCTGGATGCCGCTGGCATTGTTTATCATCAAGGATTCAGAGGCATCGGCGATCTTCGTTATTTTTATATGTTCGATCTGGCCCATGCTTATCAATACCGCTTTTGGTGTAGCCAATGTGCGTCAGGACTGGGTGAATGTCGCGCGTACACATGAATTAAGCCATTTCAAAACGGCGCTACTGGTGATTCTTCCTGCGGCTGCTCCGACCATCATTACCGGTATGCGTATTTCCATCGGCATAGCCTGGCTGGTGATTGTCGCCGCCGAGATGCTGGTTGGTGGAACCGGAATTGGTTACTACGTCTGGAATGAATGGAACAATCTTGATCTTAGCAGTGTGATTTTTTCCATCATTATGATTGGTATGGTCGGCATGCTGCTCGACATATCTCTGGCCTGGGTCAGCCGCCTGGTTGCGTACGAGGAATAGGAGAGTGATATGTCAAAACATTTTGTAGAAATACAGTATCTAGCCAAGCGATTTCCTGATGCCGATGGTGGTCAACTCACTGTTTTCGAAAATGCTAATTTCGGTATTGATAAGGGCGAGTTCGTCTGCATCATCGGCCATTCTGGCTGCGGTAAATCCACCATAATGAACATCCTTGCCGGCCTTGATGAGGCCTCAGAAGGTGTTGTCTTAATGAATGACAAGGAAGTGGCCGGGCCAAGCCTGGATCGCGGCGTCGTGTTTCAGAACTATAGCCTGCTGCCATGGCTGACGACATTGAAGAATATTACTTTTGCAGTGCAGGCTCGCTGGCCTGACTGGAGCAAGGAAAAAGTAATAGAGCATAGTATGAAGTTTATCGAGCTCGTTGGCCTCAAGGGAACGGAGCAGCGCAAACCATCGCAGCTCTCCGGAGGTATGCGTCAACGCGTCAGCATAGCACGTGCCTTTGCCACGCAACCTGAGCTTTTGTTGCTGGATGAACCATTTGGAGCACTCGATGCCTTAACCCGGGGAATGATCCAGGAAGAATTAATCAAGATATGGAATGAAACTCAGCAGACAGTCTTTATGATTACGCATGATGTTGATGAAGCAATTCTGCTTGCTGACCGTATTCTATTAATGACTAACGGTCCACACGCCCGCATCGCTGAGTCAGTCAAGGTCTCTATTCCACGACCGCGTAAACGTACAGACATTATTCACCACGATGCCTACTACCTGATCCGCAACCACCTGGTGGATTTCCTCGTAAATCGATCACGGGAGCTTGCCGGAGAAATCATTGCGGATCCTGATCTGCCGATCGACAGCAGTCATCCGCTGGAAGTTGATCCATCCATCGCAGATCCTGATGTGAAACAAAAGGAAGTGCTGAATGAGGTGGCGTAGTGAGCATTATTTTATATTCATACGAAGCAGGAATAATTTAATTTTTAATTGAGGAAAGAAAGATGAACAAAGATGATATGACTATCACCATTACTGAAGCGAAAAAAAAGTCAGGTATGGGCTGGGAAGATATTGCCGAGAAGGTCGGGCTGAACCCGGTTTTTCTAACTTCTGCATGTCTCGGTATAAATAGCTTGAAAGCTGAGTTTGCAGACAAACTATGTGAAGTACTCGATCTGCCTGGCGAAGTATCCGTTACATTACAGGAGTTTCCGCATAAAAGCTGGGAAAAACTGGTGCCTACTGACCCGGTAATTTATCGCCTATATGAAATGGTGGGTGTTTATGGTGACACTATTAAAGAGATTATTCACGAGAAATTCGGTGACGGGATTATGAGTGCGATTGATTTCAGCATGGATATTGATAAGGAGGAAAATCCGGCAGGTGATCGTGTTTTGATTAATCTGAACGGCAAATTCCTGCCTTACAAATCCTGGTAGAAACCGGTCGCCATGAGTCAGCGATTCATAGATGAAATTCTAATGACAAGTTGATTCTATTCGGTTTTTTACTGTTGTTTTCCTAGCACGAAAACAATGGCTCCCTCTGGTGTTTAGACACCATTTTATGCCCCTGTTTCTCAGGGGTTTTTTTTGCAATTTTATATGCAGGCGAGGTGTCTATATTTCGATGTGCAGATAGTGTCACCTTCTCATACTTCCATAGTTTGACCTATCAAGTAGAATGAAGTTATGCAGAACAAGCAATCTACTGGCACCAATGCGGCATTAAAACCCCTGCAACGACTGGTCAATGTTAAGCCTGGCGAAGAGCGGGCCATGTTGTGGGCATTTTCTTATTTTTTTGTTCTTCTTTGCAGTTACTACATTCTTCGTCCCATGCGTGACGAGATGGGTATAGCCGGTGGTGTTGAGAACCTTCAATGGTTATTTTCCGGAACCTTTGTTGCCATGCTTGCCATGGTGCCATTGTTTGGGTGGCTGACGGCGCGTTATTCGCGTGCTGTTTTTCTGCCCGTCGTATACGGATTTTTCATCACCAATCTGCTGCTGTTTTATCTCCTCTTTAAAAGTGATTTAACCTTTGCCTGGGTCGCCAGGGCCTTCTTCATCTGGGTCAGCGTGTTTAATCTTTTTATCGTTTCGGTGTTCTGGAGTTTTATGGCAGACATCTTCAGCAACCGACAGGCCCGAAGACTGTTTGGTTTTATTGCGGCAGGTGGGACGGCCGGGGCGCTGGTGGGGCCAGCCTTAACGGCAATACTGGTAGAACCCCTGGGTGCAGAAAACCTGCTGCTAATATCTGCCGCGCTACTGGGCTGGGCAATGTTCTGTGTGCGTCAGCTGATTACCTGGCGCAAAGCGCAAGAAGATGCTGATGTGGTTGTCGTCCAGTCAGCGGATCTCCCGCTGGGCGGTAGTATACTGGCGGGTATACAGCTTGTGGTGAGATCACCTTACCTGCTCGGTATTGGACTGCTGATGCTGCTGTTCACAACATTGGCGACATTCCTTTATTTTCAGCAGGCTGAGATCATTCGTGATGCGTTTGCTGATTCGAATCAGCGCACAGCGGTGTTCGCTTCAATTGATTTTGTCGTCAACCTGCTTACGGTTCTGATACAGCTATTTCTCACTGCTCGCCTGGTGAACTGGCTGGGCCTTTCATGGACACTGGCCCTGGTTCCGCTGTTACTGACCCTGGGTTTCATGGCTCTGGCTGTGTCACCGGTGCTCTCTGTATTGGTCCTGGTGCAGATTGTTCGTCGTGCAGGTAATTACGCTATCATGCGGCCTACCCGGGAAATGCTCTACGTGGTGCTTGGGCGAGAAGAAAAGTATAAGGCGAAAAACTTTATCGACACCACGGTGTATCGTGGCGGTGATGCAATCAGTTCATGGATTTATACAGGCTTGAGAGGCCTTGGTATGGGACTATCCGGTATTGCCTGGCTGGCAGTACCACTGGCAGGACTGTGGGTCCTGCTGGCCTATCGGCTCGGGCGCGTGCAAACAAAAATGGCTCAAAAACCACTATCTGACAAACAGGAATCAACGAGGTAAAGTGATATGAAGAATGCAACCGGTCGGCTCGGACGACGACAGTTTATCCAGACACTGACATTGCTCGGAGCGGCCGCAGTCGGCTTGCCACTGGCTGCGCAGGGAAGTAAGTCAATGCTGATGAAGGCGATTCCTTCCAGTGGTGAAAAGATCCCTGTTATCGGCATGGGATCGTCAAGAACTTTCGAAGCAGGTGACGATCAGGATCAGCGTGCCAGGCTGACGCAGGTCCTGCAGGCTTTTTTTGATCAGGGCGGGACTGTAATTGATACTTCGCCTATGTATGGTTCGTCAGAGCTGGTGCTGGGTGAATTGCTGGCCAATGTTCAAAATAAACAATCCCTGTTTATGGCAACAAAGGTCTGGACAGAAGGCAGGCAGAAGGGCATTGCGCAAATGCAGCAATCGATGGATTTATTGCATGCTCCTGTCATCGACCTTATGCAGATTCATAATCTGCTTGACTGGAAAGTACACTGGGAAACACTGGCGGAATGGAAGCAACAGGGCAGGGTGCGTTATATCGGTATTACTACGCATCGCGGTTATGATCATGACGAACTGGCCCATGTTATGCAGAACTACCCGATCGATTTTATTCAGTTTAGTTACAGCATAGCCAACCGCAAGGCAGAACAGCATATCCTGCCACTGGCGGCCGAACGCGGCATTGCTACCATGGTGAACAGGCCCTTTCAGCGCGGTGATCTTTTTCGACATGTGAAGGGAAAAGAACTGCCTGCATGGGCTGCCGATCTTGATTGCAACAGCTGGGGACAGTTCTTCCTCAAGTTCGTCATCTCACATCCAGCCGTAACATGCACTATCCCAGCGACGTCGAAGGCGCATCACATGGTCGATAATATGGCGGCCGGTTATGGCAGAATACCGGACAACAACCAGCGCAAGGCTATGCTTGAGTATTTCGATTCGGTATAGAACAACTTTTTGCTCTTGCCGTTAGCGAATTGCCTATTTACTTATTTTATACTTGTTATAAGTTAAATCTAATTCACATTTTATTTTATTTACTATACTGAACATATAAATCATAAAAACTACTAAAGGGGTTAGCCGTGGTGATAAAGAACTTTCTCAAGCAGGTCATTATTGTATTTTTCCTCATGCAGGTATCCGCTGCGGCCTACAGCGCAGATACATACATCCTGACATCGCCACCGCGTGAAAACCTGGAGGATGGTAAAAAGCAGTATGTTCCTATTGCAGAACACCTGACAAAAACCACAGGCCAGGCTTTTACCTATGAGCATCCGAGCGACTGGTTGACCTACACCAAGAACATGAAGGATGATTATTACGACGTCATTCTTGACGGGCCTCATTTCATCAGCTGGCGAGTGGCAATGCTGGAGCATACGCCCGTTGCACGTTTCAGTGGTTCACTGGTATTTATGCTCTTTGTCAAGAAGGACGATGCAGCGAGTACAATTAACGACCTTACAGGTAACCTGATCTGCGGTCTCGCGCCGCCTAATATGGCTACCCTGTCAGTGCAGGCCGAATTCGACAATCCAATGCGCCAGCCCTTAATCCTCGAAGTTACGAATTTCAAGATTGGTTTTAAAGATATGCTTGCTGGAAAGTGCCGCGCAGCCATACTCCCGGTCGGTGTCTACAAGCGTATGAACAAGGAAGGCAAGGTAGATGAGAAAGCCAGGAGCGTATTCCGCAGCAAGCCCATCCCGCAGCAGGGGTTTTCCTTATCTAAGCGGGTTCCTGCTGAACTACAGGCCCAGGTAGCGGCAGCTTTGCTCAGCGAGGACGGCCACACAGCCACCCAGGCCGCACGCAAGCGTTTTGGTGGCAACAAAGACATGATGGCCACCAACCGTGAGGAGTACCAGGGCTATTCGCGTTTCCTGCGCGACTTCTGGGGTTTTGAAGTGCCTGAAAGCGAAGTCGAAGAAGAGATCGAAGCTGAATCTACTGCGGAGGCCGAGAAACCAGCAGCAGCTGAGCCTGCAGTGTCCACGCCAGCAGCGGCAGAACCGGCAGAACCGAAAGAGAAGCCCACCAGTTAATCTGCTGGATTGCTGGAAAAATGGAGTTCTATGCAGACGCCGGGGTGAATATGTCGCCGATTGCCATTCAGCGTGCTGTTCATATCAGTAACCTCGCAGAGTTGTGTGATTCGATCGACAAGGTGCTGTCTCACGAAGGCGATCGTGGCGATATCTATTGTGTCTGGGGTGAATTCAAAGTACATCGGGAGATCATCCGCCAGGGTGTGCGATTCAGTTTACCGCGTTGCCCAAATGCATTTCAGTGGACAGTTACAGCCGCGGTTGATAATCCCGGCTATGTTCGCATACATGGCACCATTGACCGGCCCCAGCATGATCCTGATTTTATCGAATCGCTGCAGCAGTTTGTTGATGACTGGAAGCAGGGCCTGGAATCAGGCAAAGCGGGTATGTTTAAAAGCGCGGCAGGTCCTGCTGGAGAATGCTTGCCGATTTATGGCTAATGCCGAGCATTATGTGATCAGCGGGTAGCTCGTTATTCACAGCTGTTCAGATTCAGCTGTCCAGGATTGTGTCAAGAAACAGGTCCAGCAATTGATTGCCATTTTTCTTCAGGTCCAGCCTGCTCTGCCCGGGCTTAAGATAGACGTGTATAAGTCCCAGCAGGTAGCTCATTAAGCCCTGCGCAATGAGTTTCGGTGGTAACGGTGATAGCAAGGCGCTGCGCTCCTGTAAACGGGTTAACGCATCGCCTACTGTGCTGTCGATCTCATCATACTTACTATTCAGGAAACGCTGAAGTTCAGTCTGTTCATCGGTAAACTCGACGCTAAGCATAACTATACGAATTACGGCACCGATCTCTGGCTGTTCAACCACGGTTTGCAGCAGATTATTGATAGTCTTGCGAAAATGTCCGGCGGGGTCATTGACATCAAGATTTCTAAGTTCATTGATGAAGCTTGTGTGCAGGGTGCTGGTATTGCGCTCCCACAGGGCCTGAATCACTGCATCCTTGTTATCAAAATGCCAGTAGATGGCACCGCGAGTCATGCCAGCTTCTGAAGCGATGTTGTTCAATGTGGTCCTGGCGATTCCCTGGCGAATAAACAAAGCCGTCGCCGCATCGAGGAGTGCGTGATAGGTGAGTTCTGCATCTTCCTTCGTTTTTCTTGCCATAAAATCCTCAAAGCACTGGTAAATCTGAATCTCATCTATTATTATACAAACACGAATGTATGTAAATTACATTGTTTGAAGGGATGATGCAATAAACATCGTCGGGATGAATTGTTTTATCACCTTCAGGTATGTTGTAAATGCAGATAAACACTGGATAGAAGACGATGAAATACTCCCGGGTCATTACAGCCGCGTTGCTTATTTATTTTGTACTTATATTGACAGGCTGTGATAAAAGCACGGGAGAAACGGCTGTCCCTGAGGATGAGTATGCCAGGCCTGCCAAAATAGTCCCTGTCGTATCCGCAGGTGTGACCGCATGGCGCACTTACCCCGGGGTTCTGGAAGCCTCACGAAGAGCAGAGCTGGCATTCAGGGTTGATGGCCAGCTGATTGATCTTCCAGCCAAGCCAGGGCTAGTGGTAAAAAAAGGCGATATATTGGCGCAACTGGATGAAGCAGTCTATCGAAATACTTTCGAAGAACGACAGGCGCGCCATCATCTGGCAAAGATACAATATGACCAGGCAAGCAAACTGGTTAAGCAGAAGCTTTACAGTCAACTGCAATATGACAAGGCCATTGCAGAACTCAAGTCTGCCAGGGCAAGCCTTGACCAGGCCAGGAATAATCTTGAATACACCCGGCTACTGGCACCTTTTGACGGTGTAGTGGCAAAGGTAACGGTAGAAAACTACCAGGCCATTAAGGCCAAAACACCGATTATCCATTTGCAGGATGAAACACAGCTGGACATACACTTCAGTGTTCCAGAGCGGCTCATCAGTCAGCTGAAAAAGATTGAAGACCCGGCGCTTGTCAGAAGCTATTGCGGCAGCGTACGTTTCTCTTCGCATCCGGACAAATCCTACCCTGCCTGTTATAAGGAACACGAGACTTTCCCTGATCCCCTGACGCGGAATTACACGATCGTTTTCACCCTAGACCCGATCACAGATTTTACTGCACTGCCGGGTATGACTGTCACCATTGGCCTGGACTTCTCTGCATTTCTACCGGAGTCACTGACCACCGGACTTCTGGTGCCGGTGGAGGCAGTATTTGAAAAATCAGGAAAAAAATGGGTATGGCAGGTTGATTCAGAGATGCGCGCCAGGCAAGTCGCCGTCGAAGTTGGCGACTTTCAGCAGGACAAGATAGAGATTACCCAGGGACTGTCAAAGGGAGACAGCATCATTGCTGCCGGCGTCAGTTATATCCGTGAAGGCATGCTGGTCAAACCGCTGGTTAAGGAACGGGGCCTGTAGGGAAGGGAGCATGAATATCACCGAATACACCATTAACAACAAAACAGTCACATGGATGGTTGTTTTACTGTTGATCTTTG
>Ga0316197_10004260_pt1 | contig 10162 bp, 10 predicted proteins | sample OudBiesiAoxic_MG_FD_204939 | JGI IMG/M metagenome (GOLD analysis project Ga0316197, IMG submission 204939) | Coastal sediment microbial communities from Oude Bieten Haven, Netherlands - site A oxic | ecosystem: Environmental > Aquatic > Marine > Coastal > Sediment | place: Netherlands... | reverse complement strand
TTCCACCCATCAGGTCCTCGACGATCGCGTCACGTACCACCCGGGAGAGTGCGTCGGGGTCGAGGCCCCCGTCGATCAGCGTGCGACGGGTCGTCTCCGACAGCGGCTGGAGTGCGAACATGGCGGCGAGTGTAGAGATACCGCTGGGTTCAGGAGGTCACGGTCAGGCGGTCACGGTCACGGTGTCACCGACCCGAATCGGACCGTCCTGCACGACGGAGGCATACCAACGACTCCATCCTGGGTGGAGTTCATGGTCGATTCGTCGATGGTCGGCGCCGACGAACGATGCCCCGATGTTGCGACAGGGGTCGGCCGGCGAACTGGTCGTACATCGCACACCTCCGATCTCGAGCGTCAGGCCGCCCCGCATCCGTGACCAGTCGACGCCGGAGATCAGCACGTTCTCGCCCACCGTTCCGGGCGCAATCGGGTGGCCTTCGGCGCGCAACGCGTCGACCACGTCGGCACTGAACAGGCAGAGCGCCTGCCAGGGGCGCCCGTGATGATTGCGCGTCGCCTGCACGTCTCCGAGCACGCCCCCGACATCGACGGTGACATCGTCGACCGGCTGTTTCGGCGCTCCCCCGCCCGAGCGATGGAGCCCCACGACGCTGCCGCCCATCGGCTCGAACGCGTCGCACGCACGTCGGATCGAGGCGAGCGTGCCGAGCCGGTGCATGATCGAGTGAGTTGCCGCCACCGGGTCGCCGTCGAGTTGCAGCCCGCCCAGCTCGGCGGCGCGCTCACGTGTCGTACTCCCGGCTCCGTCGAGCACGTACCCGGCGAGCTCGTCGGCGTGGACGATCGTGCGCTGCAGGTCGGTCGTGCTCCACCGGGTCGCATCGAAGCCACACTCGGCGCACGTCATCTCCGTCATCACCTCGACCGTACCGGTCCTGTAACACTGGTGTCTGACACCAGTGTTACAGGACCTGCGGGGTCAGTCTGCGACGTGGACAGCGCCGGTGGCATCGAGGGTGACATCGAGGTGGCGCACCCATTCGTCACGGGGTTCGGGGAAATCGCTGCGGCGATGACACCCACGACTCTCGGTGCGGAGCTGTGCGGCACTCACCATCGCAGCCGCGACCGTGAGGATGTTGGTGCCCTCCCAGGATCGGCGCGATGGCTCGACCGGTCCGCCACCAGCGTCGCCCGCCGCGAGCGATGATGACGGCGATGACATCGTCCGAGCGATCAAGCCGAGGGCACCGGCCGCGGAGGAGAGCGACATCGCATCGCGCACGACACCGACGTGACGCGACATGACCGCACGCACTTCACGCACTCGCGCGGGAGCGAGCAGCGCGACGCCCATCGGATCGTCGATGTCGACGTCGGGCGACACGCGATCGGGGAGCTCCCAGGCGAGGTCACGGCCGACACGGGTACCGGCAACGACGGATTCGGTGAGGCTGTTCGACGCCAGACGGTTCGCCCCGTGCACGCCGGTGGAGGCAACCTCGCCGACGGCGTACAGGCCACGCATGGCGGTCGTGCCGTCGAGTCCTGCCCGGATACCGCCACAGGCATAGTGGGCTGCGGGAGCGACGGGGATCCGATCGACCGCCGGATCCAGACCGATCTCGCGGCATGCCTCGGTGATCGACGGGAAGCGCTCGTAGAACCGTGTACCGAGGTGCGTCGCATCGAGATAGACGTGGTCATCGACCCCACCAGGCGCCTCACCCATCCGACGGCTGATCGCTGCCGCGACGACATCACGCGGGGCGAGATCCTCGAGCGGATGCATGCCGGCCATCACCCGTTCCCCAGCGGCGTCGTAGAGGATGGCACCCTCGCCACGTACGGCCTCGGACACGAGCGCCTGCTGACCGGTTGCGTCCGGTCCTCGCCACATCACCGTGGGGTGGAACTGGACGAACTCGACGTCGGTGACCGCAAGGCCCGCCCGGAGCGCCATCGCGATCCCATCGCCAGTGACGGCGGGCGGGTTCGAGGTGGACGCGAAGACCTGTCCGTACCCGCCACACGCCACGACGACGGCACGGGCATTGACGATGCCGACCGACACCAGGCGGCCGTACTCGTCGGTCTGCCCGATTCGGACACCGACCGCTTGGCGCACCCCGTCAGGAGCGGTGCCCACGACGAGGTCGAGCGCGAACGCCCGGCCGAGCACGTCGACCCCGGCACCGAGCGCGGACTCGTCGAGCGTTCGCTGGATCTCGGCGCCGGAGCGGTCGCCGCCCGAGTGCACGATCCGGTTGTGGCTGTGCCCACCTTCACGGGTGAGCGCGATATCGGTGCCGCCGGCCGCGGGATCGAACGCCGCACCGAGGCGCATCAGGTAGCGGATCGACGTGGGCGCCTCGGCGACGAGTTCGCGGACGACCGCTTCGTCGCACAACCCCGCACCTGCCTCGAGTGTGTCGCGGACGTGGCCTTCGATCGTGTCGCTCGGGTCGAGCACGGCCGCCAGGCCCCCCTGGGCCCACTGGGTCGAGCCTGCGGACAACGTGTCCTTGGTGACGATCAACACGCTGCGCACCGGGCGCGCAGCGAGCGCAGCCGACAGCCCTGCGGCACCCGAACCGAGTACGACGACATCGACGTCGCGTTCCCACGTCGCGGCTGGTGCGGCGAGCCGGCGCGGCAACAGCGACGACGAGCCGGGCGGCCGGACCGCCGGTTGGGTCACGTCACTCGCCGGTCGACGACGGGGTGCCGATGGCGATCATGCGCTCGACCGATGCGCGGGCTCGATCGGCGATGTCGGTGGGCACGGTCACTTCGTCGGTGCCGTCGCTGAGCGAGCGCAGAAGCTTGGCCGGCGTGATCATCTTCATGTACTTGCAGACCGCAGCGCGGTTGACGGGCACGAACTCGGTGATCGGGTTCACCTGCTCGAGCTGGTGGATCATGCCGGTCTCGGTGGCCACGAGCACCGTCTCGGCGGTGGTGTCACGCGCCGCCTCGACCATGCCACCGGTGGAGAGGATCTTGGTGCTGGTGTCGGGAACGACTCCGGCCGACACGAGATACAGCGCGCTCGTTGCGCATCCGCACTCGGGGTGGATGAACAACTCGGCGTCGGGCTCGGCCTCGACGCGCTCGCGGAGGTCGGCGCCGTTGATGCCGGCATGCACGTGGCACTCGCCCATCCAGATGTGCATGTTCTCGCGGCCGGTGACCCGCTGAACGTGTGCGCCGAGGAACTGGTCAGGGCAGAACAGCACCTCCTGGTCGGCGGGGATCGATTGCACCACTTCGACGGCATTCGACGACGTGCAGCAGATGTCGGTCTCCGCCTTCACCTCGGCGGTGGTGTTCACATAGCTGACCACCACCGCGCCGGGGTGCTCGGCCTTCCATGCTCGCAGCTGGGTGCCGTTGATCGACTCCGCCAGGCTGCATCCAGCCGCGGCATCCGGGATCAGAACGGTCTTGTCGGGGGCGAGGATCTTCGCGGACTCGGCCATGAAGTGCACGCCGCAGAAGACGATGGTCGACGCGGTGACGTCAGCAGCGATACGCGACAACCCGAGTGAATCGCCGACGTGGTGGGCGATGTCCTGTATCTCGGGCACCTGATAGTTGTGGGCGAGGATCACGGCATCGCGCTCCTTCGCCAGCGCGAGCACCCGGTCCTGCCAGTCGTTCGGCAGCACATCGACATTGACGGCCGTGTCGGTCACCTCCTCAGCGTAGGTGAGATCGAGCCCCCGGCGCCGCTCGACGCGAATGAAGGGGACGGTGGCTGCGGCCTACGGTGGTGGGCATGGAGACGATCATCGACCGGGCCGTCGCCGCGGCCGGACACTACGAGGGGTCCGGCGACGGCGCCGAGAGCGGACCGTTCACCGCCGTCGTCGACGTGCGCTCGGTGCTCGACGGCATGGGGGCCGAGTTGGAGTACACGGCCATCGCTCCCGACGGATCGATCCTGCACCGGGAGCACACCGTGCTGGCATTCGACATGTGGTCGGGCGAGGCCACACTGTTCGTGCTGTGTGCGGAGATCAGCGGCATGGGACAGCTCACCCAGGTGAGCGAAACGGTGTTCTCGAACGGTCGGGGCACCGAAGGTTTCGAGCTGCAGATCGAGCTGGTCCTCGACGGCGACGACCTGGGATACGTGTGGTCGTGGGGCGCCCCGGGCGATCCGCTCGTCGAACAGTCGCGAGCCACGGTCAGCCGGACCGCCGCGGCCACCTGACCACCAGGGCCCGACGGCGACGACCGGACTGCTCCGCCGCGACGCCCGCGGTCAGGGCGAGATTCGACGCGCAGCATCGACGACGGCGTCGCCGAACCGCTTGCCGGGCTGACGACTCAATCGTTCGATCGGGCCGCTGACCGACAGCGCAGCAACGGTCGCGCCGTCGGAAGCGTGCACCGGGGCGCTGACCGAGGCCACACCCGCCTCACGTTCGCCGACGCTCTGGATCCAGCCGGCCCTCGACGACTCGCCACACAGCACCCGGCCGGCCGACCCGACGTCGAGGGGCAGCAACGCACCCTCCGGAACGATCCACCGCAGGCCATGCGTCGACTCGAGCGATTGCACGCACCTGCGCTGGGCGCCTTCTCGGACGAACAACTGGACGCTCTCGCCGGTCGTGTCGCGAAGCGCTTCCAGCTCGGGGCGTGCGAGGTCGACGAGTGGAAATCGCTCGGCGGCCTCACGACCGAGCGGCACGAGACCGTGCCCGAGCTCGAAGCGGCCATCGGTGTCCCGGCGGAGCAGACCATGGATCTCCAGCGCCGACGCCAGCCGGTGCGCCGTCGCCCGTGGCAGCCCGGTGGTTGTCTGCAACTGCGCCAGCGTGCACGGCGACGACTCGACGGCACGCAGCACGACCATCGCCTTGTCGAGAACGCCGACGCCCGTTACCATGTCCATATCGCAAGAACGCTATCCCATCATGTGGGATGCCGCAAGCATCGAGGAGACGTACGATGGGGACCACCCTGCCGGAGAAGGTCTGGAACCGACACGTGGTGCACGCCGCACCCGACGAGCCGGATCTGCTGTACATCGACCTCCACCTCGTCCACGAGGTGACCAGCCCCCAAGCCTTCGACGGGCTGCGTCTGACCGGGCGAACGGTTCGCCGACCCGACCTCACGATCGCCACCGAAGACCACAACGTGCCCACCGAAGCGATCGACCAGCCGATCGCCGACCCCGTCTCGGCCAAGCAGATCGACACGTTGCGCACCAACACCGCCGAGTACGGCATCACCAACTTCCCGATGGGTGACCCAGGGCAGGGCATCGTGCACGTGATCGGCCCCGAACAGGGCCGCACCCTGCCCGGAATGACGATCGTGTGCGGCGACTCGCACACCGCCACGCACGGTGCGTTCGGTGCCCTCGCCTTCGGCATCGGCACGAGCGAGGTCGAGCACGTGCTCGCCACGCAGACGCTCCCCCAGCAGCGACCGAAATGGATGTCGGTCACCGTCGAGGGCGATCTGCAACCGGGGGTGACCGCCAAGGACGTGATCCTGGCCATCCTCGGCGAGATCGGCACCGGCGGCGGCATCGGCCACGTGATCGAATACCGCGGCTCGGCGATCCGTGCGCTCTCGATGGAGGGCCGGATGACCGTGTGCAACATGTCGATCGAGGCGGGCGCCAAAGCGGGCTTGATCGCCCCAGACGAAACGACGTTCGACTACCTCCGCGGTCGCGCCAACGCACCAACGGGCGGCGCCTGGGACGTCGCTGTTGCCGACTGGCAGACCCTGTTCAGCGACGACGACGCGGTGTGGGACCGAGAGGTCGTGCTCGACGCCTCGCAGATCCGACCGCACGTCACCTGGGGCACGAACCCCGGCCAGGTTGCACCGATCGACAGTGTCGTGCCGTCGCCCGACGACTTCGACAATCCCACCACCAAGGAGACCGTGGCGCGAGCACTCGAGTACATGGGACTCGAGGCGGGAACACCGCTGCGCGAGGTGGCGGTCGACACCGTCTTCATCGGGTCGTGCACGAACAGCCGCATCGAAGACCTCCGGGCAGCTGCGGAGGTGATGCGCGGACGCACGGTCACGGTGCCTCGTGTGATGGTGGTGCCCGGCAGCCACGCGGTCAAGGCACAAGCCGTCGCCGAAGGCCTCGACCAGGTCTTCACGGCCGCCGGGGCCGACTGGCGAGAGCCGGGCTGTTCGATGTGCCTGGCGATGAACCCCGACAAGCTCGCTCCGGGCGAGCGGGCGGCGAGCACCAGCAACCGCAACTTCGAAGGTCGCCAGGGGCGAGGCGGCCGCACGCATCTGGTGTCGCCGGAGGTGGCGGCCGCAACCGCTGTCACGGGCACGTTCTGTACACCTGCCGACCTGGAGGGGGCAACATCATGAAGGCCGTCCGCGTCATCACCGGCACCGGCATTCCGCTCAAGCGCAGTGACGTCGACACCGACCAGATCATCCCGGCCGACTGGCTCAAGCGGGTCGAGCGGACGGGGTTCGAGAAAGGCCTGTTCTCGACGTGGCGCGACGACCGCGACTTCGTGCTCAACGACGAGCGCTACGCGACCGCCAACATCCTCGTCGCCGGGCCCGCCTTCGGTGTGGGGTCATCTCGTGAGCACGCCGTGTGGGCAATCCAGCAGTACGGGTTCGAGGCCGTGATCGCTCCGAGCTTCTCCGACATCTTCAGCAACAACTGCACGAAGAACGGCCTGGTGCCGGTGGTGCTGTCCGAAGCGACCGTGGAGGCGATCTGGGCGGCGATCGAGGCTGATGCCGACACGCAGATCGTGGTCGACATGGAGCGGTTGATCGTCGAAGTTCCCGCCGCCGGCATCGTCGAGTCGTTCCCGATCGGTCCGCAGACACAGCACCGGTTCCTCAACGGCCTCGACGACGTCGGCATCACGATGACCCACGCCGAAGCGATCGACTCCTACGAGGCGAACCGGCCCGCCTGGCTCACCTGAGTCGCCCGAAGTGTGAGTTCAGAGTGCGGATCCCCGCACGGACAACTCACAGTTCAGGGCGGTGCAGCATCAACCCGGACGCGAGGGGTCCCGACCGACCACGCCGAGGAACCTCGTGAACGCGTCGGCATCGGGCGAGACCTCGACCGGATCGCCGATCAGACCGTGCTCACGCATCATCGGCGCCATCGGTTCGAGCGAGACGAGCGCTGCCTCGGCGACGTCGTTGCTGCAGCAGTGTTCGAGACCGACCGCGGTCGCGACGTCCCAAGCGTGGGCGAGCGGGTCGTAGCGCACGATGGCCAGGAGGTCGTCGATCGTCGTCGCACCGAACCAGTACGCACCAGGTCGCTTCAAGACGTCGGGCTGATCGAGCGCTTCGAGCAGGCCGTCGCGGGAAGCGCTCCACGCCGACACGGGGTCGCCCTCGATCTCGGGGGGCGACGGCATCACCATCTCACCGCTGCGCGCCATGAAGGCGACGCCGTCGAACACCCCGATCTGGTGGGCGACGACGTCGCGGGCGTTCCAGCCATCACATGGGGACGGCGCGTCCCAACCATCAGCCGGCACCCGCTGGATCACGGCGTCGAACCCGTAGATCGCCGTGGTGTAGCTCCGCAGGTTTTCGCTCATCGATGCCCCCATCGGTCTCGTTCGACGTCGAGTCGAGCCGAACCGTACCAGTCGTCGACACCTACGATCTCGGCCATGCCACTCGAGGGAGACTACGAACCGAGCACCAGCGACTGGGTCCGCGAGCAGGTCGACACCTACGAGCGCACGAACGGACGCGAGGCGAACACCCTCGGTACGACGGGACTCCCGGTGGTGATCGTGACGAGCCGAGGCGCGAAGTCGGGCAAGCTGCGCAAGTTCGCGTTGATGCGGGTGGAGCACGACGGGCAGTACGCACTGATCGCCTCGATCGGCGGCGCACCGGAGAACCCCGGATGGTTCCACAACCTGGTCGCCGAACCGATGGTGATGGTGCAGGACGGACCCGAACCGCATGACTTCACCACCCACATCGCCGAGGGCGACGAGCGCCGTCGGTGGTGGGACCGCGCCGTGGCCGCCTTCCCCCGCTATGCGGAGTACGAAGCGGCGACCGATCGGGTGATCCCCGTGTTCGTCGCCACCCCCGTCGCCCACTGACACCACCACCTCACCCACCATCCCCTCCCGAGAACGTTTGCGTGACGGTTTCGGAGCGCATGCGCTCCCGAAACGTCACGCAAACGAAAGAGATGGGGGGCGTCAGCGAGCGGCGTGATCGATCAGCAGGTGCGCGACGGCGGCGGTGAGACGGCGCGCCGTCGGTAGGTGCAGGTACTCGTTCGGTCCGTGCGCGTTCGAGTCGGGCAACAACACCCCGGTGATCACGAACTGAGCCTCGGGGAATCGCTCTCCGAGCATCCCCATGAACGGGATCGAGCCACCCTCACCGAACGTTCGGGCGGGCCGACCGAACGTCGCACTCGAGGCCCGGTCGAGCGCCGCCGACAGCCAGGGTGCAGTGGTCGGCGCATTCCACCCGGGTCCGTGCTCGCCGTCGGAGAACGACACACGGGCGCCGTAGGGCGGATCCGCTTCGAGGACCGCCTTGACGGCTGCGGCAGCCGCGGCCGGGTCAGCGGTCGGTGGGATCCGGAACGAGAGCTTGAGCGACGTCGACGGGCGCAACACGTTGCCGGCGCGAGCGGTCGGTGGCAGACCGTCGGCACCGACCACGCTCAGGGTCGGCTGCCACGTCCGGGCGAGCAGCTGCTCGACCGGATCGTCGGTTGTCGGGCCCGCACCGTCGACGAACGGGTAGTGGTCACCGATCCTTCCGATCTCGCCCCCCGTCCGTTCGGCTTCGACGACCCGATCGGGCGGGGTCTCGACGTTGAACTCCGGGAGCAGGATCGCCCCGGTCGCGACGTCCTCCACGCGGTCCAGCAACATCCGGGCGATCCTGAACGTCGACGGCACCATGCCCGACACGTCGCCCGAGTGGAGACCGTCGGTGACGATGTCGACGGTCAACGTGCCGGACACGAGCCCCCGGAGCGACGTGGTCACCCACAGCCGCTCGTCGTCGATACACCCCGAGTCGAGACACACGACGAGACTCGGGGTGCCGATGCGGTCGGCGAGCGCCTCGACGTAGGCGGGCAGGTCGGGCGAGCCCGACTCCTCGCTGGCCTCGATCAACACCACGCAACGGGTGTGTGCACCGCCGGCCTCGTGCACGGCTTCGATCGCGGTCAGGCTGGCGAACGCCGAGTACCCGTCGTCGGCACCACCTCGGCCGTACAGCTTGTCGTCCTCGAGCACCGGGGTCCACGGGCCGAGGTCGGCTCGCCAGCCCTCCATCTCGGGTTGCTTGTCGAGGTGCCCATAGAGCAGCACGGTGTCGGCGTCGTCGGCGCCGTCGGTGGCCGGAATCTCGATGAGGATCACCGGCGTACGGCCGTCGAGTTCGACGACCTCCACGGCCATACCCGGGATCGGGCGAGCACGACACCAATCGACGATCAGCTCGACCGCTCGATCCATGTGACCGTGCCCCTTCCAGCCGGGATCGAACACCGGTGACACGTTCGGGATGGCGATGTAGTCGCACAACACCGGCACGATGCCGTCCCAGGTGTCGTCGCAGTGGTCGGTGATCGTCGCGTTGGTGAGCGTCACGTTGTCAACGTATCCGCTGCGGATGCGGCCGCTCGTGGCTGATGTCCGCTGGTGCGGCGAGGCCCCTTCGTCAGCCCAGGAGCGCGCCGAGCAGACGGCCGCCCATCCGGGTGAAGCGGGGATTGTCCGCTGAGTGGATCAGGTAGAGCACACCGAAGTGCAGCGCCCACGCCTCCGCTCTGCGCCACATCGCGTCGTCGATCCCGACGTCGGTTCCCGCGACCCGACGAAACTCGTCGCGTGCGTCACCCTCGAACAGCATCCACGCGATCGCCAGATCGACCGAGGGGTCGCCTGCTGCGATGTCACCGAAGTCGATGACCGCCACGACCATGCCCCGCTCGACGACCACGTTCGCAGTGTGCAGGTCGCCGTGCACCCACAGCGGAGGACCGTCCCACTCCTCGAACGGGGCCAGTTCCTGCCACCGCCGCAGCGCCGCCTCACGGAGCGACCCATCGTCGAGCTGCTCGAGGTTCGACCGGAATCGATCGGTGAGCGCGGCGACGGGACCACCGCGGAAGAACGGATTGGCGGGGACCTCGGAGGGGGCTGCCTGGTGCAGC
>Ga0316197_10004259_pt1 | contig 10163 bp, 8 predicted proteins | sample OudBiesiAoxic_MG_FD_204939 | JGI IMG/M metagenome (GOLD analysis project Ga0316197, IMG submission 204939) | Coastal sediment microbial communities from Oude Bieten Haven, Netherlands - site A oxic | ecosystem: Environmental > Aquatic > Marine > Coastal > Sediment | place: Netherlands... | reverse complement strand
GGGCTGCCACGGCCGCCCCGAAGCGGGTGTTGCCGATCCCCGACCGGGGACGCCACGGCAGCAGCGGCGCGGTGACGACCAGGGCTCGCCGCACCAAGGCCGGCTCGTCACCCCACAACCGTTCCAGGCCCTCGATGCCGATGAGGACCCGACCGAAGCGCGGGTCGGCCGGATCCACCTCTCCTTCCACCGCCGGCGCCAGTGCGCTCAATGACTCCAGCGCGGCCTCGAACGGATCGGCCGACCCCGGGTCCAGCGGCAGGAAGGCGGCCTCGGGGGCCAGGCTGTGAGCGGTGCCCAACGGCTGCCCCCGTCGCACACCGAGGGTCCCGGCTGCCGGGCTGCGGTCGAGCACGACGCCGGGATCCCAGGGTCGTCCGCCGAGGATGACCGGTTCGTCGGACCCGGGCTCCCGGCCGAGCGCCAGCCGGAGCGGCAGATGCGGCCAGTCCAGGTACAGCAGGCGCATGATGCGGTCGAAGGCACGGTCGCGGTCAGACCGCGACCAGCCGCGGTGGAGGCGCCGACGGGAGCGGCGCCGGCACGGTCGCAGGCGAGACCGGCCCGGTCGCCGGATCGATGATCTCCCGGCTGGCCGATGCCAGCCGGTGGGCGGCCAACGCACGTTCCCCATCGGTGAGGTAGTGGATATCCAGGTCCACGCGACGACCGGGTGGTCCGTAGCGGTTCTTGGCCACGGCCACGGCCGTGCGCTGCCCCACCACGTCGCGGCCCAGGTGGAGCCAGGCCTGCCGTTCCAGCTCCAGCCGCAGTCCCGCGCTCCCGGCCAGGGCGGCCTGTACCGAGCGGGCGACCGAAGGTGGCTCCAGCACGACCAGGCGCGCGCCCACGCGCCGGGCATGGGCCACGAGACGACGCAGCTGGTCATCGAGGCGCGCACGCAGCCGGGGCGGCAGGTCCACCACCAGCAGGCCGATGGATCTTCCCGTGAGCAGCGCACCCGCGAGGGCCAGGCCCTCCAGCACCTCCACGGGCCGGATGACCAGCAACCAGCGCAGGTCCACGCCACGACCGACCGCTTCCACCGGATCGAAGACCCGACCGAGGTCGAGCCAGGCCACGATATCCCCGTCCGCCTGGGCCTCCGCCAGGCAGCGCAGCGCCAGCGTGGTCTTGCCGCTCGAGGGGCCACCGCGCACGACGACGCTGGCCTCGGCGGGCAGCCCCGAGGGGCCGAGGATCGCGTCCAGCGTGGGGAAGCCGGTGGAGATGACGGCCCCGCCCGGGGTTGGCTGCGGCGCCCCCGGGTGGGAGTCCGGGAGCGCCGCGAGGACGAGGGAGCCATGGACGGCCGGAGCCTCTCTCCCCGCTGCTGCCGCCACCCCGACCGGGTTGCCGTTACCCAGTCGGACGGCGGCACTGCCCCAGCGGGTCTGGAGGGTGGCAAGGGCACTGCTGAGAGGCTCTGAGGACCGTTCCATGGCCCGACAAAGTATCGAACATATGTTCTATTTTGTCAAGCGTCATGCGCCTGTCACCGATGGACATGAGACTGCGGCGCTAGCATGAACGTCCTGATGCCCACCTCACAGCCAAGCGCCGAGCCGGTCATCACCACTCGGCCCATCCTCGTCGTCGATGACGACCGCAAGATCGTCGCGCTCGTGCGCGCGTACCTCGAGCGCGAGGGCTTCACGGTCATCACCGCCTACGATGGCCGCGAAGCGCTGCGCCAGGCCCGCGCCGCGGATCCCGCCCTCATCGTGCTAGACCTGATGCTGCCGGAGATCGACGGCTTCGAGGTCATGCGCCTGCTGCGCGCGGACTCCGACGTGCCGGTGCTGATGCTGACCGCGCGCAGCTCGCTGCCCGAGCGCATCATCGGCCTCGAGAAGGGTGCCGATGACTACCTGCCCAAGCCCTTCAGCCCGGCCGAACTGGTCGTCCGCGTCAAGGCCGTGCTGCGCCGGGTGAACCAGCCAGCGACGGCGACGGTGGAGACGGCGACCGCCACGACCCTGACCCAGAACGACCTCAACATCGACACCGAGCGCTACGAGGTCCGCCGCGGCGACGAGCTCATCCCGCTCACGCCGGTCGAGTTCAAGCTGCTGGTGACGCTGGTCGCGGCCGACGGTCGGGCGCTCACGCGAGACCAGCTGCTCGACGCGGTCTACGGTTCCGACGACGGCGACGTGCTGGACCGCACCATCGACGTCCACGTGGGCCGCCTGCGCGAGAAGCTGGGCGACGATGCCGAGCGTCCGCGCTACGTGATGACCGTGCGCGGCGTGGGCTACCGGGCTGCGCCTCCGCTCGAGGAAGCCTGAGCCGGAGCGTGAGCGGCACGTCTCAGCCGAGTCAGAACCACCGACCGGCGTTCGGCCGCGGCCTGGCCTGGCGCATCGCGCTCGTGGGCATCGGTTCGGCTCTCGTCGCGGTAGGCATCATCACCGTCGGGGTGTGGGTCATCGGCAAGGAAGCGCTGGCCCAGATCCTGATGGAGTACGGCGACAACGCCGCCCACGCCTACGGCATGTTCGACCAGTCGATCCGCGACGTGCTGGTGGTGGCCACGGTCATCGGCGTCATGGCCGGCGTGCTGCTCGCCGTCGCGCTGTCGCGCATGCTGGCCCGGCCGTTGGCCGACATCGGGGCCGCCGCCCGTCGCCTGGCCGGCGGCGACCTCAGCATCCGCGTGCCCCGCGCGGCGCCCGACGAGCTGGCCAGCCTGGCCGACTCCTTCAACCAGATGGCCGCCGAGCTCGAAGAGAGCGAGCGGCAGCGACGTGACCTCATCGCCAACACCGCCCACGAGCTGCGCACGCCGCTGACCAACCTGGAGGGCTACCTCGAGGCCATTCGCGACGGCGTGATCGAACCCGACCAGGGCACGTACGAGTCGCTGCTCGAGGAGACCGAGCGCCTCGTGCGGCTGGCCCGCTCCCTCGACGACCTGGCCCTTGGCGACGCCGCTCACAAGACAGCCCACCCGGTGGAGGTCGATCTGGCGGCGCTGCTGGCCGCAGCAGCGGAGCTGTCCCGGCTGCCCTTCGAATCGAAGCGCCTGAAGCTGGAGCGACGCTGGACCCAGCCGCTACCCGCCCGGGCCGACCCGGACCAATTCGCCCAGGTCGTGGCCAACCTGCTGCAGAACGCCGCGCGCTATGCGTCCGAAGGCGGCACCGTCGTGCTCGCGGCAGAGCAGCGCGACGACACCGTGCTCGTGAGCATCACCAACAGCGGCGAGCCGATCCCGGCCCAGGATCTGCCGCGGCTGTTCGAGCGTTTCTACCGCGTGGAGAAGTCACGCGACCGCGCTCGAGGTGGCGCCGGCATCGGGCTGGCCATCGTCAAGCAGCTGGTCGAGGGCTGGGGCGGCCACGTGGGCGCGGAGTCGAGCTCCGGTCTCACCCGCTTCTGGTTCAGCCTGCCCCAGCGCTCCCCGCAGGCCGGCCCTCCGCGCTAAAGCGCCGCTAGGCTTCCTCGACCCCTTCGGCGCGGCGCTTGATGCCCTGCAGCTGGCTGCGCATGAAGACGAACAGGCCCGCGGCCACGAACGGTCGCGCGCGCAGCTGCTGCTCGCTGGCCTCGACGTGCAGGCGGATGCGCTCGATGAGCCGGGTTCGCTCACCGGCCAGCTCCTGCAGCTCGAAGGCGAGCGTGACCTGGTAGGGCGGCATGTCCATGTCCATGTCCATGTCCGTGTCGAGCTCGAGCTCCCCGCCCTGCTCCTCGACCGTGTCGGCAGCGTCGGCGGCGAGCTCGCTGATCTGCTCGCGCATCATCGTGTCGTCGAGGAAAAGCACCATTGCTTCGTTCGGCTCCACGGTACGCGCGACGAATCCGCCCTGCGGATGCGTGGGCACGAGATCGCCCTCCGCGAGATCCCCGAACTCGGGCAGGATCTCGTCGGCGCTCTCGCCCACGGGCCCGCCGCTCGGAGCCCACGGACGGTCCACCGCGGAGAAGCTGTACCAGCCACCGCGGCCATAGCCCATCTGCGCCAGCCAGGGCCAGACCTGCTCGGGCGTGGCCTCGATGTCGACCGCGCGGGTCTCGACCACATCGGCCTCGGCCACGAGCGCATCGCCTCGCACGTCACGCTCGTCGCCGCCCTCGACCTGGCCCCAGGTACGGTACTGCTGGCGCAGCTGCAACATGTAGGCCATGCCCATGCCGGCGCTGAAGGCCAGCGACATGAGCTTGATGAGGACGATCGTCCTGATCACGAACCTGATGGGTCGGAACATGCCTAGGCCTCCTGTGCACGTGCGTGGCGCTCAGCGCGTGCCTGCACACCGAGCATGTGCTTCCGAGTCATGAGGAACGCCCCCAGCCCGAAGAGGGGCACGCCGAGTCGCAGTGCGGGGCCGCCCGAACCGCTCCATAGCCGCATGCGCTCGATGAGGCGCGTGGCTCCGCCCGGGGCCGGCTCGAGCACGAAGGTCCAGCTGCCGCGGAAGTCGGGCATGGTCATCTCGCTCATGGCGCCCGCAGCCTGCAGCCCGGCCGGTGTGTCCTCACCCGGCTCATCCTCGGCGGATCGAGCCTCGGCCGCGGCCTCGGCCTGGGCCCGCAGTTGCTCGCTGTCGAGGTAGAGCACCAGGGTCTTGCCGGGCTCGACCAGGCGAGCCACGAAGCCGCCGTCGGGATGGGTCGGGACGAGGTCGCCCTCGGCAAGCTCCTGGTGCTCCTCGAGGATGGTGTCGGCGCTGGGCTGGTCCGTGTCGAGCCTGTCGTAGCTGTACCAGCCGCCGCGGCCATAGCCCATCTGCACCAGCCACGGCCACACCGTCTCGGGCGGGGCCTCGACGCGCAGGGTGCGGGTCTCGACCATGTCGGCCAGGGGGATGAGGTCGTCACCGGGCAGCTCACGCTCCTGATCGGCGGGCACGACCGCCCAGGTGCGGTGCTCGGCCCGTGCCTGCATCAAGAGACCCGCGCCGAAGCCGGCCGCGCCGGCCGCGACGATGAGGCCCAAGCGGGTCATGAGCTTAGAGACGATCCAGAACGGCCAGAGCACGGTGAAACCTCCGAAACACGACGGTGACGCTTTGATGCTACTCCACCGCCAAGGGCCGAACGAGCCCATGCGGGTGCCGGGCCGAGGCGCGGTATACTTCGGCCGCCGGTGGCCGTGGGCCACGCTCAGTGGGGATGTAGCTCAGCTGGGAGAGCGCTGCGTTCGCATCGCAGAGGCCAGGGGTTCGAGTCCCCTCATCTCCACCACTCCCTCCCCCGATGTGGTCCACCCGTGCGCACCTGCGCGGAGATGGCCGACAATCGACCGATGCGCCTACGCTTCGCCGTCCTGGCCGCCCTTACCCTGTCTGTCGTCGGCGCATGCGGTGGCGATAGCGGCGCGGCGGTGGACCCGTCGGCCAGCCCCGACGGCGTGACGGCCGAGGCCAGCGCCCGCCCCACCCCGCTCCCCGCCGCGGACCCCGAGGGCGAGATGTGCCTGCACCTGGCCGAGATGGAGACTCGCCTGGCCTCGCTGCAGTCGGTGGAGCTGCGCCTGCCCAACCGCGTGGCCCTCGACATCGAGCTGGACAAGCTGCAGGCCGCGTTCGGCGAGCTCGAGGACGTCGATCTCGGCGCGCGCGAGAACGAACTGGAACGATCGATGACCCGGCTGCGCTATCGACTGTGGGACCTGGAGCTGGCGGTGGAGGACTTCCGCACCAACACGCGCCCGCGACGCGCCGCGCCCCACGTCGAGACCGACTCGCAGCGTGTGGCCGATGAGCTCGCGGCCTTCGTCGTCCTCTCCCGCTGCTAGTCCAGCGCCGCGCGGAGCTCGGCGGCGTGCTCGCGCAGCCAGCGTCGCGCCTCCGGCGTGCGCGGGGCGTGCCCTTCGACGAGTCTCCAGAACCGGCGTGAATGGTTCCTCACCCGCAGGTGGGCCAGCTCGTGGACCACGACAGCGTCGAGCACGTGGGGTGGCGCCAGCACCAATCGCCAGCTGAAGGACAGCGCGCCGCTCGCCGAGGCCGAGGCCCAGCGACTGGACTGGTCGCGGATGGTCAGGCGCCCAGGGCCTACACCCAGCTCCGAGGAGCGCGTCGCGACCTGCGCACCGATGATCTCACGAGCTCGCTCGCGCAGCCAGCCTTCGAGCAGCGCCGCTGTGCCTCGACCGTCCCGTCCGAGGCGCACCACCAGGCCGCCCGGCACCGCTTCCACGCGGCCACGGACCGGACGGCCGGACGCGCCGTCAACGGTCGAGATGCGCAGTGGCTCGCCCGCGACCTCGAGCACGCGCCCCTCGCCCAGCGCCGGTCGCGCCGCCAGCCGCGCCTGCTCGGCCGAGATCCGCGTCACGTGGCGATCGACCCAGGCGGCGTGCTGTCGGAGCAGGCGCCCGGCTTCTTCGGCCGGGGCTCGCCGCGGCAGCACGACCACGACCTCACCTTCGCGGCTCACCGTCAGGCGGGCCCGACGGGCGCGGTCGGAGCGCCGGATGCGGTACGGCTGCGGTTCGCTCACGCCAAGGCCGACGCCATGGCCGGCACCCGATAGCCGCCCCCGGTGCGAGCGCCGGCAGCGTCCAGACCCTCGCCCACGTCAGCGTTGAGATCGATCGTTCGCCGGCTCGTCACCCGGGAATCGTACGCTCGCGGCGTTTGCCATGATTCGGTATGATGCGCGGCACGGGGCGATAGCTCAGCTGGGAGAGCATCTGCATGGCATGCAGAAGGTCCGGGGTTCAAGTCCCCGTCGCTCCACCACCCGACCCCAACGCGGACCCCCGTCATGGACGGGGGTCTTGTCATTCCGGCACAGCAGACGTAGTCAGACAACGGTGAGGTTCCACGTATGACCAGCCCCGCCAAGGACGGCGAAGCCACCCGCTCCTCGGTCGACCGCTACGACGCGGCCGCCATCGAGCCCCACTGGCAGGCGCGCTGGGAGGAGCTCGGCCTCCACCACACCGACCTCACTGCGACCGACAAGCCCGACTACTACCTGCTGACGATGTACCCCTATCCCTCGGGTGACCTGCACATCGGTCACTGGTACATCAAGACGCCGACCGACGCGCGCAGCCGCTTCCTGCGCATGAACGGCTACAACGTCTTCTTCCCCATCGGCTTCGACGCCTTCGGCCTGCCCGCGGAGAACGCGGCCATCAACAGCGGCGTGCACCCGGCCGAGTGGACCATGCGCAACGTCGACAACATGCGCCGTCAGCTGCGCTCGATGGGCGCCACCTTCGACTGGGCCGCGGAGGTCGTGACCTGCCGGCCCGACTACTACAAGTGGAACCAGTGGATCTTCCTGCAGTTCCTGAAAGCCGGCCTGGCCTATCGTCAGCAGGCGCCGGTCGACTGGTGCCCCAAGGACCAGGTGGTCCTGGCGCGTGAGCAGGTCGAGGGCACCGAGCGCGTCTGCTGGCGCTGCGGCACACCGGTGGTCAAGCGCGACCTGGAGCAATGGTTCTTCCGCATCACCAAGTACGCCGATGAGCTGCTCTCGTTCGAGGGCATCGACTGGCCCGAGCCGGTGCGTCTGATGCAGACGAACTGGATCGGGCGCTCCGAGGGCGCCGACGTCGTCTTCCACACCGCGCCCTCCGAGCATCATGCCGGCGGGGAGGAGCTGCGCATCTTCACCACCCGGCCGGACACGCTCTTCGGGGCCACCTTCATGGTGCTCGCGCCGGAGCACCCGCTGGTGGCCGAGCTGACCTCTCCGGAGCAGCGCGAGGCGGTCGAGGCCTACGTCGAGCAGGCCCGCCGCGAGACCGAGATCGAGCGCCTCTCGACCGACCGCGAGAAGACCGGTGTGCCCCTGGGCGCTGACGCCATCAACCCGGTCAACGGCGAGCGCACCCCCATCTGGATCGCCGACTATGTCCTGCTCTCCTACGGCACCGGTGCGATCATGGCCGTGCCGGGACACGACCAGCGCGACTTCGAGTTCGCCCGCAGATTCGATATCCCCATCGTGCGCGTGGTGGCCGGTCCCGACGATGCCGACGACGCCCCGCTGACCGAGGCCTACGTGACCAAGGACGCGAGCGCCCGCCTGGTCAACTCGGGCGAGTACAGCGGCATGCCCTGGCCCGACGGCTTCGCCAGCATCGTGGCCGACCTCGAGGCTCGTGGCCAGGGCGAGGCCACCGTCACCTACCGCATCCGCGACTGGCTCATCAGCCGCCAGCGGGCCTGGGGCACACCCATCCCGGTGGTCTACTGCAGCGCCGAGTGCGGCATCGTGCCCGTGCCCGATGACGAGCTGCCCGTCCTGCTGCCCGACGACTTCGTCTATCCCGAGGGCGGCGGCAACCCGCTGGAGACCACGGAGTCCTTCCTCCGGACCAACTGTCCCACGTGTGGGGCCGAGGCCCGCCGCGAGACCGACACGATGGACACCTTCGTGGACAGCTCCTGGTACTACTGGCGCTACCTCTCCCCGAACGCCGATGACGTAGCCATCGACAGGGACCTGCAGGCGCGCTGGACGCCGGTCGATCAGTACACCGGCGGCGCTGAGCACGCGGTCATGCACCTGCTCTACAGCCGCTTCTTCGCCAAGGCCCTCAACGACCTCGGCGTCATCGGCGAACGCGAGCCGTTCCAGCGGCTCTTCAACCAGGGCCAGATCCTGGGCGCGGACGGCGAGCGCATGTCCAAGTCACGGGGCAACGTGCAGGATCCCGACGAGCTGGTCCAGCGCTACGGCGCCGACACCGTGCGCCTGTTCCTCATGTTCATGGGCCCGTGGGACCAGGGCGGTCCCTGGAACCCGCAGGGTATCGAGGGCATCAACCGCTTCCTGCGCCGGGTGTGGACGGTCGCGCTCGACCCCGCCGGCCGAGAGCACGGCGACCCCGACGCCGGGAGGCTCCCTGACGGGCAGGACCTGGCAGGCGCCGAGAAGGCCCTGCGTGTGGCCGCCCACAAGACCCTCCAGGGCGTCACGGCCGATCACGACGGCTTCCGCTGGAACACTATCGTGGCCAAGCTCATGGAGCTGACCAACACGCTCATGAAGTACCGCGGCACGCCCGCGGCCGAGTCAGAGGCCTACGGCGAGGCCATCGACCTGCTGCTGCTGATGCTGGCGCCGGAGGCACCGCACATCGCCGAGGAGCTGTGGTCGCGCCGGCTCGAAGCGCGCGGCGAGGCCTGGCGCTCCATCCATGCCGAAGGCTGGCCGGCCTTCGACGAAGCACTGGTGGCGGCCCAGATGGTCGAGCTGCCGGTCCAGATCAACGGCAAGCTGCGCGACCGGGTGGAGGTGGCACCGGGCCTGCCACAGGACGAGCTCGAGGCCATCGTCATGGCCCAGCCCAAGGTCCAGGCCAACCTCGAGGGCAAGACCGTGGTCAAGGTCATCCACGTCGGCGGACGACTGGTCAACATCGTCGTCCGCTAGCGGGCTGCGCCGCACGTACGGCGCCCCCGGTGCGCTAGCCTGAGCGCAGCCCCAGTCCGCAGCTCGCGAGGCCCCGATGCCCGACATGACCGCGCCACTGAAGCTCGGTGCCGATATCTGGAACCAGTACGTCGACTGGCCCGCGTTCCGCTCCGCTCACATCCGTGCCGAGGAGCTGGGCTACGACTCCCTCTGGACGATGGACCACATCTATCCGCCGTTCGAGCCGTCGGACGGCGCGATCTTCGAGGCCTTCACGGCCATGACCGCCATCGCCGAGGTCACCTCCCGGGCTTCGATCAGCGTGATGGTCGCGAGCAACACCTACCGCAACCCGGCGATGCTGATCAAGATGATCACCACCATCGATCACATCAGCGACGGCCGGGCCATCCTCGCCGTCGGTGCCGGCTGGTCGGAGCACGAGCACCGCGGCTTCGGCTTCGAGTTCGGGGCCAGTCCCGGTGAGCGCCTGCGCTGGCTGAAGGAGGCCCTGCCGGTGATGCGGGGCATGCTCGACGGCACGGCCCCCAGCTCGAGCGGACCGCACTACGTCATCCGGGACGCCCACAACGTGCCCGCGCCCATCCAGCGGCGGATGCCCATCCTCATCGGCGGTTCGGGGCCCAAGGTCACGCTGCGGCTGACTGCGGAGTTCGCCGACATCTGCAACATCGGCGGCTCGCCCTCGACGATAGCCGAGGCCGACGGTGTGCTCATCGAGCACTGTGCCGCGGTGGGGCGCGACGAGCAGTCCATCGAGCGCAGCATCGACGTGGGCGTGCCCACCATCCGTGACTCCCGAGCACAGGCCT
>Ga0316197_10004258_pt1 | contig 10164 bp, 4 predicted proteins | sample OudBiesiAoxic_MG_FD_204939 | JGI IMG/M metagenome (GOLD analysis project Ga0316197, IMG submission 204939) | Coastal sediment microbial communities from Oude Bieten Haven, Netherlands - site A oxic | ecosystem: Environmental > Aquatic > Marine > Coastal > Sediment | place: Netherlands... | reverse complement strand
CCACTCCAGCGGATAGTCCAGTCCGGTCAGACGATCGCGCGCGTGCTCGCCATTCTGCGGCGGGACCATCGGGTCGAGCGTGCCGTGGGCCTGGAAGATCGGTAGGTCCCGGTTGGCCTGGCTTCGTTCGGATTCGAGTCTCTCCTCGCGAACGAGATAGGTCGAAAGTGCGATGACGCCGGCCAGGCGTTCCGGGTATCGCAGCGCCACGTGCAGCGCGACCGCACCACCCTGAGAGAATCCGGCCAGCACCAATCGTTTCGGCTCGATACCTCGCTCACGCTCGCGTTCGATCAGGGCAACGACCTGCTCGGAGGACTCCAGCACACCGCCCTCGTCGATTTCCCGCTCGAGGGCGACGGCGCGGATGTCGTACCACGCCCGCATGATCATCCCACCGTTGATCGTGACCGATCGTTCCGGCGCGTGAGGAAAGACGAACCGCGTTCGGATATCCGGATCCAGATCGAGATACGGCACGATCGGTTCGAAATCGTGTCCATCGGCACCCAGACCGTGCAGCCAGATCACGGCCGCGTTGGCCGGCCCCTCGGGCTCGACCTCGACGCAGGACAACAGATGATCGCCTGGAGCCATTAATCGCCGGCCTGTCTCTGCAGCACGATCATCGTCAGATCATCGGACGGACGGGCGCCTGCCGCGTGTTTTTCGAGATTGTCCTCGATGCGGTGCTGGACCTCGCTCGGCGATTTTCCTGCCAGAGTGACGATCAGTTCCTCCAGTCGCTCGAGGCCGAATTCGTTGCCGTCGTTGTCGACCGTCTCGGTCACCCCGTCACTGCACATCAGGAGAAGATCGCCAGGAAGGAGATCGATCGTGGAAACCGGATAGCTGATGTCCTCGAGGATTCCCAGGGGCACGTTGCCGGCCCCCAGGGTCTCGGTCCCACCGGCCGCGCGGGCGAGGATCGGGGCCGGGGCGTGACCGGCGTTGGCCCAGCGGAGACGGTGCGCCGCGCAGTCGAGTTCCACGTAGCACATGGTGACGAATCGACTCCGAGGAGCACTGCGAATCATCGCCGTGTTCAGCCTCGCCAGCAATTCCGAGGGTTCGGGATTCAGGGCGACTTCGGCGTGGAAGGTCGCCTGCAACCCCATCATCAACATTCCGGCCTCGAGTCCCTTGCCCGCGACGTCGGCCAGGACGATGCCGTACTTCCCCCCTTCAAGTTTGACGTAGTCGTAGTAGTCGCCGCCCACCTCGAAGCACGGCACGTTCACGCCCTCGACGGAATAGCCGCCGATTTGCGGCGAGACCCGCGGCAGCAGGCGCCGCTGCAGCGCGGCGGCGGCCTTCAGTTCCTGTTCGTAGTGGGCTCGTTTCTGTCGTTCCGCCAGGCGCTGCGAGTTCTCGATCTGGATCGCCACGATGTTGGCCAACATGGTCAGGACCCGGAGATCTTCTTCCTTGAACAACGCCGTGGTCAGTCTGGAATCGGCGTAGATCATTCCGATGACTTTTCCGTTGCGTCGAAGCGGAACCGCCATCACGGCGCGCACGCCCATCGACACCAGGCTGTCACCGTCGCGGAAACGGGGGTCGGCCTGTGCGTCGGAGGTCAGCACCGAGACCTGTTCGTTCACCACTGCGTCGGCCACGGTGCGGCTGACGTGCATGTCGTCCGGAGATTCGTCGCCACGGAAGGCACGGCAGACCAGACCCTTGTCCCCCTCGTTGATCATCAACGCCGCCCGTTCGGGATTGACGGCCTCGAAGACGAGATCGATCACCTTGGGCAGCAGGACGTCGACCGGTTCGTGTGCGAGCAACTCGAGGTTGGCTCGCTCGACCACGCGGTAGCGGCGTAGCTGCGCCTGCCAGTCGGCCGCCGGCGGACCCTCGGCCCATCCGGGAGCGGTGTTCTCGTCGCTGGGCCGCAGGATCACGGCACCTCTCGACGCCAGCGGCTCGTCGGAGAGGATGACCCGCTCGGCCGAGTCGAGGTCGACCGAATAAAGCAGCGTGCAACTTCCGACCGATATGCGCGAACCGGGCCTCAGCGGAGTCGGCTGCCTCACCGGGCGGCCATCGACGAAGGTCCCGTTGCGGCTTCCGTTGTCGTTGAGGATCCACCCGCCCGCTTGCGGAGACAACTCGGCGTGGTGACGTGACAAGGCCGGATCACGGAGAACGACGTCATTGGAACCCGAGCGACCGATGGAAACTCTCTTCCCCGGCTCCAAGCTGTGGCTCGAACGCCGCCCGTCGCTGCTGGTGATCAGCAGATATGGCACATGGACCTCCTGGTACCGAATCCAGCCGCTTGGGGTCCATTGCAACACCAGCTCTACCGGCCCGTCAAGGGAGTCGGTCCAGATCGTTCAAACGAAGGACTCTACGAACGCGGAGTGGACTCTACGATCGTGGAGCCACCGAATCGATCCCGCAGTGCACGTGATGCGATTTCTCCAGGAAAGCGGGTCTTGGTGCCATGGATTCGCGCCGGATCCGGTTGGCATCCGATTCGCAGTACAGACAAGCAACACGAGGGAGCCCGGGCACACCCTCCAGCGAGTTGTGGAGCGATTGGCAGATTGGCGGTCCTGAGCGGGAACAGAGTCGACGTCTCGCTCAGGATCCGTCGTTTGGAGAGTCTTCTTCTGGTTTCGGCGGCGCCAGGTGCCGGTCGAACCAGTCCAGCACGCGCGTCACGAAGTCCAGTTGATGAGCCCGTTCGTTCAGACCGTGCGGCTCGCGCGGGTAATAGACTAACTGTGTCGGGACTTCCTTGATGCGCAGCGCCGTGTACAGTTCCAGGCTCTGTTCCGGATGGACGCGGTCGTCGGCCGAGCCGTGAACGATCAGCGTCGGGGTCCGGGCCTGGTCCAGGTGGGCCAGGGGCGACCGTTGCCAGTGCAGCTCGGCCTCGTCGAACCACCACGAGTCCCAGTGGACGAGAGCCATTTCGAACGGGATGTCGGTCGTGCCGGCGAAGGCGATCCAGTTCGTCAGCCCCGCCGCCACGACCGAGGCCGCAAAGCGCTCGCTGTGTCGCGTGGCGGCCCAGGCCGACATGTAGCCACCGTAGGACCAGCCGCCGGTGCCGACGCGCTGCGGATCGACGACCCCACCTTCGATAAGCAGATCGATGCCGGCCAGGATGTCGTCGAAGTCCTTGCCTCCCAGGTCGTCGTGATCGGCCTTGCTGAACGCGACGCCACCGCCCTGGCTGCCGCGGTAGTTGGGCTGGAGCACGGCGTAGCCTCGAGCGGCCAACGGTTGAACCGGGTAGAGAGCGCTCGACGTCCAGCCGTTCAGGCTGACCCCCTCGGGTCCGCCGTGGACCTGCAGCACCAACGGATAGCGCCGCCCCCTGACGTAGTCCAGCGGATAGGTCAGCACACCGGAGATCTCGAGACCGTCGGCCGCCTTCCAGGTCACCACTCCCTGCTTGGCGAGCTTGACCTGTCCGAGGCGCGGGTTATGGTCGCTGATCTTCCGCGCGCCCCGCGTGCCGGGCTCGGCGACAAACAACTCCGCCGGGTGCGAGGGCGAGTGGGCGGCAAAAGCCAGACGCGGCTGGCCGGGCGCCTTGTCCACGTCGGCGACGATCAGACCGGACCAGCCTACGGGCCTGCGAATTCCCCCGGAGACCTCGACGCGATACAGTACGTGCTGTGCCTTTTCGGCCGCGACCAGGAGTAGCTCTCCGTTGTCGAGCCAGAGCAGGTCGGTCGCACTACCCTCGAATCCGTCCGTCAGATTGCGGGCCTCACCTCCTTCGAGCGAAACGACGAACAGACTCTGGGCCAAAGGGTCGTTCAGACTGACCGCTCCGAGCCAGGCGAGCCACTTGCCGTCCGGGGAGACGGCCATCGTCCCGAGCTTTCCGGTAGTCTCGACCAGCACCCTTGGCGCGCCGTCCAGCCCGACACGGTAGATCCGCGAGAACATGTAGTGGTCGTCGGCTCGTGGGGAGTCTGCCGCCTGGAAGATCACCGATTTGCCGTCGGGGCTCCAGACCACGGTCGAGACGTCCAGGTTCTCGTCGAACCAGGTGCGGGATTCACCGGAGTCCAGGTCGCGAATCCACAGCCTGGAGTACTTCTCCTCGAAGTCGAAGACCTTCCAGTCACGGCCGGCTTTTTTCGCGTCGCGTTCTTCGTCGGTCTTCGCGTCCCGGGAGACGAACGCGATCGACTTGCCGTCGGGAGCCCAGGCGTGGCGCTGGATCGATGCCGCTTGGTCGAACAGACGCGCCGCCTCCCCTCCCCTCGAATTGATGACGAAGATCCCGGTTCGCTTCTCGTCGTCCTGGCCGGAACGGTCGCTGAGAAAACTGATCCGGCCACCGTCGGGAGACCAGACCACGTTCGATATCGACTCGTGATGGCCCGCGAAGTGCCGCGCCTCGCCGTCCTCCCCGACGACCCACAGCTCCGAGTACGGCCCGCCGGGGTCGTCCGTCTCGTCGCGCTGGACCCGCAGCGTGTAGGCCACGCGTTCGCCATCCGGCGCGACGGCGACCTGCCGGACCTGCTTCAGGTCGAGCATCGACTCGGGGGTCAATCCCCCCGCGAGGGCCAGGGAACCGAGGGCAAGCATCGCGATGGCAACGTGGACAGGTCGCATGTGCGGACTCCTTCGTCAGGGGAGCAGGAATTCTAGCCGGATGAGGCGACTTCGACACCGGTCTTCTATGCTATCCGGTCCACCGGAACACCAGACCGCCGGCACGGGAGGAGAATGGGCGGAGGACCGATCAAGCGGCGTCCCCAAGCAAATTCGGCGTCGCCGATACGGCTCGAGGGAGTGCGGGTCCATAACCTGCGCTCGATCGACGTGGAGATACCACGGAACCGTCTGACCGTGGTCACAGGCGTCAGCGGCTCGGGCAAGTCGTCGCTGGCCTTCGACACGCTCTACGCCGAAGGCCGCCGTCGCTACGTCGAGTGCCTCTCGACCTACATGCAGCAGTTCCTCGAACGGATGGCCCGCCCGGCCCTGGACTCCGCAAGCGGCCTGCCTCCGGCAGTGGCGATCGAGCGAGGGGTACCGGCGGCCCAGGCCCGCTCGACCGTCGGCACGACGACGGAAGTCAGCGACTACCTGCGGTTGCTGTTCGCCCGCGTCGGCCACACCCACTGCACGCGCTGCGGCAAACCCGTCGTCGAAGAGGCGCCGGGACGAGTCGCCGCCGAGTTGATCGACACAGGTGGCAAAGGCATGGTCGATTTCGAAATCGATCCGCCCGGCAACGTCAAGCGCTGGAAGGCCCTGCAACAAGAACTCGCAAGAGACGGCTTCCTGCGCATCGTGCGCGATGGCACAACCATCCGCGCACAAGAAGCGGACTACGTGGATGGACCCATCGAGGTGGTGGCCGACCGATTGGCGTTCGAATCCTCGCGCCGGATGCGCATCGCCGAGGCGGTCGAAACGGCCTACCGCTTCGGCCACGAACGGTGCACCGTGCGCTGGAGCGACGGCCGGGTACGCCGATTCTCACGCCGCCTGCACTGTCCCGACTGCGATCTTGAATTCCGGCGACCCGAGCCACGGCTGTTTTCTCCCAACTCCCCGCTCGGAGCCTGCCCCGAATGTCAGGGCTTCGGCCGCAGCATCCAGCCGGATTTCGATCGAATTCTGCCCGACCGGAGCCTGACGCTGGCGGAGGGCCCGATCGACCCCTGGAACAAGCCGTCCCACAAGGGATGCTACGAAGACCTGAGGAAGGCGGGGAAACGCTACGGTCTTCGCTGGGACCGCCCCTACGCAGAACTTCCGGAGGAGCACCGCCGGTTGATCGAGGAAGGCGAAGAGAGTGACGACGGCTTCTACGGAATCCGTGGCTTCTTCGACTGGCTCGAGGGGCGGACTTACAAGGTCCACGTCCGGGTCTTCCTCGCACGCTACCGCGCCTACCACGTTTGCGACAGTTGCCACGGGTCGAAGCTCCGCCCCGAGGCGCTGGCCGTGCGCGTGCGGGGCGTCGACATGGCCCTACAGGGTCGATTGCCGATCACGCAACTGCTCGACTGGGTCAGAAGCTTGAAGCTCGGGCCGAAAGAGCGTGAGATCGCCGCACCGATCCTCTCCGAGTTGACCCAGCGGTTGGAATTCCTGGTCAACGTCGGCCTGGGCTACCTCACGCTGGAACGTGCCTCGCGAACGCTCTCCGGCGGCGAGGCCCAGCGAATCCAGCTGGCCCGCGCGCTCGGCTCGTCGCTGGTGGACACGCTGTACGTCCTGGACGAACCGTCCGTCGGATTGCACCCGATGGACGTCGAACGGCTGATCGGCGTCGTGTGTCGCCTTCGCGACGTGGGCAACACGGTCGTCGTCGTCGAGCACGACCCGCGGGTGATGGAGCGCGCGGACTGGTTGATCGACCTCGGCCCCGGTGCCGGCGAAGCGGGGGGCCGCGTGCTGTACCAGGGGCCTCCCGCCGGGCTGGCGACGGCGGACCATTCGGCGACCGGAGTCTACCTTTCCGGCCGCCGAACCGTCGAATCGTCGCGTAACCGGACCACCGATCCGGACGGGGAATGGATCGAGCTGGCCGGGGCCTCGATCCACAACCTTCGCGACCTGACGGTGCGCGTTCCACTTCGCGCCCTGACCGTCGTGACCGGGGTGTCGGGATCGGGCAAGTCGAGCCTGGTGCACGACACGTTGCACGGCGCGCTGGCCCGCTCCCTGGGCGAATCACGAATCGCGAGCGGTCCGTATCGGTCCTTGACGGGCCACGAGGGGCTCCGCGGTGTCGAACTGGTGGACCAGTCGCCGATCGGACGCAGCCCGCGCAGCAATCCGGTCACCTACGTCAAGGCGTTCGACGGTATCCGCAAGCGCCTGGCGTCGATCCCGCAGGCTCGCGCACGAGGATTCGGGCCGGGCTTCTTTTCCTTCAACGTTCCGGGTGGCCGATGCGAGAAATGCGAGGGTGCCGGATCAGTGCTGGTGGAGATGCACTTCCTTCCCGACGTGCTGGTGCCGTGCGAGGCGTGCGGCGGTTCGCGTTACGGGCCGCGCGCGCTGCAGATCCTCGATCGCGGCCGCAACGTGGCGCAGGTTCTGGAGATGAGCGTGCGTCAGGCCCTCGATTTCTACGGCGACCTGCCCGACGTCGCGCGCAAGTTGCGCGTGCTGGACCAGGTCGGGCTGGGCTATCTACGCTTGGGTCAACCCGCGCCGACATTGTCGGGCGGCGAGGCGCAACGACTGAAACTGGCAGCGCACCTTGGCGTACGAGGCGACGGGCCGAGGCTGTTCCTGCTGGACGAGCCGACGACCGGGTTGCACTTGCAGGACGTCGAGGTGCTGGTGCGATTGCTCGACCGCCTGGTCCAGGCCGGACACACCGTGATCGTGGTCGAACACCACCTGGAACTGATCCGGGCCGCCGACTGGGTCATCGACCTCGGCCCGGGACCCGGAGAGGATGGCGGCACGCTCGTGGCCCAGGGCCCGCCGCAAGAGGTCGCCCGCTCCGACGGGCCGACGGGCCGCTATCTGGCCCGGGAAAGCGGTGAGTGGCCCGACTGAACGCCTGCTAAGATTGGCGCCTCGTGAATCAGGACCGACACTCGAATCCCCCGGAGCGCCGCGGCGCGGCAAGCCCGTCGACGAACGTCGGCGATCCCGGCGGCCGCGCCAGGCGTGCCATGCGCATGAGCGTGCTGGCCATCGCGGTCAGCATCGTGCTGGCCACGGTCAAGCTGGCAGCCGGCGTGATCGGCCACTCCTTCGCCCTGATCGCCGACGGGGTCGAGTCGACCCTGGATATCGTCAGCGCGAGCGTCGTGTGGGGTGGGCTGCGAATCGCGGCCACGCCGCCGGACGAGAACCACCCTTACGGCCACGGCAAGGCCGAGTCGATGGCGGCCATCATGGTCGCCGTGATCTTGCTGGGTGCGGCCGTCTTCCTGGCGATCCAGAGTGTCGCCGAGATCATCGCCCCTCACAGGGCTCCCGCACCCTTCACGCTGGTGGTGTTGGTGGCGGTGGTGATCACCAAAGAGTTGCTGTACGTGCGCATGTCGCGTGTGAGCAAGTCGGTCGACAGCACATCGTTGAGGGCTGACGCCTGGCACCACCGTTCGGACTCGTTGACATCCGCCGCGGCGTTCATCGGTATTTCCCTGTCGTTGATTCTCGGTGAGGGATTCGAGAGCCTCGACGCCTGGGCCGCGCTGTTCGCCTGCGGGATCATTACCTTCAACGGCTTCAAGATCTTGCGTACGGCGATGTCCGAGGCGATGGACCGTGCCGCCCCGCGGGAGTTGCGGGCCCGCATCCGCGAGACCGCCGCGTCCGTACTCGGGGTCGAAGGCATCGACAAGTGCCTGACCCGCAAGAGCGGCCCCTACTGGCTGGTCGATATCCACGTCATGGTCGACGGCAACCTGCCGGTGTCCGAGGGCCACGAGATCGGCCACGACGTCAAGCGCACGCTGTTACAGTCCGACCTCGGCGTGCTCGACGTGCTGGTGCACATCGAGCCCGCCGACGAAGACCGCATGGCACGGATCAAGCTCGACCCGGGTCAACCATGAGACAACCCACCGCTTCGCCGCATTCCTCGCGGCGGAGCCTTCGTTCAGCGAGGACTCCATGATCGGATTCAGCAAACACCCGCGCGGCCTGACAGTCCTGTTCTTCACCGAGATGTGGGAACGCTTCGCCTACTACCTGATGCTCGGCATCTTCGTGCTCTACATGACCGATTCCGAACGGAACGGATTGGGCTACACCGAGACCTTCGCCAACGAGATCTACGGGACCTTCCTGGCGCTGGTCTACCTGACGCCGTTCGTGGGCGGGATCCTCGCCGACCGCTACCTCGGCTACCGCAAGAGCGTGGTCATCGGCGGCCTGCTGATGGCCGCCGGGTACCTCGGCCTGGGGATGACGACCGGCTGGTATCCCTTTCTGATCTCGCTGGGACTCGTCATCATCGGCAACGGATTCTTCAAGCCGAACATCAGTTCGATCGTCGGGCGGTTGTACAAGGAAGGCAGCCCGCTGAAGGACGCCGGGTACAACATCTTCTACATGGGCATCAACCTCGGTGCCTTCGTCTGCAACTTTGTCGCCGCCGTGCTGCGCAACAATTTCGGCTGGGGCTGGGCCTTTTCTGCCGCCGGCATCGGCATGATCCTCGGTGTGGTCTGGTTCATCCGAGGCCAGTACGCACTCGAGGGCGCCCGCGACCGAGGAGCCGGGGCCGACGTCGAACAGGGAGTGCTGCTCAAGTTGTCGCTTCAGCTATTCCTGCCCTCGGTCGTCGCCGGCACGGTCGGCTACATGCTGGCCTCGTGGGTCGACCTGGGCGCGTTCCTCAGCGCAACGACCATGGCCTTCATCTTCGCGGTCATCCCGATCCTGATCTATTACGTCTCGCTGTGGGTCAACGCTTCGAAGAACGACAAGGGACCGATTGCCGCGCTGCTGGCAATCTTCGGTGTGGTGATCATCTTCTGGATGGTCTTCCACCAGAACGGAAACACGCTGACCTTGTGGGCCCGCGACCACTCCCTGCGAGAGGCAGGGGGACTGGCATCCGTGCAGCGAGCGCTGTCGATCGACGAGGTCGCACCGGAGTCCTACTGGGACAACGTCCCTCCGAACGAACGCCCGGCCGCAGGACAGGAAGTCAGCCTGATCTCGACCGAGATCATGCAGTCGATCAACCCCGGGTTCATCATCCTCTTCACGCCCCTCGTCGTCGCGTTATTTTCGTGGCTCCGTCTTCGCAACAAGGAACCCTCGACACCGGCGAAGATCGCCTGGGGGCTGGCCATCACCGGGGCATCCGCACTGATCATGGTTCTGGCGGTGCGCGCGGCCCCGACTTACGGAGGGCAGCTGGGCAAGGTTTCTCTCACGTGGCTCGTGGCAACCTATGGCATCGTCACGATCGGAGAGTTGTTCCTCAGCCCGATGGGACTCTCGCTGGTCTCCAAGCTCGCGCCGAGTCACGTCACGGGACTGATGATGGGCGGCTGGTTCCTTTCCACCGCCATCGGCAACAAGATGGCCGGTGTCGTCGGAGGCCTGTGGGAGCGAGTCGATTCGCTCGAGACCATCTTCTGGATCAACGGCCTCAGCGCCTTAGGGGCGGCACTGCTCATCGCCATGATGGTGCCATGGATCCGGCGCGTGATGTCCGCGCACGAAGAACTGGTCAATCAGCGCAAC
>Ga0316197_10004257_pt1 | contig 10167 bp, 7 predicted proteins | sample OudBiesiAoxic_MG_FD_204939 | JGI IMG/M metagenome (GOLD analysis project Ga0316197, IMG submission 204939) | Coastal sediment microbial communities from Oude Bieten Haven, Netherlands - site A oxic | ecosystem: Environmental > Aquatic > Marine > Coastal > Sediment | place: Netherlands... | reverse complement strand
AGAGGAGATTAATGTTAACTTTGTCATGGATATATTGGTTCGTGGTTATTATGTTGTGATATAATATAACACCGCAAAATTAACGAATCAACAATGTTATAGTATAACTTTGTATTTTGCGTTCAAACCACTAAAAGTGCCGATAAACTGTTTGCTCTACTATAGAAGTTAATCTGGCATTAACTCTACTTTACTGTAACAAATCTACTCGTAGTACCCTCAAAGAATATCTGCTAATGATTATGGAGAGTAGTGTTTAAAGTATTGAATTTTATGTTTTTTATCTATAATTTATATTTTTTAATAGCTCCCTCTATTATATAACGCTTCTAAAATCCACTATATTGTTAACAGTTAATTGTTTTATATCTTCGTGTGTGTAATTATCTTGTGTAGTTTTAACGCTTTTTAGCTATCAATTATTGCTCAAAAGTACACATTTAAACACGCACAATAGTAGGCCAACATGTTTCTCAATCCTTACAGTGTAAAATTAGCATCCTCGTTTTTTTGTTTATCGGTACTTGCAGGGTGTCACAATGCGAAAACTTCAGATCAAGATTCAACTAAAGGGGCCACTCCATTAAAAAAAGAGCATATAATTTTTGATTTTGAACAGGATAATTACAGCCAATATATAAATACAATTAATGGCTTTAGTACATTAATAAAGGAAGGTGGAAACCATAAACTAGCGGTTACATTAAAATCTAAATCTAATGTAGAAAGTGATTTTGAATTCATTAATCCAAAAGGATGGGATTGGCAAGCAACAGGAAACTTTGCCCTTGCACTTGATATACAAAACCCTGATGAGGTTTCTACTCACCTATACATAAAGACAATAGACAAGTCGGGACAATTTCAAACTCGAAGTGTTGTTGTGCCTGCTCAGTCGCAAAACACGTATTATATAGAATTAAAAGGCGTAAATTTGAATGTTAATTCAGGTATTCGCTCAAACCCACCAAGTTGGAAGAGCAGTTATACGCCAATAGTATATAGAGGCGGACAAAAAAATATCGATGTAAGTAGCATTGTTAAAGTATCATTTGGAGTAAAGGGATTACTTGAGGATAAACGTTTTTTCATAGATAACGTTCGCTTAATCAAACCAACTAATTTTGATACTCACTATCTTAAAGGGTTAGTTGATAAATTTGGGCAAAATGCAAAATTAGACTTTACCAACAAAGTATCTTCAACAGAGCAGCTACAAGTTATTTCTCAAAAAGAGCAAATTAACTTACAAAACTCACCAATGAAAGGACGTTCTAAATATAGTGGCTGGAAAAACGGCCCACAATTAAAGGCAACGGGATATTTTAGAACCGAAAAATACAAAGGGAAATGGAGTTTAGTCGACCCAGAAGGTTATCTGTTTTTTTCAACCGGCATTGATAACGTTCGTATGGCAAATACTTCAACCATAACCGGTTACGATTTTGATCAAAGCTATATCAAACAGCGTGAAGCTGGTGATTTAACACCAGAGGATTCTCTTGGGTTAAACCCAGCCCCAGAGTCAGCGTGGCCAACACGCTATAAAAGCTCAGCACTTAGAGCTGATATGTTTAATTGGTTACCCGAGCAAAATAACCCTTTAGCAGATAATTACGGCTATAGGCGCGAAGTTCACAGTGGTGCAATTAAAAGAGGTGAAACGTTTAGCTTTTATCGCGCTAATTTACAGCGAAAATATCAAACCAACAATAATAACAATTTAATGAAACAGTGGCAAAACACCACAGTGAAACGCATGCTTTCATGGGGTTTTACTTCATTTGGTAATTGGATAGAAGAAGATTATTACCATACTAATAAATTACCTTATTTTGCTAATGCGTGGATCATTGGTAATTTTAAAACGGTAAGCAGTGGCAACGACTACTGGAGCCCATTACCTGACCCATTTGATTCCTTATTTGTTGAGCGCGCTGATGTAACGCTTGCAAAAGTAGCCCAACAAGTTAAAAACAGCCCTTGGTGTGTTGGTGTATTTATTGATAACGAAAAAAGCTGGGGCATGATGAATTCTGACGCCGCACGTTATGGTATTGCTATTAATACACTTAAAAATAACGCCCAAAATAGCCCGACTAAAGCACAATTTGTTACCTTAATGAAAAATAAGTACAGCAAAATTAGCAAACTGAATGAAGCATGGAATATACGCCTTGCCTCATGGGATGAGTTTGCTGCAGGCGTCGCACTTACGCAGTTTAACGAGCAAACTAATGAAGATTTATCTACTATGTTATTTCATTACGCTAATCAGTATTTTGCCGTGGTAGACGCGGCTATTGCTAAACACCTTCCAAATCAGTTAAATATGGGGGCACGTTTTGCCGATTGGGGTATGACGCCTGAAATAAGAGCCGCCGCTGCCGCGCATGTAGATGTGATGAGCTATAACTATTACCGGGAGGGATTAAACGAAGATTTTTGGGCGTTTTTATCAGATATAAACATGCCAAGCATTATAGGTGAATTTCATAATGGTGCGCTTGATTCTGGTTTATTAAATCCAGGACTTATACATACTCAATCTCAGCAAGAGCGTGGTACTAAATATAAAAAATACATGAATAGCGTTATAGACAACCCATATTTTGTTGGTGCGCATTGGTTTCAATACATCGACTCTCCACTAACCGGACGAGCATACGATGGTGAAAACTATAATGTAGGCTTTGTAAATGTAGCTGATATTCCATACAAACCGCTTGTAGATGCAGCTAAAAGCATGAATAAATCGTTGTATGAACGTAGGTATAACAATGCTAAAAATTAAATATATACTAAGCGCATTGTGTGTTTTATGTTTGGGTGTATCTGCTAAGCAAAGTAACACACTTTTATTCGAGCAAGGCCCCTACAAAATATTTAATGAGCAAGCGCTTGAAGTGCTTAACTTAAATAGCCATGTTAAAACCCTCGCCTCGGGTTATGCTTGGCTAGAGGGGCCTGTTTGGATTAACCAAGGAGGGTATTTATTATATTCTGATATACCTAATCATCAGGTATATAAATACACTCCAGGCAAAGGAGCAAGTTTGTATTTAGCACACAGCGGCTATTCAAACGGTTTAATTGTGAATAAGCAAAATGAGCTTGTGCTTTTACAATCGCGCTCACGTGTAATATCAAAAATGAAGGCATCATTGAGTGTGCCTAAATCAAAATACTTACACATAGTTAGTCATTTCAATACGCAAAAATTTAACAGCCCTAATGATGGTGCTTTTAATGACGACGGCACGCTTTATTTTAGCGATCCCCCCTATGGTTTGCCCAATCAATTAGATGACGAAAGTAAAGAGCTTAATTTTCAGGGAGTATACTCACTTAAAAATACAGGGGAGCTTACCTTGCTAGATCGTGATCTTATTTATCCTAATGGGGTCGCATTATCAGCTGATAATAAAACCTTATATGTAGCAGCATCCAATGCAAATAAACCCGCATGGTATCAGTATCATTTAAACGATAGTGGGGCAGTGATAAGTAAATCATTATTTTATGAATTACCATCAGTAACTAAGCACGGCAAAGGTTTACCGGATGGTTTAAAGGTACATAAAAGTGGGGTTATTTTTGCAACTGGACCTAACGGGTTATGGCTGTTTAATAAAAACGCTGAGCTATTAGCTCAAATTGAAATGCCAAATATTAGTGCTAATTTAACGTTTAATCAATCACAAAATCGCGTTTATATAACAGCGCATACGCAACTACTTGCACTTGATTTAAAATAACTTCGCTTTTTCTATAGCTAATTTCAAACCTTTTTAAACACAGCGATAACGTGTGTAGTTTCATAAACTAAAACACGAATGCATTAATATTTAACTAAGTTAATTTCGTTTTATTTAACAAGATAGACTTTACAACGATCACTAGCTGTTGTAGATTGTTAACAATGAACAGTGTTATGTGAACTAATTCGGTGGCTTAATGAAAGTATCATCACAAACAATTAAAAGTGTAAAAGTCGAGTATTACCAAATTCCGTTAGCTGAAGTGCTAAGTGATGCGAAGCACGGTGATCACACTCACTTTGAAGTTATTACACTGCATATTATAACTCATGATGGTTATGAGGGGATGGGGTATACCTACACTGGCGGTAAAGGTGGTCGTGCAATTTATTCACTTCTTAACGATGAAATTAAGCCTGGTCTAATTGGACAAAGTTCAATGTCTATCATGGCAATTTGGGACAAATTACAGTGGGAACTTCATTATGTTGGCCGTGGTGGTTTACTTAGTTTTGCCATATCTGCAGTCGATATAGCGCTGTGGGATATTAAATGTAAGCGTTTAAACGCGCCATTATGGCAAGTCGCGGGCGGTAGCTGTAATCAAACAAAATGTTATGCAGGTGGAATAGATTTAAACTTTAGCCAAGAAAAGCTGCTTAATAATATAGGTGGTTACCTGCAGCGTGGTTTTAATGCAGTAAAAATTAAAGTAGGTAAACCCAACTTTAAAGAAGACATAGAACGCGTAGCCGCAGTAAGAGATCTAATTGGCGAAGATAAAACGCTTATGGTAGATGCTAATTATTCAATGAGTGTCGAGCAAGCTATTCGTTTTGCCAAATCAATTGAAAAATACGACATTACTTGGTTTGAAGAACCTACCATACCTGATGATTACAAAGGCTTTGCTCGTATAGCGCAAGCTACTTCGATACCGCTTGCAATGGGTGAGAATTTACATACATTGCACGAATTTGGCTATGCGATTGACCAAGCTAAATTAGGTTTTTTACAACCAGATGCATCAAATATTGGTGGCATAACAGGGTGGTTACATGTAGCGAGTATGGCATATACCCATAATTTACCTATTTGTAGCCATGGCATGCATGAACTACATGTATCACTGTTGGCATCTCAGCCTCACGCTGGTTTTTTAGAAGTTCATTCATTCCCTATAGATGAATATACAACACGTCCTTTAAAGCTTGAAAATGGGCAAGCGTGCGCGCCAGATATAATTGGGACGGGTGTAGAATTTGACCCTCAACTAATGAGAACACATTTAATTAAACAGTCGTAACTAGAAAAATTAGTAATAAAAGAAAAGAGTTGTTGTGTGTCCACAAATTCAGTGTAGAAATTATTTATCAAGGAATGAATGATAATCTCTTTGTCATAAGTTTTAATTTATGAGTACTGATTTTGTGGACGCTTTTATAAAGGTAAATAGTTATTGCCATTGCAAATATTGATTGTTTTACACAAACCCAAATTGCTTAGTCTGCTGTAAAACTGTTGGTTGCAATTCACACCGAGAATAGCTTCATTACCTAGATTTTAAATTAATTAGTTAGGGGCTCTCACAACTCCGTCAAAAGCCAGCTTTAATTGCTGGCTTTTTTATTTAAAATAGCAATAAAGAGCATCAAATTACCATTTTTAAGCAAAATCCGTGTATTTGTATAATAAAGTTGCGATTAAAATGGTGTAACAAAAATAGATTAATAATAGAAATTAGGTTTCATTATGACGTCAAAAGTAACTGGTATTAGCGAGTTTCCCGATGCGTTTGCACAGCAACGAAAAGTAACAGGAATGGGTCAAATGGATGACCAAAACGATCCTGTAAATATGATCTTAGGCTTAAAAGATGTACGAAAAGCAGCGCATAATTGTGCTGTTTTTCAATCGGGTGCTAAACCTGGACGTATTGTAATTCCATCAGAAGTGGCAATACGTGAAACACGCCAAATTCCGTTTGAAGTAGACCCTCCTCAGCACGGTGGCTTTCGTGAATTATTAAACCCTTGGTTTAAACGCCCATTAGATGAATGTTACCAAGCGCGTTTACAAACCATTATTGATGAAACTATTGAAAACGCCTTTAAAGCAGAGTCGTTTGATGTGGTGTCACAATTTGCTTTACCACTTCAATCTAAAGCGTTAACGCTGTTACTTAATACCTCAATGGATAAAGCACAAACATGGATAGATTGGGGTACTCATGTATTTAGAAGTGAAGACAGTGACCTTGATGGCGATAAAGCCAATATTCTATACAACTACATTGATGAGCAAATAGAAAACGCCATTGCAATCCCGGGTGATGATTTATATTCAGTGCTTTTAAATTCACAGGCGAACGGTAAAAAGCTGAGTAAAGAAGAAGTAAAAGGTGTGATGATCCTCACCTTTGCAGGGGGGCGCGACACCGTTATAAACGCGATCACAAACTCTATTGCCTACTTTAGCGAAAACATCAGCGATTTAAAGCGTATTGATGATGAGCCTGAAATATTAAACAGGGCCGTAGAAGAACTAATTCGCTATTTTTCGCCGCTTACGCAAATGGGCCGTGTCGCTACGCAAGACACAAGTGTATGTGAGCACGCTATAAAAGCCGACACACGAGTTTCGTTATGTTGGGCGTCGGCTAATCGCGATGAAAAGGTATTCAAAAACCCTAACAATGTCGACTTCGATCGAAAAGTTAACCCGCATATTAGTTTTGGTTTTAGCCATCACAATTGTTTGGGCGCAACGCATGCCCGCCAAATTTTACGTCAACTAGTGTTATCGCTTGCTAATAAAGTTGCTCAAATAGAGGCAATAAAAGCAGATGAAAATATTGAAAAACTCGGTGAGTTTTCAAGAAAGGTTGGCTTTAACAGTCTGCACGTTAGCTTTAAATCAAAATAAAAACACCGTAGAAAATAGTTAAATAAATATAGTAACAAGTAAAAGTAGAGGATTAATACGATGGCGAAAGTAATATTTATAACCAAAACAAACGATGCAGTTGAAGTAGAAGGCGACAGTGGCTCGCTAATGGAACTGGCATCAGCAAATGGTGTTGCTGGTATTGATGGTGATTGTGGCGGTGTATGTTCGTGTGCAACGTGTCATATTTACTTAACACCGGATGACTTTAAAAAAGTAGGCACACCCGATGAGATAGAAAGCGACATGCTAGAGCTGGACGATAACGTAACGCAATACAGCCGTTTATGTTGCCAAATTGAGGTGTCTGAAAATATTGATGGCATGACCTTCAGAGTAGCCAATTAAAAGCGGGTACAGCATTATGCAAAACACACAATTAGAGCCAAACTCACTGCAGCAAAGCGTTGTTATTATTGGTGCAAGCCATGGCGGCGTTAACTTTGCATTTAACTTACGCCAGCAAGGTTGGCTGGGTAAAATTACATTACTCGATAGCGATCCTGAACTGCCATATCACAGGCCACCGCTGTCTAAAAAAACGCTGCAATCGTTAGAGGTAAAATCAATACCTTTAAAGGTGCAAAAATCCTACACAGATAGCCATATAGATTTATGTTTAGGTAAGCGTGTTATTGCAATTAATAAAGATAACAAAATAGTTACTCTTGAAAATAATAAGCATCTAGCATTTGATAAATTAGTAATCGCAACCGGTTGCTCAGCTTTTATTCCTCCAATTACAGGCCTTAGTGAAACTGTAGATGAATATGGCACCTCTCAATATTTCGCAATGCGAACACATAGTGATGCCGTAGCAATAAAAAAAGCGCTAAGTGCAAGCACTAACAAAGAAGTGGTGATTATTGGTGGAGGTTATATCGGCCTTGAATCGGCGTCATCCTTTATTGCACTTGGCGCTAAAGTAACGGTTATCGAAAAACAAGAAAAAATACTATCGCGAGTCACATCATCTGCTATGTCTGACTTTTTAACTGATTTACACAAAGCGAAGGGGGTAGACCTGCAAACAGCAAAAGATATTGTACAAATTAAGCACACAAACAATAAACATTATGTGCAATGTAGTGATGGCAGTGAGTATCCCGCCGATTTTATTTTAATTGGCGTAGGTGTAAGGCTAAATACACAACTTGCAACAGATGCTGAGCTGGTGGTTGATCAAGGCATAAAAGTAAATGACGTATGCCAAACATCACACCCTGATATCTACTCAATTGGTGATTGCACTATTCATTTTAATAAAATTTATAATCGTTGGATCAGACTTGAGTCGGTACAAAACGCAGTTGACCAAGCTAAAGTTGCTGCGCAGTTTTTAGCTAAAAATAATACGTCAGCTCCTGCACTCCCTTGGTTTTGGTCAGATCAATACGAATATAAATTACAAATAGTAGGTTTATCACAAGGCTATAACGAGATTATTAAGCGCCAAGAAGCTCCCGGTCAATTTTCACTTTGGTACTTTAATAACGACACACTGCTTTGTGTGGAAGCTGTTAATTATGCAAAGGCCTATGTACTTGGCACACAGGCTATTAAGCAAGGTTTAAAGGTAAACAAACAGGTATTGAACAATTTGACTATAGCACTTGCAAAGCCTCAGTTATTTCAGGCGTAACTGCTGTCGATACTGATGCGGAGTCACTTTAAAGTGATGTTTAAACTGCTTAATAAAATACGACGGGCTAGAAAAGCTTAAATCGTAAGATATATCAGTCACCGAAACATCACTTTGCCCGAGTAACCGTGCGGCATTATATAACTTGTGCTGAATCAGGTAGTCGGAATAAGGCACTCTAAAGTGCTTTTTAAATACCCTTGAAAAATACGAAGGTGATAAATGGCAAAGGGCTGCGGCTTGCTCAAGTGACAGGTTAAGGCCGTTATTTGTTTTAAGCTCATTAATTACCGGAGCAAGCTTTTTAAAACTTGCTGAGCTACTTAATGACGTTTGCTGCTTAGATAAACTGCTTTTACCATATTCGCACACCATAGTGATTAAGCTATCAAACAGTTGAGCACAGGTTTTACTTTTAGGATTTTCGTTAAATTCGCTAAGCATCCAAGCGAGCAACTTATGAATCCTTTTTTGTATTTCAATGCTAAAGCTTAAATGCAAACCAGTTTTTAGTAATTCTATAAATTCTTGTAAGGCCTGATTATTAAGGCGTTCAGGCATAAATTGCACAATATACCAAGATTTAGGGCGCGGATTTAAAGCAAAGTCGTGGGTTTCCATAGCGGGTGTAAAAACGGCCTCAAAATCAGAAAGAATCGATTCACCTTGATGATAAAAATAAGTGCCGTCAATTTGTTCAAAAAATATAAATTCATGCACCTGATGAAAGTGCATAAAACATGAATAGCTATCGTGCTGAAGATAACTTACATGATGAATTTCGAAATCGTAACCGTCTTTTATACAAAACGGTTCACAGTAAATTGTCGGTTGCTTCATAACATAATACTTATATTTAGAGACTTAGGAGTCTACATGTACAAGGCAAAAGCTGCAATTGCAGATGGAAAAGGCGGTTTTTTCTTCGATACCGTTAATGTCGGAAAACCAAGTGCTGGCGAAGTAAAAATTAAAATAAAAGCCTCAGGTATTTGTCATACAGATTGGGATTCAATTAAAACGTGGAATAAAAAATTTATCATTGGTCATGAAGGCGCAGGAACCGTTGTTGAGTTGGGCGAAGGTATAACGGAATTTACTATCGGCGATAAAGTAATACTAAATTGGGCAATTCCGTGTGGTGAGTGTTTCCAGTGCCAAGAGGGTAATTTACACATTTGTGAAGTAAATAGCCCCGTAACTGGCAATGGTTTATGCGGGCACGCAGGTAAACAAGCGTGTGAGCATAATGGCAATAGCTTAGAGCGCTCATTTCATTTAGGTACGATGAGCGAATACACCGTCGTTAAGGCTGCTGCAGTTATAAAAATACACAGTGACATTCCTTTTCCAAGTGCAAGTATTGTTGGTTGCGGCGTAATGACCGGTTACGGATCAGTAGTTAATGCAGCTAAAGTAAAAGCAGGTTCTTCAGTGGCCGTATTAGGCTGTGGAGGCGTAGGACTAAATGCAATACAAGGGGCTGCAATTTCAGGCGCCGCTAAAATAATAGCAATTGATTTGTCACCGGAGCGATTAACACAAGCTAAAGTATTTGGTGCTACACATACCGTACTTGCTAAAAAGTATGACCCTGATTTAGTTCATATGATAAACGAAGTTAAAGCGCTAACAAATAGTCGCGGAGCCGATTATGCCTTTGAGTGTACAGCAGTGCCGGCACTTGGCTCCGCGCCATTAGCATTAATACGCAGCGCGGGCGTTGCGGTGCAAGTGAGTGGCATTGAGCAAAAAATAGATTTTGATTGCGAACTATTTGAGTGGGATAAAATTTATATAAATCCGCTCTACGGGCAA
>Ga0316197_10004256_pt1 | contig 10168 bp, 8 predicted proteins | sample OudBiesiAoxic_MG_FD_204939 | JGI IMG/M metagenome (GOLD analysis project Ga0316197, IMG submission 204939) | Coastal sediment microbial communities from Oude Bieten Haven, Netherlands - site A oxic | ecosystem: Environmental > Aquatic > Marine > Coastal > Sediment | place: Netherlands... | reverse complement strand
CTGACTGCCGGAATCCAGTTCCTGCAGCAGCGCAGCATCCACAAAGCTGTAGGTGATAGCCTCTTGATAATCGCGGTCGACCAGTATCGCCTGTACCCGCTCGAGCGATGTGGCAGCTTCGGGTAGCGGACGCATTATCAGATCAGCCCGATTGCTGGCGATCGGTAGCTGGTTGTAACCGAACACGCGACCAACCTCCTCGATCAGATCGGCTTCCATGGTCAGGTCGAAACGGTAGCCAGGTGGTGTAGCCATCCAGCCCGCATCGCTTGCCTGCACAGCCACCCCCAGACGGGAAAGAATATCTTCAACCTGCTCGTCCGCCGGCACATAGCCCAGCAGTCTTTCGATACGCGCCCGCCGCAAAGTAATAACTGATTTCTTCGCCAGGTGCTGCTGCGAGGACACATCGACGACAGGACCCGCCTGGCCACCAACCAGCTCAAGCAACAAGGCCGTCGCCCGCTCCATGGCACGCTGCTGCAAGTGTGGATCGACACCCCGTTCGAAACGATAGGATGCATCGGTCGTCAAGCCGTAACGCCGTGCACGCCCGGCGATTTTTTCCGGGGTAAAACAGGCGACTTCGAGAAACAGGCTATCGGTCGCTTCCGAAATGCCCGAATCAATACCACCCATGACACCGGCCAGCGCCAGCGCCTTCTGCCGATCACAGATCAGCAACGTTTCCTTATCCAAGTCAATAGTACGCTCATCCAGTAAAGTGAGCGTTTCACCTGCGCGGGCAAAACGGACCTCGATGCCACCTGACAGCTGCTTGAGATCGAAAGCATGCATGGGCTGGCCAAGTTCCAGCAGCACATAGTTGGTTACATCCACCACCGGCCCCAGGCTGCGTATGCCGCCCCGGCGCAATTTTTCCTGCATCCACAGTGGTGTTTGCGCATTGGGATCGATACCGCGAATGACGCGCCCCAGGTAACGCGGACACGCCTCGGGCGATTGCACATCAATCGGCAACTGATCAGCAATGGCGGCAGCAACTGATTCGAAGGCCGGTGGCGTCAAATCGGTTCGGGTCAAAGCACCCACTTCGCGCGCTACGCCTTCCATACCCAGGCAGTCGCCACGATTGGGCGTGAGATCGACATCGATAGCGACATCATTCAGGCCCAGGTAATCGCGAAGATCGCTGCCGACAGGCGCATCAGCCGGCAGATCCATCAGACCCTGATGCTCGACACTCAAGCCCAGTTCGCGAGCCGAACACAACATGCCGTGCGAAACTATACCGCGCAGTTTAGCCTTCCTTATTTTCATATCGTCAGGCGTGCGCCCACCCACGGTAGCCAGTGGCGCTTTCATCCCTGCCCAGACATTGGGTGCACCACAGACAATCTGCAGGGGTGCATCTTCACCCGCAGCAACCTGGCACACGCGCAACTTGTCCGCGTCCGGATGCGTCTCAACCGACAGCACTTCGGCAACCACGACACCACTGAAACCGGCCGCGACAGGCTCGACTGAATCCACCTCCAGACCGGCCATTGTCAGCTGTTCTGCCAATTGTTGGGTGTCCAGCTTGGGATTAACCCATTCGCGTAACCAGGCTTCACTGAATTTCATAGTCAGAACTCTATGGCACTATCTTGTTTGTCATCCTGTAGGAGCAGTCTCCTGACCGCGATTATTCAAAAGCAATCGCGGTCGGGAGACCGCTCCTACAGTTCGTCAGGAAACATCAACGGAACTGGCGCAGGAACCGTAAATCGTTCTCGAAGAACAGGCGCAGATCATTGACCCCATACTTGAGCATGCTCAGGCGCTCGACGCCCATCCCGAAGGCAAGGCCGGTATACTGCTCGTTATCAACACCAACATGGTCAAACACATTGGGATGCACCATGCCGCAGCCCAATACTTCAAGCCAGCCACTGTTACCGCACACGCGGCAACCCTTTCCGGAGCAGATCACACACTCGATATCCACTTCAGCCGATGGCTCGGTAAACGGGAAATACGAAGGCCGAAAACGTACGCCCAGGTCTTCACGCTCGAAAAAGTATTTCAGAAATTCATCCAGCAACCCTTTCAGATCGGCGAAACTGACGTTCTCGTCGACCAGCAGGCCCTCGACCTGGTGAAACATGGGGGTATGGGTCAAGTCGGAATCACAGCGGTATACACGACCTGGCGCAATAACCCGAAACGGTGGTTTCTGCTTTTCCATCACCCGGATCTGGACCGGCGAAGTATGGGTACGTAGAACGCGGTGTTCATCGATATAGAAGGTGTCGTGCATGGCACGCGCCGGATGGTGGGCCGGTATATTGAGCGCCTCGAAGTTGTGGTAATCGTCCTCGATTTCAGGCCCCTCCACAGACTCGAAGCCCATACCCGCAAACAAGCGTTCAATGCGTTGCAGCGTGCGGGTCACCGGGTGCAGGCCGCCGACCGCCTGGCCACGACCCGGAAGCGTGACATCGACACGCTCCGAGGCCAGTTGCGCTTCCAGCGCTGCGTTCTGCAACGCGCCTTTACGTGCTTCGATCGCATCCTGGACCAGCTTTTTGGCAACATTGATCGCTTGCCCGGCTTGAGGTCGCTGGTCGGCCGGCAATTTGCCGAGCTGCTTCAACTGTTCGGTCAGCAAGCCCTTTTTACCCAGGTACTGAACCCGAACCTCGTCCAGCGCCTTCAGGTCCTGCGCCTGGTCGGCAGCTTGTCGGGCTTGTTGTTCGAGTGCGGCTAACGCCTCCACGTTTTTATCTCCCAAACCTGTAGGAGCGGTCTCCTGACCGCGATCTATCGCACCTGAGGTGTCGGTACAGTCCCACAGTTTTACATTAAAAAGGGGAAGGTCGGTGAATCACCGGCCTTCCCCTACCACAGCTTATGCGCGGTTCGCTTTCTATAGCGCCCGTGTTAACCGTCCAGGCTGGCCTTGGCCTTTTCTGCCAGCGCGCTGAACGCCACCTTGTCGAATACCGCCAGATCAGCGAGCACCTTGCGATCGATCTCGATCTCAGCCTTGCTCAGACCATTGATGAAACGGCTGTAGGACAAACCGTTTTCACGGGCTGCTGCATTGATACGGGCAATCCACAAGGCGCGGAACTGCCGCTTACGCTGACGACGGTCGCGATAGGCATACTGCCCGGCTTTGACAACGGCCTGCTTGGCAACACGGTATACCTTGCGGCGGGCACCGTAGTAACCCTTGGCCTCGGAAAGAACTTTCTTGTGGCGGGCGCTAGCCTGCACTCCACGTTTTACTCTTGGCATAGCCTACACCTCACTCATTAAATAAACGGCAGCATTCGACGCACGGAACGCTGATCAGCGTCGTCAATCCGCTCGGTGGTACCAAGCTGGCGCTTGCGCTTGCTGCTTTTCTTGGTGAGGATATGGCGGTGGTGCGACTGACCTCGCTTGAAGCCGCCACTGGCTGTACGACGGAACCGCTTGGCGGCACCGCGATTGGTTTTCATCTTTGGCATAGTGTCTCTCCCGCTTAATGACGGGTCAGATTTGTAATCTGTCCCGTGACGAAAGTCGCCGCCTAGGCGCGGTATGCCCGGGACGACTTGTTTAACCGGGGCAGGCCCCGATTAAGTCGATAAAGCTCTATTTTTTCTTCGGCGCCAGCACCATAACCATCTGCCGGCCTTCCATCCTCGGGAACTGCTCTACGCTCCCCAGCTCCTGGAGATCACCCTCAACGCGTTTCAATAAATCACGCCCCAGTTCCTGGTGGGCCATTTCCCGCCCACGAAAACGCAACGTCACCTTAACCTTGTCGCCTTCGGTAAGAAACCTGGTCAGGTTTCTCAGCTTGACGTTGTAGTCCCCGATATCCGTGCCCGGGCGGAATTTTATTTCCTTGACCTGGGTCTGCTTCTGCTTCTTGCGCGAGGCCTGGCGTTTCTTCTGTTCCTCAAAGCGGAACTTGCCATAATCCATCACCTTGCAGACCGGTGGTTCGGCTTGCGGTGAGATCTCTACCAGATCCAGACTGGACTCTTCAGCAAGTTTCTTTGCCTCCTCGAGCGGAACAACGCCGATCTGTTCACCACCCGCGCCAACCAGACGCACTTCCGCGGCATCGATATTCTCGTTGAGCCGATATTTCAGTTTTTGTGCTGCAGCGATGTTTAAGCCTCCAAAACGGTTCGGCCACGGCTCGCGATTTCTGCGGTCAGCCCTTCTGACAGGGCTTGCAAGGACAGGCTTCCCAGGTCCTTGCCGCTACGCGTGCGCACGGCCACGGTATCTGATTCAGCTTCCCGGTCACCCACCACAAGCAAATAGGGGACGTGCTGAATTGTGTGCTCGCGGATTTTAAAGCCGATCTTCTCATTTCTCAAGTCCGATTTAGCCCTCACTCCCTGTTTTTTCAAGGCTTCTTCGACTTTCTTCGCATAATCAGCGTGCTTATCGGTAATATTGAGCACCATCGCCTGTTCCGGCGCCAGCCATAGGGGCAAGGATCCAGCATAATGCTCGATCAGAATACCGATAAAGCGCTCCAGGGAACCCAGAATGGCACGGTGCAACATGACCGGCACATGTTTGCTGCCATCTTCGGCGACGTAGCTCGCACCGAGGCGGGCCGGCATGGAAAAATCCAGCTGAATGGTACCCAGTTGCCAGACACGCTCCAGACAGTCTTTGAGTGAGAATTCAATTTTCGGACCGTAGAAAGCGCCTTCACCGGGTTGCAGGTCCCATCGCAGTTGTTTCTGATCAAGGGCCTCCTGGAGGGCTTTTTCGGCCTTGTCCCACAGGCTGTCGTCACCGACCCGCTTATCCGGCCGGGTGGAAAGCTTGAGGATAACATCCTCAAATCCAAAGTCCTTGTACACCTCGAATAACAGATCGATAAAATCGGACACCTCACCGAGAATCTGTTGCTCGGTACAGAAAATATGCGCATCGTCCTGCACGAAACCGCGCACACGCATCAGTCCATGCAAGGTACCCGAGGGCTCGTTGCGGTGACAGGAACCGAATTCAGCCAGTCGCAGCGGCAGATCACGATAGCTTTTCAGCCCCTGGTTGTAGATCTGGATATGTGCCGGGCAGTTCATGGGCTTGATGGCAAAGGTCCGGGTTTCCGATTCCGTGATAAACATATCATCGTGGAACTTTTCCCAGTGACCGGATTTTTCCCACAAGGAGCGATCAATCAAGGAAGGCGTATGCACTTCCTGATAGCCATGATCGCGCAGCTTGGCACGAATATAGTCCTGAATCTGCAGATACACCCGCCAGCCGTTGTCATGCCAGAACACCATACCCGGCGCCTGTTCCTGGGTATGGAACATATTCATGAGTTTGCCGATTTTGCGATGATCGCGCTTCTCGGCTTCTTCGAGCCGATGCAGATAGGCCTTGAGCGCTTTCTTGTCATTCCATGCCGTGCCGTAAATGCGCTGCAGCATTTCATTGTCCGAGTCACCGCGCCAATAGGCGCCAGCCACCTTCATCAACTTGAAGGCTTTAAGTTTACCGGTAGCAGGCACGTGCGGACCGCGACACAGGTCGATGAACTCACCTTGCTGGTAAAGGGAGATATCCTCACCCTGCGGAATATCGCTGATGATCTCCGCCTTGTAGTCTTCACCCATGCCACGAAAGAAATCGATGGCCTCATCACGCGGCATGACCTTGCGGCTGACCTGGAAATCCTGCCTGGCCAACTCGGCCATTTTCTTTTCGATCTTTTCGAGATCTTCGGGGGTAAAAGCACGCTTGTAGGCAAAATCGTAGTAGAAACCGTTTTCTATCACCGGTCCGATCGTGACCTGTGCTTCCGGAAACAGCTCTTTCACCGCCTGCGCCAGCAGGTGCGCGGTGGAATGGCGGATAACCTCCACACCTTCCTCGTCGCGGTCAGTGATGATGCCGAGACTGGCATCCTGCTCGATGACATAGGACGTATCGACCATCCTGTCATCGACCTTGCCGGCCAGCGCCGCTTTGGCGAGACCAGGACCTATATCGGCGGCGACATCGTGAACAGAAACCGGATGATCAAAACAACGTTGACTGCCGTCGGGGAGTGTAACTACAGGCATGGTCTGTTTCTCCAGTGGTGACCATTACGAGAGGCCACTTGTAAAAAAGGATAAGGATAAGGTAAAAAAGGGGACAGATTAAAATCTGTCCCCCTTAAAATCCTGGTAGGCGCGATTGGATTTGAACCAACGACCCCCACCATGTCAATGCGAAATCGGATCATAACAGCGAGTAACCAGCAAATACAAATACCCCCGAAAATGCGTTTTAACTGTCTGGTCTATGACACTTCTGACCCCTTTCATTGTTTTCATCCATAACAGGGTATAACATCCAAATACGGGGTGAGTTTTCACCTGAGTGTCACCTGAAAAGCGAAGGCCGGAAGTGCTACAAACACAACCGACCCTCTGACCACAACGATCTGTTCGGAAATCATCATGGCTCACGACAATCTTATCCTTTCCGCGGCACTCGTTGCAGCCCTTCATAGCACCGCTGTTCAGGCAGAATTGACCGGCAACGACTTAAAAGAAGTTTGCGACCTAAACGAGTTAGCTTGCATTTCTTATGTTCGGGGATTTATTGACGGCGTAGGAACACGCGGCCTCATGTTAATGGGGGCGGAAAACTTTCGAATGCCATGGTGTGTCACAGAGCACGTCACGGTCAAGCAAATGACGTTGGTGGTGGAAAGGCACCTGCGTGACCACCCTGAATCTCTGGACAAACCCGGCAATACGTTGACCTACATCGCACTGGAACATGCTTTCCCCTGCGAGGACAGTGCAAAATGAGTGGCTACGCCGCCCCCGCCAAAGGCTTCACCCCTGCCTTTCTTGATAACCTGAAACCCAAAGACAAGCGCGTTGAGCTGGCAGATAAAGCCTGCCCCGGCTTGCGGCTACGTCTGGAACCGTCCGGCCGGAAGTCGTTTGTCTGGTATTACAACGATGCAGGAAAAAACCGCGTGCTTACCCTGGGGCGCTATGGTGAGGGTGAAAGCTGCGTGTCACTGGCGCAAGCCCGTAAAGCGCTGCAAACGGCCAAGGAGCGCCATGCTGACGGCGGATCAGTATTGCCCTCTACCGATGCCCCTAAGACAGTCAAAGAGCTGGCCGAGCTGTTCTATACGCGCCGCATCCTCCCCCACCGCAAGCGCCCGGACGTTGTTCGCATCATTCTGGATAACGACATCATCCCCAAACTGGGAACAAAAAAACTCGCCACCCTGACCGCGCCCACTGTCGCCGGCATGGTCGAATCGGTGGTTGACCGTGGCGCCAGGACACACGCCGGCAGTGTTCTATCAGTCGCCAAACAGATGTTTCGCTTTGCAGAGGGTCGCGGGTACATGGACCGCTCCCCTGCCTACTCGCTGGACCGGAAGGACCTGGGTGTTGTCGATACCGTACGCGAACGGTATCTGGATTCTGAAGAGATCAAAGCCGTCTGGCAGGCAATCGAGAGAGCGCCGCGCATGTCGGTACAGGTCCGCATCGGATTAAAGATTCTGCTACTGACCGGCGTCCGTACCGGCGAGTTGTTGAAAGCCAACTGGGAGCAGATCGACTTTGACAAAGCCGAATGGTTCATACCCGAAGAAAACAGCAAGACCACGGCCTGGACGGTTCCAATGGTGCCGGTGGTACGCGCCCTCTTCCACGAACTTAAAGAGATTGCGGACGATCTGGAAAGCCCCTGGGTTATGGCAGGCCGTACCGATGGCCCAATCAGTGACAAGGTACTGGGCCGCGCCATGCGCCGCCTGTTTGAACTGAAAAACAAGGATGGCGAACCACTGCTGGCTATCCCGTCATGCTCACCACGCGACTTCAGGCGTACGCTACACACGCACCTGGAAGGCCTGGGCATTGAGCCGCATATCGCTGAAAAGTGCCTGAATCACAGCCTGGGCAGGATTGAGCGCACGTATAACAGTAACACCCTGATTAAAAAGCGCCGGGAAGCCCTGCAGAAATGGGCGGACTTTGTGGACCTGCTTGTGACTGACCGCGCGAACGTTGTTCGCATAGGTGGAGCAACATGAGCCGTAAGACAAAGACCAATCTGGAGAAACGATATAAGGCTTTGGGGGTGATGTACAGAGCGCTGGAAAGGAAAAACGGGCAACTTGAGGTTGAGAATTCAGAACTGAAATCATTGGTTGCACCATAACGAGCACTTCAGGCCGGCGGCTTGTGTTAACTCGAGACCACCCGATAATCCGGCCCGCGCTTAACCCGAAACACGGCCTCGCTTCGGCGAGGTTTTTTGTAGACATCTGTAGAATACACACACGACAAGATATTACGGATAATGACCTTGATATTCGTTGGAGGAGTATTTCAGGCTGCACTCTCACCTCTGTGGGTACGGCCATTTTTTTTGCCTTACCCGCGACAGGCCACCATCCTGGCGTTAAGGAATAGTCTTGACTGACCGATAACAGAGGCAGCACAGCATACGGTGGCCCCGTTCTGTGTGTTGCTGGAAATACTCTCCTCCGAGTCAGCAACGAGCCGGCGTCTTGTGCAACCACAGGCGCTGGCTTTTTTATTCCTTCCTTAAACTATCAGAAAACCTCAAAAATAAGAAACTGACAGCCTCGGAGCGAAAAACATTCGCCGGTGAAGCGTCAAAGTTGCTGGCAGGGTTCACGAAAGCAAAACGGCGGAAATCAGGCGGGCGCCAAAACGCCAAGCATACCAAGGTACCGATGGCACCCGAATGGAACCAGCAGACAGAGGCGCAGTAGCTGACATCGTGCGATTGGTTGAGTTTCAGTTTGCTACTGACATGGCCGATAACAAAGGTGAGATCAAGCGGTTTAGGCTAGCAGACAGGGAGGACGCTGAAATGAGCAACTTGACTGACGAAGATATCAGACGGATAGCCTGTAGCGAATGGGCAAGATGGATGGACGTCTATGGTTATGATAGACCCAACTCTCTAAACACTCAGCACCAAATGCAGATAGAGCGCAGGAGATGCAGCGTAGTTTCACGTCGGCTGATCAATAACCGACGGCTGAAATCCGCGAACGGCGCATGACTGGCCTGTTACTGCCTATCTGAAACATGGCCCCGCTTCGGCGGGGTTCTTTATGGCGCATCCGTGCCGATCCGCACCTGGTTGCCTTTGATGTCCAGCACCCTGCCCCGCTGGCGACCCGTTTTTTAACAGGTTTCTGTTTTCACCTGGATTCTCACCTATTGACTTTTCAGGCATGAAAAAGGCCACTCGATGGTGGCCTAAATCTTTTTTTTCTTTGGTAGGCGCGATTGGATTTGAACCAACGACCCCCACCATGTCAAGGTGGTGCTCTAACCAACTGAGCTACGCGCCTGAAGAGCGCATAAGATACAGAATAAACAGGGTCAGAGTAAAGACTTAATTAGCCACGGAAAACGTGGCCATTTCGTCAATCGACGACTTCCACCAGCCCCAGATTACTCTCCTGCATGTGTCTGATCTGGTCGCGGACTCTCGCCGCTTCCTCAAATTCCAGGTTCTGGGCGTGCTGATACATTTGTTTTTCCAGCTTTTTGACCTTCCTGGCCAGCATTTCCGGTGACAGGGCGGCATATTCCGCAACCTCTTCAGCCACTTTCGCATATCTTTTCGCACCGGGTACGCCACCCGCGTAGGCGCCTTCCATGACATCCGCTACCGCCTTGCGGATGGTTCTCGGCGTAATACCGTGCTTTTCATTATAAATGATCTGCTTAGCCCGGCGCCGTTCAGTTTCGCCAATGGCCCTTTGCATGGAGCCGGTCAAGCGGTCCGCGTAGAGAATCGCTTTGCCGTTGATATTACGGGCAGCCCGTCCAATGGTCTGTATCAGTGAACGCTCTGAACGCAGAAAACCTTCCTTGTCGGCATCCAGAATCGCCACCAGCGACACTTCGGGCATATCCAGCCCTTCACGCAGCAGGTTAATCCCCACCAGAACATCAAACTCGCCCAGCCGCAGATCGCGGATAATCTCCACACGTTCGACCGTCTCGATATCGGAATGAAGATAGCGTACCCGAGCATCGTGCTCAGCCAGGTACTCGGTCAGATCCTCAGCCATGCGCTTGGTCAGCGTGGTGACCAGCACCCGTTCATTAACTTCGACCCGTTTGCGGATTTCAGACAAAACATCGTCCACCTGGGTACCCGCCGGGCGAACCTCAATCTC
>Ga0316197_10004255_pt1 | contig 10169 bp, 7 predicted proteins | sample OudBiesiAoxic_MG_FD_204939 | JGI IMG/M metagenome (GOLD analysis project Ga0316197, IMG submission 204939) | Coastal sediment microbial communities from Oude Bieten Haven, Netherlands - site A oxic | ecosystem: Environmental > Aquatic > Marine > Coastal > Sediment | place: Netherlands... | reverse complement strand
ACCGCCCTACTATTTTACTTGCTACATTGCTCATATCGGTGACGGTAGATATGAAACTAAAAAAGCCCTTACGGGCTTTTTTTATGTCTGTAATTTAGTTGGTTAAATTAAACTAATTAACGACGATTTTTACGTGCTCGTGCCCGGCGTTGAAGCTTTTCTTCTTCTTTAGCTGCTTTTTTAGCTTCTGCAGCGGCGCGTAAACCAGCAACCATTACTTCTTCTTCCTCACGCATTTGCGGAGTTTCCATCGTAATACGGCCAATAATACCATCGCGCAATTCGTTGATTAGTATTTCAGACATTTTGTATGTGTCTATTTGATTACCACCACGGATACAGCCGCGTTTTTTACCCGCCATTTCAACAAATTCCCAATCACTTTCAGGCAGTTCGGCAATTTTATAACGCGCTTTTAAAAGCTCAGGGTAAGCACGCAATAAGTACTCAGCGGTGTAACTTGCTACTTCTTCATACTCAAGCGCAGTATCACGAATAGCACCGGTAGCGCCTAAGCGATAACCTGAGTTTTCGTTTTCTACTTTTGGCCACAACATACCTGGCGTATCGTAAAGCATAATACCGTCTTCAAGCTTAATGCGTTGTTGCGCTTTAGTAACAGCAGGTTCATTACCTGTTTTTGCAACTATACGTCCAGCCAATACATTAATTAACGTAGATTTACCCACGTTAGGAATCCCCATGATCATGGCTTTAATTTGCTTATCGGCACCCACTTTATGCGGCACTAGCTTTTTACAAAGCTCATTAATACGGTGTACTTCAGCTGCTTTATCATGTCCAAAAGAAATCGCTTTAACACCGTTTTCTTGCTCAAAATAATCTTTCCAAATTTGAGTCATTTTAGGATCAGCTAAATCAGCCTTATTTAAAATTTTGATGACTGGCTTGCCTTCACGCAAGGTTGCCACCATCGGGTTTTCACTACTGTAGGGAATGCGCGCATCAAGCACTTCAATGATCACATCCATTTGTGGCATTATTTCTTTAATTTCATTGCGGGCTTTATTCATATGCCCAGGGAACCACTGTATTCCTGTTCTACTCATTTGATTTGAAAACCTTTTATTCCAGCCCATAACGCCATGGGGTACTGTGTGGGGTACTGGGTGAATAATTTCGATTTATCACCTCAACTAATAGCTTTAAGTTTACAGCATTTACTACCTCTATTGCATAAGTTTATAATAAAACCATGTTTAGAATCATATTTGATAAAAATAATGATTGATTATGAACTCTCGCATCAATATCATAAAAAACATCAAGTATGATTTAATTTATAGGCTTTTATATATGAATAGTAATTTAGTTAGTTTCTCGATCTCTAAGTGTACTTATGAAAGATTAGAAAAACATGCTGCGGGATTTAATGACACAGCTGACAGAGCTATTAATCGCCTTCTTGATTTAGTAGAAAACTCAAAAGAAAGTACGACTGAGCTAAAGCCAGAACTAACATTTACTGAGCAAATCGACGGTGGCTATCGTGGATTAGACTCTGATGAATTTAAATCTAAGTTAGTCAAGGTACAGAAAGCTGAAATAGTTATTCATTATGCGGATGGCTCTCATAAAGTAAGAATCTGGAAAGCCAGCAAATTTAACAGCGGTTCTAAACTATTAGCAAATATATGGTCAGGCCCTTTAAGAAACTGGAAAAAGAAAGGCATAGTTAGGGCTGAGCTAGAAATATACAACGACAAGTTTATTAAAGAACTTGGGCACAATGTAACTATAGTAAGAAGTGTATCAAAGCTATTGAATATACCAAGCAGACAACTGATTCAAGGTAACGTTAAAATAGAGAATATCCAAAACCCTACTCCTCACCTTAAAATATACTTTATTGAGGGCACTCCTGCATACGCAAGTTCTCTAGGCTTTAACAAAGAAGATAACTGCTACTATCTCACAGAAAAAGATTTAGGCTTTCCCATAAGTTAACAGAAATAGAAGCAGGTGCGTTTGCACCTGCTTAAGTATTTATTTTTAGGAGTTAAAAATGGAGTTATATAAACAAGAATTTGGTCAAGACTTTGACCTAGGCTTTGACTTAAAAAATCACCCCTATCTAATAGACAAAAGCTGGCATAATGATCAATGCCCTAGCTTCTATTTTAAAGTAGATGAACAGTATTATGTACTTTGGGTAGACTATGCTGCCGAAGAGCGAAGAGAGGATGGCACACCAAGGTATATGATTACTGAAGGAGTAAATGAAGGAACTAATGAAAATCTAGAGATCTATGCTGGTAACGCTAAAATGCTGATTGAGAGTGAAGATTACACTGAGCTGAACCTATTTTTAAAGGCTATGCAAAACAATAAATCACCTCATTAATAAATAGTATTATTCAGGATATATCTAAAGCTTAAATGAATTGAAAGTATGCTAGCCTAAAACTGTAAAAATTTATAGAATGATTTTATTAACCATGGATGTAAGCATTTGATATGATTTCACAATCAAATAGAAAGTCAGTCTCCTTTAAAGCACAGGCAAGGACAATTGATCACCTAGGAAAAGGGCAAATAGCCGATGCGCCTACAGCGGTCAGTGAATTATGGAAGAATTCCTACGATGCTTATTCAAGAGATGTAGCCCTTCATTTGTATGACGCTGATATAAAGTGTGGCGCCATTATTGATAACGGCTGTGGCATGACATATGAGCAACTAAGCGACAGCTGGCTAACAATTGGTACAGCATCAAAAACAACTAAAAAGCTGCTTCCAGAAAATGATCGCTTTGGTTTACCTGACCGCTCTACACAGGGTGAAAAAGGGATTGGCCGGCTCTCTACAGCTTTCTTGGCTCCCGTAACTCTTATAGTTACTAAGAAAATAAATTCTCGCTTTTCCGCTGCGCTTATTGACTGGCGTCTTTTTGAAAACACCTACCTCAGCCTACATGATATTAAAGTGCCAATGAGTGAGTTTGATTCATTAGAGCAATTGCCTGCACTTTGTACTGAATTACAAATAGATATGTTATCCAATTTAGCCCTTGAACCTTCAGAAAGTAATCCTGACGACTTAATATTAAGGCGAGCTTGGGAACGTTTCACTGATGATGAAAAAGAAGCTTACGCAGCACATCAAAGTGACTCAAATAAAACTATATTCACTTCAACTGAAGACAAAATAAAATACCTCAGTGAAACCCATGTTTTTGATGAGCACTACCTAGAACAATGGATCAAAATTCTAGATAAAGCAGAAAACTTAGATGGAGAAAGGCACGGCACAGCACTTTTTCTATTAGATTTAAATCGTGATCTAGAGCTTTTAACCAATAGGGGTCAATTAGGGCGGGATTCAGATGAGTTTATAGCAATTGAAGAAAATTTGGTTGATACATTAAGGGCTTTTGTAAACCCTTATGATAGAGAAGAAGATGATCAAAATATTAACTTTCGTTATGAAATAATAAAGTTTGACCGAAAGTTTTGGGACACCGGAAGTTATAGCACTATTTTAGATTACCGGGATGTGTTCGGTTATAACGACTTCTCAAATTTAGAGCATAAGATTGAAGGTGTTATAGATGAGAAAGGCTGGTTTAGGGGAGCTGTCAGAGCTTTTGGTGTTGAATATGAAAATATTGAAATCCCATGCCGTTCTTCAGGAATGGGGGCATATACTCAAACAGGAAAGTTCGGACTTCAATTGGGAGCCTATGAATATGAACAAGCCAAATCAACCCATACACCCGAAGAGTTAGCGGCCCTAAAAGAACAAGCAAAAAAATACTCGGGATTTATGATCTCTCGAGATGGGTTGCGGGTTTTGCCCTACGGCCGTATAGATAATGATTATTTTGAGATAGAAGAACGCAGAACTAATAAAGCTGGTCGTCACTATTGGTCAAGTCGCAGATTATTCGGCCATATCGCACTTCATCAGCAAGATAATTATCGCCTTAAAGATAAAGCGGGCCGCGAAGGTTTCATCATTAATCAAGCTGCAAGGGAATTAAAATCTCTTGTTATTAATCTATTAACCAACCTAGCGGACAAATTTTTTGGTGATAAGTCGGACAATCGACAGATAATGCTTGAAGCGCTTTCAAAAGCAAAACAAAAACAGAAAAAAGCACAAAAAGCATCAGCTAAAGTAAACGTAAAAACCTTCACTTCAACTTTGAAAAGAAATGAAGACATATTAACTACTCAAGTTGAAGAAGCTAAATACTTACATACTGAGCTAGAAAGTGATATTTCTATTTCGCTTAACCAGCTCGATGACTTAATAAAGAAAATTGATCGAATTGAATCACTAAGAACAGATCTTAAGGTGCCACATAAGCCCGCAAAAATAACTGAACCACTAGAAGAGCAATATCGATCTTACCGAGATATGTTTGCCGAATTAACCGAGTTGTTAAAGACATGTAGAGAAAGACTAAATAAAATTGAAGCTCAAGGGCAGTACTTTTCACCAATACAGAGTGCTGAGAAAAAATACAAAAATAGTGATTCATCGCTCAATAAACAGCTAAATCGTTACACCACTAATATTGAAAGTACTTTTGAACGGCTTAAAAATTTCTGGATAAGCGAATCCAGAGAAGATAAAAAAGCGTATGAGAAAGAGGCTCTTCCTATTTTAGATGCAGTTACTGAATCTAGCGATGTAGCATCTACGCTCAATAGTTTAGATGCTATTTACATAACTCTCGCTGATGAATTTTCTTATAAATACGATGCTTTTTTACAAGCCTTAGATAAGCTTGAAAATGGTATAGACCTTGATTCTGCTTTTGTAATAGCAGAGGAAGAGCGCGTGAATGCAGAGAAAGAAATAAATCAAATTCGAAGCCTTGCGCAACTCGGAATCAGTTTTGAAGTTCTTGCTCACGAGTTACATTCTCAAGATCAAGCTGTTACCCGCGCTCTTAAGTCAATGAGTAGTGACGCGCAAAGTCAAATAGGCTTTAAAAATGCCATGGCTGCACACAAACAATTTACTGACTACCTTCGCTTTCTATCTCCTTTAAAATTGTCAGGTTATCAAGCACGTGATGATATTACTGGTGTCGAGATTATAAAAAACATTAATACTTTTTTCAGAGATCGGTTTGAACGACAAAATGTTGAGCTAATAATCAGCCCCACCTTTGAAAAGATGGTTGTAGTAGATGTGAGATCTAGAATTATCCCTGTATTTATAAACGTTTTAAATAATGCCCTATATTGGGTTAGCCTTGCAGAGCATAGAACAATAAGAATAGATATTATTGGTGACTTAGTTGTAATCGCAAATAGCGGACCAGCGGTAGACGCGGAGGACATCGATAGGCTGTTTGAGCTTTTCTATAGCCGGCGTTCAAACGGTAACGGGGTAGGCCTTTACTTATCTAAGCAAAACCTCTCCGTTGCGCACCATAAAATTTGGTACGCAGAAAAGGAAGAAGAAAAGCTCATCAAAGATGGCGCTAACTTTGTAATTCAATTTCGTGGTATGGAAATCAAAAAATGACTGCAATGTATAAAGAAAAAATAGTAAAAGCGTTTCGTGATGATGCCATTAGATCTGTGTTATTGATTGATGATGAGTATATTCCTTATAAAGAACTAGTTACTAACAAGAAAACTATTTCTGAGAAATTAAATGATTTGAGAGATGGTGACTTATCTGATTTGGCTGATTTAAAAAGTAAAATTGATGAGTTAAATAAAATAAATACAGAGGTTCAACGAAGCGATGTTGCTAAAGAGTTTGTTAACTTTTTTCATAACAACAAGCTAATTTGCGACGTTGAAAGTGATACAACGAACTTAGACTATGAGAAAATCAGAAAAAGTGATCTAATTGTTCTAGATTATTATCTAAAACCTCAGTTCGAAAATAACAGAGCTGAGGCCTCTCTAAATTTAGTTTCTCAACTAAGCTCTAGTAAACACATGAATATGGTGGTTATTTATACAAATGAACAACTATCTTCAGTTTGGCTTGAGGTCGCAACTACTCTTAGAGGTTCCCAAAAAGAACTAGATATAGAAGGCATTACTAAGAATCCGTATTTAATAAAGCAATGGAATGAAAATTCACTTGATTGGATTGAGTTATGGGATAATTTTGTTACAGAAGAAATGAAGTCAGAATTCATTTTAGACAATGCTAATTTAAGAGAGTTTTGTAAAGATTTTTCTGCGATTTGCGATGAGTCTGATATAGAAAAGCCTACGCAAGAGCATCTAAAGATACTACTAGAGAAATCAATCGCGCATTTAAATTTCAATGATACAAAATATACACAGCGTTGCATTCATGGCCAAAGAGGCCTCTGGATACAAGCAGGTGACGTTTTCATTGTTTTATGTTCGAAAACTGACAAAGAATCTCCGACAGAAGTTTGGGATAGTATTAAAACAGCTTTATGTAATTGGAAACCAAGCTTATATCGAGTTGTTACATCGGATCTGCAAAACCGTATTGAAGATGCTAACTTGTCTATGGAAAAAGCAATATCTTATTTAGAGAAAGATCAAATGGCTTTTCTTTGGGGTATATTACAGTCAGAAGATAAACATAAAGAACGAGTTGCTCGAGAGCTTTTAGGCAACATAGTAAATGAAGCGTTAGACTCGATCTTATATAACTCTAATTTTGCTGCTGACGTCGTAGCATCAGCTCGAGCAATAACGGATCCTGTTATAGATTATGTAGAGCGATCTAAGCAAGCCCCTGAACTGCATAAAGAATTTCAAAAAAGTATACTTAATGAGTCAGCTAGAAATGTAAGTAACAGAGAACTTGAACTCAAAGACCTATATTTAATAGCTCATGCTTATAATGAGAAACTTTCTACGACTAAACATTTTCACAAATACATCACTACTGGAAGTGTCCTAATAGACTCAGAAAAAAATTGGTACATATGTGTTACTCCTAGCTGTAATACAATTCCAGGACAAGAGACTGACTTAGGGATCTCAGCCCTTAAACCACACCGAGCATTAACTCTAGTAAAATTAATTAGAGTTACAGACATAACTGAAGCTCTACATAATGCGCATCATTCTTCATATATATTTATTACCTCCCCAGATCGAGAAGAGCTAGCCTTTTCTGTCTTAAATAAAGAGTCAAAGCTTCCGGAACTAGTTAAAGTGGTCGTGAAAAATCATGATGATGAGACTTGGTGCAATGATGGAACTAATTTTAAAGAAATAATAACTTTTGAAACAGAAGTTGATGAAGCTGGTTTGCCGAAAGTAAGACAAAGAGATGAAAAAGTTTACCCTGTTTCATTATTAAAACCAGCGTATGCAGCTAGATATCAAAGTATTCAAAGTCATTATGAGGGTCGAATAGGAGTCGACTTTCTGACACTAGATTTATCAGAGGACGATCTCCTCAACAAAGAATAAGAGAACTAGAACTATTCAAAGCGTCTATCTAAGATGCTTTGAATTTGTAAAATTAAGGCTTCAGCTAGCTTTACTGGAACTGCATTACCAATTTGCTTTGCCATAGACATTATCTTGCCTGAGAAAATATAATCATCAGGAAAAGTTTGTAAACGAGCAGCATGACGAAGAGAGATCCCATGATGTAACCATGGGTGAACAAACCGGCCTTTTGAAGGGTTGTTGCATCCTGTGGTCATGGTATTTGATGCTATATGAGGATAAATCCTGCCGTATACGTCTTTATGCCCAGAGTAATCTTTATGACAATCTAACTCTCGCCCAGACTCATCCCTATCACCTAGTAACGGAGTATTCTTAAACAGATTTCTCATAACCTCAGAGTGACACATATTCAAGTTGCAAGGGTCTGCTTCATTTAACACATTTCCCCACTGTAGTTCATCTACAATTTTGTTTGAATCATCGTTTGAGAGGTTAAATTTAGTTTCGAGCCTGCTTTTAAATCCATCTAAAATATCAGAAGGCGGTTTTTCAAATACCGTTGAGGATGTCAACCATTTCGAATCCCCAGATTTAAAATGTGTTGGCTTTGGTGGCCATTCGATATCGCCTTGGGCAATATCATTGCGGACTGCAAATATAAAAGCTCTTCGTCGGTTTTGTGGAACTCCATAGTCTCTTGCATTTAATATCATAGGAGCACCAGTTACTATTTGGTAGCCATGCTCAGCAGCTAGATCTATAAACTTATTTAGATAGTCTTTATGCCGTTCCCATAAAAGCCCAGGAACATTCTCAACTAAAAACGCTTTTGGTTTTAAATGACGAACAAAATCGAAATAACGAATGAGCAAGGCATTCCTAGGATCGTCTTTGCCTGAACCTTTTATTCGATGGGAAGAAAAACCCTGACAAGGAGGCCCTCCTAACAGAATATCTAGCTCCCCCTCCTTCATCCCTTGATACCGCATCATAGAATCTATATCTAAATTTTTTGTAATATCTTGAGCAAAAACTTGCGTAGGCGCACCGAGACGCTCTACCAAATTATTTTGATAGGTTTCAGCTGCATTTGGATCAAATTCAATTGCTGCAAGGACATCAACCCCTACATTATGGGCCGCGAGTGAAAAACCACCAGCCCCAGAAAACAAATCCACCGCGGTCAAATTCCGTACCATCTTATACTCTTAATAACAAAAACGATGGCGATTATACTGAAGTTACCATTACATGAGTAGTTATATCCAAACAACTGCAATTTAAATTATGTCCATATATTAACTATCTAACGTCAAAATAATTTGCCCCAACTGCCTTCCCAGTATTGGCGGTACTGCATTACCTACCTGTGTATACTGAGGTACTTCATAACGTCTCATTTTACCGCCAGTAGTGACTTTAGAACGAAACTCGAAGTTATCAGGAAAAGACTGTATACGTGCCATTTCTCTCACAGTAAGAGTTCGAAGTTCATCTGCATGATAATGACATGCATCATCAGGAATTGATAAAGCTGCTGGGGCTGGTAAATTAGGAGCCAAAGCTTTCTGTGTTTGTTTTTTAGTTGGATGAAGTCTTAGATAATTAATAAAATTTTGAAGACTGCTGATAAGCTCTAATTCACCATCTAAATTTAAATACTCATACTTGGAAAGTGCAGCCCATGCATCACTACTAAGGGTTGTAGATTCACTTTTTAAAATAGCGAATACCTCTTTGCTTACAGCTTTGCTACCAACTTGTTGTAACACCTGATAAAGCCTAAAGCGCCTTTGCACAAGTTCCCCATTGGCACGCTTATCATGATTAGGGGTAGCGCCTCTATATGGTAATTCAAAGGTATTGTTAAGTTGAGTAACAAAGTTAGATGGCTCTATACATTCAGCTCGAAGATCATCAATTGCTTCACTAACAGAAACCTGAGTCCCATTAATAAGTTCAGCTAAAAAGCTTTCTTCGAATACCTCTGGTTGTTTATCAACATCAAAGTAATCTAAATGACCAAATTCTAATTCAGCACCTTTTTCTTGCACCATATTAAAAAACGGCAAGGATGAAGCGAGTAAACTAAGGCTTTGAGCATTCAGATGCTGCGCTTCTATAATATCAGCATGAACATCTTGTCGAATAGCTATAAGAATAAAACGAGGTCTATTTTGCGCAATACCTACATAACGAGCGTTAACGTGAAGGCAAAGCGGTACATACCCGATAGAAGCGAAAGCTTTAGCAACTTCATACCATGCATGGTATTTGTTACCGTCATCGTCTTGAAATGCTCTTAAAATACCTGTTACGTTTTCAAGCAACGCAAAACGCGGCCGAGTACGTTCTACAAAAGAAACAAATTCCAAAGGTAAGGTATTTTTTTCACAGTCTTTTTTACGTGCACCAGCCATACTAAAGCTCTGACAAGGTGGACCACCAGAAACAAGAGTTAGCTCACCTCTCCCAAAACTATTATGTAACGCATCAGCAAGCTCCGGTCGTTGTGATAAAAGAGTGTTTAGCTCCCTGACACTACCAACCAATAACTTGCCTTCGTATTCACAAACATCAACAGGTAAATCGTTGTAACCACTCTCATCAATAGTAGGAAATTCAAAAGGGTTTTCTCGTAACCTAGCATTCAAGTCATCATTGCGGCTATTAATCCACTTCACTCGTTCCGGCTTTGTTTGGGCTTTAGCTAAGTCACTTAAATTTTCATTAAAGAAATTATAAGCAAACGTCTCTGCTGCCATAGGTGATAATTCATTGCCT
>Ga0316197_10004254_pt1 | contig 10169 bp, 7 predicted proteins | sample OudBiesiAoxic_MG_FD_204939 | JGI IMG/M metagenome (GOLD analysis project Ga0316197, IMG submission 204939) | Coastal sediment microbial communities from Oude Bieten Haven, Netherlands - site A oxic | ecosystem: Environmental > Aquatic > Marine > Coastal > Sediment | place: Netherlands... | reverse complement strand
CTGTAATGGGATATGTAGAAAATATTATTCCGCTGAGTAATCCATCGGGACGTGATGATGAGGCTTGGATGCATGGTTGGACTGTATTTTATTGGGCATGGTGGATCTCATGGTCTCCATTTGTTGGTATGTTTATCGCGCGTATTTCTCGTGGCCGTACCGTTCGCCAATTTATCTCTGCAGTATTAATTATACCAACACTAGTAACTATTCTATGGATGTCTGTGTTTGGTGGTATTGCTATTGACCAAGTGATTAATGAAGTTGGTACATTAGGTAGTGAAGGTCTAAAAGAGGTACCACTTGCAATGTTCCAAATGTTTGATGCATTACCAATGGGTAATATTTTATCGGTACTGGCAATCGCACTCGTATTAGTTTTCTTTATTACCTCTTCTGATTCTGGATCACTGGTTATCGACAGTATTACGGCTGGCGGTAAAGTGGATGCACCTATTCCACAACGTGTATTTTGGGCTTCGGTTGAAGGTGCCATTGCGGCTGCTTTACTTTGGGTTGGTGGTACACAGGCAATAGAAGCACTTCAAGCGGGCGCCATATCAATGGCATTACCGTTTACTTTTATCCTGCTGCTAATGTGTGTGAGTTTAATAATGGGCATGCGCACGGAGCCCCGTCCTTAATATAGGAAGGGGTATTTAATCTAAATAGAAAAAAGCCACTCGGTGAACTCCGAGTGGCTTTTTTTATAGCCAAACTATTATTTTAACCAACAAGGTAGATCAGATAGTTATGTAGATTGGTATTATACCCAGAGTTTTTTGATCTCTGTGTCTGGACTAAAATGGTACTTGATCTGTGCTTGGAATAACTCTGCGGTAGCAATGGCATCGGTCACTGCATCATGTGGAGGGTATGTTGGTAGGTTATAACGTAGGCGGCTATTGGCAAGACGAATAGATTGAGGACGTTTTCTTTTAAGCCAATTTATAATACCGCGGTTCTGTTTTCTTTGTATATCTGCCTCAATTTGCATCGTATCAATCATCGGAAAAACAATGCCTTCTTGAATAAATGCACGTAAATTATTATCCAAAAAATCACGCTCGATACGGCGATAATGTACCACAATCACTTTACCTGCTAATTCATCTAATAATTGCTCTAAAATACGTAATAAACTAGGCGCACTTTGCAGGTCTGAATGGGTTATGCCATGAATTACGATCGAGTCCTCCTGAAGGTTATCTTGAGGGTCGACATACCACGATTTGGTTTTGCGACAAAAAATCCTTTGGAGGTTGAAATGTACTAGGCCAATACTGATAATACTGTTTTTCTCCGCATCCAATCCTGTTGTTTCAAAATCAAGCGCGACAAACTCAACCTCACTAATAGGTGTTTCATCGTGATAAGTTCCCTGCTTATAAAAGTGCTTTAAACGTTTATCTTTGCTTAGCTGCTGCTTCAGTGCGAGGAAAGCACGCCAATTTAAAATCTCTTTATTAGTAAAATTATGCATTCTTTAATTAAACCTCGTTACATCTTATTCGCGTTGTAGCGATATTTTAAAAAGTTTTGCGCACTGCTTAATACTAAAAAAGCATCCTTAAGATTACGCCTTTCAAAGTCAGACATATTTTCGGGTTCAATATTGTTATCTGGTTCAATATCAGACTCTATGTCTAATGCTTGATGGCGAAGGCGCACCATGGAGATAAGTTCCATTGCATGATACAAATCCTGGCCTTTCGATTTTGGTAAAATACCCGCCTCAATAATGTCTTCTAAGCGTTGGAAGGAGTTCTGAGATTGTGAACCAATCGCCAATGCATGAATACGAATTAAGTCTGCCAATGGCGCTGTCCCACGGCGTTTTAAGTTAATTGAATTATTATGGCGGCCATCTTTTTCCATCACAAAGTCTTTAAAGAACCCAAGTGGGGGCTTACGATTAAGTGCGTTACGTGCCAAGCAGGCTAAAAATCTATTGTTCTTTTTCGCGCGTCTGAGAATAAAACCATTTAATTGCTCTGCCCATTTTACACGTCCATACACGCCGGTGAGGTCAAAGAAGATAGAGCAATTTAATAGTGCTTGTGGGTTAGGATCATCTATCCAATCAGTAAAACATTCCTCCCACTGAGTTTGTGTTTTTCGATACTCTGGATTGGTCGCCATAATATCGCCTGTACAGTACTTGTATCCACAAAGTGCTAAACCATCACATACAAACTTAGCTAATTCTTCAAAGTACTGCCCGTGTAAGTTGGGGTCATAGCTATTATCAAGAATAATGGCATTATCTTGGTCAGTGACGATAAGTTGCTCATCACGCGCCATTGAACCAAGCGCTAAAAAGCAGTAGGGGATAGGAGGTTCACCCAGTTCTTGTTCCGCTAATTCGAGTAAACGCTGCTTAAAACTGCGTCCAATTTCAGACATTGCACGTCCAACCATATGTGAATTAGCATCTTCGTTAACCATACGTACAAAACAGTCTTTTAGTTGTGTAGAAAGTAATGCCAAATCATCAGTGCTTTGTTGCTGGAATATGCTACTTACAAATAACAGACTATTCTGCGATTCGTAGCGAATGATATCGCTGACTTCAATTAAACCAATAGGGTGTTTATTTTTAAGGATAGGTAGATGATGTACATTGTAGCGCAGCATCAATAACATCGCTTCGAATATATAAGCGTTATGATCCAATGAAATTAATTCGGTTGACATCACCTCTGAAACAGGAATTTCAACACTCACACCTGTCGCAATCACTTTAGCGCAGAGATCTTTTTCGGTAATAATACCAACAAAGCTATTTCCATCTTCATCACTCAGCTCAGGATCATTGATTAATGCAGCAGATACATTCTCCTCTGCCATCTTTTGAGCCACTGATCGAATGGATGAATTATTGGGTAGAATAAGCACATCACGGCTTATCAGGGTTTTAACTTTAGAGGTAGTCAATGAGTTTGCATCATCACTGGTGCTCTCGATTGCTTGCTTCAATCTTGTACTGTCCTCTACCTCTACAAAATCGGCAAAGCTTTCATAGCGTTCACAAAATTGGTGGAATATGAGCTCAGGAATGCAATACAAAAGCGTATCTTTAACTGATTTTGCTGGAAAACGGACTTTATTGTTGGTTAATAATCCCATTTGACCAAATAGTTTTCCCTGATCAAGACGATTGTAAAGGTCGCCGTTACGACGATATATCTCTACGATGCCACTACGTATAATATACAACTCATTAATCTTATCATTGAGCTCAACAATCGAAGTGTCGGCACGGAAATAGGATATTTCAATACTTCGTGTTACTTCAGTTAATGCTTCTTCTGGAAGTGCATCAAAGGGAGGGTATTGGCTAATAAAGTCTTTAATTTCTAACAGTTCAACTTCCATTTTTGCCTAATTAGTTAGTGAGAGGATATGGTTATTATACGACTAATTTAATTAATACCAATTACAATAAATAGCGGATCTATTTTACTTGTTAAAACAGCTTATTTCTTCGTTGTAAGTTCCATAAAGGGAACAATCAGTTACATTAACTTTCGCCTGAACTAAACCATTTTCGTCAACTCTTGCCTTGAATTGAGCTGTTTTTACTGCGCAAAATTTAGATCACATACTTCATGTAATTGGTATCACTCTTTACACAATATTTTTAAATAAAAAAAGGGATACACAAGTATCCCTTTTTAGTACTAATATCATTGCGATTAATGAGACAGAATTTGCTCAAGAAATAGTTTCAAACGATCTGATTGTGGATTGTCAAAAAACTCATTAGGTTCATTTTCTTCAATCACTTGTCCTGCATCCATAAAGATAACGCGATCTGCTACTTTTTTTGCAAACCCCATCTCATGTGTTACACAAATCATGGTTATCCCTTCATCGGCAAGCTCAACCATTACGTCTAGTACCTCAGATACCATTTCAGGATCAAGTGCTGAAGTGGGTTCATCAAAGAGCATAATTTCAGGGTTAATACATAAGCAACGTGCAATCGCTACACGTTGTTGTTGCCCACCCGAGAGTTGATTTGGATACTTGTCTGCTTGGTCTGCAATTTTAACCCTTTCAAGGTAATACATCGCTTTTTTAATCGCCTCCTTGCGTGGGACTTTATGGACCCATGTTGGTGCTAGTACTAAGTTCTCTAATACTGACAGATGTGGAAAAAGGTTAAAGTGCTGAAATACCATGCCCACTTGTGCACGAATATGGCGCACCACTTTTACATCATCAATTAGCTCTGTACCGTTAATATTAATGTTACCTTGTTGGAATTTTTCGAGATGGTTTAAGCAGCGAATAGTGGTTGATTTACCTGAGCCTGAAGGACCACAGATTACCACTTTTTCGCCTTTTTTAATGTCTAAGTTAACATCTTTTAGTACATGGAAATCACCATACCATTTGTTAACGTCTTTCATTGAGATCATAATTTCTTGTTCAGACATAAGAGATTTCCTAATTAGTGTTCTGTATTAAATTTACGTTCAATCGCTTTTGAATATTGCGACATAGTGAAGCAGACAACCCAGTAGATTAAGGTTACAAATACATAACCCTCTACTTCATAACCTAGCCAGTTGGTATCACTGTTGGTTAATGTCACCATGGCGAGAATATCAAATAGACCAATGATTAAAACGAGTGTGGTATCTTTGAAAAGTGAAATAAAAGATCCAACCAAGTTTGGAATAGATATTTTTAATGCCTGCGGCAATATAATTAATATCATTCCTTGCCAATAGCTTAGGCCTAATGATTCTGCGGCTTCATATTGCCCTTTAGGAATGGCTTGCAAACCCCCTCGCACAACCTCCGCAATATAAGCTGCTTGGAACAGTGTAATACCAATTAAGGCACGTAACAGTTTATCAAAGTCGATACCATCACTGAAAAATAGAGGCAGTACAACCGATGCCATAAACAAAATAGTAATAAGAGGCACACCACGAATAAATTCGATAAACCCTACGCATAGTGTTTTTACAATAGGCATATCAGATTGACGACCCAGTGCCAGTACAATACCAATAGGGAAAGATGCAATAATACCCACTGCTGCAACCACTAAGGTGAGCATTAGCCCCCCCCATTTTTCTGTTTCTACGGTTTCAAGGCCTAACCATCCACCACTGATTAATATAAAGCTGATGACTGGGTAGCTTAATATTAATGCCGCTTTTATTTTTACATTAGCAAATATTTTAAATGAAAATAGAAAAGCAACGGTGAGTATCAGCACCAAATTTGGTCGCCAATGTAACTCTTCTGGATAAAACCCGTACATAAATTGGTCGAATTTTTCACTAATGAAAATCCATCTTGCTCCCCCTTTAGTTATTTCGTCTTGTGTTCCGCTCCAAGTCGCATCAAAAATCATCCAGTTTAAAAACGGTGGAACAGTAAGGTATAAAAGGTACAAGCCAACTAACGTTAATAGGCTGTTTTTGACGTCTGGAAATAGGTTATGTTTCATCCAGTGTATAGGCCCTTTAGTGCCTACTGGCGCTGCTTTAGCTTCTTTTATTGTATAGGTCGCCATAATTATCTTCCTTTGATTGCCATTTTGGCATTAACCCAGTTTAAGACCAGTGAAATAACAATACTGATGGTGAGGTACACCGCCATGGTCATTAAAATAATTTCAATTGCTTGTCCAACTTGATTAAGAGTGGTCCCAGAAAATAGGGTCACTAGCTCTGGGTAACCGATTGCTGTTGCAAGTGAAGAGTTTTTAACCAGGTTTAAGTATTGGTTAATAACAGGTGGGATAATGACGCGTAATGCTTGGGGTAATACAACTTTTCTAAGGATGACATAATCTTTTAAGCCGAGGGCTTTTGCTGCTTCTTTTTGACCTGAAGGAACTGCCTCAATACCTGCTCGTACCGCTTCGGCAATATAAGTTGCGGTATAGATACTTAGCGCAAAAATAAGCGCGAGTAGCTCAGGTATAATAGTTAAACCACCTCTAAAGTTAAAACCTTTTAATACAGGATACTCTGCGCTAATTGGTTGTCCTGAGATAAAAAAGACCAATGTTGGTGCTAAAATTAAAATGGTAATAGAGACTTTAATAAGAGGGAACTCTTCACCTGTTAAATCGTGGCGTTTTTTTGCCCATCGACCGAGGAAGATAACGCCAATGATAGCTAAAACAGCGGCTACTAAGATAAAAATACTATTTGATTCAAAAATAGGCTCTGGTGTTAATAAGCCGCGGTTGTTTAAGAAGAGGGTGTCCAAATAGTTGAAGCTTTGTCGTGGACTTGGAAGTGCTGCTAGCACTACGTTGTACCAGAATAATATTTGTAAAAGAATGGGGATATTACGAAATGTTTCAATGTAAACCATTGATAATTTTGATATTAAATAGTTTTGGGATAAGCGGCCAACACCAATTAATAGGCCCAATACAGAGGCAAGGAATACCCCTATCACAGAGACTAAAAGTGTATTTAATAATCCAACGATAAAAACATCGTAATAACTTGAAGTTGCATCACTATATTCTATTAATGTTTGACTGATGCCAAATCCAGCGGTGTTATCCAAAAATGCAAAACCGGTTGTTATGCCTCGTTTTTCAACATTTTCAAACATGTTACTAGTGAAGTAATAGGCAAGGAAAACCACAAATAATAACGCGGCAACTTGATAGATTATTGCACGATTTTGTGGATTATTTAAAAAACCATTACTAGTGGGCTCAGGGAGTTTAGTTTTATTCATAATCTGGCCTAGAGAGGAGTAAAATATAAAAGGGGGCAGTGCCCCCTAAGTATCAAAAGTGAATAAACAGATTAACGAACTGGCATTGAGTACATTAAGCCGCCTTTGTTCCAGAGGTTATTCAAACCACGGTCGATATCAAGTGGTGAATCTTTACCCACGTGTTTATCAAATGACTCTCCGTAGTTACCTACATTTTTAACTATTTTATAAGCCCAGTCAGATTTAAGGCCTAGGTTTTCACCTGCTGTTCCTGAAGTACCTAACAGACGTTTGATACTTGGGTTTTCAGACTTCATCATAGCGTCAACGTTTGCTTGCGTTACACCTAATTCTTCCGCTTCAAGTGTTGCAAACATAGTCCATTTTACAATGTTAAACCAAGCATCATCACCTTGACGTACTACAGGTCCTAGTGGTTCTTTAGAGATGATCTCTGGCAATACGATTGTTGATGATGGATCATCCATTTTTTGTCTTAAACCATATAATTGCGAAGCATCAGAGGTAACCGCATCACAACGACCTTTTTTGAAACCATCGATAGTTTGACCAGATGTATCATAAGTTACACCTTTATACTCCATGTTATTGGCTTTAAAGTAATCGGTTAAGTTAAGCTCTGAAGTAGTACCTGCCTGGATACAGAATGTTGCACCGTCTAGTTCTTTTGCAGAAGTAACACCTAACTCTTTAGTAACTAAGAAACCTTGTCCGTCATAATAGTTAACACCAGCAAAGTTAAGACCTAATGACGTATCACGTGTCGCAGTCCATGTCGTTGTGCGTGAAAGTAGATCTACTTCGCCACTTTGTAATGCAGTAAAACGTTCTTTTGCCGTTAGTGGGATATATTTAACTTTTTCAGCATCACCCAACACCGCACTAGCAACTGCACGACAAAGGTCAACATCAAGACCTTTCCAAACACCTTTCGAGTCTGTTGCTGAGAAACCAGGGATACCAGTTGAAACACCACAGTTTAATGTACCTTTCTTAATAACATCTTCTAATGTTCCTGCATTTGCAAGGCTCGGTACTAAGGCTGTCAGACCAACTAGTAGTGCAATCTTTGTTAGTTTCATCGATTATTCCTTATCTAATGTATATGCTTGATTTATGAGATTATTTTTAAGCTTATCAACACTTTTGTATAAAAGTTGCTGATCCTTTCAACACTATAAGCATAGGTAACTATTAAAAGAATGCGCATAACTACGTATATTGACAATGAATTATTGAAGTTCGTCACATAAATTCAATTAGTATCAGTGACTTATATCTTGTTTTTGATGGAAATAAAGGCGCTTGGAAGAGTAATAAGCTTGTTTTATATCAATAAAATGGTGATTAAATGAGGCCGGATTAGAAATTTATCTCAAACCGGCCTAACTGTTTTATGGATTTAGTTGCATTGGGTTTTTTGCGGGAATTTTGTCTTGCTGCGATTCATGAATTTTTATCAATTCAGCTAACTTATTACTCTGCCATGGTTGGGTGTGATCACTGCAACATAGTTGTAACCACTGCAGCTCGCTTTTTAAATGTTGTTTCTGATCATCATTTAACTTTGTTCTATTTGCGAACTCATTAAGGCTTTTGAGTGTTGGGTATTGATCCTGTGCATAACTAAGTAATGCACTGTAACAGGCGGTTGCACTGTTTTTGTTAAGGGTATTTATCAGAGTTAAGTAGTGATGATTAAGAGGTGGGACTTTTACCCTCGATAGTGTTTGCATATTTTGTTGTGTTCGTCTGAAAGATAAGTGGTAAAACATCATAAATATGATGATCAACACCAATATTAGCACTGAGATCTGCCAATATATTAATCCGCTATTATCAACAATAATGGTGGGTTGAGATTGTTGAACGTTTGGTTGCACTGTTTCAGCAGGAGTCACTTGGTTTTTTTCTGCAGGTAGGATGGTTAATTCCTGTGCCGGTAAAATAGCTGTTTCAGCTTGATTAGTGCGACTATTAAACCAATTAAGCTTTATTTCAGGTAACGTCAGTGTGCCTTCTTGCTCGGCAATAATAGCATGACGAATATTACGCACTCCATAGGTTAAACCGTCTGCTTGCCCCTCACTTAATTGGTCTTGATCAGGGTAAACTCGGAGTGATTGGGGATAATTTAATTGGATACTAGGTAGTTTATCTTTATCGATTGAGGCTATTTGAAGTGTAATGCTTCGCGTAATAGGCTCACCAACTTTATAGCTCTGTGTACTTAAGTCAATGTCTTCGAACAACCTAAGGTCATCAGTCACTAACCACTCACCTTCATAACTTTCAGGTATCGCTTTGATATTAATTGTTAAACGCTCTCCGCGTGCATTGATAGGTTGCGCAATGACTCTATTTTGCCAATCACTGACAGAGACAACTTTTCGTAGTGTACCGGTTAAGAGCGGGGAGTCTATCTCAAATTGACCCGCTTGAGTTGCCGTAATTTTGTATTGGCGGGTGATCACGTTGTAACGAATGCCATTACGAACGGTTTGTTTATTACTGTCTTTACCAAATACTGAAATATCAGCCCCCTCAAATTTAGGGTCTGCTAAAGCGAGTTCATTGCTGTCCTTTGAGAAGTATAATTTAGTAGTAAAGATAAAGGATTGACCAATATACACGTCTGTTTTATCGATGCTATTCTCAATAAACACACCACGCTGTTGGGTATCATTCTGATCTTGTGGTGGTATTTCAAGCACGTTGATTTCGATAGCTGCAGTATTGAGATTACCGATATTTAGAGAGGGAATGGTGACGCTACCTAGCTTTTTAGCTTGTAATCTGATTTGCCATGTAGTCTGCTGGCTAAAATCGCCATTAATGTATTCACTACGTTTACTTTGAGATGGGCGGTAAACGGTAAAAAACTCTTCAAGTGGGCGAGTATCGAGTTGGTAATCATTGTCACTGTCATTAATGGTGACGGTTAAGATAAATAGATCGCCTTTTACAACCTGGGTATCACTTACCGTTGCACTTACTTGTGGGGCTGCTAATAGCGGAAAGCTCGTTAATAATGCGATTAACAGTAGCCCTAAAAAAGAGAATTTAGATTTCATTACCAGATAACTCCGTTGCTTGTTTGTTGTTGAACCGGTTGAGATTGCGCCCGTTTTTGATACTCAACTTGCATCTTACGGCGCAATAAAATAGAAGGGTCATCGGGCATGTTTTTTAGCCAATTAGGTAGATCTTCTAATTCTTGATTTACTTCTTGTTCGGTTTCAGAAAGTTGTGCAGCCTGCTGATCAGTTGGTTGCTCTTCGTTTAAAGGTTCTGATTCTGACGGTGCTTGTTGTTGCTCTTCACTTTGCTGCTGTTCAGACTGCGAATCCTGAGATTGTTGCTCTTCACTTTGCTGCTGTTCAGACTGCGAATCCTGAGATTGTTGCTCTTCACTTTGCTGCTGTTCAGACTGCGAA
>Ga0316197_10004253_pt1 | contig 10171 bp, 7 predicted proteins | sample OudBiesiAoxic_MG_FD_204939 | JGI IMG/M metagenome (GOLD analysis project Ga0316197, IMG submission 204939) | Coastal sediment microbial communities from Oude Bieten Haven, Netherlands - site A oxic | ecosystem: Environmental > Aquatic > Marine > Coastal > Sediment | place: Netherlands... | reverse complement strand
TGCATCGCGATGGTCAGGTCGGTTTGTTGTGCAATGGCCGGTGTGCAAAGCATCACCGTGCCTGCCACACCACTGAGAAAACGGGCGGTCATAGATCCCTCCTGTTGGTGGGCCTGGATGATCCGGCCCTTTTTCTTTGTGCGAGTGTCACGTCGAATCGTCCTACGATCAAGCACATGCTGCAATTCACTCTGCGGCGCCGATTTCGAATTGGCTGCGCCAATCCGACAGGTTGGGGGCCAGCCCCCAATCCCCCGGGATATTTTTTGAACCAGAGAAGATCAGGGCAGGAGCAGGGTTTCGAGGCTGCGGGCCATGATCTTGGCGCTGTCGAGCATGTCCGTAACGCCGATCCACTCATCCGGTTTGTGCGCCAGTTCGAGGATGCCTGGGCCGTAAGCGATGCAGTTCTTCAGTTTGCCAATGCGGTCGATGTGTTTCTGGTCGTAGCTGCCGGGGGAGGCGACGTAAGACGGGTCTTGGCCCAGAACATCGCGGATGGCGTTATGCACCGTGGTGACGATGGGCGCATCACGGTCTGTCATGGAGGGAATGACTCGGTTGATCTCGCGGATCTCGTAGTCGAAATTCTCACGGCGCGCTTTGAGGTCATCGAGTAGGTCGATCACCTCTCGCCGGACTGACTCTATCGGTTCTTCCATCAGAAACCGGCGGTCAATGACGATGCGGCAGCTGTCAGGCACGCAATGGGCGGGCAGGCCGGTGTAGTCAGCGGCTTGTTCCGGCTGGCCGCCATGGACGGAGTTGATGTTCATTGTGGATTGCCGCGCGCCTTCGGGAACGACAGGCATCTCGGTCCAGCGCGTGGCCATGGCAGGGAAGAGGTGGTCCTCAAAGGCTTGCAAGACCGCACCCATATGCCGCACCGCGCAATCGCCCAGAAAGGGCATCGACCCATGTGCGATCTCGCCTTTGGTTTCGATCTCGGCCCACCAGCCGCCGCGATGACCCAGACAGATGCGATCTTTGTTGAGCGGTTCGGGGATGATGACGTGCTGGACGCGGGACGGGTCGAACCAGCCTTCCTTGGCAAGATGCGCGACACCGCCATAGCCGCCGGATTCTTCGTCCGCGGTACCGCTGATTTCAACAGCGCCTGCATAATCGGGATGCGTGGCTATGAACGCTTCGACTGCGATGATTGATGCCGCCAGACCGCCTTTCATGTCGCAGGCGCCGCGTCCGTAAATCTTATCGCCTTCGACTGCACCGGCAAACGGATCTCGTGTCCAGCCGTGGCCCACCTCAACAACATCCGTATGCGAATTGAAATGTACGCAATCGCCCTGCGACCGGCCTTCGTGGCGCGCGATGAGGTTCCAGCGCGGGTGGCGATCACTGTCACCGGGTGCGCCTGACGCGCGGACCCAGGTGGTTTCAAAACCGGCACTGCTGAGCCTTTCATCAAGGTAGTCACAGATCGGCGCGTAGTTTTCGCCGGGCGGGTTTAGCGTGGGAATGCGGATCAGGTCTTGAGTGAGCGCGATCAGATCATCGCGGGCATCACCAATGCGCTGGAACAGGGCGTCTGTCATAGTCACCTCTCTAAGCCAGTGCAGTGTCGTGAGGTGCGCGGAGAATGACAAGTCTCATGGCCATTGCTGCGGAGGAAGCCTACCAACCGGCAGCGGCCCGAGCAGGACGGTGCCACGATCCAGCCCAAGGGTTACGTCAAGTGTGTCGCGCGCGCCGTTCAAAGACGCGATCAGCGTCAGGACATTCTGCACTGCATCTGACACGCCGGGCGGAAGCGCCCCGTTTTTCTGCGCGGTTTGAAGCGCATCGCGCCAGTTCTGCGCCTCAATCGTCACTTCGCCGGTGGCGCGCCCTTGTTGGTCAAAGGCCGTTTCACCGGACATTTTCAGGGTGAGGGTTCCGTAATCCACTTGCATATTGCGGACGGTGAGTAGGTCGATTTGAGGCGGGTTCTTGGCGCTCGTGTCGAGAGATAGCGGTGCAGATAGTTCGAGCGCGGTGTCAGCACGCAACGTTGCCAGAGCGTCGGGGACGTGCGTGCCTTGCACGCGCGGGTCAGAGACCGCAATCCCGTCAATGGATAGCGCCACGCGATACCCGGCTGACGAGGGTTCGATTTTCTCCAAAGCGGCATTCAACCCGGCCAAGGCAATCGTTTGATCGGGTCCGGCAAGGGTGAGCACGTCTGCTTCAAGGTTGCTACGCAGGATCAGATCGTCGCTGAAAACGACACTCGCCCTCAGGCGCTCTGAAGTGATGTCGACAGTGCCGTCTTGGGTTTGAATTGATTGCGTGTTCGGCCATGCGACAATCACATGACCGCGTTTGTAGGCCAGCCCGAGGATTTGAAAGAACGGTGCCTGCCAGCCAAATGTGCCGTCGGCGGATTGTAGGTTTGCATCGGTCAGGGTCAGATCGGTGCGGTTGGGAAAGCCACGCACCGCGATATCGGAATAGCTGGCGTCCCAGCCAGCGCCCCGCTGTTCCTCGAACCACGCCGCAACGGTGCGGCGCAGGTCGTTCGCGGCGTAAAACCACCACCCGGAATAGGCCAATGCCGCGATCACGATCACCAGAAACAAGCGTTTCACACAAAGCCCCCCTTTTGCCGGCTGTCGCTTTGGTGTTTACCGCGGGTGTATCAGCAGGACCAGTATTATGGCGTTTTGGGTATTTGGCTACGGCTCTCTTCTTTGGAATCCGGGGTTTTCCCCGGTTGCGACCGCGCATGCGACATTGCCCGGATACGCCCGCAGCTTTTGTATGCGGTCGATCCATCATCGTGGAACGGATGCGAACCCGGGCCTTGTTCTGGCTTTGGACGAACATGATGGCGGCCTGTGTGAGGGAGTGGCCATGCAAGTGTCAGAGGCGGACGCCGACCAAACCCTTGCGTATCTGAGAGAGCGTGAACTGGTGTCGTCTGCGTATCTGGAAAAGGAACTGGCGGTCGCTTTTAAGGATGGCAGCGCATTGACTGCAGTAACCTATGTGATCGACCCCGATCATGTTCAGTATTGCGGATCGCTTGGTCTGGAAGAGCAGGCGCAGATCATTGCCCATGCTGTTGGCGGGCGCGGGCCAAACAGTGAATATTTGTTCAATACTGCGTCACATCTGGCCGAGTTGGGTATCCCCGATGCAGATCTGGAATGGTTGAGTGGTCGTGTGCGGGCGATCCTTGCTTAACCGCTTGGCGATTGGCGGCGAACCGCTTAGTGTATGCAAAGAACAATAAATCCGCGTCAGGAACTGTCCGAATGGATCAGCCGGACATAGAGGCCGAGCCACACTTTACCCAACCTGTTCGTCAGGTGCTAATGATGCTTCTGGTGCTGGGGTTAACCGGCTCCGGGGCGTTTCTGGCGTTGCCACGCGTGTTGCCTGTATTCGAGGCGAACCCGTATCTAAACGGATTCATCGTTTTTGTGTTCGTGATTGGTTTGCTCGCGTGTTTTTGGCAGGTGTGGCAGCTTATTCAATCGGTGCGCTGGATTGAGACATTTGTGCGCGAACGCGACACAGGTGTTCAGTCGAAAGCGCCCTTGTTGCTGGCACCCCTGGCAACATTGCTGCGGTCGCGTGGCAAGCGGATGCAGATCAACACGGCGTCCACGCGGTCGATTCTGGATTCTGTTGCCACCCGGATTGATGAAGCTCGGGAAATCACGCGGTATATTGTTAATCTTCTGATCTTTCTGGGTCTGCTGGGTACGTTTTACGGCCTTGCGACGACTGTGCCTGCGCTTGTCGACACCATTCGCGGGCTGACACCCGAGGAAGGCGAAACCGGAACAGAGGTGTTTTCACGGCTTATGGCCGGTCTCGACAGTCAATTGTCGGGTATGGGTGTGGCGTTTGCATCATCGTTGTTGGGTCTTGCCGGATCGCTGGTTGTTGGATTGCTCGAACTCTTTGCCGGTCATGGTCAGAACCGGTTCTACCGCGAACTTGAAGAATGGCTGAGCTCGATCACCAAGCTTGGGTATTCCAGTGGCGATAGCGACGGCGCGGGGGATCTGGGCGCGACGGGTATCCTGCTTGACCAAATGGTCGACCAGATGGAGTCGCTGCAGCATCTGTTTGCGCGCTCCGAGGAAGGCCGCGCCGAGGTCGAGAGCCGATTGGGTCAGCTTGGCGATGCGCTTGAGCGCATGACCGAACGCATGGAAGCGACCGCGCCAACTGCCTCGGCCTTTGCCAGGATCGCGGAGGGCCAGGAACGGCTGATCGACGTGTTGAACACCAAGAGTGAAAACGAAGGTCTGGATGCCGAAAGCCGCATGCGCTTGCGGTCGATAGATGTTCAGATGTTGCGTATTCTCGAAGAGATTTCCGCCGGACGGCAGGAGACCATGGCGGAACTGCGCACCGACCTTTCGGCCATTGGCCGCGCGCTGGACCGGATCGCGCGGCAGTCCGGGCGTCCCAGCGACACCACCAGCATCAAGGGCGAGGGCTAGGTCATGGCCCTGTCCCGGCGCACGGGAGCGCGTTTTCAGGCGTCTATCTGGCCTGGGTTCGTGGATGCGATGACCGGGCTTCTTCTGGTGCTGATGTTTGTTCTGACGATCTTTATGGTCGTGCAGGCTGTGCTGCGCGATACGATCACCGGACAAGAGAACGAGCTGAACACGCTGTCGTCGGAAATTGCTGAACTCGCCCGCGCGCTGGGCCTTGAACAACAGCAGAACACAGCGCTGACAAATCAATTGGGCGCATTGAACGCCACATTGGATGTCACGCAGAACCGGCTGACAGAGCAGGAGGCAATCATTGCGTCCCTGTCCGCCACCCGAGAACGTCAAGTTGCCGCACTTGAGGCGGCTGATGCGCGGATTGCGTCGTTTGAAGAGCAGGTGGCTGGTCTTTTGGCAGAGCGAGACGACGCGCGCGTCAAAGTAGCAGACTTGTCGGCCGCGCGCGACCAATTGCTGTCTGAGCAGGAGGCATTGAACCTTGCACTGGCATCAGCGCGTGGGGAAATCGACGAACAGACCGAAGCCGCGCGTCTGGCGGCGGCGCGGCGAGACGCGCTGGAAGCGTTGGTTTCCGATTTGCAGTCTCAAAATGCGCAAGCCACCGACGAGATTGGCACCTTGTCAGCGCGCGTGGAGTCGCTGCAAACAGCATTGACGGACGAAGAAACAGCGAAACTGGCAGAATCCGCCGCCGCCGAAGCCCTGCGCGCACGGTTGGAGAATGCCGATGCAGAGCTGACTGCGATGACCCTTGCGCTTGAACAACAGCGTGCCGAGGCAGAGGAAACCCTGACACTTCTAGCCGCAGCACGGTCAGCTGAGAATGACCTGAATGCCCGACTTGCTGCGGCATTACTGGAAGGTCAGGAAACAGCATCGGCCTTGCAGTCGCGGCTTGATACTCAGGTAGATCAGATCGATGCACTGCAATCTGACCTTGATGTGGCGGCGGTGGACCAAACCACGCTCGCCTCGCTTGAAGAGCAACTGTCCCAAGCGTTGATCCGCGTCGCTGAAGCGAATGCGCTTGAGGTCCGCTTGGCCGAACTGCGCGCGCAAAATGAGGTGCTGAGCACGGACTTGGAAGCGTCGACCGTTGCTGGCGCCGAAACCGCCGCCACGCTTGAGGCGTTAAGACGGGCGCTGGCAGAGGCACAAGCGGAGGCCGCGGCGCGAACGGCACAGGAACAAAGTCTTGAACAGCAGCTTGCAGGTGCGCTGGCACAGCAATTGGCCCTCGCCGCTTCGTTGGCGGCGGTGGAGGCCAATCTTGCAACATCGGACACCTCTTTGTCTGAAACGCAGGCTGATCTGAGTGAAACAGACGCGGCTTTGGTCGACACACGTAGCCGTCTATCAACGGCGGAAGCCGCTTTACAAGACGTGCAAGACCAGTTGGTGGCGGCATTGGCGGCAAAGCTTTCTGCAGAAACCGCGCTTGAGGATCGCCTGTCTGCCGCCGAGGAACGCCAGCTTCTGTTGCAACAAGCGCGTGAAGAATTGGCGACTGAAACCGAGCGCGCAACACAGGCGCAACGGCAGACAGAATTGCTGAACCAACAGGTTGGCGCGCTGCGGCGTCAGCTGTCATCGTTGCAAGGCCTGTTGGACGAGGCGACGGTGCGTGATGTGGCATCGCAGATCCAGTTGCAAAGTTTGGGCAGCGAGTTGAATTCTGCTTTGGCGCAGGTCGCAGCAGAAGAACGTCGGCGGCGTCAGTTGGAAGAGGCCGAACGTATTCGTCTGGAAGAGGAAAGGCGGCGTCTTGAGGAAGAAAAGCTTCGGTTGACCGGCGAAAACCAGAACCTTGAACAATACCGGTCGGAATTCTTTGGCCGGCTGCGCGAAGTTCTGGGCAACCGCGAAGGCGTTCGGATCGAGGGGGATCGATTTGTCTTCTCCTCCGAGGTGCTTTTTCCGCCGGGGCAGGCGGGTTTGTCTGTGGCGGGGCAACAGCAAATCGCAAATGTCGCGGCGATCCTGACAGAGATATCAAAAGACATTCCGCAAGAGATCAACTGGGTGATCCGAGTGGACGGCCATACAGATGATGTGCCGCTGTCCGGAGAGGGTGAATTCTTTGACAATTGGGAATTGTCGCAGGCCCGTGCGCTGTCGGTTGTGCGCTACATGATCAATTTCCTTGGCATCCCGCCGGATCGTCTGGCGGCGAACGGATTTGGACAATATCAACCGGTCAACGTCGCGGATACGGACGAGGCGCGTGCGCAGAACCGTCGGATAGAATTAAAGCTCACCGAGCAATAGCTGTCATTCGACGGTGATGTTGGCATGGCGCACTGCAAGTACGGCCCCGTTGCGCATCAACTGGACAGCGCCTTGGTATACGCCCTGAGGCCATCCGCCATTCGGTGGGCGCATTCCGAACGCGCGAAAGAACTCATCTTGGACGTTCTCAAGCTTTGCGATGTGCTGAAACACCTCGCCGCTAGGCCCGCGCATCACCAGTTCCAGCGTGTCTTCCGGGTCTCCGTGGAAGGCGTAGCCAAATAACACCATTGGGTCGAACCGCGTGAGTGTCGTGTGTCGTGCGGTGCCGGATTGGACTTCTTCCATGTTCGGTACGCGGTTCGACACGCCTGCTGCAAAAAGACCCGCATCGAAATAGGCGGGCGTGTCCAACCATAAATCCTGGTTCGGATCCTTGCAGGCATTCGTCTGGTCAGGTGCGAAGGGGTCAACGACGCTGTCGCCTTGCGTGACTGTGAAGCGCAGATGTGGAAAAGTGGTTCGCCCGCTAAAGCCGACGTCACCCAACACCTGCCCGGCTTGCACTGCTTGTTCTGGTATGACCTGAACGGAGCCTCTTTTGAGGTGGCAATAGATGGTTTGATATCCATTGCCGTGATCGATGCGGACGGCGTTTCCGCATTCTTGACCGTCGATGTCCATTTCCGGTGAGTAGAGCTGATCAGGGAGCATGCTGCGTACCGCGGTGACTCGTCCGCTGGCGGCCGCAATGACCCGGGCGCCGTCTTGCATGTGCTCAAAACTCAGGAGCGCGAAATCTGTTCCGTTGTGACCATCGGTTGACTTTGGGCCGCAGCGATAATCGGATGCGGTATCGCTTGGATCAATATCGGGGAAATTCTGGATGACGCAGGTGTCGCCCAGAACGCAGTCCAGCGGCATACCCAGAAATGGTGCGTCCGCCACAACAGGTGTGGCGGACGCAAAAAGTATCACAGCCAGTTTTCGGATCAATCTGCCGTAAGCAGGGGCGGCTTTTTACTCGACAAGCGCGGGTTTTCGAGGCCTTCGCTTTTGAGCACAAGTTTGCCGTCTTTGATCGAAACTTTGACCACGCCGCCCTTGGCAAGTTTGCCAAAAAGCAGTTCTTCCGCGAGTGGTTTCTTGATCTCTTCCTGAATGACGCGGCCAAGTGGACGTGCGCCCATTTTGTCGTCGTAACCTTTTTCGGCCAGCCATTCGCCGGCGTCCTTGGTCAGCTCAATCGTCACGTTGCGATCCATCAGCTGTGCCTCAAGTTGCAGCACGAACTTTTCTACCACTTGCAGAATGACCGATTTCGGTAGCGGTGAGAACGAAATCACCGCGTCGAGACGGTTGCGGAATTCCGGTGTGAACGTGCGTTCGATTGCGGCTGTATCCTCGCCTTCGCGACGATCCCGACCGAAGCCAATCGCGGCTTTCGCCTGTTCGGCAGCGCCCGCATTCGACGTCATAATCAGGATCACGTTGCGGAAGCTGACTGTGCGTCCATTGTGATCAGTCAGCGACCCGTGGTCCATCACCTGCAACAGGATGTTGTAGACATCCGGGTGCGCTTTTTCCATCTCGTCAAGCAAGAGCACACAATGCGGGTGTTGATCCACACCGTCAGTCAACTGACCGCCTTGGTCGAAACCAACATATCCGGGAGGCGCACCGATCAGGCGGCTGACCGCGTGTTTCTCCATGTATTCGGACATGTCAAAGCGCAGGAGCTCCACACCGAGTGTGTCGGCAAGTTGCTTGGCCACTTCGGTCTTGCCGACCCCGGTTGGACCGGCGAAGAGGTAGTTGCCGATTGGCTTTTCGGGTTCGCGCAGGCCTGCACGTGACAGTTTGATGGCCGAGGACAGAGCATCAATGGCGGCATCCTGACCAAAGACCACGCGCTTGAGGCTGGCCTCGAGATCCTTGAGCACCTCTGCATCGTCCTTGGACACGTTCTTTGGCGGGATGCGGGCGATTTTTGCCACAACCGCTTCGATCTCTTTCGCGCCCAGTGTCTTGCGACGTTTGGATTCCGCAACCAGATGCTGTGCTGCACCAGCCTCGTCGATGACGTCGATGGCTTTGTCAGGCAGTTTGCGGTCATTGATGTAACGGGCAGAGAGTTCCACCGCCGCTTTGATTGCGTCGACGGTGTATTTGATTCCGTGATGTTCCTCGAAATACGGTTTGAGGCCCTTGAGGATTTTGATGGCGTCATCCACCGTGGGTTCGATCACGTCAATCTTCTGGAACCGGCGCGACAGTGCGCGGTCTTTTTCAAAGTGCTGACGAAATTCCTTGTACGTGGTGGACCCCATGCAACGCAGCTTGCCGCCCTGCAATGCGGGTTTCAGCAAGTTGGACGCGTCCATCGCGCCGCCGGATGTGGCACCTGCGCCGATCACTGTGTGGATTTCGTCGATGAAAAGCACCGCATCGTCATGCTCTTCCAATTCGGTCATCACCGCTTTGAGCCGCTCCTCGAAATCACCGCGATAGCGGGTGCCAGCCAGCAAGGCGCCCATATCGAGCGAGTAGATGGTGGTGTTCGCCAGCACAGCTGGTGTTTCGCCTGACACGATCTTGCGCGCGAGGCCTTCGGCAATGGCGGTTTTGCCAACACCCGGGTCGCCCACCAGAAGCGGGTTGTTCTTGCGGCGGCGGCAGAGCACCTGAATGCAGCGCTCAACCTCGGACTCGCGGCCGATGAGGGGATCGATATCGCCTTCGCGTGATTTGGCGTTCAGATCGACACAGTACTTGGCCAGAGCGGATTCCTTCTGCTCTCCCTGCGGCTCTTGTGTCTGTGCCTCTTCCTCGTTTTCGGTGGCACCCGACACCGGGCGGCTTTCGCCGTAGGCCGGGTTCTTGGCAACGCCGTGTGCGATGAAGTTGACCGCATCGTAGCGGGTCATGTCCTGATCTTGCAGGAAGTACGCGGCATTTGATTCACGTTCTGCAAAAATCGCGACCAGAACATTTGCGCCTGTCACTTCGGACCGGCCCGAGCTTTGCACGTGAATCGCGGCGCGCTGAATGACGCGCTGGAACGCGGCGGTGGGCACCGCTTCGGACCCTTCGATGTCTGTCACAAGGTTTGACAAGTCATCGTCGATGTAATCGACCAGGGTTGTACGCAGTTCTTCGGTATCGACCGAACACGCTTTCATCACGCGAACCGCATCTGGTTCGTCGATCAAGGCCAGTAGCAAATGTTCCAGCGTCGCAAATTCATGCGAGCGGGAATTGGCCAGTGCCAGCGCGGAATGGATTGCCTGCTCAAGGGTATTCGAAAATGAAGGCACGGAGTGCTCCTTCCATCTGCATTGCTTCGCAGGGCACGAAACAACTGTCATCTTAGTATTAAAGTTTGGTTGTTACTGGCCAAGCTTCAAGTTTTTTCTTTGGCTTGACAGGTTACAAACCCGGGATTGGTGGCAAGAGAGACTCAA
>Ga0316197_10004252_pt1 | contig 10173 bp, 8 predicted proteins | sample OudBiesiAoxic_MG_FD_204939 | JGI IMG/M metagenome (GOLD analysis project Ga0316197, IMG submission 204939) | Coastal sediment microbial communities from Oude Bieten Haven, Netherlands - site A oxic | ecosystem: Environmental > Aquatic > Marine > Coastal > Sediment | place: Netherlands... | reverse complement strand
CAAATTCGACCTTGCGGTCATCGGGTGTTCTGCGTTGGATGGCGAGGGCGATCTGCTGGATTTCGACATCCAAGAAGTCAGCGTGAGCCGAACCATCCTGCGACAATCCCGCAAGACGTTTCTGGTGGCGGACCAGACGAAATTTGCCAGAAACGCGCCTGTGCGGATCGCATCGCTTGCCGACATTGATACGCTCTTCACAGATCAGGATCTCCCGCCGGAACTTGCCTCCGCCTGTAGGTCCTGGGGCACACAAGTGGTCGTCGCGTAAGCCTGCCCGACGTGTGTCCGTGGGCAAGGCCGGCGGTGTCAATTGTAAAAGTAGTCCACGAGGAACAGCGGGATTGCCGGGATGTATGTGCACATCAGCAAGACTGTCAGAAGGACCGCGATAAAGTAGATGTTGACCTTGGTCACATCCCAGATGTTGGCCCGGGCCACAGCACATGCGGTGATCAGCACGCTTGCAACCGGTGGGGTCTGTTGGCCGATGGCAAGGTTCAGCGTCACAACCAGACCAAAGTGGATCGGGTTGATGCCCACCGCATCAATCAATGGGATGACAATTGGCACCACAAGGATGATGGCCGCCGCTGAGTGCAGGAAGAACCCGATCACAAGAAAAAAGAAGTTCAGGATCAAAAGGATCAGCCACTTGTTTTCCGTGATGCTCAGAATGCCTTCGGCCAGTTGCTGCGGATACTGCGCGCGGGTTAGAAACCCTCCCATCACCACGGACGCGGCAACCAGCAGCATGACCACGGCCGTCTGCATCCCCCCATCCAGCATCGAACGTTGCAGATGCTTGAGGTCCACCTGACGATACCACAGGCTGATCACAATGGCGGCGAGAACGGCAAGGCCTGCGGCCTCGGTTGCGGTCACGTAGCCACCGAAGATGCCGCCAAGGATGATAACGGGCAGGGCAAACGTGGGGAGGGCATCGACGAAAGCTTCCCACAGTTTACGACCCGAAAAAGCCTCTTCCCGTGGCAGGTCATATTTGACGGCAAAGTAATACGCGACGCCCATCAAGCCAGCAGCGCCCATGAGGCCGGGGATGACGCCCGCGACAAACAGTTGTTCGACAGACACGTTGGCAGAGGTTGCGTAGAGGATCATCGGGATCGACGGCGGAATGATGATCGCCAATGATGCAGATGACGATGTCACGGCAGCCGAAAAAGCGCCCGAATAGCCGCGCTTTTTCATTTGCGGGATCATCACGGATCCCATCGCCGCCACATCAGCCACAGCAGAGCCAGAGATTTCGGCAAAGAACAGCGACACGCCGATGTTCACATGCGCCAGACCACCGCGCACGAACCCGATCAGGGCCGCGACGAAGTTGATCAGACGATCTGTGATGCCGCCCGCATTCATAATGGCGCCTGCTAATACGAACATCGGGATGGCAATCAGTGAGAATTTCGTCGACCCACTGTACATGTCCAGAGCGACGTTCACGAGCGAACCCGCACCTTCAAGGATAAGGAGGCCAAGGATCGCGGACACCGCCAAAGCCACACCAATCGGCACATTCAGACAGATCATCGCAACCATCGCGATGAAGATACCCAGCATCAGCATCAGCCGTTCCCCGCTTTCTTCAACTCGGTTTCTACTTCTTCCTCGATTTCCGCATGTTCCAAGGAAATGCCAGCGGCTGTTTTGCGCCAGTATTCCGCAAGGCTGAGCGCCTGACAGACCAGGAAGAGTACGGCACCTATGGGGATGACCGACTGCGTGAAACTGATTGGAACCCATGTCAGCGAAGTCAGCGACATGCCCCCAAGGATTGTCATCACCGTATACCCGGCCCATGCCAGCAGGATAAAGAAGCCGGCCGTGATAGCCTCTGCCAGTGCCACCGCCAACATGCGTGTCGGCATCGGGATCGACAACAGCACACTGTCAAACCCGATATGCCGCCGCCGCAACGCCGCCAGTGCCGAGCCATAGTAGGTGATCCAAGCAAGCAGAATGGCCGCGACCTCGTCGTACCAGGCAAGGCTTGCGCCCAGCAGCCGGTAGGTGACCGCGACGATCACGACCGTTGTCAGGATCAACATCAGAAGGATGACGAAGTATTCGAGCACAACCTCGAAGAAGTGTCGCAATGAAGTGAGCATAAACGATCCCCGCCGGGCGATTTGCACGGTGATGTCAGAAGACGCTGTCAAATGTGACGACGCCGCGAACCGCAGGGCAGGGGGCCATGTTCAGCCCCCCGCGTGGTTCGGATCAGGACCCGGAAGCGAGGCTCTGAATTTGCTCGACAAGTTCTGCACCACCATCAACGGTGTTCGAGAATTCCTCGTAGATCGGTGCGGACGCTTCGACGAAGGCCGCGTTGTCGGCTTCGTTGACCTCGACACCTGCGTCACGGATCACTTGCAACAAATCCGTTTCAAGCTGCGCGGCATGTTCGTAGACAAAGTCCTGTGTCTCGGCACCGCAGGCTTCCAAATCGGCGCGGACATCCTCTGGTAGCTTCTGCCACTGGTTTTCCGCGACCAGAACATAGCCCGGCGTGTAGACGTGACCGGTGATCGACAGGTATTTTTGCACTTCCTGGAACTTAGCCGATGCGATCTGCGCATACGGATTTTCCTGACCGTCGATGACATTGGTCTGAAGCGCCGTGAACACCTCGGAGAACGACATCGGCGTCGGGTTCGCACCGTAGAGCTGGAACATCTTTACGCGCCACTCGCCGTTCGGCGTTCGCAGTTTGATGCCCTGCAGATCTTCCGGAACGTTGATCGGTCGGGTGTTATTGGTGATGTGGCGGAAACCGTTCTCGAAATACCCAATGATCCGGTAACCTTCGCCCAACGCCGCCTCTTGGAACACGTCACCCACCTCGGCCTGAATGCGGCGCATGTGGTCGCGGTCTTGCACAATATATGGCATCTCGAACACGCCGAATTCAGGCGCGACGGACGACATCACTGACGATGGCAGCGAAAAATCCACCTGACCCAGCTTCAGCTTCTGCAGAAGCTCGCGGTCATTGCCCAATTGACTCGATCCGAAGGTCTGGACCTCAGCGCGATCGCCCAGTTTGCCGTTGGCACACTCGGCAAACGCATTCGCCGATGCTTCAAACAGCGACCCGGGGTTACCGACGTGACCAAAACGCAAGGTCATGTCTGCGGCGCTTGCCGCAAGCGGCATGGCAATCGCCGCCACACTCGCAAGAATGGTTGCTTTAACTTTCATGGTTCTTCCTCCCTTAAAGGCCCTTTTTTCGGGGCGTTAGTCAGCGGCGACCCGCTCGTCTGTTGTGTCTTTCAGATGCTCCATAGCGGCCTGAGCGCCCCCGGACTGGTGCGGCACACCTGCCTTGGCCAGCCCCATCTCGACGCCCGACAGCGTTGCCATCAACATCAGGTCGTTGAAGTCACCCAGATGTCCGATGCGGAACACCTTGTCGGCGACCTTTGACAGGCCGTTGCCAAGCGAAATGTCGTAATGCTTAAGCGTCGTTGCGCGGAACGCATCGGCGGAATGTCCATGCGGGACCATCACCGCTGTGAGTACGCCAGACTCCTCACCCTGGCGCGCGCACAAGACTTCAAGCCCCCATGCCCGAACGGCAGTGCGCGTTGCTGTCCCATGACGTGCGTGCCGCGCAAACACATTGTCCAAGCCTTCTTCGTGCAGCATGTCGATGGCTTCGTTCAGCCCATATAGCAGATTGGTCCCAGGCGTGTACGGGAAATATCCGCTCTCGTTTGGGCCAACCATGTCGCGCCAATCCCAATAGCTGCGGGCCATCGTGACAGATTTCGCGTTCTCCAAAGCCTTTTCGCTCACCGCGTTAAAGCTCAGCCCCGGCGGCAGCATCAGGCCTTTCTGAGACCCGGAGACACAGACATCCACGCCCCATTCGTCAAAACGGAAATCGATTGAGGCGAGGCCAGAGATCGAGTCCACCATCAGCAGGGCAGGGTGCCCGGCAGCGTCAATGGCCTTGCGCACCTCGGCAATTGGCGACACCGATCCGGTGGATGTTTCATTATGCACCACACAGACCGCTTTGATCTCGTGATTGGTGTCTTCCCGTAGGCGCGCTTCGATCCGGTCGGGTTCAGCGCCACCGCGCCAGTCACCCTCAAGCAGCTCCGGGTCGACGCCGATCTTGCGTGCCATCTTGTTCCACAGCGCCGCGAAATGCCCAGTTTCGAACATCAGCACTTTGTCGCCGGGTGACACGGTATTCACCAGCGCAGCTTCCCACCCTCCTGTCCCGGATGAGGGGAAGATGAAGACGTGCTGATTGGTCTTGAAGATGGTTTTCATCCCAGTCAAAGCCTTTTTGCCGACCGCTGCAAAATCTGGCCCACGATGGTCGATGGTCTGTTGACCGATAGCTTTGAGGATGCGGTCGGGCACAGCACTCGGACCCGGTATTTGCAAGAAATGTCTGCCAGCCTGGCGCATCGGTTTCAGTCCTCCCACAAGCGCCGTTTTCCCGGCACGATTAATTGTTGTCAAAACGTAATTATGAATTCATAATTCAGTCAACCAAAAAATTCGGCTCTGAAAATGAGAGCCGCCGAAGGGAGAAAGTTCACAAACTCATGCGTGAGAATGCCCGTCTTTCCAGCCGTTTAGCGTCTGCAGTGTCCGGAGAGGTCTTGTCTGACTCTGCGTCGCGCGCGCGCTACGCCACCGATGCGTCGATGTACCAAATAATTCCTGATGTCGTTGTCGTTCCGCGCAGTGTTGAGGATGTAGAGGCGGCCATGAGCGTCGCGAGAGAGCAGCAAACGCCCGTTCTGCCGCGTGGCGGAGGGACGTCACAATGCGGTCAAACCGTGAACCGCGCGGTCGTGCTCGACAATTCCCGACACCTGAACAGAATTTTGGACATCGACGCAGAAAACCTCACGGCACGTGTTCAGCCCGGCCTCGTTCTGGACGAACTAAATCGCGCCCTGAAACCGCATGGTCTGTGGTTCCCGGTCGATCCGTCCACCGCGTCGCGCTGCACACTCGGGGGTATGGCGGCAAATAACTCCTCGGGCGGAAAATCTCTGCGCTACGGTATCATGCGCGACAACGTCAATGCCATCTCTGCCATCCTGCCGGACGGCACCAAAGCGCGGTTCAACGGGGCCAACCCGGAACCTGGACCCTATGCTGATTTGGTCGCAGACATGCGCGCTTTGGGGCAACGCGAAGCGGGCGAAATTGACGCGCGTTTCCCAAAGGTGCAACGCCGCGTCGGCGGGTACAATATCGACGCGTTAACCGGCAACGACGTGAACATGGCGCATCTGTTGGTTGGCTCCGAAGGAACCCTCGCATATTTCACAGAAATTGAGCTAAGCCTCGCGCATCTGCCGGGGGAAAAGGTCATCGGCGTTTGCCATTTTCCGACATTTTATTCCGCCATGGACGCGGCCCAGCATTTGGTCACACTCTCTCCTCAGGCGGTCGAGTTGATCGACGACACCATGATTGCGCTTGGTCGCGACATCCCGTTATTTCGCAAAACGATCGAGGCCTTTGTCGAAGGCGATCCTGCCGCGATATTGATTGTGGAATTCGCCGAAGGCAGCGCTGATGCCAACGCGGCCAAACTCTCTGAACTGTCGGAACTCATTGGAGACCTGGGCTTTTCGTTCACCGGAACTGGCAAGGCATGGGGCGGGGTTATCCCGGTCACGGACAAGGGCCTTCAAGGTGCCATCGCTGAATACCGCAAAGCGGGTCTGAACATCATGATGTCGATGAAGGAGGCAGGCAAACCCATTTCCTTTATCGAAGACTGCGCTGTCGCACTGCCCGATCTGGCCGAATACACCCAAGGCGTCACTGATATTTTCTCCCGTCACAAGACCAAAGGCACGTGGTACGCGCACGCCTCGGTCGGATGTCTGCATGTCCGCCCTGTCCTGAACCTGCGGCAGGACAAGGACGTCAAAACCATGCGTGCCGTTGCCGAGGAATGCTTTGATCTGGTCAAGCAATACAAAGGCTCGCATTCGGGCGAACACGGGGATGGGATCGTGCGATCCGAATTCCACGAAAAGATGTTCGGCCCTCGCATCGTCAAATCGTTCGAAGACGTCAAAGCGCGGTTCGACCCCACGAGTCTGATGAACCCCGGCAAGATCGTGCATGCCCCGGCGATGGATGACCGCCGCGTCTTCCGCTACGGCCCGAAATACGAGGTGCCCGAGTTCGACACGGAGCTTGATTGGTCTGCATGGCCCGGGTCTGCGGGCGGCTTTCAGGGCGCGGTCGAGATGTGTAACAACAATGGCGCATGTCGCAAGCTCAAGGGTGGCGTCATGTGCCCGTCCTTCCGCGCCACCCGCAACGAACGGGACGCGACGCGCGGTCGGGCGAACACCTTGCGCTTTACCATCAGCGGGCAGATGCCCGGCGGTCTGACATCTGATGCCATGGCGGACACGATGAAATACTGCGTGTCCTGCAAGGCCTGCCGTCGCGAATGCCCGACAGGCGTCGACATGGCGCGTATGAAGGTCGAAGTGCTTGCGGCGCGGCGCAAAGACTCCGGGCTGTCCCTTGCGGACAAGCTGGTGGGATACCTGCCGCGCTACGCGCCAAAGGCCGCAAAGGTCGCGTGGCTGATGAACCTGCGCAACAAGATCGGACCGGTGCGCAGGTTGACGGAAAAGCTGGCCGGCGTCTCGCATCGCCGTGACCTGCCGGTCTGGTCCTCCAACCCGTTCCGGGACAACGAAGTACAAGACCAAGACCCAGATGTCCTGCTCTTTGCAGACGTGTTCAACCGCTACTTTGAGCCGGAAAACCTGCGCGCCGCCGTCCGCGTGCTACGCAAAGCCGGGCTGCGTGTATCCGTGGCCCAAGACGACCGTGGTACTTCGCTGGATTGTGGTCGCACTCTATTGGCCGTCGGCTGCGTTGATGAAGCCCGAAGCGAGGCACAACGCGTCATCGAGGCCACAAAGGACGCTGTCTCCAAAGGCATTCCCGTTGTGGGGCTTGAGCCATCCTCAATCTTGACATTCCGTGATGAATTCCTGGCTTTGTGTCCCGGCCTGGACGCAGAAGCGCTCGCGCAAGCAACCCACACGTTCGAGGAATTCCTTGCCAAACGACCGGACCTGCCTCTCAAACCACTGGGCAAGCCGGTCTACGTCCACGGCCATTGCCACCAGAAAGCGCATGATGCTGTGACCCCGATACTCGATTTGCTCAAGCGCATTCCGGACGCGCAGGTGAACATGATTGAAAGCAGTTGCTGCGGAATGGCAGGAGCGTTTGGCTATGCGCCCGATACCATCGACGTTTCGCTCAAGATGGCCAACCTCGATCTATTCCCGGCTCTCGAAGCGGCCCCAAAGGACGCGATTGTCGTCGCGGACGGCACGTCCTGTCGACACCAGATCGCAGATGGCACACCGCGGCGCGCGTTGCATGTCGCGCGCGTGCTGGATCAGGCGCTTGATGGATAGGATGCAGATATGAGCCTGACCGAAACCATCAAACGGCCAACGCTTCACGAGGAACTGGTCGATCGGCTGCGCAACCTTGTTGTCGAGGATGAACTGAAGCCGGGCGAAAAAGTGCCCGAGAAACAACTGTGCGAGTCCTTCGGTGTGTCGCGCACGCCCTTGCGCGAGGCGCTCAAAGTGCTCGCCTCGGAAGGGTTCGTGGTGTTGCAGGCCAATCGTGGCGCGCGCGTTGCCCAAGTCACAAGACAAGAGCTCGAAAACACGTTCCCGGTCATTGCGCGGCTTGAACAGCTTGCCGGGGAGTTGGCTTGTGAACAGCTTAATGCGGCAGAAATCGCATGGATCGAGAAACGCCATGCCGCTATGATCAAGGCCCACGCGTCGCAGGATCGTCAATCGTATTTTCAAGCCAACCAGGATATTCACCAGGCACTGATCCGCGGTGCCAAGAACGACATCCTTGAAGGTCATCACAAGCTCTTGGCCGCGCGTGTTCGACGCGCAAGGTTCATGGCGAATTTGTCAGATGAACGCTGGGCGCAGGCGATCCAAGAGCATGAGAAGATGATGGAGCGACTGCGCGTCCGCGACGGCAAAGGCCTGGGCCAGCTCATGAAAATCCACATGATGAACAAATACGCCGCTCATATTCAGGCGCTTGAGGCCGACATCGGAAACACGGCCAAAGGCTGAAAGATTGGTTCCGCGCAACCCTTGGGGCAGCCTTCGTGTGGCGTCTCTATGATACCCATTTCGGAGCATTTCAACACATGACCAGCGATATCATCTCGGATCTGCGGGACCAGACACTCTGGATCACCTTCAACCGGCCCGAGGCCCGTAACGCGCTGACCTTTGCGATGTACGAAGAACTGGCAAAGCGATGTGGCAACGTGGCAACGGATGGCGCCGTTCGGGCGGTGGTGATCGCGGGTGCGGGGGGCAAGGCATTTGCGGCTGGCACCGACATGACGCAGTTTCGGGCGTTCGAAACCGAACAAGACGCGCTTGACTACGAAGACGAGATCACCCGCGTTCTGACGGCGGTGGATCAATGCCCGGTGCCGACCATAGCTGCGGTACACGGAGCCTGCACCGGAGGCGGGGCCTCCATTGCGGCGGCCTGCGATATTCGGATCACCAGTGCGCAGCTCAAATTCGGCTTTCCCATCGCCCGCACGTTGGGCAACTGCCTGAACGCCGGCAATCTTGCCCGGCTCAGCGAATTGATGGGGGCAGGGCGGGTGCGCGAGATGATCTTTACGGCGCGTCTCATGGGCGCTGACGAAGCCCTTGCCACAGGACTCGTATCCGAGGTTCTGCCCGACGAAGACGCCCTGATGACCCGCGCCTCAGTGTTGGCGGCGCACCTTGCGGGTATGGCCCCGCTCACCCTGCGCGCCACCAAAGAAGCGATGCGCCGCAATCGCAACGCTCTGGCGGTTGACGACAGTGACCTGATCGCCATGTGCTACATGAGCAATGATTTCAAACATGGGCTTGAGGCATTCCTTGCCAAGCAGAAACCGGAATGGAGCGGGACATGACCTGCCAGGCTCCTCTCACCGGAAGGAAAGTGGCAGAGCTCGTGCCTATCATGGCACGCCCATCCTGTGGAATGATGCGGGTGGATATGGGCACCAACGTCCCCAAGGTGAAAAACCTGAGGGCGATGACAACCGCCGCCTCCAGCCACCTGATATCAAACGCGAACACCCGGCCCATGTGATGATGAACAGCAACAAGCGCGGCATCGCACTGTACCTGAAAGACGCGGATGCGATTGCCGCAACGGGCATCGCAGCACAGACGCCGGACCTGCGGTCAGGCAGCATCCTCCGGAAACGGTGCCGCAAGCCCGCAGTCCGCAGCCAACGCATTCAGATCGCGGCGCAGTGCTGGTTTGAGCGCAAGCCCATCGGTCCGGCGTGCCTCAGCGGCGGCAGTTTTGCCGTCCCCTGGCAGGCGCACAGGGTCGTGACCGGGCAGGGGCTGTGAGGCGCGCATTTCGGCAAACACGCGGGCAGCCGCCTTACCAAAATCATCGCCGATGCCAAAGGCCGCTGGATTCAGAGCCATGACGAATTGTCCGGTATTGGTGGATGACGTTGTGTCAGAGGTGAAATCAACCACGTCCGAACCAAAAGCAGCTCCGTTCAACACGCCAGCCATCAGGCCAATAGCCACCGAAAGACCGAAGCCCTTCGGTCCGCCAATGGGCAAAAGAAAGCCTTCTGATTTGCGGGCCGGGTCGGTCAAGGGTTTGCCGTCACGGCCCACCATCCAACCCTCAGGCATAGGTTCACCTTGTTGCAGTAAGGTTTTGATTTTGCCCATAGCCGCAACGGTTGTCGCCATGTCGAATACGAACGGATCGGGGTCTTCCGACGGGGCAGAGAATGCAATTGGATTGGTCCCGAGCAGCAGGTCCGACCCGCCGTAGGGCGGCACATGGTTGGCGCTGCCGACGGCTGCGGCCATGCCCAGAAATCCTGCCTCGGCCTGTGGGCGCACATAAAGCGCCAGAGGTCCGGCGTGGTTGCCGCGACGCACACCGACCCAGCCAATCCCGGCCTCGCGCGCTTTTTCGATAGCAAGATCCCGAGCGGCAGACATTGCCAGATGACCAAGGCCATTGTCGCCGTCGATCAAAGCGGTTGCGACGGTTTCCTGCGCAACCGTTACGGTCGGGGTCGGGTTACACCCGCCC
>Ga0316197_10004251_pt1 | contig 10173 bp, 7 predicted proteins | sample OudBiesiAoxic_MG_FD_204939 | JGI IMG/M metagenome (GOLD analysis project Ga0316197, IMG submission 204939) | Coastal sediment microbial communities from Oude Bieten Haven, Netherlands - site A oxic | ecosystem: Environmental > Aquatic > Marine > Coastal > Sediment | place: Netherlands... | reverse complement strand
TGGTATCTGGCTGGGTGATAATCGCTATTCAAATAAATAGTGAGTCATACCTTCACAGTTGCGGGGGCAGCGCATGATTTATTCAACCAATTAGAAATCGAGTGTTGAACATGCTTCCCATTTAAGCTCATTAGATTATCAATCTCATAATCACAAGCACGTAATAAGGAGCGCAATTATAGGGCAATGACATAACCTGTCAATTATTGCGAGGTGTTTTATTAGTCTTATTTTTTTATTAAATGTTGGCTTTCAAATAACTCACATCGCTAGCTAATAAGTGCTTAGAGCATAAGGGGAACTTATGAACGAGGCATACTTAAAGGTATTAAATTAGCCTTAATCTAAATTTTGAGTATCTATTGACGCACACAGCAGTATCTTGTATCTTTGATATTGCATACAATATACAATATTCGAAATGCAGGTTGCAAAGTAGCTATTTGCTATTAGTCATTAGAAATAGATAGCTAAAGTCCTAATTATTTAAGTAAAAGATTGAGACTATTTTGAGCTTTGCTGAAACTTAAATTATTTTAAAAATTTTAATAATAAACTCATTAACAAAGGATTAAAAAATGAATAAAGATATTTTTTATGGCGTAATACCTGCTCTTATGACCCCTTGTAAAGACGATCGCACACCTGATTTTGATGCTCTGGTAAAAAAAGGCTTGGAAATGATATCGGCTGGAATGTCTGCTGTTGTTTATTGTGGTTCTATGGGGGATTGGCCTTTATTGACTGACGCTGAGCGTATGGAAGGTGTTGAGCGTCTTGTTGATGCTGGTGTACCAGTTATGGTGGGAACTGGAGCTATTAATACCAAATCAGCTGTAGCCCATGCTGCTCATGCTGAGAAAGTCGGAGCTGCAGGGCTAATGGTGATCCCTCGTGTGCTATCCCGAGGTTCAGTGATCACAGCACAAAAAAATCACTTTAAAGCGATTTTATCTGCGGCTCCATCAATACCAGCTATCATTTATAATAGCCCTGTATATGGCTATGAAACTAAAGCTGATTTATTTTTCTCTCTTCGAGAAGAGCACAAAAATCTGATCGGTTTTAAAGAGTTTGGTACTAAAGAAGCTATGCGCTATGCTGCTGAAAATATTACTTCTAAAGATGAAGAAGTTTTATTGATGGTGGGTGTCGACACAAGGGTTTTTCATGGTTTCGTAAATTGTGGTGCTACAGGTTCAATCACTGGAATAGGAACCGCGCTTCCAAAAGAGGTTCTTTTACTTACTCGGTTGTCTATGTTGGCAGCTGAAGGGCATACAGAAGCTCGTATTCGAGCACAAGAACTTGAAGAGGCGATTGCAGTCTTAGCGAGTTTTGATGAAGGTCCTGAACTTGTTCTATTTTTTAAATACCTCTTAGTATTGAATGGTGAAAAAGAATATGACCTCCATTTTAATGAATCAGATAAACTAAATGCTGAGCAGCGCGGATATTGTGAAAAACAGTATAAGTTATTTAAACAATGGTTTGCTCAATGGGTCAAACAAGGTGGAGTTATTGCTGAATGCCGTTAAAAAGCTAATCTAATATATTAACTTTTTGGAGTATGGCTTGAGACCCTAGTGCTTAAGCCTTAAACCAACTCTACATACTAAGTTCTATGACTTAAAGTGACCCCTATAAAATTGGAGGAAATATGAGTGATAATGTTAGTTTAAGCTTGACTAATATTCGCCAACTCAGTGAACAGATATTAAGACACAATGGTTTTAATCAAGATCACGCCAGAGCTATTGCGGATATTATCTATACATGTCAACGAGACGATTGCCACTCGCATGGCCTTTATCGACTACTTATGTGTGTGGAAAGTATTAAATCAGGGCGTGTGAAAGGTGACGCGATACCAACCATCAGCGATGTCAGCTCTTCTATTGTTAAGGTGAATGCAAACCACGGTATTTCGCTACTCGCCTTGCACGCCGCTCTTCCTTTACTTATAGATAAAACAAAAAAAAATGGTATCGCTGCATTAGCAATTAATCGTTGCTATCATTTTTCAGCATTATGGCCCGAGGTGGAAAAATTGTCTGAAGCTGGATTGGTTGCTATTGCTATGGTGCCTAGTCATGCCTGGGTGGCTCCAGCTGGAGGTACTAAGGGATTATTAGGAACTAACCCATTGGCATTTAGTTGGCCTCGTAATGGCAAGCATCCATTTACCTTTGATTTTGCAACTAGCCAGTTTTCTAGAGGTGAGATCGAGTTATATCGACGAGCTGGAAGATCATTACCAGATGGTGTCGCAATAGACAAAAATGGAAACCCAACGATTGATGCTGAAGAGGCGATTGATGGTGCTATGTTGACATTTGGTGGATATAAAGGTTCCGCATTATCTATCATGATTGAGTTATTAGCAGGTCCTTTAATAGACGATCTTACTAGTAAAGAAAGCATGGCTTATGCCAAGGGCATACCAGAGGCTCCTTTTCATGGAGAGATCTTAATTGCTTTAGACCCTAACTTATTGAGTGGAGGAAATGTAATTGTAAATGATGAAAGAGCTGAACGTCTATTTGCTGATATTGTAGCTCAGGGGGCACGTCTACCTTCACAAAGACGCTATGCAGCAAGGGAACGCAATATTAAAAACAACACCGTGTCAATTCCTAAAGATCTACATGATGATCTTTTGAAATTACTTGAAAATTAGTAGATTCAAGTTAGGTGTATGTATAAAATATCAATTTAAATAATCTTTAATTTGCTAATGTCGAATTATTCAAGATCCAAATTATTGGTTTAATTATCCTGTGCTTTGTAAAAATCCTAGTTTATTAAATGCTAGGATTTTTTATGGGGGCTTTAAGCACTAAATTTGATCTTAATCATGTAGAAAAGTGTCTTATTTTTGCTTTGAGAGTATATTAATCAAGCTATTCTTTGACTGATACTTGATTGGTCACGATGACAAACGAAAACTTACTGGAAAATCTCTAACAACAGTGCCACTTAATTACATTTACCTAAGCCAATCAATTACATTTAACTATGCCACAATATTTCGGCCTTATTAAAGCGGTCACCTTTGGATAAATTGAACCTTCTAACTGCACACTTCTGCCACAAACCTGACCTTTTTGATGTATTAAATAGCCGTTTCATAAGGACGTATTTTTACCATTTGGAGACATTCATTCATCTTTAAAAAGCTCATTCAACATACGTTCAGGGTTTAACAAAAAAGATTTTGTAATAGCATAATGTTCTGTATCTTCATAATTTGTTAGTTCCAATCCATTGTTAGTAACTTGATAAATTTGTGCATCAGGATATGCCAATATTATTGGAGAGTGAGTCGCTATAATAAATTGAGAGTTAGATTTACATAATTGATTCATTCTCGCTAATAATGTCAACTGACGAGTTGGTGATAGTGCGGCCTCTGGCTCATCTAGTATGTACAGTCCATTACCTGAAAACCTATTAACAATAAGTGAAATAAACGATTCCCCATGAGATTGTTCATGTAATGACTTACCACCATATGACTCAATAACTTTAGGTCCCATACTCGGTTCTTTATCAAGATCTTCAATATTAGTTGCTAAGTTAAAGAAACTCTCAGCTCTTAGGAAGAATCCGTCCTTAGGTGTTTTGTACGATTTGCTCAACCTTAAAAATTCAAAAAGTTTCGAATGTGATTCGCGCGTACCAAAATTGAAATTTTTAGTTCCACCTTCAGGATTAAAACCAAATGCGGTTGCTATTGCTTCAATTAATGTAGACTTACCACTACCATTTTCACCAATAATAAATGTCACAGGTTTAATGAATTCAAGAGAGTTAAATCCCTTCATTAATAAGGTATTAAATGGGTAACATGTAAAGTCTGGACACTTATCTGGCTTTAAATAAACTTTTTGTAAGTACGGAAAATCTTGCAAAATGGAATCCTATTAAGTTCACTGTTAGCTCAGAGAAGACATTAATTTTTTCAACTCGTTATGTCAACTAAGCGCACAAAGTGATCATATTTATTAGTGGCAAACCTAATGTTATTCAGTGGTCGCAGTAAATGTTATTAGGTGACAGTATTAGATGATAATGACAGGCAATTCTGATGCAATTAGGTGGCACAACTGATGTAATTGCCCAATACCTTAAAGTTTATCTATTTTACATCCTTTTAAGTGGTTAGACCCGAGTCAAAATAGTTTCCTCTTGAATGTGGCTTACTACTATATAGGGTATGAGCCAAAGATGTAGACGAACCCAATTAACGATAAGCATTATCGATCCTACCGTCTAGGACCTAAAAGGCGATAAGGTTTTATCGTCCGCTATCTGCTGCTTCATCTTTTGACATGACTTTTAATATCGAGCTTACTTATTTACAATTTCTCTTGCCATTGCATATTGTATACAATATATTGTATTTAAGGGGTGTGTTTACTCCTAAATATTTATTAATAACTTTGCAATTCTATGGAGATAAAAATGGAAATTTTAAAAACATTAGTTGCTTCTGCAATTTTAGGAGGAGCCCTTCTTTCTCCTTTAGCTAGTGCCGCTGAAATCACTTGGAAAGTCCCATCTTCGGTGCCTGAGGGATCTTTCTTTTACAATAACTTTCTTAAGCGTTTTGCTAGTCATGTAGATGAATTAACAGACAGCCAAATAAAAATAAGACCTTTCGGTGCAGGTGTTGTTGTCCCTGCATTCAAGGTTTACGAAGCAGTTCAAGATGGCATTGTGGAAGCAGGGCATTCAACGCCTAGTTACCTTGTTAACCAAGATCCTACAAATGCTATTTTTGCAGGTTTTCCTGGAGGCATGTCCCCAGAAACAATGCTGGCTTGGCTGTATGAAGATGGCGGGGTTAAAATGTTACAAGATTACCGTAAAGAAAAAATGGGACTACATAGCTTGATTATTGGTGTTGGAACCTCCGAAGTTCTTGCTCATGCCAATAAACCAATTCGAAAAATTGAAGATTTTGCTAATTTAAAATACCGCACTTCCGGTGCGTGGGCTGGTGTCCTTAAAGAGTATCTAAAAGGTGTACCAACGGTCGTTCCACCTGGTGAAACATATACTTTATTGCAACGTAAAGGGGTTGATGCGGTGGAATGGGCAACACCAGGATCAAATTTATCAGAGGGTTTTCATGAAGTTGCACCTTACATTATAGTGCCTGGTATTCATCAACCAACTTTCCTGTGGGAGATTGTAATAAAGACCAAGGTTTGGGATGGCTTATCAAAGGAGTTGCAAACTAAACTGGAGTCTGCTGCTCGCCTTACTACTATGGAGGCTTTTTTACATTTTGCTAATGCAGACATTAAAGCCATGGATACTTACCGTAATTTTGGCAGTGAAATTATCTCGCTAGATGAATCTGTGATTTCTGAAATCCGTGGTTATGGACATAAATGGATGGAAGAACGATCAAAAGAACAAACAGGTAACGGCAACAAAAAAATGGCATCAATTCTTGAACAATACTTATCTTACCAGAAGGCTTGGAGTCGCAACTCAAGTATCTTTGTACGTGATAAATAATACCATCAAAAAATGAGCGCCTCACGGCGCTCTTATGAGGCTAATGACATGAACAATATACTCAAATTCTCTAACTTGGTTTCTGTATGGCTCGGCCGAACTGCGATGGTATTAACCTGCTTATTAGTTTGTTCAATGCTTTATGAAGTCGTTGCTCGTTATGCTTTTGAAGCCCCCACTCTGTGGGCTTTCGATATTTCCTACATGCTTAATGGTAGTATCTTTCTACTCGCTGGCGCTTATTCTCTTAATCATGAAGCGCATGTGCGAATAGATTTTCTTTCTAGTCAGCTTCCTATCCGTTTTCAACAAAAACTGAATGCGATTGTTTATGCGTTTATTGCTGGTCCCTTTTTTGCAGCGTTCTCTTGGGTTGCAACAAAAAAAGCTTATATAGCATTTGTTACTGGTGAATTAGAAAGTGTTAGCCCTTGGGCTCCCCTTGTATGGCCTTTTTATGCAGTATTGGCTATTGGTTTAATTGCTTGTACTTTTCAGCTTTATATTGAAGCTATAAAGTTTTTACTCGGTACTAAAGTTCCCGGCCATACTACAGATACAGGAGTTTCATTACATGATTGAGCTAATCCCTATCTTGATGTTCATTACACTTTTCATCTTTGTTTTTGCTGGTATACCAGTTGCTTTATCCTTGATCATAATTTCCTGTGGATTCGGTTTGTTCATATTTGGAGATAGTTTATTTTTACAACTTTATGGCTCGATATTGCATACCGCTTCTAATTTTACACTTTCCGCTATCCCATTATTTATTCTCATGGGGGCATTGTTAGAGCAAACTGGATTAGCGCTTCGTTTATTTAAGGCTCTACAATTATGGATGGGAAAATATCCTGGTGGTTTAGCCGTGGCTACTATAAGCATGTGTGCTATTTTTGCTGCTGCTTCGGGAGTTGTTGGTGCTGTTGAAATTGTTGTCGGTATGATGGCCCTACCTGCAATGGCAAAATATAAATATGATCAAAGTTTAATGGCTGGAACGGTATGTGCTGGAGGTTCACTTGGTACAATTATTCCACCATCTATTGTTGTGGTCGTTTACGCATCGATGGCCCAGCTATCAATAGGTCAATTATTTGCTGCTAGTTTATTGCCTGGGCTTATAATGGTTGTTTTGTTTATTTTATATATATTGATAATTTGTCGTGTAAATAAAAAGCTAGGTCCAGCATCAATTGAATCAAACGCAGTGCCTCTTAAAGAGAAAATGCAAGTTACTCTATCTGCAATTATTCCACCAATGTTATTAATCGCAGCGGTACTTGGATCGTTATTATTAGGCATAGCTTCTCCAACCGAAGCTGCTGCTGTGGGAGCTGCTGGTGCTGCATTATTATCTTTAGCTTTTCGAGAGCTAACACTAGAAAAATTTATTAATGCACTCAAAAATACGATAAAAATTACTGCCATGATAATGTTAATTGTTATGGGGGGAACTATGTTTACAAGTATTTTTGCAGTCTCTGGCGGAGGATGGATGATTACAGAATGGGTTAATGAATTAAATATGAGCCCTTATGGTTTAATCTTTCTATTAATGGCAGTGGTTTTTGTTGCAGGTTTTGTGTTGGACTGGATTTCAGTTGTATTGATTTTTGTACCAATCTTTACCCCACTGGTAAAAACAGCAGGAGTTGATCCAGTTTGGTTTGCTGTTATGTTTATGGTTGTTATTCAGACATCTTATTTGACACCTCCAATGGCACCATCTATTTTCTATTTGAAATCCATCGCACCCAAAAGCATGACATATAGCCATATGTATAAGGGGGTAATGCCATTTGTTCTAATTCAATTGTTAGTTTTAGTCATTGTTGTTTTAATACCAAGCGTAGCGACATACTTACCTAGCTTAATTACGTCTGGTTAATTTGTAGATACACTGTTATATGAATAAATAAAAAAGGGAAGTTTATTATAAATAGATTTTCCTTTTTTTAGTTTTAAGCTTGTATTTAAGAACCTACTTATCAGTAAATAATTAGTCATAAGTCCCTGTCATAACCGATACACTACTTAGTCAACATTTCTAATGGTCACGAGTAGTTTAAAGGCAATAAATCAAGAGTTAGATATTGAATTTTCAACACTAATGCTTAGTAATTTTTGTTATTTGGTAATAAAAGTGACCATAATTGATGTGACAAAAAGACTGTTCATTTATTCGAACAAAATCTGCCTTAAATGGTGTTGATTGTTGTTTATTGCGAAGTCTTTTTTATAATTTTTGCATAGCTTGTGTTTATTTTGTATTCACGCCTTCACCTGATAGTTTGGTTTCTGTCTTCCATGGTTTAGGATTATCCTTTTGATGATTGGTCTTATTATTTTTTGCGTTTATAGTCAATAAATTAGTATTTTGCTATAAAAAATTTTACAATAAATCTTAAATTGACATTTTTGTTGAGATAATCAACGCAATGTTTTTATTGCCTTATGCTATTTAGCAATTTCACTCTCATTCATCGCTAATATTTATAGGCGAGCTAGTTTATGCCTAAATAGGCATTTATATCTGTTTTAAGACATTCATTTTTATGAATGTCTTTTTTGTAGGAATTATTAAAATATGAAAATTGCCATCGCGGGTACCGGTTATGTAGGTCTTTCCAATGCAATGCTTTTAGCACAACACAACGAAGTGATTGCAGTTGATATTGTTGCAGAAAAAATCTCCCTGTTAAACAATAAGCAGTCACCTATTGCTGATCTTGAAATAGAAGATTTTTTACAAAATAAAGCACTTAACTTTACTGCGACACTTGATAAGCAAGCCGCTTATGAAAATGCTGAATTTGTTATCATTGCTACGCCAACCGATTACGATGTTGCAACTAACTATTTTAATACTTCTTCTGTAGAAGCTGTGATTAAAGATGTAATGAGCATTAATCCTGACGCGATCATGATTATTAAGTCGACGGTTCCTGTTGGTTACACGCAGGGTATTAAGCAAACAATGGAGTGTGATAATATTATATTCTCTCCTGAGTTTTTACGGGAAGGTCGCGCTTTATATGATAATTTACATCCTTCTCGTATTATAGTTGGTGAGCAAAGTGAACGTGCAAAGGTATTTGCAAACTTACTAGTACAAGGCGCGATAAAAGAAAATATCGATGTGTTATTTACTGACTCAACCGAAGCGGAAGCTGTAAAGCTATTTTCTAATACCTACCTTGCTCTACGTGTTGCTTACTTTAATGAATTGGATACTTATGCTGAATCGCATGGATTAAACTCTCGTCAAATTATCGAAGGGGTAAGTTTAGATCCGCGTATTGGCAATCACTATAATAACCCTTCTTTTGGTTATGGTGGATACTGTTTACCAAAAGATACCAAACAACTACGAGCTAACTTTGCAGACGTACCCAATAATTTGATCGGCGCAATCGTTGATGCCAATACCACTCGTAAAGATTTTGTTGCGGATTCAATTATCGCTAAAAAACCTAAAATAGTGGGAATTTACAGACTGATAATGAAATCTGGGTCTGATAATTTCCGCGCATCTTCAATTCAAGGGATCATGAAACGCATTAAAGCGAAAGGCATTGAGGTGGTCATTTATGAACCTGTTTTTGAGGGAGATGCCTTTTTCAATTCTACTGTTTATAAAGATTTAGCTGAATTTAAAAATATTGCCGATGTGATTGTCTCTAATCGCATGAGTGATGAGTTAGATGATGTCGCTGACAAAGTTTATACGCGAGATTTATTCGGGGCTGATTAAAGGCTGCTGACTTTTATATCTAATTTATTTGAACCTAACTTATTTAAACCAATTTATTAATAAACCGAATAATGGATTATAACAATGACTAGAAAATATTTTGGCACTGATGGTGTCCGTGGCAAGGTAGGGGAGTATCCAATTACTCCTGATTTTGCATTAAAACTTGGCTGGGCTGCGGGAAGAGTATTATCTCGCCTTGGCACAAAAAAAGTCATTATTGGTAAAGATACACGTATTTCTGGCTATATGCTTGAGTCTGCTTTAGAAGCTGGCTTGTCGGCTGCTGGTATTAGCGCTGTATTAACTGGGCCGTTGCCAACTCCTGCTGTAGCTTACTTAACGAAAACTTTCCGTGCTGAAGCAGGTGTAGTGATCAGTGCTTCTCATAATCCCTATTACGATAATGGGATCAAATTCTTTTCAGCGTCTGGTGAAAAATTATCGGATGAGATTGAATTAGCGATTGAAGCCGAACTAGATAAACCAATGGGCTGTGTCAGTTCTGAATTGCTAGGAAAAGCATCGAGAATGCAAGGTGCAGCGGATCGTTATATTGAGTTTTGCAAGGGCACATTCCCTTCTGCATTATCATTATCTGGCCTTAAGTTAGTTGTTGATTGCGCGAATGGAGCTGCATACCACATTGCTCCTTCTGTTTTTGATGAACTCGGTGCAGAAGTCATTGCTATTGGTAACAAACCTGATGGTTTTAATATCAATGATAAGTGTGGTGCAACATCACTTGGGTTATTGCAAAAAACGGTACTTGAAAACAAGGCTGATTTAGGGATTGCACTTGATGGTGATAGTGACCGAATCATGATGGTTGATAGCCAAGGTAATATTGCAGATGGTGACCAGTTGCTTTATATCTTAGCAAA
>Ga0316197_10004250_pt1 | contig 10174 bp, 8 predicted proteins | sample OudBiesiAoxic_MG_FD_204939 | JGI IMG/M metagenome (GOLD analysis project Ga0316197, IMG submission 204939) | Coastal sediment microbial communities from Oude Bieten Haven, Netherlands - site A oxic | ecosystem: Environmental > Aquatic > Marine > Coastal > Sediment | place: Netherlands... | reverse complement strand
AAACCGGTCTTTTCCAGCATGGTACGGGTGAACTTGTCCATCCGCGTGGCGGTCGTCGGACCAGCCGGCCCAACCACCTCATCCCGGACCGGGTCAACAGGGCCGACGTAGTAAATGAAGCGGCCTTCCAGGTCGACCGGCAATTCTTCGCCGGCGGCCATCATGTCCACCATGCGCTTGTGCGCTGCATCACGGCCGGTCAGCATCTTGCCATTGAGCAGCAGGCTGTCTCCAGGTTTCCAGCCCTTGATTTCTTCCCGCGTCACCGTGTCCAGGTTGACCCGCTTGACGTTGCCACCGGCTTCCCGCGTGATCTCGGGCCAATCTTCCAGGCGGGGCGGCTTGAGACGGGCCGGGCCATCGCCGTCCAGCGTGAAATGCACATGGCGCGTGGCTGCGCAATTGGGAATGATCGCCACCGCCTTGTTCGCGGCATGGGTCGGGAAGTCCTTGACCTTGACGTCGAGCACAGTGGTCAGGCCACCCAGGCCCTGGGCGCCGATGCCCAGGTTGTTGATTTTTTCATAAAGCTCCAGCCGCAGTTCCTCGGAACGGTTTGAAGCACCGCGATCCTGCAGTTCCTGGATGTCGATGGGTTCGAGCAGGGCTTCCTTGGCCAATAACATGGCTTTCTCGGCGGTACCGCCAATGCCGATTCCCAGCATACCGGGCGGACACCAGCCGGCACCCATTTTTGGAACCATCTGTAAAACCCAGTCCACCACCGAGTCGGAAGGGTTCAGCATGGCGAACTTGGACTTGGCTTCTGAACCACCGCCCTTGGCCGCCACGTACACTTCCAGCCTGTTTCCCGGCACCAGCTTGTAATGAACGATGCCCGGAGTATTGTCGCCAGTGTTGCGGCGTGCACCGTCCGGGTCTTCCAGTACCGAGGCCCGCAGGGTGTTATCGGGGTGCAGGTAAGCGCAGCGAATGCCCTCGTTGACCATCTCGGTGACACCCATATCACCTTCCCAACGAATGTCCATGCCCACTTCGAGGAAAACAGTCACGATACCCGTATCCTGACAAATGGGCCGGTGGCCCTGGGCACACATGCGCGAGTTGATCAGGATCTGCGCGATGGCGTCTTTGGCCGCCGGGTTGGCTTCTTTTTCATAGGCCTTGTCCAGGGCCTGGATAAAATCCAGCGGATGGTAGTAAGAGATGTATTGCAGCGCCTCGGCGACACTATCGATCAGGTCTTGCTGTCGGATGACGGTACTCATTTTTTTGCTCCCGGAGTCATGCGGAAAGGATAGGGCCGATTGCGGCACGAGTCCATTATCAATTAAGGCTTGTTGACGCAAATCGCGCCATCTACCCGATCATTTGACCGGAGCAGTTAATACGGACCGGATTTACTGTTAGCATCGGGGTATCGAACTACGGAGAGAACAGGGACCATGACCCAGGACACGCGCACAGACACCATTGAACCCGTCGAAAACGAAGCTTCTGCCAACGACCCGGCTCCGGAAAAAACAGCCGAAGAACTCAAGGCCGAGCAGGACGCCCTGCTGGAAAAAGCCGATGAAATCGGCGCAAAGAAGGCATTGAAAACGATCCAGAAAGCGGGACTTGAAAACAGCTTGAAGCCATTCCAGGCCGAGCTGATCCTGATGCAGAAATACCTCGAGGAAACCAAGCGCCGCATGATCATCCTGTTCGAAGGCCGCGACGCCTCCGGCAAGGGTGGAACCATTCGACGGGTTTCCCGTTACATGAATGAAAAACACTACCGCGTTGTCGCACTCGGCAAACCCAGCGACGCACAACGCACTCAGTGGTTCTTCCAGCGCTACGTGGAACAGTTCCCGCGCGGTGGTGAAGTCGTGTTGTTCGATCGCAGCTGGTACAACCGTGCAGTTGTCGAGCCCATTTTTGGTTTCTGCACACCGGAACAGTACAAGACCTTTATCAAGGGCGTGGTCGGCTTCGAGAGGGACCTGGTGCGCCAGGGAACCATCATGGTGAAACTGTATTTCAGCGTGACCAAGGCCGAGCAGGCCTACCGCTTCGACCGCCGCAAGAATGACCCCCTGCGCCAGTGGAAATTGAGCGAGGTCGACCTGCAGGCACAGGAACGCTGGGACGACTTTACCAACCAGAAATACGAAATGCTCAAGCGCACCCATTCGAACCATGCGCCCTGGACTGTGATCCGCTCCAACAACAAGCACCTGGCTCGACTGAACGCGATGCGCACGATCCTGAATTCGGTGCCTTACGAGCGCGGCGACTTGGAGATTGATTTTGTGCCTGACCACAACGTGGTGATTTCCGGCTCACGCGAAGTTGAGCAGATGGAAGCCGAACGCATTCGCCGCGGCAAGTTCGCCTCTTGATGGAAAAACTGAGGCTGGGTATCGTCCGGGAAACCAAGGTTCCACCGGACCGGAGGGTTCCACTCAACCCGGACCAGTGCAGGCGCTTACTGGACCATTATCCCGGCCTTGAGATTACGGTCCAGCCGTCTCCGCTGCGTTGCTTCACGGACGAGGAATACACGGCGCAGGGTATCGCACTGGGCGAAGATCTTTCCGGCTGCGATGTGCTGATGGGCGTGAAAGAAGTCAAGCTGGACGCCTTGCTGCCCGACAAGACCTATTTTTTCTTTTCCCATACAGCCAAGGAACAGCCTTACAACCGCGGTTTACTGCAGGACATCATCCGCAAGCGAATTCGCATGGTGGACTACGAATACCTGACACTGAATGGCGCACGTGTGGTCGCCTTCGGGCGCTGGGCCGGACTGGTCGGCGCCTATAACGGCTTGCGTGGCTACGGCCTGAAGTCGGGTCAGTACGAATTGAAACCAGCCCACGATTGTTTCGACCTCAGAGAACTCATGAACGAACTTGAAAAGGTCGAAGCAGGCCAACTGCGCATCACCGTGACCGGTGGTGGCCGGGTTGCTGGCGGTGCGCTGGAGGTACTGGATGCAGCGGGTTTCCAGCAGGTTTCACCCGGTGACTTGCTCGAAAAAACGTTCGAACATGCCGTCTACACCCGTCTCGACCCCTGGCACTACACCCGGCGAAAAGACGGACTGGCATTTGATTTCAAGCACTTTGTAGAGCACCCCGAATCATACGAGAGCAGTTTCGATCCTTACGGCGAGCGAACCGATCTGTTCATTCCCTGCCACTTCTGGGACCCTCGCTCACCGCAGATGGTCAGTGCCGATCATCTTCGGTCCGGCCAGTTTCCGATCTCCCTCGTCGCTGACATCAGCTGCGACATTGCTGAACCCATCGCATCAACCATTCGTGCATCGACGATCGCAGAGCCGTTTTACGGTTACGACCCGGTCACGGGTTCGGAAACAGCCCCTTTTGAACCAGGTGTTGTCACCGTGATGGCGGTCGACAACCTGCCGGGTGAACTGCCCCGGGACGCTGCAAGCGATTTCGGCGAAGCGCTGGTCGCACAGGTCATCCCTGAGATCATCGGCGAGCGGGATACGGGAATGCTCGCGGGTGCATCTATCACTGAAGGCGGCCAACTCACCCCGCCATATTCCTATCTCGAAGACTACCTTCTTGGGAAAACTTGAACTTTGCCCGGAGAAATAGATTGAACCGCATTTTCACTGGCGGTTAAGATTCCACGGACTCTCCAAAGGATAACGTCATGACTGACACTAGCGCAGCTGCGTCACAACCCTCCCCCGCCTACCGTTGGCTCGTACTGGTCGTGATCAGCCTCGCGATGTTCGGCAACTACTATATTTACGATTCGATCGCGCCCATTGCGGATATCCTGAAATCCGAACTCGACTTCAGCGATGAAAATATCGGCAGCCTGTACTCGATGTACTCGGTAGCTGCGGTCATCGTACTGCTGTTCGGCGGCATGCTGGTGGACCGTTGGGGCACAGTGAAATCGACCATTCTGTTTGGCGGCATATGCGCCCTGGCAGGCGTTCTCAACGCGATCAGCCCGGAGCTGCCCATGATGCTGGCGGCGCGTTTCCTGCTCGGGGTCGGCGCGGAGCCGCTGATCGTCGCGATCACCTGTGCATTGGCCAAGTGGTTCAAGGGCAAGGAACTGGCCTTTGCATTCGGCATTAACCTGACCATTGCCCGGCTGGGTTCCGTGGCGGCCGACTGGTCACCAACCTGGGCTGACTTCGCCTACGAGGGCGGCTGGCAACCCCCCCTGGTCGTGGCCGCCGTGATCGGTAGTCTGTGCCTGATCGGGGCTATTATGTATGGCATCCTGGAAGTCGCTGCCAAACGTAAACACAGTCTGGGAGAAGCCGGTGGAACCGACAAACTGGTGATCAGCGACCTGTTCCGTTTCAGCAAGTCCTTCTGGTTTATCACCCTGCTGTGCCTGACCTTCTACTCCCTGATCTTCCCGTTCCGCAGTTTTTCCATCAAGTTTTTCATCGAGGCATGGGACATGACCCGCGACGTCGCCGGTCAATACAACAGCGTCCTGCCGCTGGCCGCGATGGTCGCCACGCCGATTTTCGGCCTGCTCTGCGACAAGGTGGGCAAACGCGCCCTGCTCATGGTCTTCGGGTCGATCCTGTTGTTACCGGTGTTCCTGATGATGGCCTACCAGGTCACTCCGCTGTCGATACCGGTGATCATGATGGGCATCGCCTTTTCACTGATCCCCGCCGTGATGTGGCCTGCGGTCGCTTACATCGTTGAAGAACGCCGACTGGGTACCGCCTACGCGCTGATGTTCCTGATCCAGCAACTCGGCGTGGCGGCCATGAATTGGCTGGTAGGCCGCACCAACGACATCAACGGCGCCAGCGCCGCCAACCCGGAAGGCTACATCCCGATGCTGTGGATTTTCTCAGTGCTCGCCATCGCCGGCCTGGTCTTCGCCATTCTGTTGCGACGCGAGGAAACCGGCCCGAATGGGCACGGCCTGGAGACCATAACGGCCGCCAGTTCCAAAGGCTGAGAAACATGGGGTCAGAGTAGGTAACCTACTCTGACCCCGGTTTTCCGGTTTTAACCAGCCTGCGCCAGTTCTTTCTCGGATTTGACACCCAACTTGCGGAAAACGATCGCGGCCGGGCAGAAGCCCGTGAACGACTGCTGGAACAGGTTGGCGCCGATAAACACCGTGAACCAGACGAATCCGGGGTGGACCCACACGGTCAGGGCGACGGACAAAAGGACCATGATGCCGGCAAAAGCCGAAACGGTTCTTTCCAATGACATGAGATTTACTCCTGATTGTTGCTGTACTTGACGATCAGCTCGTTCCTGAGTTGCAGGTACATGTCGGTAGCCTGCTCCATCAGGCCGTTCGAATATTCTGTCAGGAATTCACGCGCGGCCTGCGGGTCTTTTTTGTGCAGCGCCAACGCTTCCTGCTCGAGTTCCTGCTGCCGGTCGAACATGGCCTGCTCGAATGGCTCGCGTACGGCCCGGACGTCCTTGATCGCTTCCTGGAACTTAAGGTTCAGCAGGTTATCGACAAAGTCGAAGGCCCAGCGTGCAGAACGCTCGTCGTACTTCTCGGGATCGTAAACCTGGTAGGACTCGTGGGTGGACAGGTTGCCTGCGTACATCGGTACGTAGGGGCCTACATAGGGGTTGTCCAGGAAAATCCAGTATACACCACCAATTTCGTCCGGCAACCAGTCACGCAACTGGGCAATCATGCCCGAGTGACCGCGATGCCGGGCCACGGGCCGGCGGTAGGTCAGTTGCAGCAACTCGCGCATGTCGCGGCCCGGGAAGGGCGTAGTCAGCGGGCTCTTTACAAACTCACTCGTGAAGTTGCCCTCCTCGTCCCTGCCCGGAACCAGCCACTGCGGGCCGGCTGTGATGTCGTAAATCGTATCTTCAAATACCGAACGCTGGAAAGCCATAACGTCACTGACCGAAATTTTTTCCTCGGGCTTGACAGAAAACGGGTAGATGGACAGCGGTTCCACCGTCTGGAAGTACTGGTTGAGGCCCTTGTAGATGTCGCCGTCCAGGTGACGGTCCGGCCAGTCGAAATAGTTGGGGGCAAAGGTCGTGTGGAACAGCCAGAAACGCCCGGTCGCGAATTCAGCAGTCAGCGGCGCATAGGCGTCCTGCCAAACAAATGGCAAACCTGAGCCCGGGTCATAGAACCCACGGTCGATGGCTTCCTGCAGGTAATTGTCTGACACCAGGAAATTGGCGCTGTCTTCCGGGTCGATCTGCTTGATGATGCTGTAGTTCGGTATCATCGTGGCGTGGTCATCCGGCAAACGCTGTGCCGCCCAGATAGCTCCGGGCTTGCCGCTCTCCGGTGTCCAGCCAGGACCGACACCAACGACCTCGAAAACCCAGGCTTCCTGGGTATCACCAATGATCAATGACTCGGACCCGTCTCCACTGGAAGGGATAAAACCGTATTCCGTCATCAGTTCGCCAATGAACCTTGCAGCATCCCGTGCCTTTGTATGGCGTTGCAGTGCAAATATCATGGCCTGTTCGATGGTCATGATCTGGGCGCCGGTCGCGCGCGTCACCTTCAGTTCTTCACGCTGGTCCGTGGTGCTCTCGGCAATGGCCAACTGGTGCTCGTTGATATGCGAATACGCTGTGTGGAAATACGTGTAGGTCGCCTCTGCCTGGGGGATGTAACCCAGGATATCGCCATCGTCGTGCAATTCGTTTGTTGCATCCTGGATACCGAAATACACGGGCGCCTTGCTGCCTGGTTCGAACTCCTGGCCATGCACGACGTATATCCGGCTGTCCTGCCCGGTATCCGTCTGCGAAATCAGAACCGAACCGTCTGCAGTAGCGTTTTTACCCACCGCGATCACGGTGCAGGCTTGCCCTGGTGAAATCGAGGCAAGGAAAACGACGAGGGCGGTAGACAGGGTGATCAAAAATCGCATGGATTGTGCTCCCGGGGGATGAAGGGACAATTCTATTCCTCAACACCGGCAGGTTAAACCTGAATTGGTCAACTGGCAGTGGATTGAAGATGGCAGCGCGGTTTTTCTTCGACCTCGGTTAGAATGGGGCGCATGTTCCGGCATATTCACATCGTCGCCTGCTCCCCACGCAGTGGCACTACCCTGCTGCACGAGGCCATGGTCACCTGCTTCAGGATCGACCGGCATTATGACCATGAAATCCGTTTTCACCAGGTCGAGGCAGAAATCGATGAAATCCTGGTCACCAAGCGCCCCAAGGACACGATGTACATGCCGGCCGTGCTCGGTGGGGACCCGGAACTGTATGTCATCTACGTGATGCGTGACCCGCGCGATGTGATCTGCAGCCGACACGGCAAGAACAAGGAACAGTATTACTCGAACATTCGTTTGTGGCGCCAGATGCACCGCTACGCGAAGGAAATGCAGGGCCATCCACGCTTTCTCGAAATCCGTTACGAAGACTTCGTGAGCAACCCCGACGCCACCCAGGACATGATCGCTCAGAAATTCCCATGGCTGGAAAAGAAGCACAAGTTCTCCGAATACCACGAGTACGCCGAGATCTCGGAAAAATCGGTCACGGCCATGCACTCTGTTCGACCAATTGCACCGACCAGCGTTGGTGTATGGGTGAAGTCCCCTGGCCGCATCAAGGGCCAGCAGATGATCCACGGCTCGCTCACGCCGGACCTCGTGGATAGTGGCTATGAGACCTCCGCAGACTGGGAGAAGGCGCTCGACGATGTTGAGCCTGACCTGGCGCGCAGCCGCTACCCCGAAAAACTTTACATCTGGTCGCGTATCTCCCAGTATCTCAATGGCTTGCGCAAGGTTGCGACATACCAGCGCCTGCGTAAAAACGCGTAGCTGGAACGGAGAAAGATATGCCCGCCATTCGAGAAAAAGCGGCCAACCTGTTTTACCGTGCTGCCGTATCAGGCGCCCTGCCGGTATCGTGGTTCCGCGACGTTGATCCGGCCACCGTAAAAAAAGCCAAAAAAACCGGCAAGCTCAAACTCGAGATCGTCAGCCATTGCTGGCGCTATGGGCACTACCTGAATTACCAGCTGAGTTCCCTGGTCAATCACCGGACCGACAAGTTCGATATCACGATGACCGTTTTTTACGTCGAAGACGATGACAAGGTCGTACCTGTACTGGACTATTTTGGCCGCATGGACATACCGGGCATAACCTGGAACTGGCAACCGCTTTCCAGGGAAAAGTTGTTCAGGCGTGGAATCGGACGCAACCTGGCCGCCAAAAACACCGACGCCGACTGGATCTGGTTTACCGATGCCGACATCATTTTCCACGAAGGTTGCCTGGACACCCTGGCCGACCAACTGCAGGGCCGGGACGACGGCCTGGTCCACCCGCGGATCGGGCTCGGCACCGAACTGCTGGATGAAGACGATGAAATCCTTGAAAAGGGACGGCAAGGCCCGGCCCTGCTGGACATCCCCCTCGACCAGTTCACCCCATATGGCGGCCCCCGCGAAAAGGCCAAGGGGCCACACCAGATCACCCACGGGGATATCGCCCGGGCCTGTGGTTACTGTGATTCGATTGCTTACTACCAGGAACCGGCCGGACGCTGGATGAAAACCTACGAAGACAGGGCATTTCGCTGGCTGATCGGCACGCATGGTACACCGCTCGATATTCCGAACGTCTGCCAGATCCGGCATATCGTCAAGGGACGCTACAAGAAAGATTCCCTGTGGACCCGGGTTCGCATGGCCATTCGCAAAAGCCAGGACCCATAAGCGACCCGCTATTTCGGTCTACTGGCCGGGCTTTTTTTCAAAAGGTTTTTGAGCTTCCGTGACAGGCTGGCCTTGTTGGCATGCGGGAAGGGCTCGTCCGGAACGTCGTGCCCGAGGAAACCACAGAGTTTTTCCCAACCATCGCCTTTTGGCATGTCGAAAACCAGCAGGTCATCCGGCCGGTCCGCGAAGTATTCGAGTACCTCCCGGTTATGCTTTTCATAGCGGGCGATATAGGTTTCCTCGTTCCCCTCGGGGCAACCTGCGTCCTCGCCGTAAATCCAACGCCGCATCGGTGTCTGGGTGGAGGCGAAATCCTTCAACTGGGAATTGATCCAGGACTCTGCAGGCCGCCGGGTCATCACGAACTTGCTGCCCGGAAAACGCTCGTCCAGTTCCCTGTAGAGAATGGGCCAGGGGTTGTCCTGGAAGGCATCAAACTCCGCGGCTTTGGCGTAAGCCATTTCGTGGACCTTGCTCGCGATATCCGGGTCCTTGGTGCCGAAACAACCCGTGACCCGGTAGCCCAGCTTTTCAAGTGCCAACTCCAGGCTGGTCGTGCCGGTCTTGTGAAATCCGATGCAAAAAACTTTGCTTTTCATATCGATAATATGCCGCTTGCATGCTGCAGAGTTAAAGGAGTAGTCTGCCACGGTAATGTCCGGTTCCACAAACGATATCACCTTGTCCCGCACCGCCGTCCTTCCCGACGAGGTCAGGCTGGAACGTGCGCTTCGCGCGCCGGACCTGGGCCCCAGAATCCTGTTCTTCTCCGGTGGCACTGCCCTGCGCAGACTTTCACGTGAACTGGTCCGCTACACGCACAACTCTATCCATATCATCACGCCCTTTGATTCGGGTGGCAGTTCCGCCGTGATCCGAAAGGCGTTCAAAATGCCCGCCGTCGGTGATATCCGCAACAGACTGATGGCCCTGGCGGACCGTACCGTGAAAGGAAATCCCGAAATTTTCCGCTTGTCCAACTACCGTTTTGACCGGGAAGCCTCGCTGCAGGTGCTCAGGCAAAAACTGGACGATATGTGCTCGGGAAGCGATCCGCTGGTTACCCGCGTACCCCAGCCTGTGCGTGAAATTGCCTGCCGTTACCTGGGGTTTTTCCGGGACCAGATGCCAGATGACTTCGACCTCAGGGGAGCCAGCGTCGGCAACCTGATTCTGACCGGCGGTTACTTCAACCATGACCGCCACATCGACCCGGCCCTGTACCTCTTTTCCAGGCTTATCGAAGCACGGGGAACCGTGCGCCCGGTACTCAACGATGACCTGCACCTGGTGGCGGAACTCGAAGATGGCACAATTTTGCGTGGCCAGCACATGATCACCGGAAAAGAGGTTCATGCGATTCGTTCACCGGTCAGAAGCGTCTGGCTAGCCGCAGACCTGGATACGCTGGCCCCCGTCGAAGCACCCATCAGTGACAAGATGAAACAACTTATCGCCAGCGCGGACCTGATCTGCTATCCAATGGGCAGTTATTACACCA
>Ga0316197_10004249_pt1 | contig 10176 bp, 8 predicted proteins | sample OudBiesiAoxic_MG_FD_204939 | JGI IMG/M metagenome (GOLD analysis project Ga0316197, IMG submission 204939) | Coastal sediment microbial communities from Oude Bieten Haven, Netherlands - site A oxic | ecosystem: Environmental > Aquatic > Marine > Coastal > Sediment | place: Netherlands... | reverse complement strand
CACCGTCCGGCTGCGCCAGACGCACGGTGCCCGCCACGCCGTTGACCATCTCCTTGAGCACGCGCAGAAAACGCAGCAGCAATTCTTCGAGGTCCTGTGCCCGGTTGACACTCGCGGCGACGTCATAAAGGATCTTCAGCGAGGCAGTCTTCTGCGCAAGCCGCGTGGTGTGCCGCGATACACGGCTGTCCATGTCCTCGTACAGTTCGCCGAGTTCCTCGTTGAGGCTGTCCAGATCGGTGACCATCGCACCCAGGACGCCCGGCTGACTGAGCGACAGCGTGGCACCCGGCTCACCGGCACAAACCTGAGCCACCGAGTCCTCGAGCCTGGCCAGCGGTTCGACCAGCTCTTCGCGCAACCGATACAGACCGACCGCCAGCGCGGCGAGTGAACCGAGCGCCGCCAGCGTCAGTATCCAATACAGGGGACGCGGATTGCCGAACCCGGCAAGCAGTGCCAGCGAGACCAGCATCGTCAGCAGCAGCCCAAGCCCGAGCGCGCTGAACGGTGCCAGCAGCTGGGCGCCGATCACGATGCGCTGGATACGCTGCCGTACGTTGTCGTCCCCCTGTTGCTCGATTGCCTGCACCATACGCCCTTCCCGTTACCAGGCCCTACGTTAGCAGACCCGCACGACCCAGCGCGGCGGACATGGCTTCCCGGCGTGCGTCGCCGACCGCCCTGCCGAGTGCCGCGCCGGTCAGTCCTTGTCGCCGCAGTTCGGCCGCGGGCACTGCCCTCGCCGCCGGCAGCGCGGTCCGCAGACAGCGGCCGAGCCGCGATCCTGGCACCTGCGCCTCACACACGGCGACCAGCGGGCCGACATCGGTGCCGGCTTCGAAGGCACGCCACAGCACCGCGAGTTCAAACAGCGCGTCTACATCGCCCTGCCCGGCACGGTCGCACAGGCCACGGCCGGCGACCAGTCGCCTGAGCAGTTGGGCGGTCTCGCGGTCCGCACGTAGCGAAGCCAGCAGACGATCGGTATCCTCGGGTGCATCGACACAGCCGAGCAGCACGGCGGCCAGGCGCTGCGACGGCGCCCCACTGGTCGGCACGATACGTTTCAGTGCTGCCATCGGCGGACTGTCGGGGGCATTGCCATGCGCCCCCGCCGCGCCCATCGCGCCGGCGACGGCCGGAATCAACACTTGCAGCGCGCCGCAGCGGTGCAGAACCTCGAAGAAACGCCATGGCTGATCGACCTGCATGGCCTTCATCATCTCGCGCCACAGCCTTTCCGGTGTCAGTTGAAGCATATCGCCGCGTTCCACCATCGCGCACATCAGCCGGTGGGTGCCGTGGGCGACACGGAATCCCTGCCGTCCCAGTTTGGCGGCGAAACGGGCGATCCGCAGCATGCGCACCGGGTCCTCGACGAATGCCGGCGAGACATGACGCAGCAGGCCGCCAGCCAGGTCGCCCCGACCGTCGAACGGATCAGTTAGCACACCCTGCGTGTCCTGCGCCATCGCATTGATGGTCAGATCCCGGCGCCGCAGGTCTTCCTCCAACGTAACCTCCGGCCCGGCATAGACCGCGAAGCCGCGGTATCCCTCGCCGCGCTTGACCTCACGCCGCGCCAACGCATACTCCTCGCCTGTCTCGGGGTGGAGAAAGACCGGGAAGGTGGCGTCCGCGGCGACGAAGCCGCCCTCCAGCATCGCCGCGCGGTCCGCTCCGACCACCACCCAGTCGCGCTCCGCGACTGGCAGCCCCAGCAAGGCATCGCGCACTGCGCCGCCGACCAGGTAGACCTTCATCGATGCGCCGTCCCGACATACACGGCCGTCATCTCAGACCGACCCTGGTTCAGCCAGTGCCGCCCCGATCGCCTGCTCGCGCTGCTGCAGTTCCCACATACCATGGTAAACACCGGCGGCCGCCAACAGCTCCTTATGCGTGCCGCGTTCCACGATGCGGCCGGCCGACATCACCAGGATCTGGTCGGCGTCCACTACCGTCGACAATCGGTGTGCAATCACCAGCGTGGTGTGGCGCGCTGCCACCTCGGCCAGGGTTTCCTGGATCGCCTGCTCGGTGCGGCTGTCGAGCGACGAGGTCGCCTCGTCGAAAATCAGGATCTGCGGATCCTTGAGGATCGCACGTGCGATCGCGACCCGCTGCTTTTCGCCGCCGGACAACTTCAGGCCACGTTCGCCCACCACCGTTTCCCAGCCCTCCGGAAGACCATCGACGAAGTCCCTGATGTGCGCCATCGCCGCGGCGTGTTCCACTTCCGTGCGGCTGGCCTGCGGCCGCCCGTAGGCGATGTTGTAAAAAATGCTCTCATTGAAGAGCACGGTATCCTGCGGGACGATCCCGATCGCCGCACGCAGGCTGTCCTGCGTGACATCGCGTACGTCCTGCCCGTCGATCGTGATGCGCCCGGCGTTGACGTCGTAGAAACGGTAGATGAGGCGCGCCAGGGTCGATTTGCCCGCGCCGCTGTGGCCGACCACCGCGACCTTCCGCCCGGTAGGTACCTCGAGGTCCAGGCCATGCAGGATCTGCCGCTGCGGCTGATAGGCGAAGTCCACGCCCTCGAAACGGATGCTGCCACCGGACACCTCGAGGTCAGGGGCATCCGGCCGGTCGGTGATCTCCGGTTCACGTTCGAGCAGCTTGAAGATCAGATCCATATCCGCCAGGGAGTATTTTATCTGGCGGTACACGATCCCGAGAAAGCCGAGCGGCAGGAACAACTGGAGCAGGAATGCGTTGAGCAGCACCAGGTCACCGATACCGATCTCGCCAGTGACCACCCCGCGCATCGCCAGATACATCACCAGGGTCACCCCGAGCGCGATCACCGCCCCCTGGCCGAAGTTGAGTATGGACATCGAGGTCTGACTCTTGACCGCCCAGTCTTCCCATTCCGACAGGGTCGCGTCATAGCGATCCAGTTCCATGCGTTCGTTGCCGAAGTATTTCACCGTCTCGTAGTTGATCAGGCTGTCGAAGGCCTGGTTGTTTGCCTGTGAATCGAGCCGGTTCATGTAGTGACGAAAATCCATGCGCCACTCCGTGATGGCGAAGGTGACGAGCACATAAACGACCACTGAACCGAACATCGCGAGCGCAAAGACCGGGGAGTACTCGCGCAGCAGGATGAAGGCGACCAGGCTGAATTCGACCAGGATTGGCAGCACACTGAACGCCATGTAGTTCATGATCTGGCTCACCGATCGGGTGCCGCGCTCGAGGTCACGGCTGACCGCGCCGGTCTTACGGTCCAGGTGGAAGCCTAGCGACAGCCGATGCAGGTGCTCCATCACGCGGGTAGACAGACGCCGCATCGCCCGGTAGCGGACCTTGGCGAACACGATGTCGCGAAGCTCGTTGAACAGCGAGGCACCGAGTTTGAGCAGCCCGTAGGCAAGCAGCAGCGACAGCGGCAGCACCGCCGCCAGCATGGCCGGGTCGTCCTTGGCGCGTTCGAAGTGCTCCACGATGTGCTTCAGCACGACCGGTATGCCGACGTTTGCCACCTTGGACAGCACCAGGCAGCCGAGAGCGAACAGCGCCCGTCCGCGAAACTCCCAGAGAAACGGGAGCATGCCTTTCAGATTGTGCCAATCCCGGCGATCCTTGTGGACTTGAGGCCCAGCACCCACACCATGCACCATGATAGAATTCTCTGTTATTTCAGCCAGTTCCCGAAATCACGGGTGCCGGCAGCTTACCAGAGTCAGTGCGATGCAAGAGCCTCCAATGAGCGACCCTTTGAGTAGCTGCAGCAATTCCGAGCCATTCGCGCTGCAAGTCATCGGCGACAGCATGGAACCCGAGTTCCCCGATGAGTGCATCGTCGTGATAGAGCCGTCGGACTGGTGCCAGCACGGCATGTACATCATGGCCCTGGTCGAGGGTGTCCGCTGGTTCCGGCAGTACCTGAAAGACCAGAACGGCGAGCGTCTCATGGCGCTGAACGACGTCTATCCACCGATCGAACTCGACGGCCTGGACTGGAAGGTCGAGGGCATCATCATGCAACGTAACCTGCGCCGCCGCCAGAGCGCGTCCGGGCGGCGCGAGGTCAAGCACTACAAATACGGCTGAACGGCCCCAGCGACGGCGAATGATGCAGAGGACCCTCAACAACAGCCTGGCTTCATGCGAGCATTGATCGCCCAAACCCCTTCCGGAACACCAGATGCCTTACCCAAGAATCGGAATATTCGCCCTGCTGCTCGCCACGCATTGTGCGATCGCCGACCTGTCGGCCGTGACCGCGGACGGCCGCAAAGTCGTGTTGCGCGACAACGGCACCTGGGCCTTCATCCAACCCGGCAACAGGGATGACGCACCATCGGTGGCCACACTGACACTGAAGAACAAGGTGAACCTCGCCGGCGGCTGCCGCCTGGGACTGACTCTCCAGAACGACCTGTCGGCGCAGATCCGATCTCTGGTGCTGCGCTTTACCGCCTACAAAGGCGACCAGCTGGCGTTCGAGACGGTGAGCCGCGGCTACTCCAACGTCAAACCGACGAACTCGCAGTATCAGCAAGTCAGTTTCCGCGGCATCGGCTGCGACGAAATCCGTTCCGTCTCTGTCAGTGCCGCACGCAACTGTCACGTCGGCGACCTGACCAAATACTCGGCAACCGCCAAGCGTTGCCTGGGCCTGATCGAGGTCGCACCCAGCAGCCTGCTGCCGATCGCCAAGACGGCCGGCCGCTAGTGGGCCATGCGGTCCTGTGGGCATCGGACGCGGCTCCGGCGTGTTTCCAGCGGCGGACGTCTGCCACCGGGAAGCGGCATTCGCGCCTGCATGGCTCGCATGTGCCAAGGCGCCGGGTATTCAAGCCAGCAAGGTCGATTACAAAGCGGCCTGCAAGCGCTGATTGAGGATCTCGACCAGCAGCGGGTGCTCGCCGACCAGGTCTGAGACGCCGACCCGCAGACCCGGATTTCTGTCCATCGCATCACGGCATATCTGATCGATATCACCACCCGGCCCGGCATGCCGGCCGGGCGAGATGAACATCATCGCCAAAACGATCACTGCACCCGTATTCTTGGCGGCACAGGCGTCCAGCAGGTCGCCAAGCAACTGGCCATTGAAGTCATATTCCGGCCCCTGGCGTCGTTCCATTACCGCCTGACTCAACAGAATGCCCTCCGCAAGCCGCTCGCGCAGCGCCATCGTCACCTTGGCCCGGACCGCAGTAACATCCGGCAAAGGCGAGCCGTGGTCGACGACGATAACGCAATCCGGCTGGGCGTCCATCTGCCGGCTGCACCGGGCCACCTGATCCGCGAGGATTTCGGCCAGCCGCGGCTCTCCTTGCGGCATCGGCGACAGGACTTCCGCCTGGCGCAGTCCGAACGCACCGAATTCGCGTTCCAGCAGCGCCACCTGTTCTGGAATGAAGGACGTCAGCGCGCGGCTATTGCCGAAGAACAGCGGCACCACGACGAACTCGCGCCGGCCTGCGACGAGCTGCGCGCGCAGGAACCCAGGCAGCACCTGTGCCGGCTGGCCGCCGAGTTCGGCAGGCGGTATCTTGTCTGCATGCTGCAGCGATACCGGGTGTACCGGGTGGCCGCAGGCCTCGGCAAAGCGCCCCGCAATCGAGCGCAAGCTGAGGGTGGCTGCAGCCCGCCTCGAGCCGTTGTCGACCAGCAATACCACCCTCTCGCTCATCAATCCCCCAGTTTCGCAAACCCGCCGGACCACGTCCGACTTGGCCGTGGCGTTTCATTGTGCTTCATCCCGGGCAAATGGACCAACACACGTCGAACAGTGTTGTTCCATCGGGCTTGCCGATGCCCAACTCACCCCGGGCCGGTACAATCATGCGATTGTCCCAAACCAGGAAACAAAATGTCAGACCAGGAATTTTTCGCCAGGGCCGTCGCCCTGATCGATGCCGCCAACGCGGAGGATCCCAACCAGGAAAGCGCCGAAGGCAAATTCTGGCCCAAGGAACTGCTGTACTCGCAACGCATGTCGGAGATGCTCCAGCGCTACGCGCCCGAGGCCGACGACGCGCAGAAACTCGCGATCCGTTCCCAGCACATCCAGCGCTGGAAATCGTCGCGCAGCGACTACCCGGAGGGTCGCCAGGGCTATCTGCAGTGGCGGACGGGCCTGTACAAATTCCACGCCGAGACCGCCGGTGCATTGCTGACCGAGGCGGGCTATGGCGACGATGTCATCGACCGCGTCAAACAGGCGGTGGGCAAAAGGGCGTTAAAGGTCAACAAGGACACCCAGTTGCTCGAAGACGTCACCGACCTGGTCTTCATCGAGCATTACATGCTGGCGTTCGCGCAAAAACACCCGGAGTACGACGAGGACAAATGGCTCGACATCATCCGTAAGACCTGGAAAAAGATGTCCGGACGCGCCCAGCAGTTTGCACTTGGCGGCGGCATAACACTGCCCGAGCCGCTGCTCCCGCTGATACAGAAGGCGGTGTCCGGCGACTGACGCCCTAAAGGATCTCGACCAGTTCGATGTCGAAGACCAGGGCCTTGCCGGCCAGCGGGTGATTGGCATCCAGCTTTACGGTCTCCTCGGTGAAGGATACGACCGTGAAATTGTCCACTCGACCGTCACCCGCGCTGCCCTGCAGGACCATGCCGGCTTGCAACTCGACGTCGGCGGGCATCAGCTTGCGCGGTACGTCCTGGATCATGGCTCCGTTCACCTCGCCGTAGGCCTCCTCCGGCGCCAGCGTCACGATGCAGCTGTCGCCCGGGGTGAGGCCTGCCACCGCCTGTTCGAAACCGGCAATCAGCTGACCCTCTCCCATCGCAAACTCGAGCGGCTCGCTGCCGCGCGACGAATCGAACTGACTGCCGTCTTCGAGTTTGCCGGTGTAATGCACGCGAACGGTGTCGCCGGTTTTCGGCTTTTGCATGTCTTTGCCCTCGTTTTTTCCAGAAGATTGAGACCGGGCCGACGGTGGTTTGACACTACCACCGCGGGGATCCACGGAGAGCCATGAAAAAGAACCGGCAACGCAGTCGGGCGACACCCTAATCAACCGCGCCGGCAAACTCAACCCGTGACGATTCCGCAGAATTTGCGGATCGGCAGCGGTGCCCGGCCCGTCGCCGCCGTACAGCGTTCAGATCTGACGCGTGAAAACCGGCAGCTGCAGCAGCAATCCGAGAACCACAAAGGCACTCGCTGCCAGGAGAATGCGCCGGGGATTGACTGGCCCGCGCCGCTGACGATAAGCAAGGATCGCAGCGAACGAAGCCAGGACGACGCCGACGGCACCCGGCCTCGAGATCAGGAACGCGCCGCCCAGCGCGGCAAGAAAGATGCCCGACAGCCATCGGGCGACCGACATCGTTCGTGCGGCACCGAAGCGCACCGCAAACGACAGCTTGCCGGCCTTGCGATCGGTGTCTATTTGCGGCGGCTGGTGCGACAGCAGCAAGGCGGCCGCAAGTGCCGCAAAGGCCACCATCCCCGCGACCATGCTGGCGCTGGCCGGCAGACCGGCCACCAGCCACAGGCAACCGAACACACCCGGGCCATAGCACAGACCAGTTACCCACTCGCCAAGGTGCGTGTAAGACAGGGGACGCGGCCCGGCGTTGTACAGATAACCCAGCACGAGCATCGGGGCTGAGATCCACAGCAGCCACCACTGATCCTGCGACCAGAGCACGGCCAGGCCAAGCAGTCCGCCGGCCAGCAGGCTAAGCGCACCGTGCAGCACAGCAACCCCCGGCCTTTGGCCATGCACCCGAACCCAGGAGTCGAACTTTTCCACATCCGCACCGAGCCGCCAGTCCGCCGCATCGTTGAACAGATTGATGGCGTGCTGCAGCAGGACGACGGCCAGTGTGGCGAGCGCCAGCCCGAGCGGGTGCAGCACCCCACCCTGCGCCAGCAGCGGGACCCCGAGGCCCGGCAACACCGAGACCAGGTAGATGGGCGGATTCAGCGCCTCCTGCCAGCGTGTCGTCGGAGACGCCTCGCGCACGGTGTTCAGCGGCCGAATCCCCTTCCCGGCCGGCGCGACGGCCCGCAATTCAGTCCGGCGTGCTGCGGACGAACGCTCGGGCGCCTCATTCCCGGTCCAGGCTCTTGGCCGCGATCTCATAGGCGTCTTTCGACACCTTCGCCGCCAGCACGGACTCCAGCACCGCCCGCATCTTTGCCTGGCGTTCCTCGTCGTAGCGCTTCCAGCGCGACAGGACCCGCAGCAAGCGCGCGGCGATCTGCGGGTTGGCAGGGTCGAGCGCCAGCACCTGTTCCTGCAGAAACTCGTAGCCGCTTCCGTCGGCAGCATGGAAGCGCAGCGGGTTCGCATTGGCGAAGCTGCCGATCAGGGCACGCACCTTGTTCGGATTGCGCAGCGAAAATACCGGGTGCTCCATCAGTCTGCGCACCTGACCGAGCGCATCGGCGCGGCTCGACATCGCCTGCACCGCGAACCACTTGTCCATCACCAGCGGATCGTCACGCCAACGCCGCTCGAAGTCCGCCAGCGCCGTTTCGCGCGACGCATGGTCGCCATCGGCCAGCAGGGCCAGCGCGGCCATCACATCGGTCATGTTGTGTTGCGCGCGGTACTGCGCATGGCACAGGTCGCCACCGGCCGTTCCGGTAGCGACCGAGAGATAGCCCAGCACGCGATTCTTCAGACTGCGGCGGCCGATTGCCTCGGGTGTCGGACGGTAGGGTCCGCCGAACTGCAGCTTGTCGTAGGTGGCTCGCAGTTCGTCTTCGAGCGCGTGTCCGACGGCGACTCGCAGCGTCTGCCGCGCCAGGTGCAGGGCATCGACATCGACCGTTGCCATAAAATCGCCGAGGTAACCGAGCGACGGCAGGGCGAGCACCTCGGCGGTCAAGGCGGGTTCGGCGGTGCCGCTCGCGAGGGCGGCACGGAAGGCCTGCAGCAAGCCGTCCGGCACGTCCATCTCGACCCCCTCGCGGAACTGCCCGGCCATCTCGAGCAGGATCCGTCGGGCCAGCGTTTGCGAGGCATCCCATCGATTGAAGCCGTCGCTGTCGTTGGCCATCAGAAACATCAGCTGTTCGTCGCTGTAGTCGAACTCGAGCTTCACCGGGGCGCTGAACCCGCGCAGCAGCGAGGGGACCGGCGGTTCGTCGACTCCGTGAAACACGAAGCGCTGGGTCGCTTCGGTCAACTGCAGCGTGTGCTGCCCGGCCGGATCAAGCGCATCACCGAGGCGGACCGCCAGATCACGCCCGTCTCCCCCGACCAGCCCGGTCACGATCGGGATCAGGAAAGGTGGCTTGCCGGTCTGACCCGGGGTGTCAGGCACGGATTGTTCGATCTCGAGGACATAGCTCGCTGCAGCCGCATCGTATGTCCCCTGCACCTTGACCTGTGGGGTACCTGCATAGTCGTACCAGTGTTGGATCTGCGAAAGATCCCGGCCCGAGGCATCGGCCATGCAGCGCACGAAGTCCTCAGTAGTGACCGCCTGTCCGTCGTGGCGTTCGAAATACAGATCGGTGGCCTTGCGGAATGGCTCCGACCCCAGCAGATTGGCCTGCATGCGCACGACCTCGGCACCCTTCTCATACACCGTGACGGTGTAGAAATTGTTGATCTCGATATAGGCAGCGGGGCGTATCGGGTGCGCCATCGGCCCGGCGTCCTCGGCGAACTGGTGGGCACGCAGCAGGCGCACGTCCTCGATACGCTTGACGCCGCGCGCGCCCATGTCGGCCGAGAACTCCTGGTCGCGGAACACGGTGAACCCTTCCTTCAGCGACAGCTGGAACCAGTCCCGGCAGGTGATGCGGTTGCCAGTCCAGTTGTGGAAGTACTCATGCGCGATCACGCCTTCGATGCCCAGAAAATCGTGATCGGTGGCGGTATCCGGTCGTGCCAGCACGAACTTCGAATTGAACACGTTGAGCCCCTTGTTCTCCATCGCGCCCATGTTGAAATCGTTCACCGCGACGATGTTGTAGACGTCCAGGTCGTACTCACGGCCGTACTTCTCCTCGTCCCAGCGCATCGCATTCACCAGCGAACGCAGCGCATGATCGCATTTGTCTATGTTCTCCGGCTCGACGTACACGCGCAGACGCACCTCGCGACCGGAGGACGTGGTGTGCTGATCCTCGACGTGCCGCAGATCGCCCGCGACCAGTGCGAACAGGTAACAGGGCTTGGGTATCGGGTCGTCCCACACCGCATAGTGACGGCCATCGGGCAGATC
>Ga0316197_10004247_pt1 | contig 10178 bp, 10 predicted proteins | sample OudBiesiAoxic_MG_FD_204939 | JGI IMG/M metagenome (GOLD analysis project Ga0316197, IMG submission 204939) | Coastal sediment microbial communities from Oude Bieten Haven, Netherlands - site A oxic | ecosystem: Environmental > Aquatic > Marine > Coastal > Sediment | place: Netherlands... | reverse complement strand
CACCTAATGGTTGTCGTCCACCACCATCACGATGATTATCTAATGTAATTTTGAGTCTTCTTAATTTGTCTCTCGCTTTTGGCTTATTCGACGCCGCCAATCGATAAGCGAGAATATCTATTGTCACTAGCATGGCGTACCGAGATGATGATGGTTTATATATGTAATCACTCTCTTCGGTAACAATAGGTAACGTAATATCACTTATGTCGCTCAGAGGCGTTCCCGTTTGGGTAATCGAAATCACTTTTGCCCCATACTGACGAGCAATTTCAGCACTTTCTATGATTTCTTTTGTATATCCAGAGATAGACAATGCAACCAAAATATCTTTATCTTCGATTGTTGAAGCGGCCATTCTTGTTAATAAACCGTCGCTATATGAAGACACGACATAGCCGAGACGAAACAATCGAAATTGAAGTTCTTGAGAAAATACTGTCGAACCACCGCCCATACCAATAATGATGATCTGCCTTGCATTATTAACTATTTCACAGGTTCGATTTAATAACCCCGGATTAATAACATCTCTGTTTCTCTGAATGATGTTCTGAGCACTTTGGTAGATACCTTGAACACCAGTCTCATCTGGTTTTTCATATATAAATCGTTGCCCTACCGCTAAGCACTTAACAATTTTTAGCTTAAGATCTCGTACATTTTTACAACTCATTGTTTTTGCAAATCGAGTTACCGACGCTTCACTGACGTTTGCCTGCTCCGCTAGCTCCGAAATGCTCGCTGTAGATGCAAAATTCAAGTCATCAATAATGACTTTTGCTACTGATTTTTCTGCTTCACGCAACTTTGGATACATCTCTGTTATGCGCGAAATAATGTCAATTTCTATATTCATAATGACCTCATCAACGGGGGTAATTATTGCTTTACTTTGGCAATAAATCTGTGAGATAAAACTCATTAAGTATAGAGTAGATTGATACTTTTTAACATTAAAGTGCTAGTATCTTTTTATTATCGTTTATTTTCATATACTTAAAATTGTTACTCATAAAACAACAATTCAAGGATAATCAAAATGTGTGATAGTAACTTTCACGATTCAATCAATGCATATGAAAAAGGATTGCCCGCAAAGGCGAAAAAAAGCCAACAATATGACCTCCGCAAAGGGGAAGTAAGTTTGCCTTGCGCAACATTGATTCAAGATGCGATTAAACATAACGTTAAATGGATGCAAGACTTCGCCAATCAGTGTGGCGTGCTATTAGCACCACACGGTAAAACGAGTTTGACCCCTGAAATTCTAAAAATGCAAGTCGATGCTGGCGCATGGGGGATAGCAGTAGCAAATATACAACAAGCTCTTGTTGCAAAAAATGCCGGAGCAAAGCACGTTCTTATTGCCAATCAACTTGTTGGTGAAGCCAATTTTGAGCTCGCTTCAAAATTAATGGAGGATATTGAGTTATATGTTTGTGTCGATTCCATACCAAATGTAAGGGCACTCAATTCATTCTTTGAATCGCATTCAAGGTCGCTCAATGTTTTGTTGGAAATTGGGGTTACTGGCGGCCGAAGCGGTGTACGGCATAAGAAAGACGTACACCAACTTGTGGCCGAGATTCAGTCTTCTGACAATTTGTCATTTCAGGGACTGGAGTTCTATGAAGGTGTCATACATGGTGAAAACGAAGAAGAAGCGATTCGACAGTTTATCGACAATACCTGTGATATTTTCATTCAGTTATGCAGTATGTCTGTCTTTGATACCAATAATCCGATAATCACTGGGGCGGGGTCAGCATGGTACGACTTAGTCATCGAAGCATTCCAAAACATCACGATTAACTCAAGGAAAATAATCCGACCTGGTTGCTATGTCTCCCACGACAAGGGCATTTATCAAGTTGCACAAGACAACGTCTTGAAGCGAATAGAAAAATCCAATAGTTTTAACGTTAACATTCAATCCGATTTGAAATCGGCCATCGAAGTATGGGCATATGCTCAATCTTGTCCTGAAAAAAACCTGATTATTGTCAACTTAGGTAAGCGCGATGTCGCGTTTGATACTGATCTCCCCTCTTTAGAAAGAGTATACCGAAATGGCCAACAAATTGATGTTGAGGTGAGCTCAATTAAGACGATCGATATCATGGACCAACATCTATTTTTAAAGGTGAATGATGACTGTCAAATTGATGTTGGAGATACATTAGTATTCTCAACATCCCACCCTTGCATTACGTTTGATAAGTGGCGTTTTATCGCTATCTGCGAAAACAACATAGCAACGCATTGGGTTAAACCCGCATTTTGATAAGCGCTCATTTCGCCACTAAATAGTACAGGCAAGGCCCATTATATTTTTATCTTGTCTGTACTTATGATTAAAGCGAACATAGATTATCAAGTACTCAAGAACCACGTAGAAAAAAACAGTACCGCGCTTAAAGTAAGTCCAAATCCAACCGATACTAATCAGACTAACTATCTAATTCAAAGCAAAAAAATCAATCGACCACTAAAAGATGATAACTTTAATTATCATCTTTTAGTGGTCGTATAATTACACTTATCATAAATTATCCGTAAGCTCACAAAGCCATTTAATAGTTAATTGATATATATATTAGTTTGATATTAATCAAGTTTAGGTATACCGAACACTCCTACTCTTTAGTGGTAGACATATTTCGAAAGCCACAGGAGCGGAGAATGAAATATTCAATTATCGCAACCAGTACAGCCGTTGCATTATCGTTATTGCCACTTAGCTTGGCCCAAGCTAAAGGTGATATTTTAGAAAGTAGTAAAATCACATCAAACATAACCATTGATGGCACTGCAGACCAACTTTGGGACAGCGCAAAGTCCGTTAAAGTTAAGCTCAATAAACTGCCGTACAAACCAGATAACGGTTACAAAGGTATCAAAAAAACCAACGTTGAAATGAAATCTTTATACGATGACGAGTACGTTTACTTTTTGGTTAGCTACGATGACCCAACCAAAAGTATCGATCGCTTCCCTTGGGTAAAACAAGAAGACGGTTCATGGAAACAGCTTTCAAACAAAGACAGTACAGGCCACGACAATACATACTATGAAGATAAATTTGCTGTCTTCTGGAACATCAACGCCGATGGCTTTGAAGAGAAAGGTTGTAACTCAGCATGTCACCGTTCTAAAGACGGTATGATCAATGGTATAGAAGATAAAAACCCAGCTCGTAAATACACCAAAGAAGGCCAGTACATTGATATGTGGCATTGGAAAGGTGTACGTAGTGCGGTTCATAATCAACTTGATGACCAACACGTGAATAGCAACACCGACCCTAAAGTAAACAAAGGTTGGGGACGTAAAGGCGATGACAAAGATGGTGGCGGTTACGTTAATAACGTGAAAGATGGCCAACCCGCTTTTGTTTCAGACAACCTGAAGCAAGACACCTTACTGATATTAGATACCGAGAAAAAACCATTTACAGCCGACTACGACAAGCTTGAAAGAATACCAGGTTTGACGGGTTCGCCGTTCACTGGCTCTCGTGGCGATGTTGAAGTAGGTGCAATGTGGAAAGATGGCGTTTGGACTTTAGAAATGAAACGTAAGCTTGTTACGAGCGGCAAGAATGCCGACACACAAGACGTTCAGTTTAAAGACATGAATAAAGCCTATCCATTTGGTGTCGCTGTATTTGATAATTCACAAATCAACCACGTATTCCATCGCGGTGTATTAAACCTAGAGTTTAAGTAATCCTCGTAGAATATAAGTAATAAATTAGGCCAATAATTATTGGCCTAATTTTGATTCCTGCACTATTTAATGGAGAGGAATTCATGTTTAACGTTAACCTGTTACGCAAAATATTAATCATCGGTTTTTTCTCGGTCTTCGTTAATAGTAATTCTTACTCTCAAGAAACGGTTATAGCAAATTCCAGTATCGATACAGACCGCGAGCAAGTCTTTCAAACTCAGCTATCCACAGAATTTGAAATGGATACGTTGCTTAAAGAGAACAAACGTTGTATTCGATGCCACCAGAAAAAAAGACTCATCAAGGACATCAGCGCCATTTCCACCGTCGGTTCGCACGCTAGTGACACGTTTTTAAATAACTGCACCGCCTGTCATGGCATTAAAGAAAAACATCCTAAGAAAGACAACACAATAATCAGTTTCTCTGAACACAGTTTAATGACGAATTTTGATCAGAACAAACAATGCATGAACTGTCACTCTATAGAAAACTTGAGAGACGCTGAGTGGACGCATGATGTGCACGTTAAACCAGTTAGCTGCGCTTCTTGCCACAATATTCACAATGACATCGACCCAATGAAAAATATTGAACACACAGAACGAATACTGATGTGTATAGACTGTCATGGCGTAGGTAATTAAAGGAGCACAGCAATGAAACTCATAAAAGCCCTATTATTAATCTTTTGCACGCTATCCTTATCAACAGCATGGGCAGAAGATCTGCCTAGCCCGGATGAAGATAATCTTGCTAACTTTCACTTAAAGGACGAGACATGCGCAGGCCAATGCCACGAAGGTGAAGAGCCGTCTGATAGCCTAGAGTTTGAATATAACAGTTGTATTGAATGCCACGATAAGATGGAAAATTTGGAAGGGCGACAACACAATATCAAACACCAAGATAATGAAGAGATGGAATGTGTCGAATGTCATCTACCTCACGAAGAGTTTGAACCAAAAGATATTTGTACCGACTGCCATGACGAAGAAGATGAAGAGCTAGATGGTTTCTACACTAGCGTGTTTTCTGACGCGATGAAAGCCAGTATTAATCACTCCGTTTACTTCGAGCACCCAAAGATTATTGAATCCAAATTGAAAAAACGAAATAGCGAATTCCCATCACAGTAATTAGCTGAACAGAAAAGAGGTGTAGCCATCATCATTGGGTACACCTCTTTTCTGTGAATGCGACAACCACGCAACGATTAGGTCAATATCCGCGACTCAATCTCTAACCCAACTTTGGTCAATGTATACTCTTTTTCATCGTCTTTTTCGACTAACCCACTTTTCGTTAACTGACGTAGGTGAAAGTTGAACTTTGTATGATCTTCTATCCCCACCAGTCTACATAGGTCCATAAACTTAAGCTTTTGGTGCGTTTTAAGCTGATAGATGACATTTCGGCGAATAGGATTAGCAAGCGCACTAAACACCAGATCGCTGTCTTTATCGAAACGAGGGGATTTTAGTGTTTTTTCCGCATGCACTTTTTTAAGCGTAACGGATAGGGTTTGAACATCAAACGGCTTGGTTAAAAACTCGTCGGCCCCTTTTTTCATCGCTTCAACGGCCGTGTCTATCGTGCCAAACGCGGTGATAATTACAATTCCCATGTTGGGATTAAGCTGCTTTAGAATTGAAATGGCGTCAATACCACTCATTCCTCCCATCACAAAGTCCAGCAACGCAATATCATACTGGTAGCGAGTGGCACAACTGATCGCTTGCTCCGCGCTTTCATAAGCATCCACATCAAATCCGTCTGCGCTTAATGCTTCTGTAATAACTTCTCTTAGATCTAAATCGTCTTCAGCGACAAGTAATTTTAGGCTCATTGGCTCTCCATAGGCAGTTCTATACTGACACACAGCCCGGTACCGGTATTTTCAATTAAGAGGCTGCCTCCATTCTGGTCGACTATTTTTTGGCAAAGGGTTAAGCCTAAACCAGTACCATGATGTTTATCTTTCGTTGTAAAGAATGGCAATGTGACTTTTTCCAATATAGCTTCGTCTATACCTGTTCCGAAATCTATAACAGATAAAATCACTCGTAAGCCTTTCTGCTCTGCTTTTATCACTATCTTCTTGTTCTCTTCTGATGCATCAATCGCATTGTTAATTAAATTGATCAGCACCTCTTCTAACTGTTCTTTGTCCGCATAAAAAAAGAGGTTAGGCATAATATTTTTTTGAATATCAAAATAGTGTAGCCTATGTTCCATCAGGTTAAGGGCTTCGTTGACGAGTTCATCCATCGAGACCTTTTGTTTTATTGCATTTCTCTTATGCGAAAATTGCAGTAACTCCTGACTAATATGCGCGGCCTTCAGCACCCCTTTCCGAATATAGGAAAGCTGCCGTTTCATTTTTTCTCTATCAACGTCATCTTGATCAATCTGTTTCTCTAACAGATCACAGCGCATCAACGCACTACTAAGTGGCGTTTTGATTTCGTGAGTGATACTCGACGACAGTTCGCCTAACTCTCTAAGTTTACTATCATGGTGAAACTGCCGAATTGCCCCCTCTATTTGTAGCTGTCTTTCGTCTTCAAATAGTTTCAATGTTTGCCTTAAATAGAGCCAAATCATAAACGCTATTGCCGTTCTAATGGATGCACCTATAGTGAGATCTTCTATATAAAAAATTCCGGCAGATAACCCATAAATAATAATGCATATCCCTAGTCGGCCAACAGCACTGGCCGCTTTTCGCTCTTCCAGTTTCAACTTCTGTGAATAATTCATCAAAGATGCACCGGCTAGAATCCCCGCACAAGACCCAAACAGCCAACGGGTCTGCAAGGTTGTGTCTCTAACAAAATCATTCAAGTCTTGGTGAAAATATCGATAAATGACACTAAACAGAAAGACGACACTGACGAGCTCAGCGACAACCAATAACTGCTTTCTCAAGCGCCATTTAGTCATCGATAGCATTTGAATTGCGAAATAGCCCAATGCCAAGAAAGAGAGCCACAATTTGAATACTTTGAACAGCTTAACGGTGGTATGCATGCTCAGTTCTTGCTTGTAAACAAACAGATACATCTCAGACCATTCATGCAATCCATGTATGAATCCAAATACAGCTAAAGTAGGTAACGCAGAGGCAATCGAAAGATTGCTAAATCGGAAATCTCTAAAAAAAATAGTAAAACCAATAACGACAAAAATTAGGCCATAAAGAAGATAAAGACTGAACTCAAATAGCTCTTTCATCAAAAAGTAACCGTGACATAAATAGAATACATATTAGTGAATATTAACAAACTCGTTCATTCATTACGGTTACGTAAGGCTCATATCCGTCAGTAAGCCAGTAATTCTGGTGAATATTGTCAATTTCGACAATCACAACTATGCTCTTTATCAACCAATCACGTACTTAAACTACATTCTTCTTAAAGGAAAAACAGATGGCTTATTACTCAGTACTAGAAGTAACCCCAACAACTGAAGATTGGATTCCTGACTATATTGCCCCAACAACCAAGGTTGTCGCTAAATACGGCGGTATATATCGAGCTCGAACCGCTAGTCATGAACGCTTAGAGGGTGAAGGCGAGCAGGTAGCTCTGCGCGTAATCATTGAATGGCCATCAAAGGAAGCGGCGGTCAATTTCATGAACGACCCCGAGTACAGCCCACATTTTAAAGCACGCACTGCTGGTTCTATCAGTCATCACTTTTTAATCGAAGGTAAAGACGACCTATTGTAATGACACGTTGAAGAACCCGTTATATTCGCAGCGGAAAAGCATGGTCACCACAGAACTATTTCGTAACGGTTTTGATTTGGAATGCAGAAGGGTCCTGGTTAAAACGAGTGACACAAGCAGCACAAATACAGGACTTGTGCTGCCACTCTATTGGAACTAATTTTTGTAACTCGGCCGGGACTTTTACCTCATTACACCAACATGAATTGGGTGTACTCTGAGCCATACAACTGTTTTCTTTTTTACAAAATGGACAATGTTTGTCATCAAGTTCATTGGTCATTATCTGAATACCTTTTCGCTTTGTAGCAATGACCCGACACTATCATCTACACTAAAGATTGCCAATATGAAACACGCAAGGTAGGTCACTCGGTGAATGATAATCCCCTCCCCATTCTTTACTCACTACGACAATGCCCATACTGCATACGTGCAAGATTAGGACTATTGTTGGCACAGCAACCGGTGATGTTGCGTGAAATTGTTACGAGGAATAAGCCTGACGAAATGTTAGCTACATCGGCAAAAGGTACCGTGCCTATCCTATTACTAAGCGACGGAACGGTGGTCGATGAAAGCATTGATATTATGGTTTGGGCACTGACACAAAATGACCCTGATAACCTTTTATTGAGTGGTCAGAAAAGTGGCTTCAAAGAAATGCTGGAACTTATCAATCTCAATGATAAAGAATTCGTTTGTACACTCAACGCGTATAAGGCGGCATCCCGTTACCATGACGACTCAGTGATTGACCATAGACAAGAGTGTGAACGGCTTATTATTGAATTAGAGCACCGCCTTACCGACCGTGACTATCTAATGGGGGATGCCCCCAGTTTAGTGGACTATGCTCTGTTGCCTTTTATCCGTCAGTTTTCTCGTGTGGAGCGTAAATGGTACGCAAATGCCCCCTACCCGAACCTTCGATACTGGTTAACAAAGCATTACCAACAATCTCACTACACAAAAACGATGACCAAATATCCTGAATGGCTCGACAACCGAGAAGCCTTCTTATTTTGCGATCTGCCACCCGGCAGGTAACGCTCGTTCCCAATCCCCTTTATGGCACTCAGAACAGCTGAAACGAGAGCGGCGATGCATCTTGTGGCAGCTAGCACAATCTCTTTGCGACAAATGTGGCCTGTGCGGGTTTATGCCCGTCACCTTTTCTAACTCTAGAGTACGTTCACTCAGCCCATCATAATCTTCATGGCAGCCGAGACAAAACGCATTATTAACCTCACGCGGATAAAAATGTGTTTCGTAATGGCCCGATTCATAGGCTTCTTTCTCTTGAACGATCTGTTCTGTTGTTCTTTCATGACAGTCAGTACAACTCACTTCCCATTCCACACTGTGTTTAAAAACGAGTAGGTTCGATTTTGTTTTTGCATTTTTAACGTATGGTTCGATAATGTGACAACCTTCCCCACACATAGGTGCTTCTTCAGCAAAACCAAAAGGCGAACCCCCTAAGCTTGCCATTAGAATGAAAAGCTTAACCAATACCGACAATCTGAACATACGTGCTCACTCAAAATAACGTTGCGTTTAAAAACGCGACAGAGTCGCACGTCATGCATCAGATTTCAATGACGGGTATCATGTATTAATTCGTGAATAGGCTCAGTCTGTTTGCGGTTCTGCGGTGTGTTTAGCGTTGGCTATAAAGACCACGATAACCACTAATACAAACGGTAAGACATAAATATTTAAACTCTTCCATCCGACGGTCGCTTCCAACCAACCGGATAGCAGCGCCGTAATGGTGACACAGCCAAACACCATGAACTCATTGAAAGCTTGCGCTTTGGGTTTGTTGTGCGGTTGATATGATTGACTAAATAACCCAGTTGCAGAGATAAACATAAAATTCCACCCTACGCCCAGTAACACTAATGCGGCTCTAAAGTGCCATATAGATTGGCCGTGAATATTGACGGCAACACAAGCGACAAAGAGCAAGCTCCCCGTTAATATCATCTTTCTCGCACCAAATTTTTCCACCAATCGCCCCGTAAAAAAAGCAGGCACAAACATACCCAATACGTGCCATTCAATAACACCTGCAGCCTTAGTGAAATCAAACCCACAACCAATCATAGCTAACGGTGTGGCCACCATTAAAATATTCATTACCGCATAGGCTATGACGGCTGCGAATACGGCAATAAGAAAATTAGGTTGAGTGATAATAGTTTTTAGTGGGTCAGATTTTAAGTTCTGATGAGTAAGGTTCGTATCAGGAAACTGAATGGTTTGAAGGATACTTAACGCCAATATATTTAATATGATAAGTGAAGAAAATGCGCCAACATAAAGCCCGTTATCAGACCAACTCTGCGACATAATCGCTAAGTTAGGGCCCAAAACCGCAGCCAAAACGCCACCCGCCATAGAGATAGATATTGCTCGATGTCTCACGCTTTCATCGCAGACTTCAATAGCAGCAAAACGGTATAGCGTGCCAAAACCAATGCCGATCCCCAACAAGAATGTGGCGGTACAAAAGAGGTAAAAATTTTGACTATAAAGCGAAAACGTCGCTAATGAAGCGCCAATAATACCCACCATATTACCAATGCTAAACCCCCGTTTTCTACCCAACTTACCCATAATTAATGACGCTGGTATGGTGGCTGACATTAAGCCCAAAAACTGCAGTGCGACAGGTAAAGTAATCATGCTTTGACTCGG
>Ga0316197_10004246_pt1 | contig 10178 bp, 8 predicted proteins | sample OudBiesiAoxic_MG_FD_204939 | JGI IMG/M metagenome (GOLD analysis project Ga0316197, IMG submission 204939) | Coastal sediment microbial communities from Oude Bieten Haven, Netherlands - site A oxic | ecosystem: Environmental > Aquatic > Marine > Coastal > Sediment | place: Netherlands... | reverse complement strand
AAGAGCGCCATCCTGATTGTCGAGTTCGCCAAAGTCCTGCGTGAGGAGGGGAAATCGATCTTCGATGCTGCGATCGAGGCGACCCAGCTACGATTCCGGGCGGTGCTCATGACAGCGTTTTCGTTCATCCTCGGGGTGATCCCGCTGTTGGTTGCCTCCGGTGCTGGCGCCGAGTCGCAGAAGGTGATTGGCACCGCCGTGTTCGGTGGCATGCTCGCAGCGACTGCGCTCTCCCTCGTCGCGGTCCCGATGCTTTACTACGTCGTGCAATCGATCGCAGAACGTGCCAGAGGCGAGCATTCAGAGAAGAGCGCGGATGCCGACGCGGATGCCGACGCTGCTGGAGCTTAGGCTTAGGCTCTAGTCTCTTGCCCCGATGCCCCGATGCCGCGTGCGTCCAAGGCATGGGCTAGAAAGAAGTGGGCTGCCCACGGCTGAGAGATGAAAGCGCCATGGACAGCCCGTCGGGTCACTGGGGATCGGGCGTCTGGAATTCCAGATGTCAGATCACTAGCAACAGATTACTTAGGGGTTTTTGGGGGGTGGGGGATTGGTTGGAGGGAATTTTGGGGATCGGTTGGAGGTAATTTCGGCATCAGATCCAGTCGGAGAATGGGGGTGGGCTACCCATGGCTGGGAGGAGGGTGAGTGCCATGGGCAGCCCTGGGAGACCAGAGGCTCGCGCTTGGGAGTTACGCGGGGATTGCCTCTGGAGTTGGGAGGGGTTCGAAGATGAGGTGGGAGCGGCGCTTCGGCTGACGCTTTTTCTGCGGCGGCTGCTCGCGGAGCATGAGGGCGCTGCGCAGCTTGCCCAGGGCGACCTGCTGAATCTGGCGGATCCGCTCGCGGGTGACACCTAAGACTGCACCGACTTGTTCCAGGGTTTGCCGATCGCCACCGCCGATGCCGAAGCGAGAGACTAGAACCTCCCGCTCGCGGGCGTTCAGACACGACAGGACTTCAACGAGGTTCTCGTTCAGATCATGGGCGACTGCGACCTCGCAGGGATCCGGCGCTGACTCGTCACAGATCATGGCTCCCAGGTGCTGGTGGTCTTCGCCATCGGCCGAGGAGTGTTCATCAATCGATGCGACCGGTTGCGACACACGCCGCAGCTCATCGAGCTTCTTCCTTGGCAGCCCGTCACGCTGCGCAAGTTCGCCGTCGCTCGGATCGCGCCCAAGCTCGTAGCCGAGTTCGCGCTCGGCGCGGTCGAGCTCGCGCAATTTCTGCAGCACGTGGAGCGGGAGGCGGATGGTGCGCGACTGGTTGCCCAGTGCGCGTTTGATCATCTGCTTAATCCACCACGAGGAATAGGTCGAAAATCTCACGCCGAACTTCGGATCGAATTTTTCAGCCGCCTTCATCAGGCCGATGTTTCCCTCACTGACAAGGTCTTCGACATCGAGGCCGAATTTTGAGTAGTCGTTGGCGATTTTCACCACCAGCTTCAGGTTGGCCTGAACCAGCTGGTCGATCGCTTCTCGATCGCCACTCTCTTGGACCCGTGTGCCGAGCTCGATCTCTTCTTCTCGGCTCAGAAGCTCATAGCAGTTGATGTCATTGAAGTAGCATTTCATCGCTAGGCTCGTGTTGGCTTGGCGACCCGACTTGGAACTAAGGGTATCTGTTTTCATCTCATTTCTATTTTAGATGATGATGTAGAAATTGCAATAGATTTCTTTCTATATTTTATCTTTTTCTTGGTGAAACTTCGTATCTGCACGAGCTGAGGGGCTGCGCGGCGGCACTTAGCGGGTCGGGGAAGGCGCTGGTGGCTCATTCCTGAATGGGGATCGTGCTGATTGTGGAATTTTCGGAGCTATGCTAGGATCGGAGATCCCGTCTGCCTCCCCACCGATCGTTCAATCATGTTTATCTGGAGCAAGTTATCATCGCCGAAATGGGAGGATGCGTGGGCGGAGCGGTTTTACTCTGAGGGGCAGACGAACGCGGTGATTTCGCAGTTGAAAGGTGGAAAATCGATCCGCATCGAGGTCTATTGCGATGATCGTGACCACGCCGAGGCGATCCAGAAACTGTTTGGTGGGAGTGTGCGGGAGCTGAAGCAGGAGAACTGGGCGGCGATGAAGCCCCCTCCCCGAGGTCCGATCAAAATTCGGCAGAGATTGGTGATCAGCGAGGAGTCTGAGCCGTCTGCGATCGCCCAGGTTGGGGCGGCGAACCCGGGGCGGGACGTGATTGCAATTCCGGCGCAGATGGCCTTCGGGACGGGGGATCACGCGACGACCGCCACCTGCCTGCGCTTCCTCGTGGACATCGCTGGCGAACTCGGTTCGGAGGACTGGACGATGCTGGACGTCGGGTGCGGCAGCGGCATCTTGGCGATTGCAGCGAAGCGACTAGGCGCTAGCTCGGTCGAGGGCTTCGACTACGACCCTCATGCGGTGACGGTGGCGGTCGAGAACGCGGCGCGCAATGGCGTCGCCGAACAGGTGGAATTCTTCGAGCGCGACCTACTCGGGTGGAAGCCGCGACCGTCTGAGCAGTGGAACTGTGTCTGCGCCAACGTCTTCGCGGATATACTCGCGGCCGCCGCCCCGACCTTGGCGAAGATTCTCAGGCCCGGTGGGCACCTGGTGGTGAGTGGAATTCTGCGTGAGCACGCGGACGAATGTCTCGCGGCGCTACGCGCTGAGGGCTTCGAAGTCATCCAGATCAAGACGATCGGGAAGTGGACGACAGCGCGGGCGCGGCGCTAAGGGATGGGCGGTCAATTCAGAGATTTTTTCTTTTCCCCCGGCACGATTGCATGCAGGGTTTGCTGCCTGGGATGACGATCATCGAAACTAGAACAGCGATCGCCCCCGGATCTATCAAGCCATGACCGAAGAAGAAATCAAACCCATCGTAAAAAAGTACCTGCTGGAAGAATTCCTGCAGGGCGCGGACGAGGACGAGCTCGACGATTCGACCCCCCTGATGTCGGGTGGGATCCTCGACTCGATCTCGACGACCCGCCTCGTCGCGTTCCTTGAGGAAAAGTTCGGCGTCGCGTTCGAAGCACATGAGATGGGCGTGGATTTTCTCGATTCGATCGGCAGCATCGCGGAGCTCGTCGCTGAGAAGCAGGCCGCCTGAGTCGCGGGGTGATGTCCTCTAGCCTCGCTAGCCTGCTCAGCGATTCCGCGGCACGGTTCCCCGCTCGGGTCGCGGTGGTCGATCCATCTGCGGGAGAATCGCTCACCTATGCTGAGCTGCAGGAACGCGCGAGCGAGATTGCGTCAGCCCTGCGCGAGCTCGGGATCGGTCCGGGCGATCGCGTCGGTCTCTGCACGCCGAAGTCCGTCGCAGCCGTGGCGGCGATCTTTGGGATTCTGGAAACTGGTGCGGCCTACGTGCCCGTCGATGCGGCGGCTCCGGCAGAGCGCAATCGGTTTATTTTTTCCGACTGTGGCGTCGCGGCGTTGCTGGCGGCGGATGCTGGGGCGGATGAGGGCGAGCCGCGGCAGGTCGCTGGTCTGCACCTGTTCGACCGGCGTGGCAGGGCGGCCGGTGATGGAGCAATGGCGGAGACCACTCAGGCGCCAGATGGGCTCGCCTACATCCTCTACACATCGGGGTCGACCGGGAATCCCAAAGGGGTCATGCTCACCCACGCGAATGCGCTCAGCTTCGTCGATTGGTGCTCGGAGGCTTTTAGCCCGGACGAGCACGACCGCTTCTCCTCGCATGCGCCATTCCACTTCGATCTGTCGATCCTCGACCTCTACGTGCCGATCAAGCACGGGGCGAGGATTGTCCTCATCGGCGAGGCGCTGGGCAAGAACGCTCGCCTGCTGGCACCGGTGATCGCTGACGAGAAGATCAGCGTGTGGTACTCGACCCCGACCGTGTTGCGCTTGCTGGCCGAGTTTGGGGAGTTGGAATCTCTCGATCTCGGTGCCTTGAGGCTGATCTTGTTCGCGGGTGAGGTGTTCCCGGTGAAGCATCTGCGCGCTCTGAAAGCGCTGCTGCCCACCCCGCGCTACTGGAACCTCTATGGGCCGACCGAGACCAATGTCTGCACGGCCTTCGAGATCCCGCAGGAGATCCCGGCGGATCGCGATTCCCCGTTCCCGATCGGTCCCCCCTGCTCGAACGTCGAGACGATGCTGTTGGACGGGGAACTACTGGTTCGCGGAGGGCCGGTGACGAGCGGGTATTGGAATCTTCCAAAGCGCACCGAGGAGGCGTTCTACCGAGACTCCGGCGGGGTGCGCTGGTACCGCACCGGCGACATTGTCAAAGACATCGGCGCCGGCGTGCTCGACTACGTCGGGCGCCGCGACCGGATGGTGAAACGCCGCGGCTTCCGCGTCGAGCTCGGCGAGATCGAGGCCGGACTCTACAGACACCCCCAGGTCGTCGAGGCGGCCGCCGTCGCCGTGCCAGATCCAGAATCGGGCGTCTCGATCTACGCCTTCCTCTGCTGCGAGGGGGGCGACAAGGCTCCCAAGACCGTGCAGATGAAAATCTTTTCCGCAAAAAATCTGCTCTCCTACATGGTGCCGGATCGTTTCGTCTTTCTGGAGGCGATGCCCAAGACCTCCACCGCCAAGATCGATTACCAGAAACTGAGCTCGCTCGCGACCGCATCCCAATGAATTTCGACTATACCGACGAGCAGAAGAAGATCCGCAAGGAGGTCATCGACTTCTGTCGCGCGGAACTCAATGAGGGAATCGAGGAGCGCGATCGGGCGGGAGATTTCCCCCGCGAACTGTTCGAGAAGATCGGCGCTGGCCCACGCTTGCAGGGCTTGCCGGTCGACACCGGACTCGGTGGCCGCGGGCTCGACCCGCTGACGACGATCGTCGCGCTGGAGGCCTTCGGCTACGCCTGTGAGGACAATGGTCTCGTGTTCGCCGTCTGCGCCCACCTGCTGGCGACGGTGGCGCCCCTGGCACGCTTTGGCACCGATGCGCAGCAGGCCGAGCTGCTGCCCGGGCTGTGTCGTGGGTCGGTCGTCGCAATCAATGGCATGACCGAACCTGATTCCGGCTCGGACATCGGTAGCATCACGACGACGGCCGTGCGGGAGGGCGACGACTATATCCTCAATGGGACCAAGACGCTGGTCACGAACGGCCCGGTCGGGGATCTCGGAACGGTTTTCGCCGTCACTGACCCCGAGGCGCAACTCGCCGGCCGCCTGACACCCTTCATCGTCTCGCTCGATGCGCCGGGGATCACCCGCGGCGACTCATTCGACCTGCTCGGCAACCGCACGACACCAGTCGGCGAAATCGTCTTCGACAAGGTCCGGCTCCCCGCCTCAGCCATCCTCGGTGGGCAGGAGGGGACCGGCATGGCAATCTTCAACCACGCGATGAACTGGGAGCGCATCGGCCTGTTCGCTGCCCACGTCGGCACGATGCAGCGCTTGACTGAGCTGGCGATCAAGCGCGCCAGATCGCGCAAGCAGTTCGGCCAGGCGATCGGCAAGTTCGAGGGGATCTCGCACACCATCGCCGACATGAAGACGAGGCTCGAATCGAGCCGCATGCTCGTCTACCAGGCCGCCTCGAAGCTCGACCGCTCGCGCGACGTGGCGCTTGATGCCTCGGTCGTGAAGCTCTTCGTCAGCGAGGCCTACGTGCAGACCGCACAGGACGCTCTGCGCATCCACGGTGGCGCTGGTTACGTCAACGAGACCGGAATGGCGCGCCCTCTGCGCGATGCGATTGGCAGCACCCTCTATTCCGGAACTTCGGAGATCCAGCGCAACATCATCGCTGGCTGGCTCGGGCTGTAGAATTATCCTGCGGCTCCCACACTGTAGCCGAAGAGGGTGACTGAATGACACCAAGAACCCCCTACTTTTCGCTCGGCTGCTTCTTTTCCAATCCCAGCTTTTTCAACTTCGGCCAGACGACGGCGCGGTTGTAGCCGTTGTAGGGATTGTTGGTGAGGAAATTTTGGTGCTCGGCCTTCGCTACATAGAATTTGCTCGCCTCGGTGATTTCGGTGACGATCGGGTCGTCGAAATCCTTGGCATGCTTCTTCTTCGACTCTTCGGCGATCTTTTTCTGCTCATCCGTGTGGTAGAAGATCGCTGAACGATACTGCGTTCCTGCGTCTGCTCCCTGGCGGTTGAGGGTCGTTGGGTCATGCAATTTCCAGAACTGCTCGATCACCTTCTCGTAGCTGATGACTGCTGGGTCGAATGTCAGTTGCACCACTTCCGCATGTCCCGTCGTGCCGCTGCAGACTGCCTCGTAGGTCGGGTTATCAACTTGGCCGCCCATGAATCCGGACACGACGCTCTTGATCCCATCGGTGCGCTCGAGCACTGCCTCGACACACCAGTAACAGCCCGCACCCAGCGTCGCAGTCTCGAGCTTGGCATCCTTTGCTGCAGGATCTTTCTGGTCGGTGGCTTTTTTCTCTTTCACGGCTTGTTGGGAAGGCTCTGCCGGATTGTCGACACAGGAGGCGTTGAGGCAGGCAGCGAAGCTCAGCAGGACGGTGGCAATCAGGCTTTTCATGGGTTTACAATACAATGGATACGGGATTTCTCTGCTCGGTGGATCAATTCTTTTACTCCAACTCCTTTTCGGTAAGAGGGATCAGGGGAAAGGCTATTCCAATCCGCCCAAACTTACTTTGCCAATTCGATGCAGACGCCCTCCGTCGTGCTGCGCGCATAGATCCGCCCGTTGGCGATCACCGGGGTCGACCAGCACTTGCCACCGATGACCTTGACGCGCGCCGACTCCTCGTAGCCATCTGGCTTGGCGGCGATCAGCACCAGCTCACCGGCATCGGAGAGCGCGACCAGGGTATCGCCCGCTAGAACCAGGTTCCCCGGGCCGAATCCCTTCTCCTCCCAGATGACGTCGCCGGTCGCGATCTCGACACACATCACCGGGCCGTCACCGTATTTTTTGAAACCGAACATCCCGTACAGATAGCCGTCCTTGGCGAGGGGGGTCGCCCAGTGGTTGGTCACCGGCTCGTTGCCCTCGAGGCGCCAGATCTCCTCGGCCTCCAAGCCAGCACCAGATTTGGAAATCTTCACCGCCCCGGAGCCGACACCATAACCCGCCGCACAGTAGACGATGTCGCCCGAGACCACCGGCGAGGCCGCAGTCGATACCTTGAACGGGAACTCGTAATCCCACAGCTGCTTGCCGCTGTCTGGCTCCACGGCGATCAGCCCGTCCTGCGTGAAAAAGATGATCTGGGGCACACCGTGGATCTTCGCTGCGATGGGCGTGGCATGCGTCATGAGGTGGTCGCCCGACTTCCAGGCGAGTTTGCCGCTTTTCTTCTCGAATGCCAATAGCGACTCGCCCTTGCCTCCGCCGGCCACATAGACATGATCGCCCTCGACGAGCGGCGACGCCGCGTTGTTCCACTTGATGTTGCGGCCGTTGAAATCTTTGATCAGATCGTGGCTCCAAATCTCCTTGCCAGTCTTCGCATCGAGGCAGAACAGCCCGAGGTCTGAATCGAGGACGTAGACCTTGCCGTCGTCGAATGAAGGCGTCGAACGCGGCCCGTCGCCGCCCTTGTTCCCCGAGGCGCCGCTGTTGCCGCCGTCGTGGCCATAGCGTGTCAGGCCAAGCGTCGCCGCCCACAGCTCTTTGCCGGTATCCGCGTCTAGCGCGATGCAGACCTCGCGGTCGATCCCCTCGAGGCTGCGGCGGACGATGGTATAGGCCTGATCATCAGCGACGACGAACGAGCTGAACCCGGTCGGGGTCTCGATTTTCCACAGCTGCTTCGGCGTCCCCCAGTCCTGGTCGGCAATCTTCTCGGTCGAAATCTTGTCCGATTGGGTTCCGTGATATTGCGGCCAGTCAGCTGCAGCAGAGTGGGCGGTGACGGCGATCGTTAGGGCAAGGGCTGTCTTCATTTGGATCCGAATATCTATTCGCGGCGGTCATAGTCAAGGCAAGGAAACGCTAGGCAGAGCGGGCGCAAAAGCATAGAATTTCCACCATGCGCAGTCTCACCATTCTCGTCCTCGGGCTCCTCCTCGCCAACCAGCTCGCCGCCGCAGAGAGGCCGAATCTCATCTTTTTCCTAACCGACGACCAGAGGCACGATTTCCTTGGCTGCACCGGCCATCCGATCGTAAAAACGCCCGCGATCGACCAGCTCGCCGCGGACGGCGTGCTCTTCGAAAATGCCTTCGTCACCACGGCGATCTGCGCCGCGAGCAGGGCGACCCTGTTCACCGGGCTCTATGAACGCACCCACGGCTATACCTTCGGCAAGCCAAAGCTCGCGGAGGAACTCTTGGCCGACAGCTACCCGTCGCGGCTACGCCAGGCCGGCTACCGCACCGGATTCGTCGGGAAATTCGGCGTCGGCGTGCCGCAGGGGGCGACCGAGGCCATGTTCGACAGCTTCGTCCCGCTCGGTCGCAATCCGTACTTTCACAAACAGCCGGACGGTAGCCTGCGCCACGAGACGGAGGTTGCGGGCGATCGCGCAGTCGAATTCTTGCGCCGGGCGAAGGAGTCAGGCGAGCCGTTCTGCCTCAGCGTCAGCTTCAATGCCTCGCACGCCGAGGACTCCGACAAGGCCGACCATTTCCCCTACCCAAAGGCCGTCGCGCACCTCTATGAGGGGGTGGAGATGCCCCAGCCGCGCCATGCGGATCCTAAAGTCTTCGAGAGCCAGCCGAAATTTCTGCGCGAGTCGATGAACCGCGTCCGCTACTTCTGGCGCTGGGATACCCCGGAGAAATACCAGCATAACATGCGCAACTACCTGCGCATGATCAGCGGGATCGATGGCGTGATCGGGCGCGTCCAGGCCCAGCTGAGCGAACTAGGCCTCGCCGACAACACAATCATTATCTACATGGCCGACAATGGCTACTACGCCGGTTCGCGGGGCTTTGCTGGGAAATGGTCGCACTATGAGGAATCACTGCGCGTCCCGCTCATCATCATGGACCCCCGCGCCGAGGCCTCCCAGCGGGGGAGGGTGCGCCAGGAGATCGCCCTGAATGTCGATATCGCCCCCACGCTGCTGAGCTATGCCGACGCGGAACTGCCAGAGCGGTATCAGGGGGTGCCGCTGAACGACGCAATCTCCCGCCAGGATTTTTTCTGCGAGCACCTGATGGATCAGGCGTCGATCCCGAAATGGGAAGGCCTGCACGGGGGACGCTACGTCTACGCGCGCTACTTCGAACAAGACCCCCCCTTCGAGTTCCTCCACGACCTGCAGCAGGATCCGGAGCAGTTCACCAACCTCGCCGCCGACCCAGAAAGCGCGGAGATCCTCGAGTCGATGCAGAAACGTTGCGACGAACTGCGTGATGCCTACGCTCAAGCGGCTCCAAAACCCCTCAGCACCGAGAAACTGATCGAGCGCGCCCAAGTCCAAGCCGCAAGGGGAGACCTGCCGGCTGCCGCAGAGAGCCTCGGCCTCGCCATCCGGCGCGAGCCAAACCTGAGGCTGCACCGCTCCCGGGCGCAGATCCGCTCGAAGCTCGGTCAACACGGGCGGGCGGTCGCCGACTACTCGGCTGCCATCAAGCTCGCCGGGGACGATGCGGAACTGATCGCCAGCCTCCACCAAGACCGCGGCGTCGAACATTTCTTCGCGGCTCAGATCCAACCATCGGTGGACGATTTCGACGCCTACCTCACGCAGTTCCCCGAACGAGCCCCCTACCATTGGCAGCGTGGACTCTCGCTCTACTATGCCGGTCAATTCAAGGCCGGGCGCGAGCAGTTCGAGATCCACCAGAAGGTCAACTCAAGGGATGTCGAGAACGCCGCATGGCACTTCCTCTGCGTCGCACGGCTCGAGGGTGTCGAGAAAGCGCGGGCGCAGTTTATCCCGATCGAAGGCGATAGCCGCGTGCCGATGGCTGAGGTGCACCAGCTGTTCGCTGGCGAGGCGGAACCAGAATCCGTCCTCGAGGCGGCAAACAATGCCGGCGGCAGCAACCTCCAAAAACGCAACCACTTGTGCTACGCCCACCTCTACCTCGGCCTCTACTTCGAGGCGCTCGGCCAACCGGAAAAATCTCTCTCCCACATCCAGCAGGCCGCCACCACATTCAAAATGGACCACTACATGGGCAAAACTGCCCAGGTTCACTGGCGCTTGCGCAAAGCGAAACCAAGCAAAGCGCCAGACTAGCCCGAGTGGCGCTAGTTTAAGCCGTGGCGGGTCGAAGCCGTGGCCCAAGCATCCCTGCTTGG
>Ga0316197_10004245_pt1 | contig 10180 bp, 3 predicted proteins | sample OudBiesiAoxic_MG_FD_204939 | JGI IMG/M metagenome (GOLD analysis project Ga0316197, IMG submission 204939) | Coastal sediment microbial communities from Oude Bieten Haven, Netherlands - site A oxic | ecosystem: Environmental > Aquatic > Marine > Coastal > Sediment | place: Netherlands... | reverse complement strand
TTGGACGAGGCGATCGCCGCGTCCTTGCCGCCGGCGGAAGAACTGGAATCCGCGTTCGTCTCGCTGGTCGGATCGTTGCTGCTCGGTGATACGGATGAACGCGCGCGCGCGGTGAGCGGCGCTCTCACGAAGAAAGCCGTCAAACAAGAGGTTTCGCGATGCCTGATGGATCCAGGCCTTTCGGCGGACGGACTCTGCCGCAGGCTCGGCCTGTCCAGATCCAACCTTTATCGCCTCTTCGCCGGCGACGGCGGAGTCATGCGCTATGTCGCGGATCGTCGGCTTGACGCCTGCTTCGCCGAGCTGGCGGGTTCACCCGACGAACGCGGACGTGTGAGTGGCGTCGCCAAACGATGGGGCTATCACGACCTCGCGAACTTCAACCGCGCATTTCGAAAGCGTTTCGGCGTTCGCCCATCGGAATGTGTCGGAACCGGCAGGAGCGTCGCGACGCATCTGACGGGCCGATCGATTCATCCGGTGCATCAATGGATCAGGAACGCCTGAGACCGGGGACGCCCACGGGAGGAGCGTGCCTCTATTCGTGCCGGGCGGCCTTCGCTCGACGCCTCGATGACCATGAACGCCGGCAACCCGGATCGACGTTGACCGCCTTTTTTGAGGCTCGATCCGAGACGTGGCGACAAGCGATTTTGGGACGTGGCGAGAATGACGGTGCGCTCATCGTGATCTAGCATGTCCGTCGAGCGTTGCGGGAGTGAAGCGCCGCGGACGACGGGAACGCGCGACATGACGGGGGTGGCAGGTTGGAAAAAGGGCGCTCAGACGCGTTTGGGTTCGCCGCTCGCCCGAGGGCTCGCTGAGCGATCCGGTGTGGCGGTGACGACGCCAGCCAATTCGGCATGCAAGCCTCGAGTGCCGAAAGGAGGCGGATCGCGAAACCGACTTTTCCGGGGCACCGGCGGGGATTGCACCGCTTGCCGGCATCGGGTTTTGGGCGGAGAGGCGATCTGAAGTCGTCTTCCGCGATCCCGATCGCGCTCTTCATTCTCGCCCCGTTCTCGGCCTACGCGGGCCCTGAAGCCTGCTTGGTCGATCTCAACGATGCCACAGCCTACGTCTGCTCCGGCGACCAGTCCGACGGTATCGACGTGGGCGGGGGCGGCGCCAATCCGCCAGCCGGCATCGAGACCCTGACCGTCAACAGCCTGACCACCGACCTTGGTGAGTTCGTCTGGAAGGATGCGGGATCCGGCAACAGGACCCTTTCGTTCGACATGGACACGTACTCCAGCGCGGGGGTCTCTTTCGAAAACACCAACAACACCGTCTCGGGCGGCACGGCGACACTGAACTTCGTCGGGCGAGACATCGCGACGTCCGAAGACTACGCCCTCGTGCATAGCTCCGCCGGCGCCAGCGACACGTCCAACCCGGGTTTGGACCTTGATGTCACGCTCGGAGCCGCGCCGGGCGCCGGCCCCCTGACGATTACCAATCCCGGTGGCGGAGGCGTTCTGGTCGATTCCTTCGGAGGAAGTGGCGAGAACGGAACTGCCGGGGACATCACGACGACCTTGACCTCTGACCTCGACCTCGAGTTCGGCGAACTCGCCTTGAGCAGCGCCGGGACAGGCCGCGCCGGCGGCAATGTCAGTCTGCTGGGTCAGAACCACGTGCTGACCCTTCGCGATGGACAAGCCCCTGTCTTTCTTCAATCCATTGGCGGCACCGGAGATTTCAACGGGGCGGCGGGCCGGGGCGGCGACATCACCTTGAAGGAGATCGAGATCCGGACCGCCACGACGTTCGACAATCGTCATGGGATCCAGGCGTCCAGCTGGGGCGGGGCCGGTTCTCCGGACAGCGGCGCCGGGGGCGGCCTTGGCGGCGAAGTCGCACTGTCCGGGAAATTCGATGTTCAGACGCTTGGCAATGATTCAGACGGGGTCGTCGCGACCAGTCTCGGCGGCGCCGGCGCAGACGGCTCGGAGGGGGCCGGAAGCGGCGGAAACTCTGACCCGGTCGGTGTCTTGTCGAATGGCGGCTTCGTTTTCACCTTGGGCGACAAGGCCGTAGGCATCGGCGCGCAGTCAATCGGGGGGCGCGGCGCCAATGTGACAACGTCGCGCAATGTCGGCCTTGTGGCGTTCGGTGCCGATGGCGGCGCCTCCGGCAAGTCGGACACGGTGACGAATGCGGGCGACGTGACGACCCGGGGCTTTCAGTCCCAGGGGCTTCTGGGCCAATCCATTGGCGGCGGTGGCGGCAGCGGCGGGTCGGCTTTCGGCCTGTTCTATGGCAAGGGCGGCAGCGGGGGCGTTCGGCGGCGATGGCGATAAAGTGACGATCGAGAATCAGGGCGTGATCCGGACCGACAGTCACGCCTCCACCGGGATCGAAGCCCAGAGCATCGGCGGCACCGGCGGGTCGGGCGGCTCTGCCGGAGGGGTCAAGGCGATCGGCGGCGGCAGTGGATCCGGCGGAAGTGGCGGGAACATCATCATCGCCAATTCCGGCGAGATCATGACGGGATTGAACCCGGGCAACCTGCCGGCCTTGGACGCGGCCTGCCCCTATGGCTGCGCCTACGGCATCCTCGGGCAATCCATCGGCGGGGGCGGCGGCAACGGCGGCGGAACGAAAGGCTGGTTCGGTGTCGGGTCGGTCGGCGGCGGCGGCGGTGTCGGCGGCGACGTGACCGTGACCGTGACCGTGACCGTGACCAATTCGGAAGGCGGGACGATCTCGACCGCCATGAACGATTCCACCGCGCTGCTGGCCCAGTCCATCGGCGGTGGCGGCGGCAATGGCGGGGCCGCGGTCTCGGGCGGCCTGGCGCTGTCGGTCGCCATTGGCGGCAATGGTGGCGCGGGCGGCGGTGGCGGTCTCGTGACGGTCGACCTGGACAAGAACAGCCAGATTTCCACCTCGGGTCCCCGTTCGCACGGTATCCATGCCCAGTCGGTGGGAGGCAGCGGCGGCAATGGCGGCTACACGATCGACGTCTCGGCCGGCGCGGCCCTGCCGACAGTGTCGCTTTCGCTTGGCGGCTCCGGCGGCGCCGGTGGAAACGGCGACGAGGTCACCATCGGATCTGACGCGGCCTTCGGGCAAGGCGGCGGGGTCACGACCGGCGGAGACGACTCGAACGGTCTGTTCGGCCAGTCCATCGGCGGCGGTGGCGGCAATGGCGGATTCTCCATGGCGTTCTCCGCCGACGTCGGCGCACCGGGCGAGATCGGAGCCCTGTCCTTCGCCGTCGGTGGCGAGGGCGGCAGCGGGCGCGCGGGTCGGCCGGTGGATATCACGTCCGAATCGGCCGTCGAGACGTCGGGCGATCGCTCCTCGGGCGTCGTCGCGCAGGCCGTGGGCGGCAGCGGCGGCAACGGTGGCCTGGCGATCAGCGGAACTCTGAATATCGGCGGATCGGGCGGCGGCGCGGCCATCGGCGGCACCGGCGGAACCGGCGGCGACGCCGAGCAGGTCAGCGTGATCAGCAACAACACGGTCACGACCAGCGGCCTGAAGGCGAAGGGTATCCTCGCCCAGTCCGTCGGCGGCGGCGGCGGCAACGGCGGGCTGAGTTTTGATGGAAACGTGACCCTCTCAGGCGGCGGCAGCGCCACCGTCGGCATCGCCCTGGGGGGTTCCGGCGGCGTCGGCGGAAACAGCTACAACACCGGCAGCGACCCGACGACGAGCACGGTCACGGTCACCAGCAACGGCTCGGTCGTGACCGGCGGTGACCTGGCCGAGGGTATTCTGGCGCAATCCATCGGCGGAGGCGGCGGCAATGGCGGCCTGGCGATCAGCGGGACGATGTCCGGCGGCGGCGGACAGTCGATCAATCTGGGCGGCGGTCTCGGCGGCGGTGGCGCGGCGGGTGGCGATGGCGGTGACATCGTGGTGACGGCGAATGATGCCGTCACGACCTCGGGCGGCCAGGCCTCGGCGATCGTCGCCCAGTCCATCGGTGGCGGCGGCGGCAATGGCGGCACCGCGATCTCGGCATCCGTCATGACCAGCCAGTCCAACTCCGCGCAGATCGCGCTTGGCGGCGTCGGCGGGTCGGGCGGGTCGTCCGATACGGTGTCGGTCACCGCGAACGCCAACGTCACCGCGAAGGGCATGCAATCGGATGCGATCGTCGGCCAGAGCATCGCCGGCGGCGGCGGCACTGGCGGTATCGCGATGACCGGAAGCCTGTCCATGGCGGAGGGCCATTCGGCCAACTTTTCCATCGGCGGCACTGGCAGGCGCGGCGAGGCGGCGAATTCGGTCATTGTCCGGACCAGGACCGGCACGTCGATCGGCGACGGCGGGCGCGGGATCGTCGCCCAGTCCATCGGCGGCGGAGGCGGCAATGGGGGCGCGGCCTACACGGGAACGTTCGCCAAAGAGGACAGCACGAAGTCATTTCAGCTCTCCCTCGGCGGCGGCGCGGGCAAAACCGGCCGCGCGGACATTGTCACCGTGATCAATCGCGGCGACGTCAGCACGGGGAGCGTGACCGAGGCGGAATCCGGGCTGACCGGCGAACACGGCATTCTGGCGCAATCCATCGGCGGCGGGGGCGGCAGCGGCGGGCTGTCAGCCTCCGGCGCCGACAACGGCGGCAATCGCTCGCTCGCGGTCAACATCGGCGGCGCGGGCGGGTCCGGCGGCGCGGGCTCGCAGGCGACGGTCGACAATTACGGCGCGATCACGGTTCTGGGGCGCCAATCCACCGGCATCGTCGCGCAGTCGATCTCCGGCGGCGGCGGCCATGGCGGCGGCAGCGTCACCTTCTCCAAGAACGGCGGCGAGGACGACCCGGACTCCAAGGGCGTTCAGTTGGATATCGGCGGCAAGGGCGGCGGCGGCGCGGGCTCCAGCACCGCGTCCGTCCGTCTCGCGCACGGGAGCGCGATCACCGCCTCCAACCTCGGCGGGCAGGGCATCGTCGCACAATCCATCGCGGGCGGCGGTGGGACGGGCGGCAGCAACATCTACAAGGACTCGAGCGGCAAGAGCACGACCACGGACCAGCTGACCGTTGGCATCGGCGGCAGCGTCGCCGACACGTCCTCGAACGGCGGCGTGGTCGATCTGGGCATGCTCGACACGTCCGGGTTCGGCGGCTTCACCATCACGACCGGCGGCGGCGTGACCACAAGCGACGACAACACGTTCCGCGGCCACGCCGTCCATCTGCAGAGCATAGGCGGTGGCGGCGGCAGCGGCGGTTCAGGCATCGTCGGCAATGTGAAACCCGACGATTCCAGCGTGGCGGCGACGCTTGGTGTCGGAGGCCGCGCGGCCCATGGCGGCGATGGCAACGCGGTGAACGCGGGATTCATCGGATCCGCCCTCGAAGGCGCGATCACGACCAAGAACTACAGCTCCCACGGCCTGTTCGCCCAGTCCATCGGTGGTGGTGGCGGCGTCGGCGGCAGCGGTATCCAGGGCGATGTCCAGAACAGCGCCGGCAAGGGCCTGACCGTCGGCATCGGCGCGTCCGGAAATGGCGGCGGATCGGGTGGGACCGTGAACGTCTACTCCGCGGCGGGCATCACGACGATGGGCGCGGGGTCCAAGGCGATCATGGCGCAGTCCATCGGCGGCGGTGGCGGCGATGGCGGCAAGGGCATCAAGGGCAACGTCACAGGCGCATCCGACGACAAGAGCAACCAGTTGACCTTCGGGCTTGGCGGCAGTGGCGGCGGCGGCGGCGGCGGGGATGTGACCGTCGTCAACTCGGGCGTCATCGCGACCGCCGAGAACCTGACCTCCTCGGGCACGATGCGCGGCATGGACGGCATCTTCGCGCAATCTGTCGCCGGGGGCGGCGGCAATGGCGGCATCGGGATCTCGGGCAACGTCACCACCAGCGGCAAGGTCAACGGGATCAACGTGGCGCTCGGTTTCGGCGGGTCGTCTTCCATCGCCGGCGACGGGGGCGTGGTAGCCGTCAACAATTCCAGCGACATAACCGTGCGCGGCTCGGGATCGCGGGGGATTCTCGCGCAATCGCTGGGCGGCGGGGGCGGCAACGCGGGTGGCGGCATCAACGGCAACCTGTCGACCTCGTCCAAGGCGACCTCCGAGAAGCACCTCGATGTCGGAATCGGCGGCAGCGGCGGCGCGGCCGGCAAAGGCGGACAGGTGACAGTGACCAACACCGCGCAGATCAATGCCTACCTGCTCTCCGGCAACCCGCCGCAGGATTCCTCGGCCGCCATCCTGGCGCAGTCCATTGGCGGCGGTGGCGGCAATGGCGGCGTCGGCATCACCGGCGATGTCACGGGCACCGAGAACACCAAGGCGCTGGTTCTGGGTGTCGGCGGCAAAGGCGGAGACGGCGGCGATGCCGCGCAGGGCACAAGCACGCGGGCGGGCATCGTCATCAACAACTATGCGAACCTGGGCGCGGAGGGCGACAATGCCCGTGCCATCCACGCCCAATCCATCGGCGGCGGCGGCGGCAACGGCGCCATCAGGCTGAACGGAAAGGTCGATACCGGCAAGGGCAAGACCGTCACCGCCACTCTGGGCATGGTCGGCGGGTCGGGCGGCGCGGGCGGGTCGATCAGCGTCTATAACGATGGCAACATCATCGTCGGTCGATCGACCCCGGTTGTCGGCAATCAGATTAGCGACTCGCACGGCATCTTCGCGCAATCCATCGGCGGCGGCGGCGGCACCGGCATGCTGACCGGCGGACTTCTCTATGGATCGACCTCCAGCACGGCGCAGAAGGGCGTCGCCTATTCGGTCGGCGGGGCGGGTTCCGGCGGCGATGGCAAGACGGTCACCGCTGACAACAATGGCGTGGTCGAGACGTACAACCATGGCTCCCACGGCATGTATCTCCAGTCCATTGGCGGCGGCGGGGGCCATGCCGGATCGCTGGGCGGGATGGGCACCGAGGCGAAATCCGACACCTGGGCCGCGGGCATCTCGGTCGGCGGCGGCAGCGTCTGCGACGGCGGAACCGTGTGCAGCGGCGGCGGGGCCGGCAACGGCGCCAGCGTCAACGCTTATCTCACCGCGGGCGCGGGCAAGACAGTCACATTCGGCGACGCGTCGCACGGGCTGTTCCTGCAATCCATCGGCGGCGGCGGCGGCGCGGCCGGCGCGGCCGGGGGGCTTTCGGCCACACCCGCGCAGGGCGCGCCGAACCATACGACACAGAACGCCGACCTGCTGGTGAATGTCGGGGGCGGCGCCGGGTCGACGGGCGACGGCGGGGCGATCGTGGTCGGAAACGGCATCTTCGGGGAGGCCGCCGTCGGCAAGATCGAAACCTCGGGCGACTATTCCTCCGGCATCTTCGCCCAAAGCGTCGGCGGCGGCGGCGGCGCCGGCGCGGACGGGTTCAAGGGATCCAAGGCCACCGTGAGTATCGGCGGCACCGGCAAGTCGCATGGCAGCGGCGACGCGGCTCTCATCACCTTCGGTGGAGACATCACCACCAGGGGCGAAGCATCGCACGGCATCTTCGCACAGTCGATCGGCGGCGGCGGCGGGGTCGGCGGCGCGCTGAACCTGACCGGCACCGGCGATTGGGGCGCCGGTCTGGACATCGGCGCGGACGGCACCAATTCCGGCGACGGCGGCGCTCAGATCGTCGCGCTCGACGGGGCGACCATCAGCGTGGGCGGGGTCCACGGCGCCGGCATCTTCGCCCAAAGCGTCGGCGGCGGCGGCGGCGTCAAGGGCGACAACACCGGCACGTCGGGTGCGACGATCGGCAGCGGCGGCGGCGCCGGGACGGCGGGCCAGGTCGGCGTCACCGTCAAGACATCGTCGGTCGAGACCACCGGCGATTTCGGTCACGCGATCTTCGCGCAAGCCGCGGGCGGCAGTTCCGGCAACAGCGGCGGCGGTGTCGGCGTCACCCTCGAGGACGCGACGGTATCGGCGGCCGGAATCGGAGCCGCCGGAATCATTGGCCAATCCACGGCCTCGGGCGCGGATTTCGGCGGCGTCTCCATCTCCATCGACGGCGCGTCAAGCGTTTCCGGCGGCGGCGGGACACCGCAACAAAGCGCCGGTCTGAACGCGGCGATCATCGATCGGGACGGAACTGACAACACGATAACCAATCACGGGTCTGTCACGTCGGCCAACGGGGCGAGCGGGATCGCTGTGAAGTATTCCGGCGACAGCAGGACCACGGTCACCAATTCCGGCCACATCACCGGATCATTCGAGGGCAACGTCGCAACCGGCCCGACGCCCGAAAGCCTCGCCATGCGGAAGGCCGGTCTGGAAGTCATCAACCGATCGGCCGGCCTGATCGAACTGGGAGGATCGACCAACGTCGATTCGCTTCTGAACCTCGGCCGCATGGAGGTCGGCGGGATCGACACGTTCGACGAACTCACGATGTCCGGCGACCTGGTCAACATGGACGGAGCGCGCCTGAACTTCGAGATCGGCGGCCAGGTCGCCGGAGGCGCTCTGTATGACACTGTCGCGTCAACCGACACGATCAGGTTCGAAGCGGGATCTCTCTTGGGCCTGAACCTGTTCGGCAGTCTTCGGCCTGTCGAAGGGATGATGTTCGACCTTGCCATAGCCGAAGCCCTCTCTTTCGACGGCGCCGACCTCTTTTCGTTCGTCCAATCCTCGTATTTCACATCCGACAGATGGGAACTCTCGCTTTTTGACGGCTTGGGGAGCTTCGCGGGCATGCCGCACACGTCTGGTCTCGATTCTCCCGAAATCCTCCGTTTGAGCTACACCGGCGTGGCGCCGATTCCGTTGCCGGCGACACTCTGGCTTTACCTGTCGATTTGTCTCGTCGGTTACGGCGGGATGCGGCAGCGCAGGTAGTCTCTCGGACAAGGGACTGTTGAGATCGAACCTTACGGACGCGCAATGGTCGCTGATCGAGCCGCGTCGCCTTGGCAAGGCGTCGGACCCGGGCGTCGCTGCGACACGATAGGTGTCGCTCCGCTTCTCGAGGACATGGTCTTCGGCGGCCCGATCGCCGGGAAGTCTTTCGACATCGATCGGATCATCGCCGGATTGGGGCGGAAACGGCGGCTGAGGCCTGCCCTCCGCCTGCCCTGCAAGACATGACGAAAGCCGAACTTCCGATAAGGCTTTGATGTCAATGGTGAGCCCGACAGGATTCGAACCTGTGACCCGCTGATTAAAAGTCAGCTGCTCTACCAACTGAGCTACGGGCCCACGCAGGCCGTTTCCTATGGGCGGCGGTCCTGGCGGTCAAGTCCGTTTCCCCGCGCCGGTGGCGCGTGTCGCGGCGATGGCCTATATGCCGCGCATGATGGACGATTCCCGCCCTCTCGACGCCGACACCCGCCCCGCGCGCTTTCTCAAGATGCACGGGCTCGGCAACGACTTCGTCGTGATCGACGCCCGCGGCGGCGCCGATCCGGTGGACGCGGACGCCGCGCGGCGGATCGGCGCGCGGCATCGCGGCGTCGGCTTCGACCAGCTCCTGGTGCTGCGCGACGGCGCGGACGGTCTGGTCGACCTCGCGTTCTGGAACGCCGACGGCACCCCGGCGGACGCCTGCGGCAACGGAACGCGCTGCGTCGGACGGTTGCTCCTCGATGAGACCGGCGCGGCGGCCCTCGACCTGCGCACCGGTCGCGGCATCCTGCGCGTCGAGGACGCGGGCGGCGGTCTCACCCGCGTCAACATGGGTCCGCCCCAGGACGCCTGGGACGCGGTGCCGCTCGCCCGCGAGATGCCGCTCGATCCGCTGCCGCTGCCCGGCGGTCCCGCCGCGATCGGCATGGGCAACCCGCATTGCGTCTTCGTCGTCGAGGATGTCGAGGCCGAGGACCTCGCCACCCTCGGACCGAAGATCGAGCACGACGCGCTCTTCCCTGAGCGGACCAATGTCGAGTTCGTCCAGGTCATCGACCGCGATACCATCCGCATGCGCGTCTGGGAGCGCGGCGGCGTGATCACGGAGGCCTGCGGCTCGGGCGCCTGCGCGGCGGCGGTCGTCACCGCCAAGCGCGGCCTGACCGGCCGGAGCGTCACCGTGCGTCTGGACGGCGGCGACCTCGGCATCGACTGGCGCGACGACGGCGTCTGGATGACCGGGCCCACCTCGCTCGTCTTCGAGGGCCGCATCGCGCCCGACTTCTGGTCCGCCCCGTGAACCCGCCGGTGTTCGAGACTTTCGGCTGCCGCCTGAACGCCTACGAATCCGAGGCGATGAAGGGCCTGGCCGAGACCGCCGGCGTCGGAG
>Ga0316197_10004244_pt1 | contig 10182 bp, 6 predicted proteins | sample OudBiesiAoxic_MG_FD_204939 | JGI IMG/M metagenome (GOLD analysis project Ga0316197, IMG submission 204939) | Coastal sediment microbial communities from Oude Bieten Haven, Netherlands - site A oxic | ecosystem: Environmental > Aquatic > Marine > Coastal > Sediment | place: Netherlands... | reverse complement strand
GCCATGCTGGAAAAGCTGCGTGAATCAGGCGCCGAAATCAACACGGGAGAGGGCTGCCTGACGCTGGACATGCGTGGCCGGCGTCCGAAAGCCATCAATCTCACCACCGCGCCTTACCCGGCTTTCCCGACTGACATGCAGGCCCAGTTTGTTGCCTTGAATGCCACCGCAGCAGGCACGGCAACGGTAAAGGAAACCATTTTCGAAAATCGTTTTATGCACGTACAGGAACTGCAGCGCATGGGTGCTGACATCGAACTGCAGGGCAACACCGCTATTGTGCGCGGTGTCAGCAAACTGCACGGCGCACCGGTCATGGCGACCGATCTACGCGCCTCTGCGTGCCTGGTGATCGCAGGGCTGGCGGCCGAAGGCCAAACTCTGATCGACCGTATCTACCACCTGGACCGGGGTTACGAATGTATCGAGGAAAAACTGGCACAACTCGGCGCCAGAATTCAGCGGGTTCCAGGTCAGAGCCCGGGCAAACAGACCGATGACGAAGACCCCGCCAGGGCGACTGCCTGAGTCAATCCCCGCTATATCAAAGGGTTCGTCTCCTACGCGATCAGGTCATTTTGACCTTGTAGAGCCTAACCGCGAAGGACGCTAAGGACGCGAAGCAAAAAACTTGCTTTCTGATACGCAAGACAGCGCATAAGCACGTCCAGCACGAAAACCCTCAATTCTCCAATCGTTTATCCTTAGCGTCCTTCGCGGTTCATTCTCTCGTTACGTTATTTCTTCCCGATCAGCTCAACAGGATAACCGTCCGGATCTTCTATAAAAGAGATGATTGTCGTACCCGCATTCATGGGGCCGGCATCGCGGAGAACCTTGCCCCCACGATTGCTGATTTCCTCTGTCGCTTTGTAGACGTCATCGACTTCCAGGGCAATGTGACCATAGCCGGTTCCCAGCTCATACGAATCGGTATCCCAGTTAAAGGTCAGTTCAATCACCGTGTTCGCGGATTCATCGCCATAGCCGATAAACGCCAGGGTGAATCTGCCATCCGGGTAATCCTTCTGCCTCAGCAGTTTCATTCCCAGCACTTCGGTGTAAAACCTGATGGAACGGTCGAGGTCACCCACCCGCAGCATGGTGTGCAGAATTCGCATTTTTCTCCCTCCGAGGTCAACTTTTTCTGCCTGCCGCGATACGCAGACGCAGTGCGTTCAACTTGATAAATCCTTCGGCATCCTTCTGATCATAGGCGCCTTCATCCTCCTCAAACGTCGCGATTCGTTCGTCGAACAGGGAATCACTGTCAGACATACGGCCTGCAATAATGACGTTACCCTTGTACAGTTTGACCCTCACCTTGCCATTCACTGTTTGCTGGGAAGCATCGATCATCTGCTGGAGTAACTCGCGTTCCGGACTCCACCAGTAGCCGTTATAGACCAGCTCAGCGTAGCGTGGCATCAACTCATCTTTGAGATGCGCCACTTCCCGATCCATGGTCAACGATTCCATGGCACGGTGCGCCTTGAGCATAATGGTGCCGGCCGGTGTTTCGTAACAGCCACGTGATTTCATGCCGACGTAACGGTTCTCGACAATATCGTCACGTCCTACGCCGTTATCACCGCCCAGCTTGTTGAGAATGTCCATGACCTGCCCCGGCGTTACCGTCTTGCCGTCAATAGTCATGATATCGCCTTTTTCATAGCCGAATTCAACGTAGGTGGGCGTATCCGGCGCCTGTTCCGGCGCTACCGTCCAGCGCCACATGGCCTCTTCGGGCTCTGCCCAGGGGTCCTCCAGGATGCCGCCTTCGTAGGAGATATGCAGAGAATTGGCGTCCATGGAATAAGGTGACTTCTTGCCCTTGTTGAAATCAACCGGAATACCGTGTGTCTCTGCATATGCCATCAAGGTCTCACGCGAGCTGAGCTCCCACTCGCGCCAGGGTGCAATAATTCTTACATCCGGTTTCAAGGCGTAAGCACCCAGTTCGAAACGAACCTGGTCGTTACCCTTGCCCGTAGCGCCGTGAGAAATGGCATCGGCACCGGTTTCGTTGGCAATTTCCACTAGGCGTTTAGCGATCAGTGGACGTGCAATAGAGGTACCCAGCAGATACTCGCCTTCATAAATTGCGTTGGCCCTGAACATGGGGAAGACGTAGTCACGGGCGAATTCCTCGCGCAGATCCTCGATGTATATTTCCTTGACCCCCATGGCCTCAGCCTTGGCACGGGCGGGCTCGACTTCCTCGCCCTGTCCGATATCGGCAGTGTATGTGACGATTTCGCAGCCGTAGGTGTCTTCCAGCCACTTCAGAATAATGGAGGTATCCAGGCCGCCTGAGTAGGCGAGGACGACTTTGTTTACTTTGCTCATAGTGTTGCTACCTTCATGAAAATCAATTTGCTGGGACAATTCTATCAGCAGAGCGAATTAGAACCCGACTTTCATCCTTGCGGATAAAGCCCACCCTGCTTTTGGCCTGGTAAACTCAGCCCGTCAAGCTAGCCGTGTTTCTTTTCCTGCCAACGGCACAAGAATCAATTCCATCATCTGCCACATCACGTCAATGGGCAGTGACCGTCTAAAATCCATCCGTTAGGCGCAGCCGAGCATCGCAGACGTTTTGCGATAGAGCGAGCGTCTGTCTGAGCAGGTCGCACTTTTTGCGACCTGCGAGCTCAGCGAGCGCGCAAAACGTCGAGAAGCGCAGGGCACCCGCGCAGCGGGCAAGCCGTTGGATGGATTTTAGGCGGTCACTGCCTCTTGCACTGAAATCAAACTGTAGAAGTTACTTCGCCTTCACCCTGGCGCTGCGCCGCAAGCGCGAAGACAAGCGTCGCGCCAGCTCGCCAAACAGTTCGGTTTGCGTTGGATGCGGGTGAATCGCCTGCCCCACCTGTTCCAGCGTCATATTGCCCGACACCATCATCACCGCCTCACCGATCAGGGTATCGGCATGATCCGCCAGAAGGTGCACACCGATAATACGCTGCGTCTTCTTGTCAGCGACGATCTTGATCATGCCGTGCTGTTCGTTGTTGATCATCGCCTTGGCATCGATATTCATCGGTACCTTGACCTCAACGGCATCGACACCCGCGGCCCTGGCCTGCTCCAGTGACAAACCGACAAAAGCGGCTTCCGGACGCGTGAAGATGACACCGCAGTCCTTGTCCTGCTCGTATTTCATATCCTCGCCGAGGATGGTAGCCGCAGCCACGCGACCTTGTTGTGCAGCCGTGTGTGCCAACATCAAACCGCCGATGACATCACCGATGGCAAAAATATGCGCAACGTTGGTACGGCAGCGAGCGTCAGATTTTATAACACTGTTTTCACTCAACACGCCCGCCTTGCCGAGATCCAGACCATCCAGTACCGGGCGTTTGCCGGTACCCATAATGACATGCTCAACCTTGATGGTATGCGCCTTGCCGTCCTGGTCCTTATACTTGACGCTGACTGCACCGGCGCTGCCGGAGATCCTTTCTATCTGTACCGACGTATGCACGGTCAGACGTGGATCATTATTCAGTACCGCGGTGAGCTGTTTGGCGATTTCAGGTTCGACTTCGGCCAGAATACGGTCCTGCGCCTCCAGCAAGGTAACCTGTGCGCCGAAGTCCTGGAAGATTTGCGCCATTTCCAGGCCAATCGCACCACCACCGATAACCACCAGCTTCTTCGGCAACTTGTCCAGCGTCCAGACCGTATCCGACGTCAGCACACCGCCACCCTCGCCCAGACCTTCGATCGCACCGGGAATCGGCGGTACGAAAGGCGGCGCGCCGGTGGCAATGACAGCGCAACCGAAACTGACGTTTTCGCCCTGCGGCTGATCGGCGACTTGTGCCCGGGTGTGGGGGTCGTCGTTGTTGCCAGAGGTATCGATAAACAGCGTGTGTCCATCCACAAAACGACCGAAGCCCTGGATGTACTTGATCTTGACTCCCTTATCGGTCTTGAGCGCCATATCGCCACGTGTTTCCAACACCTTGCGGCGGGTGGCTTCGAGCTTGTCCCAATCCAGACTCGAGTTGCCTGAGCGAATACCCAGATGATCATCGTCAAGACGGTCACGAATACGATCGGCTGCGGCCCGCCATGCCTTGGACGGGATGCAGCCGCGCCACAGGCATTCCCCCCCCGGCAAGGGCGCATCATTCACCAGCGCCACTTTCATTCCATGACCGGCCAGATCACGCGCACAGTCTTCGCCACCCGGACCGCCACCGACCACAACGACGTCATAGTCCCAGTCACCTTCCGGTATCGCCGGGCCAGTCGACCCCATCCAGACCTGCGGCTGCTCGATGAGCGTTTTCAGGCTCTTGAGATACATGGCCACATCGGCACCGTTGACCACGCGGTGATCCGCGGTAATGGTGAACGGGCTGCCCTGCTCCGTGTCGGCGGAAATGGCCAGAATCGCAGCGATGCCCGGAGTTGCAATGGCATCAAAGTGGCTGACACCGAACATGCCCATATTGGAAATCTGGAACGTGGAACCGGTGTACTCGTCCGGTTTCAGGCGGCGCTTGCGCGCGCGTTCCACCAGGTCTTTCCAGTCCCTGTTCAGTTCCTCCAGCTCACGGCTTTCACAAGCACGCAGCACCGGCACCACCAGTCCGCCACCGTCGGCGGCGACTGCCATACCGATATCGACACCGCTACGTTCCACCAGCTTGTCCTGCGGCTGGTAACACCAGTTCATATTGGGGAACTCCTGCATCGCCAGTGCACAGGCCTTGGCGATGGTCACCGTGACTGAAGCCCCCTGTGCCTTGGATGCCCTGATCAGCCCACCCAGCCTGATACTGGTCGTGACCCGGAAAGTCGGCATACTCAACGAGTCGGTCATGGCATCGCTGGTGGCTTTTTCCAGTTTGCTCATGGGGCGGCCATCGCCCGGCACATCGACCTGCGGGAACCCCGCGGCAGCTGCGAGCCCGCCGGCTGGCTGGGCTCGCTGTACATCAGCAGCAATAATCACACCACTCGGACCGGTAGCGCTGATAGTATTCAGATCAATTCCGCGTTGAGTGGCGATACCACGCGCATAAGGCGTTGCACCCCGACCCTGTGGCCGTGGCGCCGGTGTTACTCCGGATACCGAAACTGATGGTGTTGAAGCGGCGGGCACAGCAGCTGTCTCCGCCACAACCGCAGTTGACGATTCGGCAAGCCTGATGACATGCGGTGCCGCTTGTTCGTCGATCACCTGGTCTTTTCTTTCGACCAGGTATGCCATCGCGCCCCCCACCGGCACCGTAGCGTCCACCGCTGCCAGCGGACCAGACAGATAACCCTCTCGAAATACCTCGACATCCATAATGGCCTTGTCGGTTTCCACCGTGGCCACCACTGTGCCGCGTTTTATTTTGGCGCCGACAGCCTTTTCCCAGCTCACCACGACACCCTCGGTCATGGTGTCGGAAAGCTGGGGCATGGTAATGGTATAACTCGCGGCCTCGGGGGTTGAAGCGGATTCAGGCGCGGACACCTGTTGCGATGCTGCAGCACCACCTGGCTGTGACGACTCCGCAAGCTCACCGGCCGCAAGCGTCGTTGCCTCGCCGGACTTGACATCGTCAGCACTGCTCACCAGCAGCGCCAGCGCTTCACCAACAGGCACGGTGCTGTCGACTGCCGCGAGCGGACCGGACAGATAACCGTCACGGAATACTTCAACGTCCATGATGGCCTTGTCGGTTTCCACGGTCGCGACAATATCACCGCGTACGATCTTGTCGCCGACGGCTTTTTCCCAGCTCACCACCACACCTTCGGTCATGGTGTCGGAAAGCTGGGGCATTTTGATTACGTAGGGCTCAGTCATGAATCGTCCCAAACCTGATAGGGTACTTTCCAGCCACAAAGGACACTAAGGCAGACATATCATGAAACCTTCGTGTCCTTGAAGGCGAATTGCGCAGCAAGAGAGGGTCCTCTGGAGGACAAGGTGAATTGCGCAGCAAGAGAGGGTCCTCTGGAGGACAAGGTGAATTGCGCAGCAAGAGAGGGTCCTCTGGAGGAGTGGGTCCCCTGGGGGAGAGGGTGCCCTGGAGCATGCGGTTAACACTATTTGCCGAACATCTTGCGGACAGCCATTACAACGTCATTGGCGTTGGGAATAGCCGCCTTTTCCAGCGAGTGGTTATAGGGAATAGGCACATGAACCGCCGAAACGCGTTGCGGTGCCGCATCCAGTTCAAAGAAACATTCTTCATTCATAATCGCCATGACTTCCGCGCCCACACCGACAGCCGGTTCAGCTTCTTCAACAATCACGGCACGGTGCGTTTTACGTACCGAAGCTGCAATACCGGCACGGTCCAGTGGGGCCAAGGCATAAAGATCGACGACTTCCGCCTCGATAGCAAACTGTTTTGACAGAATATCAGCAGCCTGCAGACACCAGTGTACCGAAATATTGTAAGCAAACAGAGTGACGTCACGACCGTGCCGGGTAATTTCAGAGCCTTCAAGAGAATGGAAAAACTCTTCGTCCGCTACCTCACCCTTCATGTTGTACATCAGCTCGTGTTCGTTGATAAACACGGGATCATTGCAACGCACCGCCGATTTAAGCAGACCGTAGGCCTGTTTGGGACTGGAAGGCGTCACCACCCGCAGACCGGCTATTCCCATAAAAATCTTTTCCATGCGCGCAGAGTGCTGGGCACCCAACTGGTGCGCCGTGCCGCCCGGCGAACGTACCACAACCGGTGCGGTCAGCTGACCGCCGGACATGTAACGCACTTTGGCGGCCGAATTAAACAGCTGGTCCATCGCCAGCCAGGCGAAATTCACCGACATGATTTCGATGATGGGACGCACGCCCAGGAAAGAGGCACCGATACCCAGACCCGTGTAGCCGTTTTCAGAAATCGGCGTATCGATGACCCGTTCCGGACCGTACTTGTCATACAGGCCCTGCGTCGCCTTGTAGGTACCACCGGCCACAGCGATATCCTCTCCCATGCAGATAACCATCGGATCATTGGCCATTTCTTCGTCATGGGCGCGACGGATCGCTTCCCAGTACATTATTTCTGCCATCAGCGGCCACCTCCGTACACCCAGGGGTCATTCTCGGCGAGGGTGTATTTTTCCAGTTCGTCAACACGTGGCTCCGGCGACGACTCGGCGAAAGCAATAACATCGTCTTCGATCTCATCGAGAATTTCGTTATCCATGACCTTGTAGTCAGCCTTGCTTATGTGGCCCGCTGCAATCAGACGGTCACGTAACATGATGATGGGATCGCGGTTCGACCACATACGCTCTTCACCCTTGGAACGATAGGCGTTGGAATCGGACATGGAGTGCCCCCGATAGCGGTAGGTCATCAGTTCGAGGAAATACGGACCCTTGCCGGCACGAACATGGTTAACCGCCTTTTTGGCGGCCTTGAAGACCTTTTCGATATCCTGACCATCTTCCTGCGCCGAAGGAATGTTGTAACCGGAAACGCGTTTGTACTGATCGATCACGGCAGTGGAACGATCGATACGGGTACCGATACCATACAGGTTGTTTTCACACACATAGAGCACCGGCAAACCCCACAGTTTGGCCATGTTCAGTGACTCGTGGAAAGTACCCTGGTTGTTGGCGGCATCACCCAGAAAACAGATACAGATTTCATCGCCCCCCTTCATCTTGATGGCTTTGGCGATACCGGTGGCCAGCGGAAACGGGCCGCCGACCAGTGCGTAGCCACCCATAAAACGGTGCCCGACATCGAAGATGTGCATCGAGCCACCGCGACCCCTGGAGGAACCGGTCTCTTTGGCATACAGTTCGGCCATCACCCGCCTCGGGTCCGCGCCACATTTGATGGCGTGGATGTGATCGCGGTAACTGGTGATCACGTAGTCATGACCCGGTTTTGCGGCATCCAGCACACCGTGGGCACAGGCTTCCTCACCCGGATACAGGTGCAGAAATCCACCAATTTTTCGTTCGACGTACGCTTCGTAGCAGCGCTCCTCAAAGCGCCGCGCAAACAACATTTCACGCAGCAGCCGTTTTTTGTCGGCGACGTTCATGAGGCTCCTTGCTGTTCCAGGGACCTGATCCAGGCCCCGTCAATGAATTAAAACTATTGAAGTTTATCTGACAATTCAGCATGCTGCGACCGTACCCACCGCTCATGCTGAGCAGCGTTGGCCGCCGGCCAGCCCGCGCAGCCCGGCCGCCGGGCGACAATCAGGCCCGGTATGATCTTTGTTTTGGCCTATCAGGTCAAGATGAAAAACACCTGGAGTTGCTGTAAAAGCATCGAAAAATCAATGGAAAGCGATATGAAACTCACCATTCGCCGCCCCGACGACTGGCATCTGCATGTGCGCGACGGTGAATCCATGCAATCGGTTGTGTCCCATACGGCACGCCAGTTCGGCCGTGCCATCATCATGCCCAACCTCAATCCACCGGTGACTCAAACCGACGAAGCCAGGGCCTACCGGGAGCGTATCCGCACAGCCACACCGGCGGATAGCGGTTTTGAGCCACTGATGACCCTGTACCTCACCGACAACACCGATGCGGCAGAGATACAAAGAGCGCACGCCAGCGGCTTCATCCACGCCGTCAAGTTATACCCGGCCGGCGCCACCACCCATTCCGACGCGGGTGTTACCGACATCACCAACACCTTTGCGGCGCTGGAAGCCATGCAGGAGATTGGTATGCCGCTGCTGGTGCACGGTGAAGTCACCGTTCCGGATATCGATGTCTTCGACCGCGAAGCGGTGTTTATCGACCGGATACTGGCTCCGCTGACGCAACGCTTCCCGACACTGAGAATGGTGCTCGAGCACGTGACCAGCCAACAAGGTATCGCGTTTGTTGTGGATAGTGCGGACAACATCGCCGCAACATTAACCGCGCACCACCTGCTGCTGAACCGTAACGCCATGTTTGCCGGCGGCATCCGCCCGCATCACTACTGCCTGCCGGTACTCAAACGCGAGCGGCACCGCCAAGCCTTGCTGGAGGCGGCCATCAGTGGCAATCCAAAGTTTTTCCTTGGCACCGACAGCGCACCACACGCCCAGGCCGCCAAGGAGACGTCCTCTGGCTGTGCGGGTCTGTATACCGCTCATGCGGCCATCGAACTCTATGCGGAAGCTTTTGAACAGGCAGACGCCCTCGATCAGCTTGAAGGTTTTTCAAGTTTCCATGGCGCGGACTTTTACGGCTTGCCCCGCAATGAAGACACCATCACATTGAGCAAAACCAGCTGGAAGGTGCCGGACAGTTATCCACTGGGGGAAGCAAGAGTGATTCCGATGCGCGCAGGGCAAGCCATCGGCTGGAAAATGACTAGTATATCCGGCTGAGTCGGTAGCCACGCTCACTCAAAAGCCTGAGCAACCCCTCCTCACCGGCAAGATGCAGAGCGCCGACGGCAATAAACTGTCGCCCTTCACGAAGACGTGACTGCATGCGCTCAGCCATACGATGGTTACGTTCGACAATGACTTTGCGATTAAAAGTCTCCGCCAGTAGCGGATCGCTGTCACGCATGGATGCTTCATTCAATTCCAATAGCCGTTTCAGGTCACGATCCAGGTAGGCGGCCAGTAGTTTACCGAACATCTGACCAACAATATCCAGGTTATCCAGCGTATCTTCCAGAAGTGCGATCTGGTCCTTGCGGGACAAATCGTCAAATAAGCCCATCTGTTCAGCGACCGTCTCCAGACCGTGAACTTTTTTACCGGCGGCAACAGCACTCTGGTACAGCACATGATCCAGAACCAAACCGTTATTTCCCGGTGGCGTCATCAGGATCACCGCCACCGCCCAGGGCTTCATATTGGCAACCAGCATTTCCGGCATACCCCTTGTGAGCATAACCGCAACGGTACGCTCATAGAGTCCGGGCCCGATCAGCGACTCCAGGGTGTTCCCGTCTGTCATCAGCAACGCGCTTGTCATGGTCAACAGGGATCCGGGGTCCAGCACCACCTCCAGAGTCACGCTCTGCGCCTGGTCAAATGCCCGCTGTACCGGCTTTGGCAGCTTCACCACGCTGGGATCGTCACTGTGCATGGTGCCATACAGATAACTGGATGTGACGCCGGCACGTTCAACCCTCCATAGCAGCCCTGAATCAAACGAGTCAGCCGCCGCGGCCGCAAAAGCACCCGCCAGGCAGGTCAGCGCGACAAAAAGATTCCAGATAGAGACACT
>Ga0316197_10004243_pt1 | contig 10182 bp, 7 predicted proteins | sample OudBiesiAoxic_MG_FD_204939 | JGI IMG/M metagenome (GOLD analysis project Ga0316197, IMG submission 204939) | Coastal sediment microbial communities from Oude Bieten Haven, Netherlands - site A oxic | ecosystem: Environmental > Aquatic > Marine > Coastal > Sediment | place: Netherlands... | reverse complement strand
CGACGCGCCCCCGACCAGCGGGCCGGCGCCGCTGCCCGACGAGGCCGCGGCACAGGCGGCTGTCGCTGCCGCCGCCGACAACACGTTCAGCACGGTGCAACTCGCATTCAACGGTCGCACCGCGACGATTACCGGGCTCGCGTTCGATCAGGCGGCCCGCGACGCAATCGTCGCAGCGGCCAGCGTTCCCGGGACGGACTCCGTCGACGACCAGATGACGCTCCAGACGGCCGAGTCGCAGTGCACCGACGCGATCCGCGCCAAGCCGAACTGGGTGTGCCTGCGTGAGGCGGCCTGGGACGGATCGGCCGTGACCGCGTCGTACGTCGGGAGTCCCGACTTCGGCGCGGCGCCGTGGGACAACGCCGACATCCACCTCCACATCTTCGGCAACAACGTGCCGGTGGTCGGCGCCGGCACGCCCGGTCCGCTGTCGGACGGCAGCGGCACCTGGACCGTGTGGGACGATCCGTCGAGCTTCACCGGAACGCTCGCCGGTATCGGGAGCCCCGACGGTGTCCCCGAGATGCTGTGCGGTCGGGTGGCCACCTCGACCCACACACTCGAATCGCTCGACGGCGGCAACTGCTGGCCGATCACCGTGACCGGCTGATCGACGACCCGGCCATCGCCGACGGTTCGCCGATCTTCGCCGACGCCGACCGCACTACGCTGAGGCAATGGTGCTGCGCCTCGTCCTGGCCGAGGACAGCTTCTTGATGCGCGACGGCATCAACGCCCTGCTCGAGCTGGATGACGAGGTGGATGTCGTCGCATCATGCGAGGACTACGACTCGCTGCTGGCGGCGGTGGAGGAGCATTTCCCCGATGTCGTGCTGACCGACATCCGCATGCCACCGAGCCAGACCGACGAAGGCATCCGAGCCGCTGACGTCATCCGGTCCGAGCACCCGGAGATCGGTGTCGTCGTCCTGAGCCAGTACGTCGAGCCGGAGTACGCCCGACGTCTGTTCGAGCACGGCTCGGACGGTCGGGCGTACCTGCTCAAGGAGCGCGTCGCCGACCTCGACGAGCTGGGAGGTGCGATTCGCCGGGTCGCCGATGGTGGATCGGTGGTCGACCCGAAGGTGGTCGAAGCGCTGATCGGCGTGGAAACCGACCGCCAATCGATCGCGCTCGATCGACTGACCGATCGTGAGCGAGACGTACTCGCCGAGATGGCGGCCGGCAAGAGCAATTCGTCGATCGGTGCGGCGTTGTTCATCTCGGCCCGATCGGTCGAGAAGCACATCAACGCGATCTTCACCAAGCTCGATCTCACGCAGACCGACGACACGCATCGACGGGTTCAGGCGGTGTTGGTCTTCCTCGGCCTGGGCGCCGCGAGTACGGGTTGACCCCACCTCGACGAGCGGGTCAACGCGGTGGCCTCGCGGCTTCGATGATGCGATGATCGAACAGTGACCGAAGTGCGCGTTCTCATCGTCGACGATCAACTGCCGTTCCGCGAAGCCTCGCGGATGGTGGTCGAGATGACCGACGGCTTCGACGTCGCCGGCGAGGCCGTCAACGGCGAGGACGCCGTCGACATGGTTGCGAGCCTGCAGCCCGATCTCGTGCTCATGGACGTCCAGATGCCCGGTATCGACGGCATCGAGGCCACCCGTCGGATCATGCTCCTCGACGATCCACCACACGTGCTGGTGATGTCGACACACGAATCGGGGAGCTACGAGGAGCCGGCGCTGGCTGCCGGCGCGATCGGGTTCGTCCCCAAGTCGATGTTCGGCATGGACACACTCGAGGAGACCTGGGCGGACGTCGGCCCGTCTGCGTGATCACACGCTCGTGCGCAGCCTGACCGGCACGGCACCGACGATTCTCGTGCCGCTGCCCGGTTCGGAGCTGATCGTGACAGAGCCGCCGACGGTGTCGAGTCGGTCGGCGATGCCGTTGAGCCCGGTTCCGGCTTCGGTGGTTGCGGTGTCGAAGCCGTGGCCGTCGTCGGTGATCTCGAACTCCAACGAGCCGTTCACCGCCGTGAGGCTGACCGTCGCCGAGTTCGCATTTGCGTACTTGGTCGTGTTCTGCAGAGCTTCGAGCACCGTGAAGTACACCGCGGATTCGACCTCACGCGGGTAGCGAACGATGTCGTTGCTGCGCACCGATATGTCGAGAGCAGACGTGCGAGCCTGCTGCCCGATCGCCACGGCGAGCCCCTCGGCTTCCAGCAGTGGCGGGTAGATCCCCCTGGCGAAGTCACGGACCGCCGCGATTGCGTCTCCGGCCTGCTGCTCGAGCTGGGTGAGCAGCGCTGCGGTCTTTGTCGCACCGAGCTGTTCGGCGCGTTTGCGGGTCGGGCCAAGCTTCACCTTCAGCGCCACGAGCTGTTGTTGCGGGCCGCTGTCGAGCGTGTTCTCCAGGTCGCGTCGGGCGGCGTCGGCGGCGGCGAGGACCCGCTCGCGTGACGCTTCGAGTTCGGCGATCTGGCGGCGCAGTTGGCCAGTGAGGCGGGTGTTGCGCAGCGCCAGGCCGAGGCCGGCGGCGAGGTCGGCGAGCAGAGCCTCATCGGCAGAGGTGACCGCCTCGCCCTGCTCCTTGGCCAGCGAGATGCCTCCGAGCACTTCGCCATCGTGCAGCACGGGCCACGACCGATCCGCCACCGGATCGACGAACTCCTCGACGCCGTCGAGCGACCGCGCCGCGGTGTCCGTCGGCCATGTCGACGCCGTCCGGAATCCGTCATCGGATCGAACCCACAGCGCAGCGCGCTTCGCGCCCGTGCCGTCGACGATCAACTTCGGGGACTGCTCGATCAGCTCGTCGTCGGACAGCTCCACCGAGCGGTGCGAGAACTGCACGAGGATTTCGTGTGGCGTCGCGCGTTCGCCGTAGACGAGCCGGTTGGCCCACTGTTCGACCCAGCGCCGAACGGGCTGGAAGGCGATGGCCACCAGCGCCGTGGCGGCGATCGAGAGCCCGAACCCCGTGTCGCCCCCGAGCAGTGCGCCGAGCCCGACGACGATCGCGACGTAGACCCCACCGATGAAGACCGCCAGGAGGCCGTAGGTCACCGAGCGGCTGATGATCCGGTCGATCTCGTAGAGCCGGTACCGCATGATCGCGACGCCCACGGCGAGGGGGATGAGCACGACCGCCACGGAGTCGATCAGCAGGAACGAGTTGTCGTCGGTGCCGAGCGGTGTGAACGTGGCGTTCGCGAGGAGGATCGTGACGTTGCCGATCACCGCCACGGCGATCCAGCCCACCTGTCGGCGCTCGATCGGGTTGCCGTGGCGCATCCGGACGACCAGCCGTGCTGCGACGAAGATCGCGAAGAAGAAGAACATGGCGAAGACGACGTTGGTGACGAGGTAGAAGAACTGCGCGAGGTCCTCGCCGACGAACGGGTGCGGATACGCGTCGGACTCGGGAAGCACCTGCGGGGTGGAGAACACACTGACGAACGTCGACAGCGCCGCGAGCACGCCACTGCCGACGAGCAGCCTCCGATCGGTGGTGGTGCGTGGCCGGCCGTCCGGGAAGATCAGCCACGTCGCAGCGATCAGCCAGGACCCCGGCCCCGTGATGGCCACCATCCCGATCAGCGCCGCCCAACCGGCCGCCCCGGTTCGGCCGGCCTCGTCCAGCGTCTCGGCCGTCACCAGCCCGGCCTTCCCCACGCTCCACAGCGAGCCGTACGCCACGAGGAGCAGCCCAACGGCGTTCGCGCGACGCATCACGATCAGCCCACCGACCACCAGGTAGGTGCCGAACGCAGCCAGGTTGACCAACTCGACGAAGTTGGCGAACTCGAGGTCTCGCGACTGGGCGACCACGACGGAAACCGCCGTGACGTAGACCACGACGCCGATGGCCAGAAGACGCACGGACCAGGTGGACGAATGGTTGTCGCTCATGCCGGCTCCATCGCGATCTCGTTGGCGGGTAGCACGGTCGTGATCACCGTCTCCCCCGAGGGCCCCCGCTCCGCGGTGATCGTCCCGCCGTAGGCGTCGACGCGGTCGGTGACAGTCGTCAGGTCGAGTGCCGGGATGCGGTCATCGATGTCGAGTCGGAGAACGAGCTCGCCGGCCGGCGCCGCGATCGCCACACGAGCGCCCGACGCTCCTGCCATCCGAGCCCGCTCGAGGGTCTCCAGTACGCAGAAGTAGGCGGTCCCCTCGACCTCGCGGCCGTATCTCCCCACCGCCTCGACCGAGAGATCCAGGCCGATCGGCGAGGTTCGCTCGACCGCCCGCAGCGCCGACGCCAGCCCTTCGGACTCGAGCAACGGTGGGTAGATCCCGTGTGCGACCGCTCTGAGCGCGTCCACGGCCTGCTGGGTCTCCTCGGCCAGCGTCGTCGCTCGGGCGGCGATCTCGTCGGCGTCCTCGCGCTCGGCGATCGTGCGGGCGATGCCGAGCTTGACCTTCAGGGCGACCACTTGCTGCTGGGCCCCGTCGTGCAGGTCGCGCTCGAGGCGGTGGCGCTCGGCGTCCTGCGCGGCGATCAGCCGGCGCCGCGAGGCCCGCACGTCGGCGGCGCGCTGTGCGAGTTGGCGGTTGAGACCGATGTTGCGCAGCAGGAGGCCCGACCCGGCAGCCACGTCGGAGAGCAACTGGCGGTCAGCCGGCGTCCACGGATCGTTCTGCGGCTTGACGATCGTGAGCGCTCCGAACAGCTCCCCTCGATGGAGCACCGGACGGGACTCGGTGAACTCGTCGTCGACCAGACCGTCGGGCGCGACCGGCGCGACGGCGGCTTCGCCCGTGTCGGGAAAGACACCACTGGCCTGGAGCATCTCGCCGCTGGCGACCCACACGATGGCGCGGTCGGCTCCGGTGCCCCGCGCGATCAGTTGAGCCAGGTCACCCGTGCCATCGCCCGCAGCGGCGGCGGGGAGGCTGGAGGTGACCTGGGAGAGCACCTCGTGCGGACTCGCTCGGTCGCCGTACACGAGGCGGTTGGCCGCCCGCTGGAGGCGCGAACGGATCGGTTCGAACAGCACCGCAACCATGGCCGACGCGACGATCGGCAGCACCAGCCCCGGACCGCCTTCGTCCGGAACGCCGATGATCAAAAGGGGCACCACGACGACGGCCGCGTAGAGACCGACGATCACGACGGCGAGGCCGATGTATGTCACCGACTTGGAGATGATCGCATCGATCTCGTAGAGCCGGTACCTGGTGATCGCCACCCAGAACGAACCGATCAGCACGCCGAGCGGCACGAGGTTGAGCAGGTTCTCGGCGGTGGAATCGGAGGGACCGGCGAGGCCGCCCCGGATCACGAAGATTGCAGCCGTCCCGATGACGAGCAGCGCTCCGCCCGACGCAATCCACCGGATCTGGCGGCGCACCATGGTGTCGCCCCGGCGGTAGCGGGCCACGAGCGCCGCCACCCCGAAGGCCGCCCCGAGTTGTGCGAGGACGATCACGACCTCGACGATGGTCCCGAAGGTGCCGGTGACCGAGGTGACTTCGTAGGTGCTCCACCGGTTGTTGAGCACGAGACTCCCGATGACTGCCAACGTCAGCGTCAACGCCTGGTACCAGCCGACCCAGCGCCAGCTCGGAGACGGAAGCCGGCCGTCCGGAAACAACAGGAGCCCGAGGGTCAGGGGGAGGAACAGGCAGGGCAGCCAGAACGTCACCATGACCCCGGCGGCGATGGCGGCCGGCCAGGGCAGGTCGGCGGGGATCATGGCGAGGTCGCTGACATCGTCGAGCAGCGACGTCGGGGCCGAGAGCACCAGAATCGCGAGGCACGCCGAGAACAGACCACCGAAGAACGCCGCGAAGGTGTAAGCCCACACCGAACCGTTCCGGGGCTGTTTCGGGAGCACGGTCCACGCCAGCGCCCCGAACCCCACGCCGACGAGGGCGTTGACCGGCGCGAGCACTTCCCACGCGACCTCCCATCGGCCGACCGCCGCCGCGACGACCAGGCCCCCGATCGCCACGACGACCGATGATCCGGCGACCGTCCGTCCGAGACGGATCAGTTGTTCGTCGGTGGGTGTCATCGCTGCCCTCGCGCCCTTCATCGTTGCCTCGGCGGGAACCGGTAGCCACCGACAGGGGTTTCGCGGCCCTTGACGACGGCCGGTTCGAGCTTGTCGGCCTCGGGCATGCGCTCCATGGCGGCCCACGTCGGCTCGCTCAGCACGGTCTCACCCGGCTCGGCCCACTGCTGGAGCCGTTGGGTGAGGTTCACCGTGTCGCCGACCACGGTGTACTCGAGACGCTCCTCCGATCCGAGCAGCGCGGCTGCGACCCGACCTGTCGAGAGCCCGATGCCGAGCCCGAACACCGGCTGACCGCTCCGCTCCCACCGCTCGTTCAATTCGTGCTGGCCCTGCTGCATGGCAATGGCGGCGGCCACCGCCCGGTCGGCATGATCCTCGCTGGCCACTGGTGCACCGAAGACCGCCATCACCGCGTCACCCACGAACTGCATCACCGTCCCCGCCTCGCCGAGGATCGCGTGGTTCATCACGGCGCGGTGCTCGTGCAGTTGACCCGCCAGGACGCTGGGATCGGCGTGCTCGGCGATCGTGGTGTAGCCCCGGATGTCGGACATCAGCACCGTGACCGTCAACTCCTCGGTCTCACCGGGCTGACGGCCGCCGTCGAGAATCTGTGCGGCCACGCCGCCCGGCAGCAGGCGACTGAGTGCTTCGCCCTGCTCCTTGCGGTCGACGATCGCCCGCTGCAGCATCTTGAGCCGGTCGAGGCTGTCGCCACGGCCCTCGGCGAGGCCCGCCGCCAGCGTCCCGAACAGCGCCTCGATTGCCGCGTTGACGTCGGCCGGCGTCGTCTTGCGCTGGATGGCGATGGCCTTCACCGAGCGGCCCTGCGCGACCTGCTGCAGCAGATTCTCGTCGGCGTCCGACAGCGACGACTCGGCCCGTACCGGGTTGGTCAGGGCTGCGACGATGGTCGGGTCCAGCATCGAGCCCCCGGATGCGACCTCCCGAACGGCACGGACCAGCTGGTTCCCCTCACCGACTCGGTCCTTGAGCAGGTAGGCGTAGCCGGCAGCACCTTCCGACAGCAGTGACACGGCGTAGTCGGGGTCGTCGAACTGCGACAGGATGACGACGCCGGTACCGGGATTGCGCTTGCGCACCTCCTTGGCTGCCTCGATGCCCTCGCGGGAGAAGTTGGGCGGCATCCGGATGTCGGTCACGATCACCTGCGGCTGCATCGCATCGGCGCCTGCAACGAGTTCGTCGTAGTCGGCTCCCTGACCGACGACGTCGAGATCGTCCTCGAGCTCGAGCAGCGTCTTGACGCCCTCTCGCACGATGAGGTTGTCATCTGCGAGAAACACCGTGATGGACATCGCCGCCTCCTGGGTAGGTGAGTGTACGCATCGCACTCTGCCCGACCGGCCGGTCCGGTAACAGCGTGCGAGCGCGCTTCGTCGGGTGGTGCTGGCACGTACCGATCCGGCGGGTCGTCACGCTGGCCGCCATGTCGGCGTTGGTGCACGCTGGCAATCACTCGTCGTCAGGAGGCAGAGCATGCGAATCGAACGGAGCATCACCACCATCTCGTGGATCCCCTCGGACCTGCTGGAGGGGATGGGCAAGGTGGCCACCCGGATGAAGATGGCGCACCACGACCCGCCGCCGCCCGACTCGCTCGGAGCGGACGTCCACGCTGCGGTCGACGAGCTCCGTGTGGCGGATCGCTTCCGTTTCTCCAACGAATTGCGCGCCTTCATCGACGTCGAGGACGGCCGGATCACCGGCTTCGGCTACTGCGGCGGCGGGATGATCGGAGCCACGACCGTCGGGCTCGGCGTCACGTCGATCACCGTTCCCGCGACCCCGCTTCCCGACCTGCAAGGCGAACCCGAGGTGACGTCGACCTCCGTCCGATTCACCCAGACCGTCGGCGGCCGCACCGGGGCGCCGATGCCGCGAGCGGTGAAGCGGCCGCCGTTCGTCCAATATTCGGCGCCGATCGTCTGGACGACGCTCGAGCTGACGATCCACGCCGACGGTACGCACGAGAGCTCGATGACCGGCGCGTCGGGGTTCCCGCGGCACTGGGTGTTCGACGACGCCGGCGCCCTGACCGCGAAGAGCAGCCTGGCCGAGTACAAGCGGTGGATGAACGAGTCGTTCGGACGCCGCACACCGTGGGGCGAGGAGGACGCCCCGGCGCTCGTGACCGAGGTCGAGAGCATGCTCGAGCGACAACTCCAGGAGGTGATCATGCGCGGCGGTGCCAAGCCGACGATCCGTGAGGTCAAGACGGGCAACGTTCTCGCCGAACAGGGCACCCAGGGCGACGAGCTCTACCTGCTGTTGAACGGAGTGCTCGTCGTCGAGGTGGACGGCGAGCAGCTCGCCGAACTCGGGCCCGGCGCCGTTCTCGGGGAGCGCGCCGTCCTGGAGGGAGGGGCGAGGACCGCGACGTTGCGTGCCGTGACCGACTGCAAGGTCGCAGCTGTGCCCGCCGCGGCAATCGATGAGCGCGCCCTGGTCGAGCTGGCCGACGGCCACCGCCGCGAACAGTCCCTCGCCTGAGCCATCAGAAGTCGACCACGATCGGCAGAACCGACGGCACCACCTCACGCGTCACGAACCACACTGAAATCAGCACGTGACAGCAAAGAGGCATCGGACTCGAGCGAGTGGCACAGGTCGCGCCGGCCAGACGGTTGCGCGAGCTACATCGGTTGTTCGCGTGGTTGGCGAACCATGCCGGTGAGTGTGTGGCCGAGATACTCGGTCTGTCCGATGATCTCGAATCCTCGCTTCGTGTAGAAGTCGATGTTCGACTGTGTCCCGGTCTCGAGATAGCACGGCACCCCAGCAGCATCAGCGCGAGATGTGCCCACCTCCACAAGCGCCGACCCCAGCCCCTGACCCTGACATTCAGAGCGTGCGCCGACCGCGAGGAGATACCAGTGCGGACCGTCGATGGACTTGTGGAAGGCTTCCGTCTTGGGGAGGGACTGGATGAACCGACGACTTCCGTTGATCCCCAGCCGGAACGGCAGCTTGGCGAACCCGACCCGGAGCATCCGACCGAAGCCCAAGTCGCCGCTGTCGGGCGGAATCCAGACAGCGACGGCCGACTTGTCGTCGGTGGCCCAGACCTCGCCCCATCGCAATCCGTACTGCAGCGGAAGGCTCATGAACCAAGCTCCCCAGCGTCGTCGGGTCGCCTCGTCCGGGGCAGCGATCTGAAGGAGCGGATCGTCGAAGAACGCTTCACCCAAGGTGGCGGCCGCGGCGTCGGCGTCGCTTGCATCGAGGCGCTGGATCGGCATGTTGGTCTCCTGGGCTGACGACGCTCGCATCAGCGCCTCGGTGTACACCGAATGTAGCCGGGTCGACCCCGACCATGATGCTCGCAGTCGGACGCGCTCGCACGTCCCCGGAGTATTGAACTCAGCCCCAGGCGAACACCGGCTGTTCGAAGTCGACGACGCGTTCGTTGACCCTGCCGTCGAGACCCACCCAGCGGAACTGGACGAGCAGGGCGCCGGTCGGCGCGTGGATCAGGTCGCCGCCGAGCGGCACCTGCACGACCGGCCGGTCGCTCTCGGGGATCGTGACGAAGCGCGGCGAGTCGTGGCGGGTGAGTTCGTGGAGCCCGATCCGATAGGCCGCGAGCACCTCGGCTGGGTCGGGCTCCAGGCGGACACCGACACCTCCCCACACGACGACCGGCGTGATCACGTAGCCCGATCGCGTCGCATAGTCGTCGAGGACCCCGAGCACGGCCGACTCGTCGAAGCGCACCCCGACCTCCTCGTCGGTTTCGCGCAGCGCCGCCTCGATCGGCGACTCGCCCGGGTCGAGGCGACCGCCGGGTAGGGCCCACTGGGCGGCATGGCGGTTGAGGCCTGCGCTGCGTCGACACAGGACGAACGCCGCACCGCCGGCGACGCCCGCCATCTGTCCGCTGAGCCCGGTCACGTCCGAGGGGATGACCGACAACCGCTCGGCGTCGACCCCGTGCGGATCGTCGGTGTCGGAGCCTGCGACGGAATCGACGACGACGATGGCGACCGCCGCGTGACGACGATCGTCGAGCGGCAACTCCATGCGCTCGTGACGAGCGAGGTTCGACGCGATCGTCGCCCGCAGCTCCTCGGTCAGTTCGACGTGTGGTCGTCCGCGCTCGCCGACGACGGGTCGGGCATCACCGGGTCGGGTGTCACTGGGGAGAGTTCGGTCGGCGTCGTCGA
>Ga0316197_10004242_pt1 | contig 10182 bp, 11 predicted proteins | sample OudBiesiAoxic_MG_FD_204939 | JGI IMG/M metagenome (GOLD analysis project Ga0316197, IMG submission 204939) | Coastal sediment microbial communities from Oude Bieten Haven, Netherlands - site A oxic | ecosystem: Environmental > Aquatic > Marine > Coastal > Sediment | place: Netherlands... | reverse complement strand
TGAAAGCCTCGATGAGGTACGTGATTTCATAAAAGAAACAGACGTCCATCTCCCGGTATTACTGGGTAGCCAACAAACCACCAGTGACTGGAAAATCCGCGGTTTTCCAACCTACTTCGTCATTGATGGGGATGGGAAAATAGTCAGCCGATCAGTTGGCTACTCAACAAAAATAGGTCTGCAAGTCAGAGCGTGGCTGAATGAAAACTAGTTAGCCATTTAAATGCACCTTATTCGGTATTTAAGAAACACCGCTGGGTAGTTGCTCCTCTCCAGTGTGGGCGCCAAGGCTGCACAGTACCTATCTTCTGGACACGCTGTAAAGCATCCATGCGCGCTCGTCCTCGACGCCTGTCTCGTAAGGTCCAGAAGATAGGTACTGTACATCCTCGCCTTTGTGGTTAATCAAAGACCACTGGTCTCAGATAGATGTACTCCGGTCAGGCCAAAGCTGGGGTGTGGGCGGTGAGTACCAGGACCATACAAGCGCCACAGGGATGTGACTAGCGAGTCCTGGTACTCACTGCCCGCGACCCAGCGCCTCTCCCTCCGAGCCCAGCGAAACTTAACGTTCGCCTGTCAAACAGTGATCAGCCCAGCAATCCCAATGCCTTCGCGTGGTAACGAAGGTGATCATCAATAAAACTGGCTATGAAATAGTAGCTATGGTCATAGCCCTCCTGCATACGCACTTCCAACGGGTGGTGTGTGCAGATACAGGCTTGCTCAAGACTTCCGGGTTTTAGTTCTTCACCAAGAAAATCATCGTCGCTACCCTGGTCAATCAGAATATGCAGCTGTTTCTCCACCGTACAAACCAACTGTGTGGCATCCCATTCGCGCCAATCATTCCGGTCCTCACCAAGGTAGTGACTGAATGCCTTGATCCCCCAGGCTGATTCTGATGGATGGCAGATCGGTGAGAACGCTGATACTGACTCGTAGCGCTGCGGGTCCTTCAGTGCGCACATCAAGGCCCCGTGTCCCCCCATTGAGTGCCCGCTGACGCTGCGTTTGTCTGTCACAGGTAGTTTTGCTTCAACTAGTGCCGGTAACTCCTTGGTGACATAGTCATACATGTTGTAGTGATCAGACCAGGGAGCCTGGGTGGCATTGATATAAAAACCGGCCCCTGAGCCAAAATCCCAATGATCGTGCTCTGAGGGCAGGTCGGTACCGCGTGGGCTGGTGTCCGGGCAGACAATGGCCATGCCCAGTTCAGAGGCCAACCGTTGTGCGCCGGCCTTCTGGGCGAAATTTTCATCATTGCAGGTCAAACCCGAAAGCCAGTATAAAACCGGTACGGGCCCTGACTCTGCCTGAGGTGGCAAATACACGCCAAAAATCATATCGCAGTTGAGTACTGAGGAATGGTGCTGAAACCGTATCTGTTCACCGCCGTGTACACGGCTACGGGAGATTTCTTTGAATGCCGTCATATCGTACTCCTAGAAAATGACGACCGAACGTATGCTTTCACCACTATGCATCAGGTCAAACGCCGTGTTGATGTCTTCGAGGCCCATGGTGTGGGTGACCATGTCGTCGATGTTGATCTTGCCAGCCATGTAGTTATCCACATAGCCCGGCAGTTCACTACGCCCGCGCACACCGCCAAAAGCAGTGCCGCGCCAGACCCGTCCGGTAACCAGTTGAAATGGTCGTGTGCTGATCTCCTGGCCGGAACCGGCCACGCCGATGATAACGGACTCGCCCCAACCCTTGTGACAGCACTCCAATGCGGCACGCATGACGTTGGTATTACCGATGCACTCAAACGAGTAATCAACACCGCCATCGGTCAGGTCCACGATGACTTCCTGTATGGGCCGGTCAAACTTCGAAGGGTTGACGAAGTCGGTGGCACCCAGCATGCCCGCCATTTCAAATTTTTCTTCATTCAGATCAACCGCAAGAATACGCGAAGCGCCTGCCATGACGGCACCCTGAACCACGCTGAGACCGATACCGCCGAGGCCGAAAACTGCCACGCTTGCACCTGCTTCGACCTTGGCCGTATTCAAGACAGCGCCAATACCGGTTGTTATACCGCAACCCAGAAGGCAAACCTTATCCAAAGGCGCCTGCTGGTTGATTTTTGCTAACGAGATCTCCGGCATCACGCTGTATTCCGAGAACGTTGATGTTCCCATGTAGTGATAAAGCGTTTCACCGTTGAGTGAAAACCTCGATGTGCCATCGGGCATCAGACCCTGGCCCTGGGTCACCCGAATGGCCTGGCAAAGATTGGTTTTGCCGGACAGGCAGAAGCTGCATTTGCCACACTCCGGTGTATATAGCGGAATGACATGGTCACCCGGTTTGACGCTGGTAACCCCGGCACCGATCTCTTCCACTACCCCGCCGCCTTCATGACCAAGTACGGACGGAAAAATGCCTTCAGGGTCTTCACCTGACAGTGTGAACGCGTCTGTATGGCAAACACCGGTGGCAACCATACGTACCAGAACTTCACCTTCTTTGGGTCCCTGTACATCGATCTCGGTTATCTCGAGAGGTTGACCGGCTTTAATTGCAACAGCAGCGCGTGACTTCATATTGTGTGACTCCTCGTTCAGTGATTTGCGGATGGGCCGGGCTGTGCTGTCCCATCGCTTGGTGGTTCATTATAGCCTTTGGTTTAATCCCATAAAGGGTCCACCTCGATCAGGATAAATTCATTGTTGTCCGGTTTTGTGCCGCTGTTGTCACGTGCCTGCCCCAGCGGGTAGTTGTTGTCATTGACGATCCCCAGCGTGGTTGCATTCAGAACGACAAGTCCTTCAATGGTCCAGAATGGAAATGAAAATAGCTCACTGCCATCCTGGTTCAGGTCATGCGGATCATTGATGTTGAGCAGGTCGGCCACCAGGGTTTTGACAAGGAAACCATCCTCATCCAATTGCTCAAGATCAACTTGATATACTTTCTTTAACAATGCTTTATTACGTTCTCCTGAGTCTCTTTCTATGACGAGTCCAGCTGTATTCGAGAACATTGTAAAGTCACCTATTGCCGTGGCGCCCTGGTCCAGTTTGTAACGAAAGCTTGGGTTTTCGGCATCGCTATTCACGAATGATTCTTCTTCTATGCTAAAGGTGTAAATGTTGAGTCCAGACTCTTTGCCTTCCGGCATATTTTCCAGCGCGCCTTCCAGCATCGGGTAAAGCCACAAGCCATCAGGCGATATGGCCATTCCTTCAAAGCCACGGGAGCGTGGCAGGTTGGCTGGTTCATTGGATGGGTTGTCTACCGAATTCAGACCGGTGAGTTTGAAAGGGGGTGCCAGCAGCATACCCTCAGCACTAAAATGTAGCAGCGACGGATTGAACTCCTCACCAATCCAGAAAGTTCCATCAGAGACCCTGCGAAATGATTCAGGGTCAAGATCTGCACCTGTCAGTTGACGATCCTTGCGGGTAGCCGGGTAGGGCAGGTGTGCCCTGGGATCACTCAAATGAATGATGCTGCGGAGCTTGATTGTTCCGCTACCTCCTGCCGAGGTTCGGAAATCAGGTCGGATATGGTAGATGCTCAAAAGGTAGTCGGCAGAGTTGTTACGCCTGCCAAAGCCGTTATCACTGAGTACAAAATACGAGTCAGTCCCGCCCTTGATCAGGGCTGAAAAACCCTGCACCGGTTGTTCAAACACAAACGGTGGATGGCGGCCATTTGCAGCCTTGATCAATTGCCCGGATGTTGGTCCGGGTCTAAATGTATCAGCGGGGAGAGCCGCAAAACCGGTGAGCGTTGCGGCCTGTGCTGCTGCTGACAGCAGCAGCACAGGTAACAATGATAGACGCCTAGGAATGTGCAATGGGCTTGTCGGTAAAGAGGTAGTCCTTCAGTTCTTTATCCATACGCGAATCCTGTCTGCGTATCCATTCCAGCACCATCGCGGCATGCTCTTTTTCCTCATCCCGGTTGTGTGCGAGGATGGCGCGTAGTTCATCATCCTTGCACGCATCGACACGCTGGTTATACCAGTCAACCGCTTCGAGTTCTTCCATCAGTGAGGTGATGGCGCGGTGCATGTCGCGGGTTTCGTCGCTGAGTTCATCTATTGGTTCATGATAGCCTTCATTTGACATGTTCTTCTCCTGTTATCGGTTGTAAGCTCAGGAAGATACCTGGTGAAGGTGAACATCCGTTTGCGGATAGGGGATATTGCAACCAGCGGCTTCCAGTTCAACCTTGGATGTTTCCAGGACTGCTGCAAGAACATCCCAGTAGTCCTCGCTCTTAACCCATGGCCTGACAACAAAATCCACGCTGCTGTCACCGAGGTTATTAATGAAAATCTTGGTTGCCGGCTCAGACAGCACCTTGGGGTGATCCTCGCATACCTTCTTGAGTACGCTGGCGGCCACTTTCAGGTCGTCGTCATAGCCAACACCAATAGCCATATCGACACGCCGTGTGTCCTTGGCTGAGAAGTTGATGATGGCGCTGCTGTACATCAGGGCATTGGGAACGATAACCTGCTTGTTGTCCGGGGTGGTCAGTATTGTGCTAACCAGGTGTATTTCATCAACCGTGCCCGTGATACCGCCTGCATCAACAAAATCGCCTTTGCTGAAAGGACGGAACAGTACCAGCATGACGCCCGAGGCGAAATTTGACAGGGAGTCTTTTAATGCCAGGCCGATGGCGAGGCCTGCCGCACCGATGACGGCCAGGAAGGATGTCGCGGGGATGCCCATCTGATCGACAGCAGCTATTACAGCCACGATGATGATCAGTGTGGAGACGATCGTGCCCAGAAAGTCCACCAGCATATCGTCTACTTCCCGTTTCCTGAGTAGTTTCTTGAGTGTATTTTGTACCCGTTTGGCGATCCATTTACCGACGAGAAATATGAAAATTGCGATCGCCAGGTTGATTGCCCCGGTGGTCAGTATGCCGACAATATCGGTGTTGGCTAAAAAATCATTAATTGCATCCATAAAATTTTCCTATTTAAAATAAATTCAGTGTAAATCAGGCGATATCGCCATGTGACTCTAGTGCCTGTTCCATCCGGTCTGCCATGGGTGCGATGTGACTGATTACATACTCCAGCTCATCGGAATCCAGCGAAGAGTAGGCCAGGTTGGCGCACATTTTCACGTAAGCGATACTGTCGAGGTCACCGACCGCCAGGTAGCCGACCCTCAGGACGAGGTTGATGCGTAAGCATTTCTCGGCATCAAAATCTTCAAGTGGGCAGATCAGGGTTTCAACACGCAAATAGCGCCGGTTATCAGAAGATTTCAGCTCGGCAAGGAAAACAGATTGTTTTCTGTCACTGTCATCCATTGAAAGTTCGAATCCGAGTTGGAACGGTTCATCCATAAACAACTGGTGGTTGTCCATAACGTGTTTTCTGACTTCGGCAAATGTTTCCATGCATGTTTCCTTATTTGGGCGCTAGCCTGACGGCACCATCCAGTCGAATGGTCTCACCGTTGAGGTATCCATTTTCCATGATATGCGCAACTAATTCAGCATATTCTTCCGGCTTCCCTAAACGACTTGGGAATGGGATGGATGCGCTGAGTGATTCCTGGATATGATCCGGCATGCCATCTACCATCGGTGTCCAGAATATACCCGGAGCGACGGAGTTTACACGAACGCCAATGCGTGCATATTCCCTTGCTATCGGTAGTGTCATACCCGCAATGCCGGCCTTGGAGGCTGAATACGCCGCCTGTCCGATCTGACCATCGAAGGCGGCAACCGATGCGGTACTGATAATCACACCACGTTCACCGTCCGTTCCGGGCGGGTTTGATTCCATTGCAGCCCCGACGGCCTTGATGATATTGAAACTGCCGACCAGGTTGACCTGGATAACCTTTGAGAAGAATTCCAGCGCCATGGGTTCTTCCCGGCCAAGTACGCGGCCTGCGCCAATGATGCCCGCACAATTTACCGCAGCATTGATCAGACCCATGTGATTAACAGCCAGTTTGACGGCATCTGTCACGCCCTGCTCAGAGGTGACATCGGTCCGAATATAACTGACCGCACCCCCCAGTTCTGCCTCAACAGTGGCACCCGCTTCATCATTGATATCCAGTAGTACTGCCTGTCCGCCACTGGCGACCACTTTTCGTGCTACTGCGAGCCCCAGACCGGAAACTCCGCCGGTAATCAGTGCTTTAACTTCATTCAGTTGCATGTTGTGAAACTCCTGTTCGTGTCATCTTTTTAAATTCAGTGCAAGACCCGCCCTGCTGTTGTTGGGACGTTGCAGCTGTTTTGAAATCCAGTCGCCGGTATCTGCCAGATCAGGCAGGTCAACACCGGTAGTCAAGCCCAGGCCGTGTAACATGTAGACCACATCCTCGGTGGCCACATTGCCGGTTGCGCCGTTTGCGTAAGGGCAACCGCCCAGTCCCGCAACCGATGAATCGACTATGCGAATACCCGCATCAAGGCAGGCGAGTATATTGGCCAGAGCCTGGCCATAAGTATCGTGAAAATGGACTGCCAGTTGGTCGACAGGCACTTCTGAGCTGACCGCCCTTATTAATGCATTTGCGGCAGCGGGAGTACCAATACCAATGGTATCCCCCAGTGATATTTCATTGCATCCTAATTCTAGGAAGTCATTGCAAATAACTGAAACAGAATCAATATCTATACTTCCTTCATAGGGGCAACCGAGCACGCAGGACACATACGCACGAACATTCATTCCGGAATTAACAGCCATATTTATAACCGGACCGAGGCGCTTGATGGAATCCGCGATACTGCAATTGGTGTTACGCTGGCTGAAGCTTTCCGAGGCTGCTGTGAATACTGCAATTTCCTTTACGCCGGCCTCGAGAGCACGTTCAAAGCCGGTCATATTGGGCACCAGAACCGGGTAGCGCGTAGTCGGCAATAGCTTCAGTCCTGCCATAACGGCTTCAGTGTCAGCCATCTGTGGTACCCACCCGGGGCTGACAAAGCTGCCGGCCTCAACCACCGGCATTCCACAATTTGCGAGGCGTTCGATCAGTTCAATTTTTACTGGTGTCGAGATTTCCGCCTTTTCGTTTTGCAGGCCATCACGTGGGCCGACTTCAACAATGGTGACGAAATCATTCACTGGTCGCTAATCCAATCAGGTTTGCGCTTCTCAAGAAAAGCGGCCAGGCCTTCCTGTCCCTCACCCGAGACCCGCAAGCTGGCAATCAGTCTGGCTGTATATTCATCCTCAATCTTTTGGGAGTCTGCGTTGTGACCGGCAATGTTAAAAACCAGTTTTTTGCAATGTGCCACAGCCGATGGCCCGCTCTTGAGTAAGTGGCTGATACTTTCCTCAATAACTTCGTCCAGTTGTTCAGCCGCGACCGATTGCTGTATCAGGCCGATGTCATAAGCCCGCTGGCTGTCGAAGCGCTCCGCACTGAGGAAGTAACGTCGTGCATTGGCCTCACCGATGCGACGTATGACATAAGGTGAGATAACCGCAGGTGCCAGCCCCAAACGGGCTTCGGTCAGACCGAAACGGGCATTGTCAACGGCCACGGTGATATCACAGGCTGCGATCAGGCCAAGTCCGCCGCCAAATGCGGCACCATTAATCCTTGCGATGGTCGGCTTTGACAGGTAATTCAGGCTCCGCATCAGCTCTGCAAGACGCAGGGCATCACCTTCATTTTCATCCTGGCTGGCCATAACCTGGCTGCGCATCCAGTTGAGGTCCGCGCCGGCGGAAAAACACGAACCCGTGCCGGTGATCACGACCATCCTGACCGTTTTATCTTTATCCGCAGCCTGCAGCGCAGTGGTTAATTCCCGGATCATTTCCGCATCAAAAGCGTTATGCACCTCGGGCCGGTTCATGCATAGAGTCAGAACGCCCTGCTCATCAGAACCGCTGATCAAGGTGCGCATTTAAACCTCACGGTAATGAATTCATTGCTGTGGTGAACTGCCTGTCTGGAAATGATTGCCATGGCCGGTTCAGGGTAACTCGATGGCCAGTGCGGTCGCTTCTCCACCGCCGATACACAGGGCTGCGACACCTTTCTTCAGACCGCGCTGCTGCAATGCATTGACCAATGTCACAACCACCCGTGCACCGGACGCGCCAATGGGATGACCCAGGGCGCAGGCGCCGCCGTTAACATTCATCTTGGCATGGTCAATATCTAGTTCGTGCATGGCGGCCATTGTGACGGTTGCAAAGGCTTCGTTAACCTCGAACAAATCGACGTCGTCGATACTCCAGCCGGCTTTCTCCAGAACCCGTTCAATCGCACCGATAGGTGCGGTGGTGAACCATTCGGGATCCTGAGAATAGGTTGAGTGGGCGATAATTGTGGCCAGTGGTGTGATACCCAGCTCAGCGGCTTTTTCCGCAGTCATCAGAATGGTGGCAGCTGCGCCATCGGAAATCTTGGAAGAAGAAGCGGCGGTGACCGTGCCATCCTTCTTGAATGCGGCCCTCAAAGTCGGGATTTTCTCCAGGTTACACGATGGTGGTTCCTGATCTTCGCTGATCACTGTTTCCCCACGACGTGATTTTACCGTGACAGGGGTGATTTCAGCCTTGAACTGACTTTCCATGGCTTTCAGCGCGCGTTCAATTGATGCAATTGAGAATGCATCCTGTTGCTCACGGGTAAAACTAAATTTCTCGGCACAGCGCTCGCCAAAAACACCCATCATCAAGCCGTCGTCGGGGTTTTGCAGACCGTCATAAAACATATGATCGAGCACTTCTCCATGGCCCATGCGGTAGCCGCTGCGGGCTTTGGGCAGCAGGTAGGGTGCAAGCGACATATTTTCCATCCCACCTGCCACCACGATCGTGGAGGATCCTGCCAGGATCTGGTCGTGACCAATCTGGATGGTTTTCATGGCAGAGCCACAGGCCTTGTTAATGGTTACCGCACCTGCAGATGTCGGTATGCCGGCTTTGCGTGATGCGAGACGGGCAGGGGCCTGGCCGACACCTGCCGGAAGTACACAGCCCATCAGGACATCATCGACCGTATCGGGTGACAGTCCTGCCTGTTCGAGTGCACCACGTATTGCTGCCGCGCCAAGTTCATCACAGGAAACGGTGGAAAATTGACCCTGGAAAGAACCGATAGGAGTGCGTTTGGCACCTACAATGACGACCTTGCTATTCATGTCTTAAAACTCCGGTTAAGTGTTCAATATGCGTTTACAGTATGGCTTCCATGACTGCTGGCAAAATGGCCTGCCTGCAATGTGGTTTACAAGTATGCTGGTGCGGTGATAACAAGACGTTTACACCGGGCTTAAGCTGAGCTTTTAAACCGTCCGGCAAGCAGCGGGAATCAGCAGTTAATTGTACCTGATTGCGGGCATACAGGCATCCGGTGCCGATGCGTATCTGAACGTCACAGGTGCCAGTTAGCGGCAGTGATTGTTAACTTAATTTTTGAAAAAACCAAATAATGGTTGACAGCGCTTTTTGAGAATGGGATAAAGCTGACATGTTAACGGGTATGCAACAGCTTGACGAACGTAATGAGAACACGGTCTCTGCGGCCGCTGTCACAGACCGTACCGTCCTTTTGAGTGCAAATACCTCTCTGCTACCAGGCTTACTTATTATTCCCACAATCAGCGGGGTAGTATTGATCGCCTAGTAGACCAGGAAACAGATCAGCAAAACCCCGCAACCGCAAGGACGCGGGGTTTTTTTTAGCAATCATTTTATTATTTTAATTTGCAGTAAGAGCCAGAGAAAAATACCAATGAAAGCATCTACGCATATAGCTCCCAAATTGCGCAGCGGATCTCAAATTCTCATCGAGGCGCTCGAGCGTAACGGGGTGAAGCAGATCTTCGGTTATCCTGGCGGTACCATCATGCCGGTCTATGATGCATTGGTCGGTTCCGGGTTGCAGCACTATTTATGCCGGCATGAGCAGGGCGCCGCCCTGGCCGCCGATGCATTTGGCCGGGTGACAAGGAAGGCAGGTGTGTGTATTGCTACCTCCGGCCCCGGTGCAACCAACCTGGTCACCGGTATTGCGAATGCGTTTATGGATTCAGTACCGATGGTGATCATCACCGGACAGGTTCCGTCCCCCCTACAGGGTACCGATGCGTTTCAGGAAGTGGACATATTCGGTATCACACTGCCGATAGTGAAACACAGCTACATCGTCCGGAGTGTTTCCGACATCCCGCATATCGTTAACGAGGCTTTCCAACTGGCTG
>Ga0316197_10004240_pt1 | contig 10185 bp, 9 predicted proteins | sample OudBiesiAoxic_MG_FD_204939 | JGI IMG/M metagenome (GOLD analysis project Ga0316197, IMG submission 204939) | Coastal sediment microbial communities from Oude Bieten Haven, Netherlands - site A oxic | ecosystem: Environmental > Aquatic > Marine > Coastal > Sediment | place: Netherlands... | reverse complement strand
CGAACGCGAGGTCCTCGGGCACCGACGGGTTGAGGTGGTGACAGACCATCAGCATGTCGAGGTGTTCATCGACGGTGTTGACCGTGTGCGGCCGGGTCGGGTTGGTCGACGACGGCAACACGTTCGGGTGCGAGGCGACCGTCATGATGTCGGGCGCGTGTCCGCCGCCCGCGCCTTCGGTGTGGAACGTGTGGATCGACCGACCGGCGATCGCCGCGAGCGTGCTCTCGACGTAGCCAGCTTCGTTGAGCGTGTCGGTGTGGATCGCCACCTGGACTCCCGACGCGTCCGCCACGCTGAGGCAGGCGTCGATTGCGGCGGGGGTCGTACCCCAGTCCTCGTGCAGCTTGAAACCGCTGGCGCCGGCTCGGAGCTGTTCCCACATGGCATCGGCGTCGACAGTGTTGCCCTTGCCGAGCAGGGCGACGTTGACCGGCCAGTGGTCGAGTGCTTCGAGCATCCGCTCGAGGTGCCACGCACCACCCACCGTGGTGGCCTTGGTGCCCTCGGCGGGGCCGGTGCCGCCGCCGACGATGGTGGTGATGCCCGAGCCCAGCGCTTCGTCGAGCAGTTGCGGGCAGATCAGGTGCACGTGGCAGTCGATCGCTCCGGCGGTGATGATCTTGCCGTTGCCGGACAGGATCTCGGTCGACGGGCCGATCACGAGTGCGGGGTCGACGCCGTCCATCGTGTCGGGGTTGCCGGCCTTGCCGATGCCGACGATGCGGCCGTCGCGAACGCCGATGTCGGCCTTGACGACGCCCCAGTGGTCGAGCACGATCGCACCGGTGATCACGAGGTCGGGGGCACCCTCGGCACGGGTTCGCATCGACTGGCCCATCGACTCGCGGATCACCTTGCCGCCGCCGAAGACGACCTCGTCGCCGCCGGCACAGCGATCCTCGGTGACCTCGATCCAGAGGTCGGTGTCGGCCAGGCGCACCCGGTCGCCGGTCGTCGGGCCGTAGAGGTTTCGGTAGCGCCCCCGCTCGATGAAGCTCACGACACCACCTCGTCGAGAGGGCCGGCGACCGCACCGCGGAGGCCGGGAATCACGCGCGCGCCGACGAATTGGACCAGCTCGACGTCGATCGCGATGCCCGGCTCGAAGCGCACCGCCGTCCCTGCCGGGATGTCGAGGCGATGGCCGCGTGCGGCGTCCCGGTCGAAGACGAGCGCCGGATTGGCTTCGGCGAGGTGGTAGTGCGAGCCGACCTGGATCGGTCGGTCACCGCCGTTCTCCACCCGCAGCCGCAGCGGCGGGCGTCCGGCGTTGATCTCGACCGGGTCGTCGGGGCCGGCGATCTCGCCCGGGATCATGGCGCCGACCCGATCGGGTCGTGCAGGGTGACCAGCTTCGTGCCGTCGGGGAACGTGGCTTCCACCTGTACCTCGTCGATCATCTCGCCCACGCCCTCCATCACGTCGTCGCGGGTGAGCACATGGCGCCCCGCCTCCATCAGGTCGGCCACCCGCCGCCCGTCGCGTGCAGCTTCGAGCACCCAGTCGGTGAGGATGGCCACCGCCTCGGGGTAGTTGAGCTGCAGCCCCCGTCCGCGTCGAGCGCGGGCCACGTCGGCGGCGACGTGGATCATCAGCCGCTCCTGTTCGTGTTGACTGAGTCGCATCCGGTCCCCTTCAGCCGTTGATGATGTCGTGCGCGACGGCGGCGTGACAGCCGACCGTACCGTCGACCACCTGGGTGATGCCGAGGTCGACGGCCACCGAGGCGAGCGAGTACGCCTCGTCCATCGTGAAACCACCCCGGTCGACGAGGAGCTGCAGCATCTGCTCGGCGGCCATCGCCATCGCCTCGTCGAGGCCATCGCCGAAGCCGTGGGTGTAGAGGTGGGTGCCGGTGTCGAGCAGCGGGGCGGTCACCGGCACCTCGGGGGCGAGCGACAGCCGGAGGCGGACGTCGAGCGACGCCTCGATCGCCGTGCCGCAGATCTCGCCGTCACCCTGCGCGAAATGCGGGTCGCCGACGTAGAAGCCGGCGCCTTCGGTGAAGACCGGGTAGTGAACCGTCGCACCGGGGCCGAAGCGCCAGTTGTCGACGTTGCCGCCGAACACGCCGGGTGGGATGCTGCTGACCCGGTCGGTGGTGTTCGGCGCCACGCCCATCACACCGAGGTGCGGGCGCACCGGCACCTCGACCGCACGGCCGAACGGTTGGCGTGCGGCCGGGTCGGGCTCGGAGATCACCCCGGGGACGTCGTAGAGCTCGAGGGCGGTGAAGTCGAAGCCGAACATCGGACGGGCGGCCGCGGTGAACGTGCCGTCGGCGGGTGGGTCGACGAGCTCGTAGATCGTGATGCGCTCCTTGCCCATCCGCTCGTGGAAGAGACCCCAGTTCGCGGCGCAGTTCGATCCGTACGGCATGCGGGGCCGCATGTCGAGCAGCTCGACGCGCAGCGTGTCGCCGGGCTGGGCGCCGACCACGTGGATCGGCCCGGTCATGATGTGCACCCCGGGCGCACGGTCGGTGACGGGGATCCCGTCCCAGATCGCCCGCACGCCGTCGTCCATCAGCAGGTCGGGAGCGTCTCCTGAGTGGTGGGTGACCGCCTCGATGACGAGTTCGGTCCCCGGCTCGACCTCGAGCACGGCGGGTTCTGCCTGGTCGAGGTATCCCCAGTAGCAGTGGTCCGGTGTGGCAACCAGTCGTTCGCTCATTGGTCTGACCATAAGACCACTTCATGAACGGCGTGTTTCCGAACCGTCACGGTTCCCGCGTGGCCGGAGCTGCCCGGATCAGCCCCAGAGGCCGAGAAGGCGACTGGCAAGGAACAGCGCCGCGACCACCATGAAGATGCGCACCAGCTGCTCGCCGCCCCGCACCGCGAGCTTGGCACCGAACCAGCCACCGGCCATGAACCCCGCGGCGAGCACGAGCGCCGGCGCCCACACGACATCGCCCTGCAGGATGAACACCGGCAGGGCAAACATCGTCACCACGAGGTTGACCAACACCTTGACGTTGTTTGCCGTCACCAGGTCGTAGCCGGCGCGTGTCAGCGCCGCGAGCAGCACGAGGCCGACGCCCGCTTGGAACGCGCCGCCGTAGAGCCCGATCGCCGCGAAGACGACCACGGTCACCCAGACCGGCCAGGGCTGGACGTCGAGCTTCGGTTTCGGCTTGAGCACCGTGAGGATCACGATCGGGATCATCAGCAGTCCGAACACCGTCTCGAAGGTGTCGTCGGCCAGTTGGCTGATCGTGTACGAACCGACGATCGAGCCGACGACCGTCGGCACGAGGACCTTGCTCGAGCCACTGATGTCGGTCGCCTTCGAGTGCCGGAACGACGCAACTGCGGCGGCACTGGAGGTGAGGATGCCGACGCGATTCGATCCGTTGGCCTGGTTTCCCGGCACCCCGGCCAGCACGAGCAGCGGCACGGTCAGCGCCGAGCCTCCGCCCGCCATCGTGTTGATGATGCCGGCGACGAGCCCGCCGCCGACGAGCAGCAGCGCCTCCCACCAGGTCACGGGGCGACCGTACCGCCCGACTGCAGCGGCGTCACAGAATCGGGTACTTCGACTTGTCGGGCAGCCCGGAGCGCGTGACGACCGCCTCGCCGAGTGCCTGCGCCTCGGCCCACAGTGCGTCCTCGTCGATCGTTGTCATGCGACTGTCCTCGACGACGACAGCACCGTCGACGACGACGGTGTGCACACCGCGGCCGTCGGCCGACCACACCAACTGGTTCATCACGTTGTGCAGCGGACGCCACTCGGGGCGGTCGGTGTCGTGCAGCACCATGTCGGCGCGTTTGCCGACTTCCAGCGAGCCGATCTCGTCCTGCATGCCGATCGACCGCGCGCCGCCGAGTGTCGCCATCTCGTAGGCCTTCTCCGCGGGGAACATCTGCGGGTCCATCCGCCCGTCCTTGAACAGCCCCGCGACGAGGTACGTCGCCCGCATCAGGTCGGAGTAGTTCGATGCGTTGTTGCCGTCGGTGCCGATCGACACGTTGATCCCCCGCTGGACCATCTCGGGCATCTTGCCGATCTGGGTGACGCCGTAGCTGACCTTGAGCGCAGTGGTCGGGCAGTGGGCGACGCTCGTGCCCTTGGCCGCCATCACGTCGAGTTCCTGGTCGTCGACGTGCACGCAGTGGGTCATGCACACGTCGTCGGCGAGCACGCCGATCTCGTCGAGGTGCACCATCGGGCGCTGACCGAACTCGGCGATGAAACCGTCCGGGTCGATCTTCGCCGGCGACATGTGGAAGCTCATGCCGACGTCGTGCTCGTCGGCGAGCGCCCGGGCCGCCTTCCAGAGCGGGTCGGAACACGTCGTGTGACCGACGACGGTCGACCAGGCGCCGAGCCTCCCGTCGGCGACCGACCGGTAGCGCTCGAGTTGGTCCTGGAGTCGAGCGATCGCCTCGTCGGTGTTCTGCTTGTAGACGTCGGGTTCGGGCGGCAGGTCCCACACCCACGAACCGACCTTGCCCCGGATACCGATCGGGGTCAGCGCGTCGAGTACCTCGTCGAGGAAGCGGATCGTGCCCGCTTCGAGGAACGTCGTGGTGCCGCTGCGCAACATCTCGACCGCCGCGAGCTGTGCCGAGCACCGCTCGTCCGGCGCCTCATGCGCGGCGTACAGGTTCGTCAGCCAGACGAACACGTTCTCCTCGAACGGGGTGTCGTCGGGGACGAATCCTCGAGTGAGCGGTTCGCCGGTGATGTGGATGTGGGTGTTGATCATCCCCGGCGTCAGGACGAATCGATCGCCACCGAGGCGACGAGCGGCGCTGAATCGCTGCTCGAGCTCTGCGGTCTTGCCGACGGCGACGATCGCACCGTCATTCACGGCGACCGACCCGCGGTGGATGATGTCGCGGGTCTCGTTCATCGTGACGACGTACCAGGCGTCGATCAGGAGATCGACCGGCGACGGTGCCGCGGACGTGGTGGATTCGGGGGCATCGGTCATGAGAGCTCCTTGGGTCGTGGCGGGGGTGGTTTGCTGGCGACGAATGCTTCCTGGAAGCCGATCGGCTCGATGAGACGGACGGCCTCGAACCCGGCGAGGCGCAGCCGGTCGGCGACGTCGCCGTAGGTGAACGCTTCGCCGTGAACGGTGCTGGCCATCATCGTCACGCCCATCATCAGGGCGTGGCCGGCGAGTGAACGCTGGCGGTCGGCGAAGTAGTCGGACAACACGACGCGGCCGCCCGGCTTGAGCGCCCGGAAGGCGCGGTCGATCAGATGCCCGGCACGCTCGGCGCCTTCGGCGCGACAGATGTGTCCGAGCACCACGAGGTCGTAGTGGTCGGTTTCGAGCTCGATGTCGTGGAAGTCCCCGGGGCGAAGCTCGACGCGATCGAGCAGGTCGCGTTCGCCGAGCTTGCGTTCGGCGACGTCGATCACGCCGGGCAGGTCATTGACGACGGCGGTGGCGCCCGGGTTCGCAGTGAGCACCGCCGCGCTCCATGGTGCTCCCCCGGCTCCGAGGTCGAGCAGGCGAGGGGCGTCGAGCGCCGAGTAGCGCAGAGACTGGTCGGCGCGCGTGGCCATCCGGGAGATCGTGACGAACGTGCCTTCGACCAAGGGCACGTAGAACGCGACCGGGTCGTCGTCGACCGGGTCGGCGGGCCGGCCGGTGCGCACGGTGTCGGTGAGCTGTTGCCAGTTGGCCAGCGGGCCGGGGGACACCGGGATCAATGCGCTCATCGATGCCGGCCCATCGGTGGTGAGGTAGCGCCGGGCGGTGTCGTTCAGCTCGAACCGACCGAAGCGTTGGTCGAGCAACTGCGTCGCCACGACGCCTTCGAGGAGCGTGGTGAGATGTGACGCCGAGACATCGAGATGATCTGCCAGCTCGGCGCCGGTCGAGGGGCCGAGCTGTTCGAGCGCATCGAACACGCCGAGCTCGATCGCCGACACGAGCACGTGGAACCGGCCGTACCCCTCGATCACGTCCCACACCGGGGCAGCCGGCGGTGGCTTGTAGTCGGTGAAGGGTCGGCCGGTGCGCGCGATCGTGTGCGTCGTCTTCAGTTCCGGATAGGCGGCGTCGCGCATCACGGTCGGAGCACGACCTTGCCGATCACATCGTTCGCTTCGAGGCGAGTCTGCGCCTTCGCGGCGTCCGCAAGGGGATACTGCTCGTCGATCACCGAGGTGAAACCACCAGTACAGAACGTGTCCCAGGTCGGGCCGAACTCCTCAGGCGGGTAGGGGTCGGAGCCGCGGATCGAGATGCCCATGTGGAACACGAATCCGAGGCTCGGGATCGTCGCCTCGTCGCCGCTCGTGTTGCCGCAGCTGACCAACCGGCCCTTGGGAGCGATCGTGAACAGCGACGGGCCGAACAGCGCGGTGCCGACGTGATCGAGCACCATGTCGACGCCACGGCCCTGGGTGACCTGGCGAGCCCACCCCGTGACGTCGCCGGTGCGGTTGTTGAAGACGTGGGCCGCGCCGAGCTGCTCGGCCAAGTCCAGCTTCTCCTGTGTGCCGGCGGTGGCGATCACCGTGGCGCCGGCGGCGACCGCGAGCTGGATCGCCGCAACCGACACGCCGCTGCCGGCGGCGTGGATCAGCACGGTCTCACCGGCGCTCAGGCCGCCGACGGGGAACAGCGCATGCGACGCCGTGAGGAAGCAGGTGGGAAACGTCGCCGCTTCCTCGATCGCGATGCCGTCAGGTACCCGGTACACGTGGCTCGCCGGGACCACGCACCGCTCGGCGTAGCCTCCGGCGACCGTGCCGCCGAGCACACCGAGATCGCCGTACAGATCGCCCATCCCGGAGAGCTGCGAACGATCGTCGACACCGGCGAGCGACGGATCGACCACCACCCGATCGCCGACGGCCACGTCCGTGACCTCGGAGCCGACCTCGACGATCGTGCCGGCGGTGTCCATCCCGGCGATGTGCGGCAGGGTGTAGCCGGGGAGCGTGTAGTGGCCCGCCCGTTGCACGAGGTCGAGCCGGTTCAGGGCGCACGCCTCGACGCCGACGACGACGTCGACCGGGCCAGGCTCCGGGTCAGCGACGTCGCGGTACTGCAGTACCTCGACGCTCCCGTGCTCGTCGTAGTTGACTGCTTTCATGCGCTGCCTCCGCTGGGGGATTCGGGGTCTGGTCGATTGCCGCTCAGGGAACGGCGGGGAAATCGTCGTCGGGCGTCGGCGTCGAGCCCGGCGGGCGTGAACCCGCGGTCGGCGGGGTTCAGGTCGGTGCCCGGGGCAACGGCGGCGTCGATGGCATCGAGGACGTCGACGCTGAGCTGCACGTCGGCCGCCGCCAGCAGGTCGTCGAGCTGGTCCTCGGTGCGGGGACCGATCAGCGCTGCGGTGACCGCCGGGTGCTCGGTGGCCCAGACGAGAGCGAGTTGGATCAGTGTGAGCCCGGCGGCATCGGCGATCCCCTGCAACCGATCGACGGCTGCACGTTTGTCGGTGTTCCCGCCGTCGAAGTGGTCGGGATTGGTGGCAGCGCGTGAGTCCGCCGGCGCAGCATCCTGGTACTTGCCGGTCAGCCACCCGCCGGCGAGCGGGCTCCACACCAGCACGCCCATCGCGTGGCGGGCGCAGGCGGGCAGGACGTCACGCTCGATGCCGCGAGCGAGGATCGAGTACGGCGGCTGCTCGGTGTGGGGACCGGCGACGTGACGGCGATCGGCAGCCCAACAGGTCTCCACGATCTCGTCGGCCGGGAACGTCGAGGTTCCCCAGGCGAGGATCTTGCCCTCGCGGACCAGGTCGGTGAGCGCGTCGATCGTCTCGGTGATGTCGGTGTCGGGGTCAGGACGGTGGACCTGGTACAGGTCGATGCGATCGGTGTCGAGACGGCGCAGGCTGGCGTCGACCGCGGTTCGGATCCAGCGTCGAGAGTTGCCCCGCTGGTTGCGATCGTCGCCCATCGGGTTGTGGAACTTGGTGGCGAGCACGACCTCGTCGCGACGGCCCCGGATCGCTGAGCCAACGATCTCCTCGCTCTCGCCGAAGGCGTAGACGTCGGCGGTGTCGACGAGGTTGATGCCGGCATCGAGGGCCCGGTTGACAATGCGCGCGCACGAAGCGTGATCGGTGTTGCCCCACGCACCGAGCACCATCGTGCCGAGCCCGAGCGTCGAGACCTGGATGCCGGTGCGGCCGAGTGTGCGGTACAGCATGTGTCGCCCTGCCCGTGCTCAGTGCGCCTCGACGTGCGGCCACGGGTGCGGTACCGAGATACCCGTCCGATCGAGCAGGAATCGTTGGTGGTCAGCTGCCGCCTCGGCGAGCGCGTCGACATCGATCGAGGTGACCGATCCGTCGGCGACCACGTGACGTCCGGCAACGAAGACATCGCGGACGCTGCGTCCGTCGGTGCCCCACACGAGCTGGAGCCCGACGTCGCCGCGGGGCATCCAACCTGGGGTGTCGGTTCGATGCACGACCAAGTCGGCCTGCTTGCCCACCTCGATGGATCCGATGCGCTCGCCAAGCCCGATCGCCTCGGCACCGGCGATCGTGGCGAGTTCGAACACCTCGTGCGCGCCGAACCGTGTGGGATCGACCCGGGTGTCACGGGCAATGCCCGACGCCACCGCGGCGGTCCGGAGGATGTCGATGGAGTCGCCGGCGTTGCTGGCATCACATCCCAAGGCGACGCGGCCTCCCCGTTCGACGATCTCCGCGTGTCGACCATGCGCGCAGACGCCCTGGCCGAGACGCAGATAGGCCCAGGGGCAGTAGGCAACGGCAGTACCGGAGTCGAGGATCAGCTCGACCTCGGCGTCGTCGAGCCAGACGCCATGGCCGATCAGGAGGTGACGCCCGAGCACCCCGAGGTGAGCGAGATGCTCGACGGGTCGACGTCCATGGAGTTCGAGGTAGCGCTCGGGGTCGGATGACGTCGGCGACAGGTGCATCGTCATCCCGGTACCGAGCTCACGGGCGAGATCAGCTGCGCCCGCCATCAACGCATCCGAGGCGAGATCGTGACCGACGAGCGTGACCCACCCCTCGACCAGTCCCCCGGCCGGGTAGGCGTCGACCACCGCACGCTGGCGGGCGAGTACCTCGTCGCACGGCGCCGCGAACGGACCCTCCTCGATGTCCCAGCCCCACACACCGAGCGTGGCTCTGAGCCCGACGGTACGCAACGCCTCGGCGACGCTGTCGGCGTGGGCAACGGTTCCCGCCTCGACGACCGTGGTCACGCCGGCGGTGAGCGCCTCGACGGCGGACAGGGTCGCGGACACGCCGTCGTCGAGCGCATCGTGCGCGCCGTGCAGGGGTACGGACCACTCGAAGATCGACGCTCCCGGTGGCAGGAGGTCGGGGATACAGCTCCGTACGAGTGGATCGCCCGTGAGGTGCTGATGCGCGTCGACCATCCCGGGTGTGACCACGCACCGACTCGCGTCGAACTCGGTGGCATCCGGATACTCGGCCCGCAGCGCGCTCGTCGCACCGACGGCAATGATCACGTCACCCTCGATGACGATCGATCCGCCGACGAGTACCTCTCGTTGCGGGTTCATGGTGACGATGTCGCCACCGGTGATGATCTGCTGCGTCGGCATCTTCGACTCGACGCTTCAGCTGCGCCGAGCGGTGCGGGAGAAGACCTCGCGCAGCATCGGCTCGAAGTGCTCGAGCGGTTCGCTCGGGTAGTCGGGATCGAACGCGGTCTGGTCCCACTCGTCCGCGAAGCGGGCCGCCATGTCGTAGTGCTCGTGTCCCTCGTGGCGGCGGCGCATCTCGGGGTCCATGCCGATGCGACCGTAGTAGTGGCGGCCCTGGAAGTCCTGGTGGTACTTCACCACCCAGTAGGCCTCGTCACTCACCCAGGGTCGCAGCATTTCGGCGGCGATCGCCGGATGATTCATGTTCGAGAACGTCTTGCCGATGTCGTGGCACAACGAGGCGACCACCATGTCGAGGTCGGCGCCGTCGCGCTCGGCACGGGTGGCGGTCTGCAGAGAGTGGGCGAGTTGGCTCACGGCGAACCCCTGGTGCAGCGCCCCCATCGAGCGCAGCAGCTCGAGGACACGCTCCGGAACCAGCCGCAGGTCCTCGTCGAGATACTCCTCGACGTAGGTCATGTAATCGGAGGAGAACTCCGACATGGCGGGGCCGATCTCACCCTCGAACCCGGGCGCACCCGGGCGCGACACTGCTTCTCGCGCACGTGCGATCTCCTCGGGTGTTGCTGGAGTGGTGGTTTCCATGGTGG
>Ga0316197_10004239_pt1 | contig 10186 bp, 8 predicted proteins | sample OudBiesiAoxic_MG_FD_204939 | JGI IMG/M metagenome (GOLD analysis project Ga0316197, IMG submission 204939) | Coastal sediment microbial communities from Oude Bieten Haven, Netherlands - site A oxic | ecosystem: Environmental > Aquatic > Marine > Coastal > Sediment | place: Netherlands... | reverse complement strand
TAACGCTCGTCTATAGTCAAAATGGCTATTTACTCTTCCTGTCAGGGTTGCTTTATGAAACGTCAGGGGAACTAAATAACGCGTATGTTGACTATAGACGAGCGTTAGCAGTAATGCCCAGCAACTCAGAGATAATCGATAGCACGATTAGAGTGGCAAGAAAATTAGGCATGCAAGAAGACTTGAGCAAGCTAGTTAAGCAATATGGTGACAGAAAACCTTTGGCAAAAAACAAAGCAAGGTTAATCGTTATAGATGAACAAGGCGTGGTCTTTTCAAAGCAAGGCTGGAAACAACCGCTTCCTATCTATACGAAGGGACAGTGGGCTTATTTTACCATGTCGCTTCCATATTATCCTTCACAGGTTTCTCGCCAGTTTGCTACGCTTAAGATAAATGGTAAATCGGTATCTAAGTCTAAACTTGTCGACGTAAACTTGATGGCGCAACAAGATCTGACGGAAAGAATGCCGACAATCTTGCTAAGACAGGCTTTACGAGTGGTCGCAAAAGAACAGATTCGTCGAGAGACAACAAATGGTGATGATATCGGAAACCTTTTGGTTAACGTATGGAATGTGTTTACAGAGCAACCCGATACTCGCAGCTGGCAAACATTGCCTGCCAATGTTTATAGCAGCAGTGAAGTTGTCGACCCCGGTAATTACACGATAGATGTTGGAAGTCAGAATTACGATGTCACTGTAGGTGAAGGGAGAACAGTTTTGGTTTGGGTTTCTAGACAGGGTTCGAATGCAACAATTTGGCACAAACAACTTGGGAGTTTGTAATGAAAAAAATAGGGATAGCATTAGTTATGGCCTTGGCTTTAATCGGTTGTTCTAAAAATACAGCGGGTCTTCGAGTTGATGGTCAATCGCAAAATGTGATGTTTGGTGACAATGTCCTCGGGGGACGGTTATTAATAGACAACATAGCGACCGTAGATCAGGAGGGGCATGCAAGAGGTATCGTTACGCTTACCAGCCAGTTTAAGGGTGACCAAAATATTCAGTATCGTTTCTATTGGTACGATAATGAAGGACTAGAAGTAAATTCGAAGCAAGCGGCTTGGAAACAACAGATTGTTAGAGGTTTTGAAACGCTTTCTATTTCGGAAGTGTCTATTAATCCAAACGGCAAACAATTCCGTGTTCAAATACGCGAAGCAAATAAATAAGGGTGAGAGATGAATAAAGGTGTTATAGCGTTAATTGGACTAGCAGTTATTTTAGGCGGCTGTTCTAATAAAGTAAATTATGGCGATGCGCAAGAAGCTGAAACCACAACGATTGACTTTGGCTCTACAGATCTACAAAAGATCGCGAGCGAAATGGTTGATAGTATGCTTATGTCAGGCTCGGTAGCGGCGATTACTAGAGATAGTCGTCCAATAGCATTTGTTGAGACCATCAAGAATAAGACGAGTGAACATATAGACACAGAATCAATTACCGATTCTATCAGCACTAAGATGCTGAACTCTGGTAAGTTCCGTTTTGTTGATATGGACCGAGTTGAATCAGTACGTAAACAACTTAACTTCCAGAACAACGACGAGCTAGCGGACCAAAGCAGTGCTATTCAGTTTGGTAAAATGGTTGGCGCTCAATATATGCTATATGGCAATCTGTCGAGTATTGTGAAGCAAGCGGGCAGCAAAAAAGACGTGTACTATAAAATGACGATGCGATTAATGGACTTGGAAACGGGTCTCATTGAGTGGGCTGATGAAACAGAGATTCGCAAAAATGAATCGAAGAGTTTATTAGGCCTTTAAACTCAATCTTAGACCAGCGTCGTTTAACAACGAACGTTTGATTACAAGAGGGTATCCTGTGAGAATGACCTGGAGTGAAGCAACATCGCTTGACCAGTCGTTATTGTCGCTGGAACCCTTTTTTCGTGTGCCCCCTCAAATTGCCGAAATTCTTGCTGGTGGCTTAACGAATCGATGTTGGAAAATTACGTCACATTCTGGTGTCCCTTATGTCTGGCGACCTAACTCTATTCATCTGTTTCAGTTTGGCATTTCTCGGATCCGAGAGAACCAATTATTGGAGTCACTGAGAGAATGCCAATTTGCCCCAACGCCGGTGCATCTAAACGACAAAGGTTTGTTGGTTGAGTGGTTAGAGGGCAGTGTAGGCGACGTACCGTTAAGTGAACTAGAACTACTTACGACTTTGATTAAAATTCACACGGTAAACATACATAATAAGCCCGTGCCTTTGTTCGCTTTTACAGCAAAAGTTGATGGTTATTGGCATAAGTTAGACCCCAACCTAAAATCAATACAGCGCGAAGCACTCTATAATCGCTATAGAGGGTTACCAAATATACCTCAGGTCGAGCCAGCACTATGTCATTTTGATCTGGGAGACTACAATATAGTGAGAACCGATCAGGGCATAAAGGTCATCGACTGGGAGTATGCGGGTGTAAGTGACCCTAGGATGGATTTAGCCATGACGTTAGATCTCAGTGGGCTTAATGTACTTAAAAGCGTAGTAGCGTACTGTAAACTGAGGAATCTAGAGGAAATCGATAGCTGGTTATTAGGCGTTAATAAGTGGACACCTCGCAATCAAATGATGGCAATGCTGTGGTATTTACTTGGCTATCAGCTGTGGAATGATGAACATTACTTGTTAGAAGCCAATCGTTTAGAGGTTTTACTCTCACAGTAACGCTGGTCTATTGAAGGTGTTTTTTTTGGAAACTTATCTTTTTCAATAAGTTAGCTGTTCTGCAAACTTAACTTTCAAATCGAATAAGATTTTTTTTTGTGCTATAAAACAAATAATGCATAAAAAATCAGGCAATTAAGTTAAAATTAATTAGTAGTAGATGTAAAGTTATACCAAAAAGGATAGTGGGAGGTACCATGATAATTTATTTACACGGCTTTGATTCAACAAGTCCAGGGAATCACGAGAAGGTACTTCAGCTTCAATTTATAGACGACGATGTTCGTTTTATTAACTACAGTACTCTTCATCCAAAACATGATATGGCACATCTGTTAAAAGAGGTGCACAAGGCAATTGAGCAATCAGATGACCGTCATCCCGTTATTTGTGGTGTTGGACTTGGTGGCTACTGGTCTGAACGAATTGGTTTTTTGTGTGGTATTAAGCAAGTTATTTTTAATCCGAACTTGTTCCCAGAATCTAATATGAGTGGGAAGATAGATCGCCCTGAAGAGTACGATGATATAGCAACGAAGTGTGTTGCTCAGTACCGAATTAAAAATAAAGATCGCTGTTTAGTTATCTTATCTAAAGCTGATGATGCGATTGATCATAGCCTTACGGTTGATGCGTTAGAGGATTACTATCGGATTATTTGGGATGAAACGGAAACCCATAAATTCAAGAAAATATCGCAACATCTACAAACCATTAAGGCTTTTAAAGAAGCTTGATCGAGACGAAATATTTTCGTGAAACGACCTCAATAAGAGGTCGTTTTTTTTTGTTCAATTTTTTGAAATACTTGGCTTAAAGTTAACCAAAAAGAGTGAAAATGTGATGAGGATTAAATAATTTCTTGCGGTCCTCATTTACCTATATATAATGAAAATTAAACTTTTTTTGATTTATATCAATTAAAGTTTAATTAAAAGAGTGAGCAACCCCACAAGAAGCTGACCAAAACAAAGCGTGAATATTGGCCCATATACAGAATCTCATAGCTTGACACATTCAGGCTATTTAAAATTGTAGACTAAAAGGAGTGCCAACATGACTCGAATCATTGTTGTCGGCGGTGGAGCTGGAGGTTTAGAGCTTGCGACTAAACTGGGAAATACACTTGGACGTAAAAACAGGGCGGAAATCACATTAGTAGACCGAAAAGGAAGCCATTTGTGGAAGCCGTTACTTCATGAGGTCGCTACGGGCTCACTCGATGAAGGTGTTGATGCTATAAGCTATCGTGCTCACGCGAAGAACCACCATTTCAATTTTGGATTAGGCACTCTTAAAGCGATAGATCGCGATCGCAAAGTCATTTTATTAGCGGAGTTAAAAGACGATGATGGTGAACTATTATTGCCTCAGCGCGAATTTGAGTATGACATTCTGGTGATGGCCATTGGTTCAACCTCCAACGACTTTAATACACCGGGGGTCCGTGACAATTGCATCTTTTTGGACAGTCCTGAACAGGCACACCGCTTCCGAAGCTTAATGAACAACGAATTTTTGAAGCTTCACGCGAGAGCTGGTCAAGGAACCGTAGATATCGCGATTGTTGGTGCTGGTGCAACTGGTGTTGAGTTATCAGCTGAACTGCATAATGCAATCAAAGAGTTGAGAACCTATGGATTTGGCGATCTAGACTCAAGCAAACTTAATGTGAACCTGATCGAAGCTGGTGAGCGTATTCTTCCTGCATTACCACCAAGGATATCCACTTCTGCTCATCAGGAACTAACGAAATTAGGTGTAACAGTAAGAACAGGGACGCTGGTGACAAAAGCGGAAACTGATGGTTTAACCACCAAAAGTGGTGACAAAATTCATGCCCATATCATGGTGTGGGCGGCGGGTATTAAAGCGCCAGATTTCATCAAAGATATTGCGGGCTTAGAGACGAACCGCATCAACCAATTGGTGGTTAATGACACCCTACAATCCACCCGTGATGACGATATCTTCGTTATTGGTGACCTAGCCCAATGCACACAAGCTGACGGTTCATTTGTCCCCCCACGTGCACAAGCAGCGCATCAGATGTCGAGCCAAGCGTATACAAATATAATAGCGAAGTTAAATGGCAAGGCGCTTAAACCGTATGTTTATAAAGATCACGGGTCATTGGTTTCTCTCAGCCGTTTTTCGACGGTTGGCAGTTTAATGGGTAACTTAACCAAAGGCTCAATGATGATAGAAGGGCGCATTGCACGCGTTGTCTATATCTCTTTGTATCGTATGCATCAAATGGCGTTGCATGGCATGGTTAAGACGGCACTAATGATGCTGGTTGGCCGTATAAACAGGGTGTTAAGACCAAACCTTAAATTGCACTAATAATAAAGGTTGACGTTATAAGTTAAAGCCATGCAATTGCATGGCATAACCAAAAGTGGGCGAAGTAGGGGATGAGTTATCCGATGTGTTTATCTATTTGTGTTCTATCGCGAATCGCTACGATATCGATCTGGAAACTGCATTTTTAAACAAAGAAGAGAAGAATAAAAAAAGAACCTGGCTTTAGTTTCAAAGATCGGGAGTGATGCAAAAGACCAACCCGTCTCTTGGTCTGTCATTATAAATAAAACGATTTCGATTGATCCCTTCATTGATGCCACCGCAAGCCAATGCAACGTTATGGCTAGGTACGTTGTCAGGATCGCAGATTATTTCTATTCGTGTTAGGTGTAGTTTTTCGAAGCAGAAACTAATAAGGGAGTTCAAGGCTTCTTTAGCGTAGCCTTTTTGCTGGTGTTTATCGGCTATCCAGTACCCGAGGCTTGCGGAGTTAGAGATGAGATGGATTTCAGTGATGGCCGCCATACCAATAAATTCTTGGTTTTCTTTGCGAAATACTCCAAAACCATATGAACTCCCTTTCACCCAGTTCAATCGGTTAGCGCGTATAAAATCCTGTGCATCTGCTTCGCTAAACCTAGGATGGCACCAATCCATCCAGTCATGTAAAGACAATGAATCAGAGATTCTATTGGCAAATGCATGGCTATGTTCTTGGCGAATAATTTTAAGCTGCAATCGCTTGGTGAATATTTCTAAATTAGTGACCAAATTTAACAGTCCAAGGGTGTAAAATGCCCCCCCAAAGGGGAAGCAATGTTAGTCGGTTTAGGGCAAATAGGGTTGAGTTAAATGGTCGCGTTAAGGCACCCGACGTATCTGAACAATAATACCCATTAATGGGTGGTCGAGGTAGTGCGTTTCACTGCTTCGTATGCGCCGTTTTTGATCCATTCTGTAGCTCTTTAAGAAACGTTCCTCTTGAACCGTTGGCGATACTTCTCTCATATCACCGAACTGTACCGTCTCATCAGAATCCGATTCTGTTAGAACCAATTGTTTATCTTCTAAGATAACGTCACGAACCCCGGGCGCTTTAAGATCTAAGGTGGTTTCTAAAAATAGATAATGTTGGACATATACCTGTAACTCTCCATCTAATTCATAAAGCGGATTATCGATGGTTTGTTCTTGGATTGCCCCTTCGCTATTGTCCGTAAATGTGACTTTTTGGCTGCCATCTGGATTATAAGATTTGGAATAATCTTTCCCCGCGCGAATTCGAAATTTTGGGGCAGAGGCTTTACCGTTATCACCTTGACGCCATACTTTATGCATCAAAACCTGAAAACCAGCGTGCTTTTTGAGTCGCTCTACTTGGTTAAGAAGTTGAAATTCATCGTAACCACGTATTGAAACGCCTTTTCTTTGTCTATATTCGCTGTTTTCAAAGGTTCCCACATTGGTGAAGTCGATCGGTGGCAATGCACTTGGCCAAGATTCACTGAGTTTGTCCGGATCGATAGAACGTTTAAATACAATAAGCTCTATATCAAATTGACGATCGGCCGCGAATGACGGCGAAGCCATGATAAAGAGTAGTAGAAAGACCAGTTTTTTCATTTCGACTCCGCAAAAATGGTGCTGTTAACGTTGAGCATCGTATTTCTTATTGGTTCATTATTGCTTATCACGCGCTTTTAGGCATTCTATTTTGTTGAAATTGTTCAAGCAAATCAGAGATAAAGCGAATTCTTTCGCGTCTATCAGCCAAAGGTAGTGTGAATTTAAGCTTAGTAGGCCCTTCCATCTTATAATTTTGGGCCTGACCTTGTAATAGTTTAACTAGAAACATTGGGTTAATGTCAGCATTTGGATAAAACTCGATGTAACCACCTTTATCGTGCGCTTCAATTTTTTTGACGTTGATAGCGGCGGCGTCCAATTTCACTTCATTGACTGAGAGTAAGTTTTTAGCTGCATCCGGTAAGGTACCAAATCGATCGATGAGTTCTACCTTCATCTCCATTAGTTGATTTAGATTCTGAACACTCGCAATTCTTTTGTACATAGATAAACGGGTATTAATATCTGGAATGTAGTCATCTGGTAACAGCGCGGGTAGCCTAAGTTCAACCTCTGTTTGTTCTCTTAATAGGTCGTCTAGTGAAGGCTCTTTACCTTCTTTAAGTGCCTCTACTGCTTGCTCTAGCATTTCCATATACAAGGTAAAGCCTACCGATTGTATCTGGCCGCTCTGTTCGTCACCAAGTAGCTCTCCCGCCCCACGTATCTCTAAATCATGTGTTGCCAGCGTAAATCCAGCACCTAAATCTTCCAAAGACGCGATAGCTTCGAGTCGTTTTACCGCGTCCTTAGAAAGAGCTTTAGGATGCGGCGTCAACAGATATGCATAAGCTTGGTGGTGTGAACGACCAACACGGCCACGCAGTTGATGGAGCTGCGCCAAACCCAGCTTATCGGCTCTGTCCATCAGTATTGTATTGGCTGTAGGCACATCGATACCGGTCTCAATAATGGTGGTACAGACCAACACATTGAAACGTTGATGGTAGAAGTCGTTCATAATGCGCTCAAGTTCTCTTTCGCGCATCTGGCCATGTGCCGTTGTAACTCGAGCTTCCGGAATGAGTTTGGCCAAGTCTTCGGCCACTTTATCGATGGATTCGACTTGGTTATGTAGGTAGTAAACCTGTCCGCCACGCATGATCTCACGAAGAATGGCTTCGCGAATGACGCTGTCATCATTTTCCCGGACGAATGTTTTTATCGCTAAGCGACGAGCAGGGGGGGTCGCAATAATAGAAAGGTCACGCATACCGCTCATCGCCATATTTAGCGTTCGAGGGATTGGTGTCGCGGTCAATGTTAAGATATCCACATCAGCACGCATTGCCTTAACTTTTTCTTTTTGCCTTACCCCAAAGCGATGCTCTTCATCGACGATGAGTAGGCCTAAATCCCGGAATTTTATACTATCTTGAAGTAGCTTATGGGTGCCTATCAGTATGTCGACTTTGCCTTCGGCTGTATCGGTTAGTATCTGCTTTTGTTCTTTTGCGGACTTGAACCGGGAGAGAACTTCAACCCGTATAGGTAGGTTAGCAAATCGGTCTCGGAAATTCTCGAAATGCTGCTGTGCCAAGAGGGTTGTCGGTACAAGAACGGCAACCTGCTTGTCGTTATCGGTACAGATAAAGGTTGCGCGCATGGCAACTTCAGTCTTACCAAAGCCTACGTCACCACAGACAAGTCTATCCATCGCCTTTGGTTGGCACATGTCTGACATGACGGCGTCTATTGTGGTTATCTGGTCGTCGGTTTCTTCAAATGGGAAGCCGGACTTAAATGTGGCGTATTGGCCTCGATCGAGTTTGAATTTGTGGCCTGGTTTTAGTTCGCGTTTGGCATAAACATCAAGCAACTCAGCGGCTACATCACGTACTTTTTCAGCTGCCCGTCGTCGGGCTTTCCCCCAGGCTTCTCCACCAAGTTTATGTATCGGTGCGCCATCTTCAGCGCTACCAGAATATCGGCTTATGAGGTTTAAGGACGCAACTGGAACGTAGAGCTTGGCATCATTCTGATATTCAAGTGTTACGTATTCGGTCGTTAAGCCACCAGCTTCAAGTATTTGAAGGCCAATATAGCGACCAATACCGTGTTCTAAATGAACAACGGGCTGCCCGGGTTTTAACTCAGCGAGGTGGCGAATTATCGTGTCGCTATTAACGGCTTTCTTATCTTTTCGGCGTCTCTGTATGACGCGGTCACCAAGTAAATCACTTTCACAGATAAGGGCGAAATCGGGTCCAGAATGGACGAAGCCGTGTTCAGCGGCGCCAAGTATCATGGTGAACTTGCGTTTGCTTTCTACCGCTTCGTTGAGAGAGTCCATCTCGGTAGGTTTTAGTTTGATACGTCGAAGTAGTTCTAATAAAGCCTCTCTTCGGCCTTCAGACTCAACGGAAAAGACTATGTTTCCGCTATAGCTCTCACTAAACTGTCTTAACTCTGCAAAGGGCTCTTTGTTTTGCTGCTTGGCGTGTAAATCTGGCAGTTTCTCCAATTTAGGATTGGTTCTGCCTGCTCTTGCTTGGATTTTCTCTATCGATAGCTGCGCAATAGGTTTCTGTTTGAAATACGAAAACAATTCGTCTTTTTTCAGCCAGAGTTCTTTGGGTTCGAGTAATGGGCGTAAAGGGTCGATCTTGCGTTGGTCATAGCGATAATCAACATCGGTTAGAAAGGTATCTATCGCGGTTTCAAGATCGCCGACATTGACCAACAAGGTATCGTCAGAGATATAATCAAACAGCGTTTCCGTGTTATCAAAAAACAGAGGTTGCCAATATTCGATACCAGCAGGCCATGTTCCTTTGGTTACCTGCATATAGATTGATTCTGGTTCACGTTTGGCTTCAAACTTTTGACGCCACCGACCACGAAACTCTTCTATCGCCTCTTTAGAGGTTGGAAATTCATGAGCGGGTAACAGACGAATGGTTTCAATGTTTTCGATGGTACGTTGAGTTTCAGGGTCGAACGTTCGAATGGTGTCTATTTCATCGTCGAAGAAATCGATTCGATATGGGTCCACGCTGCCCATAGGGAATAAATCGATGATAGAGCCTCGACTTGCATATTCGCCCGGACCAAACACTTGGTCTACATGGCGGTAGCCAGACTTCTCAAGCTGCATTCTCAATTTATCTAATGAATAAAGATCACCAGCTTTAACCATCAAAGTATGCTGCATTAAGAAATCTCTAGGGGATTGTCTTTGCAGCAATGTGCTTATCGGTACGATGGTGATGCCACTTGATTGAGTCGGCAGCTGATAGAGTTTCGCGATCCGATCCGAGATAATATCTTGATGAGGTGAGAAATTATCGTAGGGCAGCGTTTCCCAATCAGGGAATAGGCTGACCTCTTCATTAGAGAACTGTTCTATTTCCGCTAACAGCTTTAACGCTAACTGAGGGTCCGGAACCACTAACAGTGTGTGGCCTTGGTGTTGCTTAGAAATTTCAGCAATAGCAATAGGAAGGGCTGCACCGACAAGGTTGCCCACAAACTTTTTGTCACCGGCCTTCTCAGGGGTAACAATGGAAAAAAGTGATGTTTTATTCGACATTATTTATCTGTTCTGACGGTCAATTGAACGT
>Ga0316197_10004238_pt1 | contig 10186 bp, 5 predicted proteins | sample OudBiesiAoxic_MG_FD_204939 | JGI IMG/M metagenome (GOLD analysis project Ga0316197, IMG submission 204939) | Coastal sediment microbial communities from Oude Bieten Haven, Netherlands - site A oxic | ecosystem: Environmental > Aquatic > Marine > Coastal > Sediment | place: Netherlands... | reverse complement strand
GATGACGATCCTATCGGCGTAGCGCGAGCCGTGAAAGGTCACCGGGAACTGCTGGTCGCGGATCCGTCCCCACGCGCCGCGACCGAGCCGCCACTCCTCGACGACGACACCGCGCTCCTTGTCGATCTCCTCGTCCTCGAACGAGACCAGGTGCGCCCAGTCCTCCAGGATCTGGAACGCGGTGCCGACGATCTCGTCGTCGTCGGTCGGGATCGTGAGCATGTACACCGTCTCGTCGAAGCTGGTGTAGGCGTTGATCTCCGGTCCGAAGTCCATGCCGATCCCCTCGAGGTAATCGATGAGGTCCTGCTTCCCGAAGTGCTCGGTGCCGTTGAACGCCATGTGCTCCACGAAGTGGGCCAGGCCGCGTTGGTCGTCGTCCTCGAGGACCGAGCCGGCGTTGACGACCAGACGAAGCTCTGCCCGCTTCTCCGGCTTTTGATTGGTACGGATGTAGTACGTGAAGCCGTTGTCGAGTTTGCCGTGAACGACGGCCGGGTCGAGGGGGATCGTCTCGGGAGTCGCCGCGGCGGCAGGGGTTGCCGGCTCCGGCGTTGTCTCGGGCGCGCTTCTACTCCCACCGGAGCAGGCCAGGGTCGCGATCAGCGGCAGAATCCACAGCGTCGAAAGCCGCTTGCTCATGGGTGTGCTCCTTACCCCCTTGGTGTGGCAGATCGGTACGAGGATAGCAGGACCGACCAGGAGCGGGGTCGTTGCGCTCGCGCCAGGGGAGACGTAGCTCCGGATCGCGCCGAATCGGCATACGGGGACCACCGGATACCCGATCCCAGTGCAGGCTACTTCTTCATGATCCGGGAGGACGGGAATTGCGACGATGGCGGCACCTGTGGCTATGACATCTCCGGGGTAGAGCGCATTCCACCCAACCCTGTCTGTGGTCAGCGAGAGTCTCCGCCCGCAGCGAACGCGTTGGGACCGCTGTCTGGAACTTGACAGGTTCCCCGTCACCGTTTGTCCGATGCTCGTACGATGGGTCGGAATCGTGGCCCATTCCTCCTGGCCGCTTTCACCCGGACCAAAAGATGTGGAAAACGCCGTCTGGTTCGTATATTGATGTGGAGTCTTCGAGCTTTCTCGGGAGGAGTGTTTTGAGGGTGGCCATCGTCGGGCCGTTGGGTCCGGATACGCTCGAGTTCAATCTCCAGAACACACTCGAGCACATGGGGCACGAGGCGGTAGTCGTCTACGATCGCGACGTGTCGTGGCTCTACCGCTCGGCCGGACTTCGCCGGTACGCGGAGGAGTGGCAGCGGATCTCGATCGGGCACAGCCGCCGGCTCTTCGTACGCATCGCCCGGCGTGTTCTCGAAACCCGGCCGGACTTCGTCATCGTTACCCCTCGAACCGTACCTCCCGAGCTATCGAAGATCCTCAAGGCCGCGAAACCCGATCTCCCGGTCGTACATCTCAACCCGGATCCACTGGTCACGCTTGGGAGGGGGTACCTGTTCCTGTCGAGCTATGACGCGTTGTTCACGAAGGATCGCTTCATCGAACGATTCATGCGCGACAAACTCAAAATGAACGCGGTTTTCTTGCCGGAGTCCTACAACCCTCACTATCACACCCGCCCGGACATCCCCAAAGAAGAGGCCGAACGAAAGACCGCTATCGACGTGCTGGTCATCGGCAATGTCTATCCGTATCGTTCCGTCTTTCTGGATCGTTTGATCGAGGCCGGTGTGAACCTGACCATTTGCGGCAGCCGCTACGGTTACGTCTCGGGCGCCTGGGACGATCGCTTCGCCGGAGAGTACATCGTCGGTGCACGCAAGGGAGAACTCATTTACGGCTCGAAAGTCGTGCTGAACACGATGTACTACGGCGAGGTCGAAAGCGTGAACGTCAAGTTCTTCGAGATTCTCGGGTGCGAGGGTTTCCAGATCTGCGACTGGAAGCCTGTGATTCCCGAGTTGGCAGTTCCCGACCGTGAGGTCGTGACGTTCAGAACGGTCGACGAAGCCGTGGAGAAAATTCGTTACTACCTGGCGCACGATGAAGAACGCTGGGCGATCGCACGGGCGGGCTACGAACGCGCCCGTCGCGAACACACCTACGAGCACCGTTTTGCGCGCATGTTTTCCGAATTTCCCCAGGTGAGCGCGGGAGTCCCGACTCCCCCGCACGAGGTGGTGCGATAGACGAGCCCACCTGGCTCGTCATCGGCCACTGCGGTGGTGGTTCACCCCCCACTCGTCGAGAGTGAGCGAGACCGACCGCCAGCGTTCGAGGAAGTCGTCGTAATAGCGCCGGTCGCGCGGCGTCCAGAGGACCTCCGCGAGGGCCGCACCCCGGGGATAAGCCATGTAGAGCACGTGGTCCATGGTGTACATGTACTCGGTCCACAGGTTGCCCTGGGCCCCGAGCACGTGCGCGGCCTCGTCGTCATCGAGTCCCTCCGGTATGGGCTCGAAGGCGTAGACCTTTTCGAGCGGAATGAACCCTCCGATCGCCTCCGGCTCGTGTTCGGCGGGTCCCTGGTAGTAGTCGAAGTAGCAGTGCGATCCGGGCGACATCACGATGTCGTGGCCGGCCCTGACCGCGTCCGCCCCGTACTGCCAGCCCCGCCACACCATCATCGCGGCGTTCGGCGCGAGCCCGCCCTCCTGGATCTCGTCCCAGCCGATGAGACGGCGACCTCTGGCGTTCAGATGGCGCTCGATGCGACGGATGAACCAGCTCTGGAGCTCGTGCTCGTCCTTCAGCCCCTCGGCCTCCATGCGGGCCTGCGCGCTCGGCGAGGCTTTCCATTCGTCCTTCGGACACTCGTCGCCGCCGATGTGGATGAACTCGCCGGGGAAGAGATCGAGCACCTCGTCGAGTACGTTCTCGAGGAACTCGAACGTGGAGTCCTCGACGTTGAACACGTGCCGACTCACCCCCCAGCGCGTGCGCACCGGCAGTTGCTCTCCGGTGTTCCCCAGCTCGGGATAGGCGGAGATCGCGGCCTGCGCGTGCCCGGGCATCTCGATCTCGGGCACGATGGTGATGAAACGCTCCGCGGCGTACCGGACGACCTCGCGGATCTCGTCCTGCGTGTAGAAGCCTCCGTAGGGGGTGCCGTCACCTTCGGTGCGCGCCCCGGGCTTCGGCGATTCCTGTCGTACGGAGCCGATGCTCGTGAGCAATGGGTACTTCCGGATCTCGATGCGCCACCCCTGGTCCTCGGTGAGGTGCCAGTGGAAGCTGTTCATCTTGAAGAAGGCGAGCAGATCGATGTAACGCTTCACGTCCTCGACGGGAAACCAATGCCGCCCGACGTCCAGGTGGAGCCCGCGCCAGGCGAACCGCGGCCGATCTTCGATCGTGAGCGCGGGAATCTGGCCGTCCTGGAGCAGTTGCCGGATCGTCTGGATCCCGCGAAAAAGTCCAGCCGGGGGGCCCATGAGGAGGATCCCGTCCGGCGACACTTCGAGCCGGTAGCCTTCCGCGCCCAACTCCCAGGCGTCGCCGGAGAGCCGGAGTTCGATCGTCCGTCCCCCCTCCGCGTCGAGGGAAATGGGTTGCCCGGTCGCCGCACGCAGCGCCTCCGCGAGCAGCGCCCCGGTCCGCGCCACCGAGGCGTGCGGTCCGGAGGCCCGGACCGTCGTCTCGCCGTCAACGACGAATGCACCTTCCAGGCGCTGGAGACTCGCGGGGAGGGGAACGATGGGCGTCTCGAGGATGCCGTCGTTCAAGCCGTCCTCCTTGGAGCAGCCGATCAACGGGAGGGCCAGGAGCAGAAGGATCAGCGGCAGGCGCATGGGAGTGTTCATGGATAGGGCATCATCGCGTGCCGTCAACGCCGCCGCTTCAGTTCCTCGTCCCAGTTCAACACCAGCTTCACGTGCTGGTGTGAATCGGTCGAGACCGGGGTCAGGTTCTGGAACGTCAAGACCCTCTGCCCGTCGGGTGAGACATCGGAGACATCGGCGCTCCCCAGGTCCGCAAACGGTCCGTCGAACAACTGCTCGGCCCGACCGGCGCGGAATGAGCCGCCGGTCAGCTCGACATCCGCGGCGAACAGGGCGGTACCCAACCAGAAGAACAGCTCCTTGCCGTCAGGCGACCAACGGGGCCAATAGCCGCCGCCGTTGGAGATCTGCCACTTGCCGCGTCCATCGACCGAGCGGACGTAGACTTCGACGTTGCCTGACTCGTCCGAAAAGTAGGCGTACCACCGACCGTCGGGAGAGAATTTGGGTCCGTACTCGACGAATGTCGACGTCAACAACATCTGCGGCTCGGCGTTCGCCTCACTTAGCCTGATCGTACCGATGTTCCAGTTCTGGCCGCCCGTCTCTGTCGTGAAGGCCAGCAGTTGTCCATCCGGAGTGATCGAACCGGGAATCGTCCGACCCTCGAGGCGTAACATCTCCTCGCGGTCGCCCGAACCGTCGGCGAGCTTGCGGAAAATGGCGGTCGAAGAGTCGACCTCGGCGGCATAGTAGACGTACTCGCCGTCCGGCGACCAGACCGGGAAGTGGTCGTCGAGATCCGAGAAGGTCAGTCGGGTAGGCACACCGCGATCGATGTCGTAGAGCCAGATGTCCGACTGGCCTTCGGTCAGGATGTCGAGCGCCAGTCGGCTGCCGTCCGGCGACAACGACGGGTTGCGGTAGTACTGCTGATCCTCCCACAGCGGCTCGATCTTGCCGTCACGGTCGACCCAGACCACGGTGTGCCCGAGGATCCCCGCCGCACCGGATCCGTAGGCCAGCTTGCCGTCACCCGACGTGCTGTACTGGGCGCTACCCTCGGTGCCCCCGAAGGTGACGTCCTCGATCGCCGGCGCCGCCGGCCCGGTTACCTCGAGCCGCTCATGGTCGAAGGGGATCGCGAACAGCGACCCCGCGTTGGCGTAGATCACGAACCCCGAGCCCGGCTCCGTCTGGATGTAACGACCGTAAGTACCGCCCTGGAGCACGATCGTGCGTTCGCCGCTGTCGAGGTCATAAACCTCGATGTTGGCCTCGTCGAACTCGGACGCCCGGCGGTGCGAGGTGAACAGCACTGCGCGGCCCCCAGGGAGCCACTGCGGCCAGCGGTGACTCATGTCGCCCTTTTCCTTGTCCAGTTCGGTCAGCGGCCGGGGCTCGCCACCGGTGTCCGGCACCTGCAGCAACGGGCTGGACGGGCTGCCCGAGAAGACGATCGTTCCATCGGCTCCCCAACTCGCGCCGCGCGCGCGATCCAGGTCGCACAGCTTGATCGACGTCCCGCCGGTGACCGGCACCTTGCGCATCTCGCCCGGGGTGACGTAGCCGATCCAGTGACCGTCGGGAGAGAAGAACGGCTGATAGGGTCGCGACACTCCGTCGCCCTCGACCAGCAGCGTGCCCTCCCACTGGTCGAGCGATTGCAGGTTCAACGTGTGCTGGTTGCCGCTTCCCAGGATGAAGGCCAATTGCGTGCCGTCCGGGGACAGCACGGCACTCGAGCCGTACCCTGTGAACAGGCTCTCGTCTGCGGGTAGCTCGAGGTTCAGGCGCAACGACTGTGCCGGCGGCGCGGGTTCCGGGCGCATCACGAAAGCCGTGACCCCCAGTGCGCCCGCGAGCAGCGCGGCGACGGCCCAGGGCAGCGCGCGTCTCCAGGTCGGCTCCGGCATTGCGCCCGCGACTGCCGCCTGCGACTGCGATTGTTCGACCTCTTCGGCGGTGGGGTCGGCGAGGAAACGCTCTATGGCGATACGCGCCTCGCCGACGTCGCGCAGCCGCGCGCGACTGTCTTTTTCGAGGCAACGCTCGAGCAACGACCTGATCGGACGCGGCGTGTCCGCGGGCAACTCTTCCCAGGCGGGATCGCGCGCCAGTACCGAGGCCAGCGTGTCCGAGACCGTCTTGCCCCGGTGCAGTACCTTGCCGGTCAGCATCTCGGTCAGCACGACACCCAGCGCCCAGATGTCGGCGCGTCGATCGACGGGCTCGCCGCGGGCCTGCTCGGGGCTCATGTAGGCAGCGGTGCCCAGTAACATGCCCATCTGCGTCGCCATGCCGGTCATCGTCGGCGACAGCGCCAAGCGCTGCCCCGAGCCGCCCGGGCCCGACGGCATCGAGCCGGTCTGCGAATCGGGATCGAACGCCTTGGCCAGACCGAAGTCGAGGATCTTGACCTGCTTGGCCGGCGTCCACTTGATGTTGGCCGGCTTCAGGTCGCGGTGGATGATGCCGCGTTCGTGGGCCTCCTCGAGGCCAGTGGCGATCTGTAACGTTATCTGTAGCGCCTCGCTCAACTCGAGCGGTCCGCGGTCGATGCGGTCCTGCAGCGTCTCGCCCTCGACGAGTTCCATCACCAGGAAGCGCCGCGGGACGTCCGAACCTTCCCCCGGGGCCTCCTCGACAGAGTAGATCCCGGCGATGTTGGGATGATTCAGCGAGGCCAGCATCTGGGCCTCTCGGGTGAAGCGCGCCATCCGCTCTGCGTCGGCCACGAACGCCTCGGGCAGGAACTTCAGCGCAACTGCCCGGCCGAGCTTGCTGTCCTCGGCGCGGTAGACCGTGCCCATGCCGCCTTCGCCGAGCTTGGCGGTGATCCGGAAGTGCGCGATGGTCTGGTCGATCATATAGAGTTGTTCCTTTTTTTGGGGGCCGGGATTATCACACGATCGGGTGATCCAGGCGATCTGTCAACATCGGCCACGCCCACGCAGACGACCAGGATCGGGCCACCTCGCTGCCGCAGCCGATGGAAAAGAGCTTCCACGGCGGGATCCGACAAGCGCGCGACTCGCTGCTATACTCGCCGAGATGATCGATTTGAGCACGCCGGGAACAAGAGTCCTACGGAAGCTGACCCGCGGGTCCTCCGGGGCACGGCGCACGACCGATCCAGGTACCGTAGGGTCCTGTATGGGTCGCGCTGGTGACGCACGAACAGGGCGCAAAGCTCAAAAAGATCAGCAAATAACAACGCGGAGAGGTGCCGGAGTGGCTTAACGGGACGGTTTGCTAAACCGTTGAAGGGGTTAAACCTTTCCGAGGGTTCGAATCCCTCCCTCTCCGCCAGTTGAAAATGACTTCCCCCCGAATACCTCGAGTCCGTTTCGCGCCCAGCCCCACGGGCTTCCTGCACGTCGGCGGTGCCCGCACGGCGATCTTCAACTGGCTGTACGCTCGGCACCACGGCGGCACCTTCGTGCTGCGGATCGAGGACACCGACCGGCAGCGCTCCTCCGACGAGATGATCGAAGCGATCCTCGACGGCATGAACTGGCTAGGGATCGACTTCGACGAAGGCCCGCACTACCAGTCGCAATCGCGCCAGCGGCACTGCGACGACGCTGCCCGTCTGCTCGACGAGGGCAAGGCCTACCGCTGTTTCTGCTCGCCCGAGACGATCCGGCAAGCACGTGAGGCGGCGCCGAAGGGGGGGCGGGACTATGTCTATCCTCGAACCTGCCGCGATGTGGATCCGGCCGAGTCCGACCGCAGGGCCGCGGCGAGCGAACCGTTCGCGGTGCGTTTCCGCGTACCGGACCGCGAGATTGCCTGGGACGACGCGGTCCACGATCGCACTGCCTTCGCCGGGGGGCTGATCGAGGACTTCATACTTCTCCGATCCGACGGCACGCCGACCTACATGATGTCGGTCGTTTCGGATGACATCGCCATGGAGATTTCCCACGTCATCCGCGGCGACGACCACATCTCGAACACGCCGAAACAGATCCTGCTGTACGAGGCGCTGGGCAGCCCCGCTCCGACCTTTGCACATCTGCCACTGATCCTGGGTGACGACCGCAAGCGTCTGTCGAAGCGGCATGGTGCCGTGTCGGTCCTGGCCTACCGGGACCAGGGCTACCTGCCTCAAGCGATGTTCAACTTCCTGGCCTTGCTGGGCTGGTCGCCGGGAGATGATCGCGAGAAGCTCGACCGCCAGGAGTTGATCCGTGCGTTCGACCTGTCGGGCGTCGGCAGATCGGGAGCGGTCTTCGATCTGACCAAGCTCGAGTGGCTGAACGGCCTCTACCTGAACGGCCTGGCGGCAGAGGAACTCGTTCCGCTGCTGAGCCCGCGACTGGAAGGCGCCGAGCGCGAACTTCTGCTGGCGACGATCGACCTGCTGAAGAGCCGGGCGCGCACCCTGGACGACCTGGCCGGGCGCTGTGGCCCCTACCTCGACACGACCGATGAACTCGAGTACGACGTCAAGGCCGCGAAGAAACACCTGAAGGGCGAAGACCTGGTCGAACACCTCGAGGCGCTCGAGGCCGGCCTGTCCGGCGCCGATAGCTGGGAGGCCGAGCCGCTGGAGGCCGTCCTGCGTGCCGTGGCCGATGAGCGCGAGCTTTCCGCGGGCAAGCTGATCCACCCCTTACGGCTTGCGGTAACCGGGCAGGGCGTGAGCCCCGGCATATTCGAAGTGCTGATGGTGCTCGGTCGCGAGCGGTCATTGCGCCGTCTGCGACGACTGATCGATCACCTCCGTGGACGACAGGCGTCTTGACCGCGACGTTGCTATAATTCGGGACGTTTTGCGGTGCTGGGGAGTCGTCCAATGGTAGGACATGCGGCTCTGGACCGTAGAATCGGGGTTCGAATCCCTGCTCCCCAGCCATCCCCTTCGCCCCCTCCCCTATTGCGATAATTACCCGCTGTTTACTCGAGATTCGAGCGCCTCTCCCACCGGGCCGACAGGGTGATCTTTGCTATCCTGGGCATGTCTCCGGGAACTCCAATTCATGAAGGGGCACGTTGATGCGCGAACGTCTGGCACTGGTCACCGGCGCTGCCGGCGAAATGGGTCACCTGCTGATACCCGCCCTGAAGCTACGGGGATTCGATGTGGTCACGGTCGATCTGCAGTCGTTGTCCGCGGAACTGGCCGCCTCGTGCCGCGAGTGCGTGGACGCCAGCATCCTCGACGACCGGGCCATGCACAAGCTGTTCGCCAAGTACCGCTTCTCGCACGTTTATCACCTGGCGGCGATCCTCTCGACCAAGGCCGAGAAGGACCCCGGCCTGGCCCACCGGGTCAACGTCGAGGGGACCTTCAGTCTCTACCGCCTCTGCCTGCAGCAGGCCGAGGAAACCGGCGTCGCGCCCAGGCTGCTCTTCCCCAGCAGCATCGCCGTCTACGGTCTGCCCGACGCAACGGAGAAGGCCGCCCAGGGGATGGTCAGGGAATCGGAGTGGCTCGTCCCCTCGGGGATGTACGGCTGCAACAAGCTCTACTGCGAACTGATCGGCAACTACCTTTCACGCGATCACGGTGCCGGCGAGACGGCCGTTCTGGACTTCCGCGCGATCCGCTTTCCGGGGCTGATCAGCGCCGAGACCCTTCCCACGGGAGGGACGACGGACTACGCGCCCGAGATGATCCACGCCGCCGCGAAGACCGAGGCCTACGACTGTTTCGTCCGAGAGGACACGCGCCTGCCGTTCATGACGATGCCCGACGCCGTCGAAGCATTACTGCGTCTGGCCGACGCCGAGTCGTCGGTGCTGTCGACGCGCGTGTACAACATCAAGGCCTTTAGCGTCTCGGCGGGAGAGATCCGCGAGGCCGTCCTGCGGCAGTTCCCCGGTGCCCGTATCGGTTTCGAACCATGCGCCGCACGACAGGCGATCGTCGATTCCTGGCCCGAAGATGTCGACGATTCGCTGGCCCGGCGCGACTGGGGCCTCGACCCGCGCCACGGCTTTGCCGGAGCGCTGGACGAATACCTGCTGCCGGCGCTGCGGGAACGGTATGCCGGGAAGGCTCCGGTCGAGAGTTAGAATTCCTCCCGAACCCCGCGTGCTTTCCCACACGTTTTCCACACGATACCGTTTCTCGTAAATCACTGACCTGCAAGATCTTGATATCGATTAACGGGGTTTGGGCCGCCAGTTTTCCACAGGCGCTTCGATCCGCGATCCACAATCACGGGGGGCCGCCTGCAGCCATCGTGCGAGCCTTTCCACCGGCCCGTTCGACCACGAGCGCCAGCTTGTCGCCCTGCGGATTGACCGTCACCCGCAACACGCGGTTTACCCCCCACGACCCGATGTCGGCAATGGACTGCCAGCGCTTCGACTGACCGGGCCTCCACCAGCGAAGGTCCGATCGATCCACCGTCAGCAGAACCCCGCCGGGCGTCCAGACATGGTCCTCGTGTCCGCGAAAGGTCGGGGCGATCCGGCGCGTCTCGCGACTATCGAGGTCGTATTCCATGATCCATGATTCGGACGGGGTCTCTTGA